>Ga0209212_1004126_pt1 | contig 18307 bp, 17 predicted proteins | sample RifGroC2_FD_183996 | JGI IMG/M metagenome (GOLD analysis project Ga0209212, IMG submission 183996) | Groundwater microbial communities from Rifle, Colorado, USA - Groundwater C2 (SPAdes) (version 2) | ecosystem: Environmental > Aquatic > Deep subsurface > Groundwater | place: Rifle, Colorado...
CGGGCGCACCAGTAATTCAAAGGGTTAGGCAGAAATGCTTAGCCCTTTTTCTTTCCGTGGGGGCTTTTCGGGGGCTTTCATTTTCAAACTGTCCCGCCAAGCGAAGCGATGCAAAAGCGCTTCCCCTCACGTTTTACATCACCCCGCCGCATCCCTAACCACTCCCGCAATCCTCTCCGCACACTGTTTCACCAGCACTCCATCTTCGCCTTCCACCATCACGCGCAGCAACGGCTCGGTACCGGACGGGCGCAACAGCACGCGGCCTTTGCCGTCCAGCGCCTTTTCTGCATCAGACACTGCCGCTTTGACTTGGTCGTGGCCGAGGCAATCGACACCTTTTGTCACGCGCACGTTGACGAGTATCTGCGGGTACATCTGCAAATCACCCGCTGCTTCGGCAAGGGTCTGCTGCTTCATGCGCAGGGCGTGCAGTACTTGCAACGCCGAGACGATGCCGTCGCCAGTGCTGTGCTTGTCGAGGCAGATGATGTGACCGGAATTTTCACCGCCGAGCTGCCAGCCTTGCTGCTGCAACAATTCCATTACGTAGCGGTCGCCCACTTTGGCACGCAGAAATGGGATACCCAATCTTCGCATCGCATGTTCGAACGCCAGGTTGGTCATCAGCGTACCGACCACGCCGCCGTGCAGCCTGCCTAATTTTTGACGGTGCTTTGCAATCACATACAGCAACTGGTCGCCGTCGTAGAGTTTTCCAGACGCATCCGCCATCACCAGGCGGTCGCCATCGCCGTCCAGCGCGATGCCGATATCTGCTTTATGTTCAATCACGGCCTTTTGCAAATTCGCGGGTGCGGTCGCACCGTAGCCGTCGTTGATGTTCTTGCCATCCGGCTGTGCGCCGATGGCGATCACGTCCGCGCCGAGTTCGTGGAACACATGGCGCGCGATGTGGTACGTCGCGCCATGCGCGCTGTCCACCACGATCTTCAAGCCGCGCAGGTCAAGTTCGCATGGAAAAGTGCTCTTGCAAAATTCGATATAACGACCGACCGCATCGTCGATACGTTTGGCTTTACCCAGCCCGTCCGAGGCGTTGGTCTGCATCGGATTATCCAGTTCGGCTTCGATGGCGCGCTCGGTCTCATCGGGCAATTTGGTGCCGTTGCCGGAGAAAAACTTGATGCCGTTATCGTCGAAGGGGTTGTGCGAGGCGGAGATCACGATGCCGGCTTGCAGGCGCAATGCGCGCGTCAGGTAAGCCACCGCCGGGGTCGGTACCGGCCCGGCCAGGTAAACATCGACGCCCGCCGCGATCAAACCGGCTTCCAGCGCCGATTCCAGCATGTAGCCGGAGATGCGCGTGTCCTTGCCGATCAGCACGCCGGGACGTTCGCCGCGCATATCGTTGGAGCCTGCCAGCACCTTGCCTGCCGCATAGCCCAGATGCATCACGAATTGCGGCGTGATGGGGTGTTCGCCCACGCGTCCGCGCACTCCGTCGGTTCCGAAATATTTTCTGCTCACTCCATTGCTCCGTTCGCTCTAAATCGGACAAGTAGGTCGGGCTTAACCAGCGACTTGGCTGCCGTATTTTGGCGGTCTAGTCGAATGGCTATGCAAAGCTTGCCCGACGCGGTGGGCAGAGCCCACCCTACGCCGCTGTTTATAGTTTCACTGCATTCCAGATTTTCAGTGCATCCACAGTCTCGCGCACATCGTGCACGCGCACGATGGATGCGCCGTTCTGCACCGCGATCAGGGCCGCTGCCACGCTCGCCGCAACGCGGTCTCCCGCCTCCCGCCCGGTCAACGCGCCGAGCATCGATTTGCGCGACAATCCCGCCAGCACCGGCACACCCAGTTCGCGCAGTTTGTCCAAGCGGCGCAACAGGTCGAGATTATGCGCCAGCGTCTTGCCAAAGCCAAAGCCCGGATCGATCACGATATGCTCGCGCCTGATTCCGGCAGCCTCCGCCGCAGCGATGCGTTCGCGCAGGAACTCGCCTACCTCGGCGACGACATTCTGATATTGGGGTTGCGTCTGCATGGTCTGCGGGTTGCCCTGCTTGTGCATCAGGCATACAGCGACATTGCCGGTAGCGACCGCATTCATCGCGGCGGCATCTTGCAGTGCGTTGATATCGTTGACCATCTGCACGTCGGCGGCAATCGCCGCCTGCATCACCTGCGGCTTGCAGGTGTCTATTGAAATCGGCACCGGCGCACCGCGCAAGCCTTCGATAATCGGCAGCACGCGATCCAGTTCTTCCTGCACGCCGATCGGCTGCGCCCCCGGACGGGTCGATTCGCCGCCGATGTCGATTATATCCGCGCCTTCGGCGATGAGTTGATGCGCATGTGCCAGTGCCGCATCGCGTTGAAAATGCTGTCCGCCATCGGAGAATGAATCAGGCGTAACATTGACAATGCCCATCACAAGAGGGCGGGAGAGATCGAACTGGAAGTTGCCACAGTGTAAAAACATTGGGGAAGGGAGAAGAGGGAAGGGGGAAGAGAGCGGTTTGCCCCTTCTCTCTTCCCCCTTCACCCTTCCCCGCCTTTCAGGTTTCCTGCGCGGGTTGCGTAGGTGTAGTAGCAGGCGCAGTCGGCGCAGTGTCCTGCGGCGGTTGCGGCGCCTGAGTGCTTTGGCTGGGCTTGGGCGGGCGCGGCGGGTTGCCGGACATGATGTCGTCGATTTGGTCGGCGTCGATGGTTTCCCATTCCAGCAGAGTCTTGGCCATGACCTCGATCTTGTCGCGGTTTTCCTCGATCAGGCGGCGCGCCAGCGCGTACTGCTGGTCGATGATGCGGCGGATCTCGGCATCCACCTGCTGCATGGTCGCCTCGGAGATGTTCTTGTGGGTGGTCACCGAACGCCCCAGAAATACCTCGCCCTCGTTTTCGCCATACACCATCGTGCCGAGCGCCTCGGACATGCCCCATTGGGTGACCATCTTGCGCGCCATGTCGGTGGCGCGTTCGAAATCGTTGGAAGCGCCGGTGGTCATCTGGTGCATGAAAATCTCTTCGGCGATACGCCCGCCGAACAATACCGCGATGGTGGACAGGATGCGCACCTTGTCCATGCTGTAGCGGTCTTCCGTCGGCAACTGCATGGTCAGGCCCAGCGCACGTCCGCGCGGGATGATGGTCACCTTGTGCACCGGGTCGGTCTTCGGCAGCAGCCTGGCCACTAACGCATGGCCGGACTCGTGGTAGGCGGTGTTGCGCCGCTCTTCCTCGGGCATCACCATGGAACGGCGTTCCGCTCCCATCATGATCTTGTCTTTGGCAGCCTCGAAATCATCCATATCGACGAAACGCTTGCCGCGTCGCGCCGCAAACAACGCGGCCTCATTGACCAGATTCGCCAGGTCGGCACCGGACATGCCCGGTGTGCCGCGCGCCAGAATATCGGCCTTCACGTCTGGGGCAACCGGCACCTTGCGCATATGCACCATCAGGATCTGCTCGCGACCGCGGATATCCGGCAGCGGCACCACGACCTGGCGGTCGAAGCGCCCCGGACGCAACAGCGCGGGGTCGAGCACGTCTGGTCGGTTGGTCGCGGCGATCACGATCACGCCGGAAGCGCCTTCAAAGCCGTCCATTTCCACCAGCAGCGCGTTCAGCGTCTGCTCGCGTTCGTCGTTGCCGCCGCCGAGGCCGGCGCCGCGCTGGCGGCCGACCGCGTCGATTTCATCGATGAACACGATGCACGGCGAATGTTTCTTGGCTTGTTCGAACATGTCGCGCACGCGTGCCGCGCCGACGCCGACAAACATTTCCACAAAGTCGGAACCGGAGATCGAGAAGAACGGTACCTTGGCTTCGCCGGCAATCGCTTTCGCCAGCAAGGTCTTGCCGGTGCCGGGGCTGCCTACCAGCAGTACACCGCGCGGAATGCGCCCGCCGAGGTTCTGGAATTTGGACGGGTCGCGCAGGAAGTCGACCAGCTCGGAGACTTCCTCCTTGGCCTCGTCGCAGCCCGCCACGTCGGCAAAGGTGAAGCGCTCCTTGTTTTCGTCCAGCATGCGCGCGCGCGACTTGCCGAACGAGAATGCGCCGCCCTTGCCGCCGCCCTGCATCTGGCGCATGAAGAATATCCACACGCCGATCAGCAAGATCATCGGGAACCAAGATACAAAAATATTCATCAGCAGGGATTGTTCTTCTTCCGGCTTGGCTTCGATTTTCACGCCATTCTTAAGCAGGTCGGAGACCATCCACAAGTCGCTCGGCGCATAGCTGGTGATAAGCTTGCCATCGGCAGTCGTCGCCTTCAGGATGCGCCCCTCGATGGTCACCTTGGTGATATGCCCCTGCTTCACTTCCTCGAGAAATTGCGAATAGTCGAGTTGCGACGGCGAAGCCTGCTGCTGGCGGGTGTTGAATTGGTTGAAAACGGTCATCAGCACCAAGGCGACGACCAACCAAATTGCAATGCTTTTAAACATGTTATTCAAAATAGCTCCTTAAGCGGCAACACAACGGCTGCCGAGGTCGTTCATTAGACTATGTATTGCCTGATTACTCAAGAGCATCCTAAGCCTGAGCCAAATGTAGGTCGGGCTTAACCAGCGACTTGGCTGCCGTATTTTGGCGGCCTAGTCGAATGGTTATGCAAAGCTCGCCCGACCGCTTCGACAAGCTCAGGACAGGCATGGTGGGCGAAGCCCACCCTACAGCTTTCCGGTGGCCAATAAATATAACTCGCTGCTCCGGTCGCGCGATGCCTTGGGTTTGCGCGTGGCCACTTTGGCGAAACGGCTGCGCATCAGCTTGTAAAACTCCTCGAATCCCTCGCCCTGAAAGACTTTGACGAGAAAGCTACCTGCCGGCTTCAGATGTTCGAGCGCAAATTCCATTGCCAGTTCCGCAAGATGCATCGCGCGCGCCTGATCTGCCGACGCTATGCCGCAGATATTGGGGGCCATGTCGGAAATTACAAGGTCGACCGGTTTGCCTTGCAGCAAACCTTCCAGCTGTTTCAGCACAGTATCGTCACGGAAATCACCCTGGATGAACTCCACCCCGGCCAGCGGATCGAGTGGCAGCAGATCCAGTGCGATTACCTTTCCGCTGCGCCCGACCTTGCCCGCTGCCACCTGCGACCAGCCGCCCGGGGTCGCGCCCAAGTCCACCACCACCGTGCCAGGTTTGAGCAGGCGGTCCTTGGCATCGATTTCCAGCAGCTTGTAAGCGGCGCGCGAGCGGTAACCTTCCTTTTGCGCGAGCTGCACAAAAGGGTCGTTGATATGTTCACGCATCCATTGTTTGCTGGTCTTGGAGGGCTTCATCGTATTCAAAGGCCTCTGCACAACTACTGCGCTCGCTGATACTGCGTTAAAAATCAGCTCAAAATCCTCATGTACAAAAACGTACATTCCGGTTTTTCGCCAATTTTTGCCTTGTCTCAGCTTCGCTCGCTACGTTGTGCAGAGGCCTTGTTCGGTTTATGGAATAATTTCTATATCCGGCGATTTTAGCAACAACCTGATAGAATTCGCGCCTTATTTGAAAGGCCATTATGTTATCTCTTACCGTATCCGAACGCCTTGCCCTTAAGGGCCGCGCCCACGCCTTGAGCCCAACGGTGATGATAGGCAATGCGGGCCTGACCGAATCGGTATTAAAGGAAATCGCGGCGAGCCTGAAAATTCATGAACTCATCAAAATCCGGGTTATGGCGGAACGGCCGCAACGTGAAGCCATTCTGACGGAGATATGCACCCAATTAAACGCTGCGCCGGTGCAACATATCGGCAAGATTCTGGTGGTCTATCTACCCAACCCGGAGGTGCACCAGATCGAAATCAAGAAAATGCCGCGCCACAAGGGCAAAAAACCGCTGTCCAAGAAGCAACTTGGAAATAGGGCGAGTGGAAAGTAGTGGGTAGTGAGTGGTGAGTAGGAACGCCACTTCCCACTTCCCACTTCTCACTTCCCCCTTCCCCCTTCCTACTTCCTACTTCCTACTTCCTACTTCCTACTTCCTACTTCCTACTTCCTACTTCCTACTTCCTACTCCCACAATTCAGATGTACTGAACATCCACCACTTCGTATTCCCTCACTCCCCCGGGAGCCTGCACTTCGGCGATATCGCCGCTGTATTTGCCGATCAGCGCACGCGCAATCGGCGAGCTGATCGAAATCTTGCGTTCCCTGATATTGGCCTCGTCATCGCCGACGATTTGATAGGTGACGACGTCGCCGTTATTGGTGTCTTCCAGTACCACGGTCGAACCGAACACGCAGCGGCCATCCGCATTGAGCGTCTTGGGATCGATGACCTGTGCGCTGCCCAGCTTGCCTTCCAGCTCGACGATGCGCCCTTCGACAAACGATTGGCGTTCTTTGGCGGCATCGTATTCGGCATTTTCGGACAAATCGCCTTGCGCGCGCGCTTCGGAGATCGCGTTAATCACCGCCGGACGCTCTATCGTCTTGAGGTGATGCAGTTCTAGGCGCAGCAATTCCGCGCCGATGACAGTCAATGGGATTTTACTCATGACATACTTCCTTAAGTTTCGTTAAAGCAGACGCTGGTGCAGCGTCTGCAGGTCATATACCTGCAACTCGGCCAAATGCTGCATCCCGGCGCATGCGGCGCGTGCGCCGGCTAGCGTGGTGTAGTAGGTTATCCGCCCCTGCAATGCGGCATGGCGGATGGAATAGGAATCGCGCATCACGCTCGGTTTGCTGTCCACCGAGTTGATGATCAGGCTGACCTCGCCATTCTTGATCATGTCCACGATATGCGGGCGGCCTTCCGCCACCTTGTTCACCACCGTCACCGCAACGCCGGCATCCCTGATTACCGCAGCCGTGCCGCGTGTTGCCAGGATGGTGAAACCCAGTTGCGTTAGCGAGCGGGCGATTTCCACCGCGCCGGGCTTGTCCGCCCCGCGCACGCTGATGAATACTTTGCCGTCTTTCGGCAGCTTCACGCTGGCGGCAAGCTGCGATTTCACAAACGCCTCGGCGAAGGTTTCGCCGACACCCATCACTTCGCCGGTGGATTTCATCTCGGGGCCGAGGATGGTGTCCACGCCGGGGAACTTGATGAACGGGAACACGGCTTCCTTCACCGAGTAATACGGCGGGATGACCTCCTTGGTCACGCCCTGCTGCGCCAGGGTTTGCCCGGCCATGCAGCGCGCCGCGATTTTCGCCAGCGGCACGCCGGTCGCCTTGGAAACGAACGGCACGGTGCGGGAAGCGCGCGGATTCACTTCCAGTACATATACGGTGCCGCGCCCCATTTTGTCATTTTGAATTGCGAACTGCACGTTCATCAACCCGACCACGTTGAGCTCCTTGGCCATCGCCACGGTCTGGCGGCGCAATTCGCCCTGCATTTCCTTCGAAAGGCTGAACGGCGGCAACGAACAGGCCGAGTCGCCGGAGTGCACGCCGGCCTGCTCGATATGTTCCATGATGCCGCCAATGATGACCTGCTTGCCGTCGGACACCGCATCCACGTCCACTTCGATCGCGTCGTTGAGGAAGCGGTCGAGCAGGATGGGCATGCGCTCCGGGTAGGTCTTGGACATCTCCTCGGCAGCGCGCATGTAGCGTTCGAGATCGGGCTGCGCATGGATAATCTCCATCGCGCGACCGCCCAGCACATTGGAAGGACGCATCACCAGCGGATAGCCGATTTCCTCTGCGCCCGCGACCGCATCGGCCACATTGCTTGCGATGCGATTGGGTGGCTGTTTCAGACCCAGCTTGCGCAGCATGGTCTGGAAGCGCGCGCGGTCTTCCGCGCAGTCGATCATGTCCGGCGTGGTGCCGATGATCGGCACGCCGTTCTTTTCCAGGCCGTGCGCCAGCTTGAGCGGCGTCTGGCCGCCGAATTGCACGATCACGCCGATGGGTTTTTCCACCGCCACGATTTCCAGCACATCTTCCAGCGTCAGCGGTTCGAAATACAGGCGGTCGGAAGTGTCGTAGTCGGTGGAGACGGTTTCCGGGTTGCAGTTGACCATGATGGTCTCGTAGCCGTCCTCACGCATCGCCAGCGCGGCATGCACGCAGCAGTAGTCAAATTCGATGCCTTGGCCGATGCGGTTCGGCCCGCCGCCCAGCACCATGATCTTCTTGTTGCTGGTCGGCTGCGATTCGCACTCTTCCTCGTAAGTAGAATACATGTAGGCGGTGTTGGTGGCGAATTCGGCGGCGCAGGTATCCACGCGCTTGAATACCGGGTGCACGCCGAGCGCATGGCGGTAGGCGCGCAACGCGGCCTCATCGGTATCCAGCAAAACTGCCAGGCGCACATCAGCAAAACCGTTGCGCTTCAGCGTGCGCAGCTCGTCCGCGCTCAGGCTTTCCAGGGTGCGGTCAGCCAGTATTTTTTCCTGGTGGATCAGGTCTTCGATTTGCACCAGGAACCACGGGTCGATCTTGCTGACGTTGAACACTTCTTCCACGCTCATGCCGAAGCGGAACGCATCGGACACCGCCCAGATGCGCTCCGGTCCCGGGCTGCCGAGTTCGGCACAGATTGCTTCGCGGTCGTTGTATTTCCGATCCAGCCCGTTCACGCCGACCTCCAGGCCGCGCAAGGCTTTCTGGAACGATTCCTGGAAGGTGCGGCCGATCGCCATCACTTCGCCCACCGATTTCATCTGCGTGGTCAAACGGTCGTTGGCCTGCGGGAATTTCTCGAACGCGAAACGCGGGATCTTGGTGACCACATAGTCGATGCTCGGCTCGAACGAGGCAGGGGTCGCGCCGCCGGTGATGTCGTTCTTCAATTCGTCGAGCGTGTAGCCCACCGCCAGCTTGGCTGCCACCTTGGCAATCGGGAAGCCGGTCGCCTTGGAAGCCAGCGCGCTTGATCGCGACACGCGCGGATTCATCTCGATCACCACCATGCGCCCGTCATCCGGGTTGATCGCAAACTGCACGTTGGAGCCGCCGGTATCCACGCCGATCTCGCGCAGCACCGAGATGGAAGCGTTGCGCATGATCTGGTATTCCTTGTCGGTCAGCGTCTGCGCCGGTGCGACGGTGATCGAGTCGCCGGTATGCACGCCCATCGGGTCGAGGTTTTCGATCGAGCAGATGATGATGCAGTTGTCGGCGCGGTCGCGCACCACTTCCATCTCGAATTCTTTCCAGCCGAGCAGCGATTCCTCGATCAGCAGCTCGCGCGTCGGCGAGGCTTCCAGCCCGCGCTCGCATATCTCGACAAATTCTTCGCGGTTGTAGGCGATGCCGCCGCCGGAGCCGCCCATCGTGAAGGAGGGGCGGATGACGGTCGGGAAGCCCATCACCTGCTGCACCTGCAACGCCTCCTCCATGCTGTGCGCAATTGCGGATCGTGCTGACGCCAGGCCAATTCGGGTCATCGCCTGCTTGAATTTTTCGCGGTCTTCCGCCTTGTCGATCGCTTCGCGCGACGCGCCGATCATCTCGACGTTATATTTTTCCAGCACGCCGTGCTTGGCCAGATCCAGCGCGCAATTCAATGCGGTCTGCCCGCCCATGGTCGGCAGGATCGCATCCGGTTTTTCCTTGGCGATGATCTTCGCCACCATCTTCCAGGTGATCGGCTCGATGTAAGTCGCATCCGCCATCTCCGGGTCGGTCATGATGGTGGCCGGGTTCGAGTTCACCAGGATGACGCGGTAGCCCTCTTCGCGCAGCGCCTTGCATGCCTGCGCGCCGGAATAGTCGAACTCGCACGCCTGCCCGATGACGATGGGGCCGGCGCCGATGATGAGGATGCTTTTAATGTCTGTGCGTTTTGGCATTTTGTGGGGAAGAGGGAAGAGGGAAGGGGGGAGGGTCGGGGAGCACGGGTTTTACCCTTCTCCCTTCCCCTTTCTCCCTTCTCCAGAATCCCTCTTTATTTCCTCTTTTCCATCAATCCAACAAATTTATCGAACAAGTAATCCACATCGTGCGGTCCCGGGCTGGCTTCCGGGTGACCCTGGAAGCAGAACGCGGGCTTGTCGGTCAACTCGAAGCCCTGCAAGGTCCCGTCGAACAGCGAGACATGCGTGACGCGCGCATTCGCCGGCAGCGTCGCCGCATCCACCGCAAAGCCGTGGTTCTGGCTGGTGATCATCACCCGCTTGCTTTGTATGTCCTGCACCGGGTGGTTCGCGCCGCGATGGCCGAACTTCATCTTCACTGTCTTCGCGCCCACTGCCAGGCCCATCAGCTGGTGCCCCAGGCAGATACCATATAACGGCACACTCGCAGCGATGAACGCGCGCGTCGCGGTTATCGCGTAATCGCACGGCTCGGGGTCGCCGGGGCCGTTGGACAGCAGCACGCCGTCCGGCTCCAGCGCCAGCGCCTCCGCAGCCGAGGTCTGCGCCGGCACCACGGTGATGCGGCAGCCGCGCTCGGCCAGCTTGCGCAGGATGTTGTGCTTCACGCCGAAGTCGTAGGCGACCACGTGGAATTTGCTGTGCGCCACTTCGGGATAGCCCACGCCCAACTCCCATTCGCGCTGCGTCCACGAGTAGGGCTCGGCACAGCTTACTTCCCTAGCCAGATCCATTCCGGCCAATCCGGCGAAACTGCGCGCCGCTGCGAGCGCCGCCGCCTCGTCCGTGCCGGTGGCGATGCAGCCGTTCTGCGCGCCCTTTTCGCGCAGGATGCGCGTCAGCTTGCGCGTGTCAATCCCGGCGATCGCCACCACGTTGTTGGCCTTGAGGTAGTCGGGCACGGGCAGCGATTGCGTGCTGCGGAAATTGCTCACCGTCAGCGACAGATCGCGGATCACCAGGCCGCTGGCAAACACCTGGCGCGACTCCACGTCTTCGCTATTCACGCCGACGTTGCCGATATGCGGGTAGGTCAGTGTGACGATCTGCTTGCAGTAGGAAGGGTCGGTGAGGATTTCCTGATAGCCGGTCATCGAGGTATTGAACACCACCTCGCCGATGCTGCTGCCGGTAGCACCGATGGCAATGCCCCGGAATACCGTGCCATCGGCAAGCACAAGAATGGCAGGGTTCGTTTGCGGCACCGGAATACTCCCAAAGCAGTTTACATAAAGAAGCGGGACGAACCTTGTGTCCATCCCGCTTTGAATTGATGCGCATTATAGCGGATTAGAGGGGAGGCATCAAATGCCTATGTTCTGTCTACGTTAAAACTTGAACTCATGATTTCGGATCTTTTAGAGGTCATTCTGTTGGTTCACGCTTCCACTGTGCGAGCCATTGAGCGGAGTCCGATTCAGTGGACGGGCAAGTCATTTGAATTATGGGGTTTTCTTTCCCCTCATCCGCTCCGGCTGCCAGTGTGCGGCCGCCCAGCCCAATATTTCCTCGACGCTGCCTTGCAGCAACTCGGCGGGCGGTTGCTGCCGCAGAAATTCCAGCACTGCTATCAGCGTCGCGATTATGATGTCATCGGTCGTAATGGCGGGCGCGAGCGTCTGCTTGCTGAGCTTATCGCCCTGCGCATTCACCGCGACGGGCAGATGCATGTAGGCGGGGGTGGTAAAACCCAGCAACTGTTGCAAATATATTTGGCGCGGCGTGGAGTAGAGCAGATCAGATCCGCGCACGACATGCGTGATGCCTTGAAACGCATCATCCACCACCACCGCGAGCTGGTAGGCGAACAGCCCATCGGCGCGCTTCACCACGAAATCACCGATCTCGCTTTCGAGATGTTGGGTAATGCGGCTGCGACACGTTACTGCGAAGCAGCCGCTTGCGGGAGCCGCCGCCGGGCCACCCCTCCCGCACTCGCCGCTCACGCGCACCGTGTCGGGGTGGCCGCCTTGCAGCGCATCGTTGAATTCGACCAAGCGGTCGTCGGTGCGCACCCGCCATGCCCGTCCTTCGCGCCCGGCCGGAATGCCGTTGCGGCAGGTGCCGGGATACACTGGCCCTTCGATGCCATGCAAAGCAGAATCAGAAATCTCCTTGCGCGTGCAGCAGCAGGGATATAATGGCATTGATGGCCTGAAGGTGTTGCAATGCCTCCTCATAAGCGTCGCTGCGCTGGCTCTGGTGCATTACCGTAGGTCGGGCTTTGCCCGACATTGTTTTTTCGATGGCGGGCAGAGCCCGCCCATCGTCCCAATACAATCCGAACGCTTCAAGTGTACGCAGAATGCCGTCCGCCGCACCCGGCACACAGCGCGGCGTGTCTAGGTCTTCCATGCGCACCAGCCAGGTGCCGTGGTGATGTTTTGCGTCGAGGTAGCTGCCGACGGCGGTGGCTAACGAGCCGAAATGCAAAGGGCCGGTAGGGGAAGGGGCGAAGCGCCCCCTGTAGGTTGGATCAGGCAGGAACCGCCTCTTCCGCAAACTCCAGTTCCACCTTGCCGTCCTTCACGTCCACGGCGACCTTGCCGCCGCTGGCCAGCCTGCCGAACAGCAGTTCGTCGGCGAGCGCTGAACGTATGGTGTCCTGGATCAGGCGCGCCATCGGGCGGGCGCCCATCAGCGGGTCGAAGCCGTGCTCGGCGAGATAATTCTTGAGCGCATCGGTGAATACGACTTCCACCTTCTTTTCGTGAAGCTGCTCTTCGAGCTGCATCAGGAATTTGTCCACCACGCGCAGGATGACTTCATGATCCAGCGGCGCGAAGGAAATAATGGCATCGAGCCGGTTGCGGAATTCCGGCGTGAACAGGCGCTTGATGTCGGCCATTTCGTCGCCCGCCGTCGCGGTCTTGGTGAAGCCGATCTGGGTCTTGTTCAGCGCTTCTGCGCCCGCGTTGGTGGTCATCACGATCACCACGTTGCGGAAATCGGCCTTGCGCCCGTTGTTGTCGGTCAGCGTGCCGTGGTCCATCACCTGCAGCAGGATGTTGAAGATATCCGGGTGCGCCTTCTCGATCTCGTCGAGCAGCAGCACGCAGTGCGGCTGCTTGGCGATCGCTTCGGTGAGCAGGCCGCCTTGATCGAAGCCGACATAACCCGGAGGCGCGCCGATCAGGCGCGACACGGCATGACGCTCCATGTATTCGGACATATCGAAGCGGTGCAGCGGCATGCCCATGCTGTAGGCGAGCTGGCGCGCCACTTCGGTCTTGCCGACCCCGGTCGGGCCGGAGAACAGGAAACTGCCGATCGGTTTCTGCGGATTGCCGAGGCCGCTGCGCGACATCTTGATCGCGGTGGCGAGCGCGTCGATCGCCTTGTTCTGGCCGAACACCACCGCCTTCAAATCGCGATCCAGCGTCTTCAGTGCGTTGCGATCATCGGAAGAAACGCTGCGCGGCGGGATGCGCGCGATCTTGGCAATAATCTCCTCGATCTCGTGTTTGCCGATGATTTTTTTCTGCTTCGATTTTGGCAGGATTCGCTGCGCGGCACCTGCCTCGTCCAGCACGTCGATCGCCTTGTCGGGCAAGTGGCGGTCATTGATGAAGCGCGCGGAAAGCTCCGCCGCGCTGGTCAATGCCGCTGCGCTGTATTTGACGCTGTGGTGCTCCTCGAAACGCGATCTCAGGCCGCGCAGGATCGCAATGGTCTGCTCCACCGACGGCTCCGGCACATCGATTTTCTGGAAGCGGCGCGACAATGCGTGGTCTTTTTCGAAGATGCCGCGATATTCCTGATAGGTGGTCGCGCCGATGCACTTCAATTGTCCGTTCGACAACGTCGGTTTGAGCAGATTGGACGCATCCATCGTGCCGCCGGAAGCCGCGCCCGCGCCGATCAGGGTATGGATTTCATCGATAAACATGATCGCGTTGGGTGTATTGCCCAATTCCTTCAGCACCGCCTTGAGGCGCTGCTCGAAGTCGCCGCGATATTTGGTGCCCGCCAGCAGCGCGCCCATGTCCAGCGAGTAAACACGCGCGCCTTTGAGAATTTCCGGCACGTTCTCCTCCACGATGCGCCGCGCCAGGCCTTCGGCAATCGCCGTCTTGCCGACACCGGCCTCACCGACCAGCAGCGGATTATTTTTACGGCGGCGGCACAGTGTCTGGATCACACGCTCCAATTCGATATCGCGCCCGATGAGCGGGTCGATCTTGCCGGCCAATGCCTGCGCATTGAGATCCAGCGTGTAATTTTTCAGCGCGCTATCATCGCTGGCCGGCTGCTCGGTTTCGTTATCGCCATGCGGTTGTGCGGCGCTGCCAACTTCATTCTTGGCAATGCCATGCACGATGTAATTCACCACATCAAGGCGATTGACACCGCGCTCCGTAAGGAAATGTACCGCGTGGGAATCCTTTTCACCGAATAGCGCGGCAAGAATGTTCGCGCCGGACACCTCTTTTTTCTGCGCGGATTGCACATGCAATATCGCGCGCTGAATAACGCGCTGGAAGCCGACAGTAGGTTGCGTATCCACATCCTCTTCGCCCGCAACGCTCGGCGTATGTTTATCGACAAACGCTGTGACGGTCTGGCGCAACTCATCAATATCCACATTACAAGAGCGCAACACCTGCGCGGCGGAGGCATTATCCAGCATCGCGAGCAGCAGATGCTCGACGGTAATCAACTCATGGCGTTTCTGCCGGGCTTCGACAAACGCCATGTGCAAACTGACTTCCAACTCTTGCGCGATCATTTTACATTCCCTCCATTCCGCATCGTAGCGGATGCCCATGTTGTTTTGCAAATGCCGATACCTGAGCAACTTTGGTTTCGGCAATATCCAGCGAATATATTCCGCAAACCGCCGATCCTTCACTATGCACTTTGAGCATGGTTTGCAGCGCGCGTTCACGGTTCATCGCAAAAAAACGCTGCAACACCTCAATCACAAAGTCCATCGTCGTGTAATCGTCATTGAACAAAATCACCTTGTACATACGCGGCGGCTTTGTTTTGGCGCGTTCCGGCGCGAGCACCGAACTGCTTTGCTGTTTAATCGCCATAATTTTTAATGGGCATTCTGACACCCTCTCCTGGCAACATACTTGACGATTAACGATGCTTTTTCAAGCCTAATCGAAAATATTTTACAAACCCCCTTGACGATATTAACCAAACAAGAGTAAAAAGTGCGCTGGTGTTTGAATCAAAGTATCTGCAGTACTGGTTTTGCCGTGTGCGATCTTATGACTCAAACAGTTTCGCGGGGGGTTCCTCCGTTTTTTTAGTAAGGAAGTAAACACATGGCAACTGGTACAGTTAAATGGTTCAACGACGCAAAGGGTTTTGGTTTTATCACTCCCGATGATGGCAGCGAAGATTTGTTCGCGCACTTTTCCGCAATCAACATGAGCGGTTTCAAGTCACTCAAAGAAGGCCAAAAGGTCACCTTTGAAGTAGTACAAGGTCCTAAAGGCAAGCAAGCCTCCAACATCCAGGCTCCTTAATCGGTTCTTGAGTTGGCAAAAAGCCCTGCACTTGCGTGCAGGGCTTTTTTATTTCGCGGCTTGGAATCATATACGGCCAACAAACGAAAGCGCGCCGCTACGGCGCATTGCCTGTCTGCTCACACCCCTTCCAGTTGCAGCCACAGGCAACTACCTTTGCTCGCCTTGTCGATACCGGCAAGTTGTAGCGCGTGTTCAGCCAATTCTTCAGCGCTTGGCTGCAACACACGCAGCTTGGGGCGCGACGCATCGGTGCTCAACACCGCAGGCTGGCGCGTCTTGGGCGCGTCATCCTCGCCGAGCAGGCTCTTCTGCCCGCGCGTCATGGCGAAATAAACTTCGGCAAGCAGTTCGGTATCCAGCAGCGCGCCATGCAGACTGCGATGCGCATTGTCTATTTCATAGCGGCTGCACAACGCATTCAGGCTATTCTTCTTGCCCGGGTGCATTTCGCGCGCGACCTTAAGCGTATCTGTCACCGCATTCTGCAACAGCGGCAACCCCAGCAATTCCAGTTCGTGATTGATGAAACCGATATCGAACGGCGCATTGTGGATGATCAATTCCGCCCCTTCGATAAACTCCAGAAAACTGGATGCGATATCGGCGAACTTCGCTTCGTTTTGCAAGCGCTCATAGGTCAGCCCATGCACTGCCGCCGCGCCCGCATCAATCTCACGCTCGGGGTTGAGATAGCGATGAAAGCGGCGCAGCGACACCTTGCGCCCATCCAGCTCGATTGCCGCCAGTTCGATGATGCGATGTCCCTGCCTGGGATCCAAACCGGTTGTCTCGGTATCCAGCACTATTCGTCTCATAATTTTTGTCCGATTTTGCAGGGCGGGTTCCACCCGCCGCACTTCAAAAGATGTCGGGTAGAACCCGACCTACAACTGCCCCTGCATCAGTTCCACGCCGCGGTTCGCCAGGCCGTCGGCACGTTCATTGCCGTCATGCCCGGCGTGCCCCTTGACCCATACCCAATCGATATCGTGTTGCGCCGCCAGCGCGTCCAACCTGCGCCATAAGTCCTCGTTTTTCACCGGCTTCTTGTCCGCCGTCTTCCAGCCGCGCTGTTTCCAGCCGTGTATCCACGCGCTGATACCCTGCTGCACATATTTCGAATCGGTGTGCAGGCGCACATGGCAATGCCGCTTCAACGCCTCCAGCGCGGAGATCGCCGCCAGCAGTTCCATGCGGTTGTTGGTGGTATGCGCCTCGCCGCCGAACAACTCACGCTCCTTGCCCTTGCTGCGCAGCAATGCGCCCCAGCCGCCCACGCCGGGATTGCCCTTGCATGCGCCGTCGGTAAAAATTTCTATGATTTCTTTATTCATTTCTGGAAATTATTCAAATGTTTTCGTAGGGGCCCGGCGCGCCGTGCCCCTACACTGTGTAATCTTATTGTTCAATTTAGGCGCGACCGGCAGCAGCTTGCTCACCAGCCTCTCGTTCCATTGCGGCTTGATCAGCCGCATCCCGGGCACACGCTTGATTGCGTGCAAAAAATACACCCCGCCGCTCACCGCCCACCAGCGGTCGCCCGCCGCTTCCATAAAGGCGTGCCGCTCCAGCCATTTGGCTTGGCGAAATGGGGGTGCGTAAGCGGCAAAACGCCCGCCCACCACTTCAAAGCCGAGCAATGCCAGCCAATCCTTGAGGCGCGGCAATGAAATGAAATGACCGTTCCACGGATAACCCTGCTTGCCGCCCAATGCGTGGCGCAGCCCCCAGAGGCTGCGCGGATTGAAGCCGCTGATGATCAGGCTGCCTTCCGGCATCAGCACCCGTTCCACCTCGCGCAGGATCTGGTGCGGCTGCTCGGCGAATTCGAGGACATGCGGTATCAGCACCAGGTCCAGGCTGGCGCTGACGAACGGCAGCTCCGTGCAGCACAGGCGCACTGCATTACCCTGCTGATTTCCCGCGCTGAAACGCAGCGGCATCCTGCTGCTGCGCAGAAAATCATGTTCCGGCAAACCCAATTGCAGCGCGTTGTAACCGAAGATGTCGCTCACCGTGCGGTCGAAATACGCCTGCTCGCGCGTCAGCACATAGCCGCCCTGCGGGGTGGCGAACCATTCGCTCAAACTTTTCGCAGTTAACTTACAATTCGGCATCGCTTACGTCCTGCTCGCTCCATGTTCCCCCAGCCACTATTTGACATCACCGCCATACCCGCCCTGCGGGACAATTACATCTGGGTGATTCACAATAACCAATATGCCGCCGTAGTCGATCCCGGCGAAGCCGTGCCGGTGCTGGCATTCCTCAAGGCGCGCGGCCTGCAACTGAGTGTTATCCTGTGCACTCACCGCCACGCCGACCACATTGGTGGCATCGCAAAATTGCACGAAGTATACAACGTGCCGGTGTATGGGCGGCAGCATCCTGGCAATCCGCTTATCAGCCACGATCTGCGCGAAGGCGACCGGCTCGAGTTCGACGCGTTTAATATCGGGGCAGGCATCGCATTCGATATCCTCGAAATCCCCGGTCACCTCGACGATCACCTCGCCTTCATCGCGCCCGGCATTTTATTCTGCGGCGACGTGCTGTTCGGTGCAGGCTGCGGCAGGAACTTTGAAGGCACGCCCGCGCAACTGTTTCACTCCCTGCAGCGCCTCGCGCAACTGTCCGGCGACACTCTTGTGTATTGCGCGCACGAATACACCGCAGCCAACCTGTGCTTTGCGCTGGCCTGCGAACCGCATAATCCGGACGTACAGCGACGCATCGAACAAGTCACGCAACAGCGTGCGGCCAACCTGCCCACCGTCCCCTCCAGCATCGCGCTGGAAAAAGCCACCAACCCCTTCCTGCGCTGCGCCCAACCGGAACTGATCCGCACCCTGCAACAGCGCGGCTTGGCGGACACCAGCGAACTTGGCGTATTTACGGCTTTGCGCGAATGGAGAAACCACTTTTAGATTGCGACAGAACCCGTTCTGGTTTATCCTGCGCGCCCTTTCGGAGAGGTGGATGAGCGGTTTAAGTCGCACGCCTGGAAAGCGTGTTTAGGATAATATCCTAACGGGGGTTCGAATCCCCCCCTCTCCGCCAA
>Ga0209212_1004128_pt1 | contig 18299 bp, 12 predicted proteins | sample RifGroC2_FD_183996 | JGI IMG/M metagenome (GOLD analysis project Ga0209212, IMG submission 183996) | Groundwater microbial communities from Rifle, Colorado, USA - Groundwater C2 (SPAdes) (version 2) | ecosystem: Environmental > Aquatic > Deep subsurface > Groundwater | place: Rifle, Colorado...
TCCCGAATATCTGCGCCCGCCTGGCGCTGGACCTCCCGCTGGTGATAGCCCAGAACAGGGTGATGGACCTCCTCTATATCGACGACCTCGTGAAGATGACCAACTGGCTGCTTAAAGCCGAGAAGCCCGGCAAGGTCTATAACGCCTGTTCGGGCGAGGCCAGGGATTATGTCTCCATAGCCGGGGACATCCTGGCTGTTTCCGGCAAAAAGGCCGCCTTCGAGATAAAGAAGCCGGGGCTCGGCCGCGAGTACAGCGGGGATAACTCCCTGCTCCTTAAGGACTCCGGGCTAAAGCCGGTCCCGATGAAAAAGGCCCTGAAGGAGCTTTATACCTGGTATCGTGACAACCCCGGCTTTATGGACCGCCGGCAGATATTGAGCTACCCTTTGTGAAAAGTATATGACCTTGAAAAAATGCCGCGTCTGTTCGCTGCCGCTGCCGAAAAGCCCGTTGCTGGTATACCGGAACATGCCGGCGCAGGCGCAGTTCCTGCCTTCGAAGAACGCCCTCGCGCGCGAGAAAGGCGTCAGCCTCGGGATCCTGCAGTGTTCCGGCTGCGGCCTCGTGCAGCTCGGCGGCCGCCCCGTCCCCTACTACCGCGAAGTGATACGGGCCGCGGCTTTTTCTCCGGAGATGAAAGCTTTCCGGGAAAGGCAGTTCGCCGCCTTCGTGAAGAAGTATGGGCTTCGCGGGAAGAAGGTCGTGGAAATAGGCTGCGGCCGGGGGGAATACCTCCGGCTGATGCGCGGCGCCGGCGTCAAAGCTTTCGGCCTGGAATATTCCGCGGCTGCGGTGCGGGACTGCGTCCGCGCCGGGCTTAAAGTGTCCAGAGGCTTTCCGGGCAGCGCGGGGCTGCGGCTGCCTCACGGCCCCTTCGAGGCTTTTTACAGCCTTAATTTTCTCGAACACCTGCCGGCGCCGAACGCGGTCCTTGCGGCCATCCGGGCGAACCTCGCCCCCGGCGGAACGGGGCTGGTGGAGGTCCCGGATTTCGGCATGATGCTCCGCGAAAACCTCTTCTCGGAATTTATCCCAGACCACCTTTTCTATTTTACCGCGGGCACGCTGCGGAGCCTGCTAGAGCTCAACGGCTTCGACGTGCTGGAGTGCGGCTCCGTGTGGCACGGCTATATCCTCTCCGCCGTAGTGCGAAAGCGCGCCCCGCTCGACCTGTCGGGCTTCCTGAGCGCAGGGGACTCGCTGAAGTCCTCGCTGCTGGATTTCGTGTCGGGTTTCAGGCCCGGCCGGGTGGCCGTCTGGGGGGCGGGGCACCAGGCTTTGGCCGTCCTGGCGCTGGCCGGCCTGGCCGGTAAAATAAAGTACGTGGTGGATTCAGCGCCTTTCAAGCAGGGTAAATACACCCCCGCTACTCATCTCCCCATAGTCCCGCCCGCCCGGCTGGACGAGGACCCCGTCGACGCCGTGATCGTGATGGCCGCCAGCTACTCCGGCGAGGTGGCAGCGCTGCTGCGCAAAAAATACCAGGGCCGGGTCAGGATCGCCGCGCTGCGCGGCTCCGGACTGCAGCTCCTTTAAAGCGGGGAAGGGCCGCAAGGACCACCCCTTCTTGCCGGTTCTCCGAACTATGCATGGAATAGCGGTAAAGAGCGGTTCAGCTGAAAAATACGCGGCCGCCGCCGTTCTGACCGCGGTTCTGACCGCCGCTGTCTGGCATTTCGGCCGGCTGCAGTTTTCCGGCTACGACCTTTCCTCCGTCATCAACACGGCCTGGCTCCTGACGGACGGCGGCGAGCCCTACAGGGATTTCTTCCTGCCGTTCCCGCCGGCTTTCAGCATCGGGGCAAAAGCCGCCTTTTCCGTATTCGGCGCAAGCTGGCAAAGTCTGGTCGGGGCGGCCTGCCTGTTTTCAGCCGTCACCTTTAATATCCATTACCTGCTCCTGGAGCGGCTTGCCGGCTGGAAGAGCGCCGCGGTCCTGGCCTTTCTTTGCCAGCTGATGGCGGCTGTCCTCGTCTCGTTCTGGTGGTACAATTCAATGACCGCCATAGCGGCCTGCCTGTTCATAACGGCCTGCTTCGCCTTCCTCTCGGCTCCGGAAAGCCGTGCCGCTAACTTCTGGCTCTTTTTCTGCCTGGTCCTCCTGATGCTGATGAAGCCGAACACGGCCGGCTTTCTGATCTGCGCGGCGACGCCCGTCCTGCTCCTTAAAAAGGAACGCCGGCCGCGGGTTTTGCTCGCTCTGGGCCTGGCCGCGGCCGCCTGCCTGTGCATCCTGGCCATAGGCGGGATAAGCCCAGCGGGCCTGATCAGGGCCTATGCCCTGCTGGCAAGCTCGCGCGGGGGGCTGTCCCTCGACGTCTTTTACGGGGGGAAGATGGCCGAGGTTTTCATTTCCCTTCCCTTCCTCCTGGCCTGCCTAAGCATGCTTTTTCTGCAGCTGAAGGCGGTCTCCGCGCGGGGTCTGCGCCTGCCGTGGAAAAGCGGTGAATTTGAATATCTCCTGCTCGCGCTGGCCGGGGCGGCGGCCGGCCTTATCGCCGTCTTTTCCAGCCAGGAACTTGTCTACGTGGATATAGCGCCGCTTTTTATCTCGGCTTTTCTCCCGCCGCTCATGCGTTCGCGGAAAAGGGAAGGCGAGGACCTTTATGCCGTCGGCCCGGTCTTCGCGGTATCCTTTATCTGTTCGCTGGCCGCGGGGTTTATCGTCACCTTCCGCCTCCTCGCCGACTACTCCTATTCCACTCCCGCCGCGGCCCTGAGCGGCATCCTCCGAGACGGGACTTCGACCGCGGCCGCGCTGCTGTGGCTTTTCCTGCTTCTCCTGATGGCCGCCTCCGCGGCCCGTTCGCTCTTTTTTCCGCCGCGGGGCGCCGGCGGGAGGGAAAAAGGCCTCCCGTCGTCCGGCTTCTTTCTCGCCGCGGCGCTGTGCGTAGCGGGGCTGACGGCCTATGCCGGCTGGGCCCGCTGGCGCGTAAAGATATCGGGGGCGCCTTATGAGGACGCGGGAACGATAACTGTCCCCGACAGCCGGTTTTTCAGGGGCTGCCGTGTTTCCCCGTGGGCGGCCGGGGTGGTCCGCGACATCGGGGAAGTCCTGGCCGGCCACCTCGGCAAGGAGGCTTACGCCGGGAAAAGCGGGGTTTTCTTCGGGACAAGGCTGGAATTCGCCTATGCCGCTTTCGGGTTCCACGCCCCGCGCCGGCTTCCTATCTGGTGGAGCGCGCGGACCAGCTACCAGGCGGAAGCGATCCCCGCGTTCCTGGAGGATTTTAGGAAGCGCCGGATAGAACTAGGCGTGTTTTTGCGCTACAGGGGCCTTGAGCAGGTGGATAACGGGGGCGGTGGAATGGAAGCGCCGCGCGAACTGATGGCGTACCTCGGAGAAAACTACGAGCTGTTCTACCGCGGGAACCTGGCCGTCTTCAAGCTCCGGAAGGCGCGGCCCGGCCGGGTGGGGAAGGGCGCTATTTCCCCAGGTTCTCCTCCAGCTCGTCCATGATGTGTATCGCGTTGAGCACGAACGCGACGACTTTGCGCGGGTGGTCCATATGCAGGGGCAGCATCGATAAGAACAGCGAGGCTTCGTAAAGCCTGATGCGCCGTATGTCGTGGCCCAGCTTTTCCATCCGGTCCACGAAGTCCTGCTGGGGGGCGGCAAGGACCGGCGAGATTATTTCCAGCGCCAGCCTGCCCGAGGGGTCCAGCTGCACAGTAAACCTGTCGTTGTTTATGAAATCATAAAGGCCCAGCGCGGAGTGCGACAGCTTCGCGAGGTCGTAAAGAGCGTCGGTCCACAGCTCCTCGGCGTTATCCGCCCCTTTCGGGTCCACTAATTTAAGAAGCTCCGTGCGCTTGTCGTAGAGGATGTTCGAAAAACAAAGGTCTCCATGGCCCACCGCCTCTATCAGGGGGGTGTCCTTTTCAGGGAAGCCGGAATATAGGCCGCAATAGCGCTCCACCACCGCGCGCAGGCCGGAGAAACCCGTGCCCCCGGCTATCAGTCGGTCGAGGCGCGCGAACTCCGGGTGTTCCTCCAGGGCGGCGAACCTCGTCCTGACCTTCTCCAGGTAGAGGCCGTCCCGGCGCGATTTCGCGGCGGCCGCGCCCGCTTCCCTGACCGGGCGCTCGGAAACGAATCTCAGCGCCTTGTCGAGGAAGCGCGCGAACTCGCCCCCGGAAAGGCTCGAGTGTATCCACAGCATCGCCATGTCCGGAACCTGGAGGCGCTCCATCGCGTACGAGGCCTCCCCGCCGGAATCCTTGTAGCCGTAGGGCAGCACGAACCAGCGCTGCATGGCCTCCGGCAGGAGGTGGTAATGGCGGTACTCCCTGCGGCACTTGTCCTTATCCTTCGAAGTCTTGACGAATTCGTAGCGGTCGCCGTGCAGCCTGTTGAAAGAGCGGGTCTCGGAACTGCCGGAAAAGAACGCAAAGAAATTCTCGGGGACGGAAATGTCCGTCATCCAGTCCCCGCAGTTCATGGTCGGCGCGGGGGAAGCAAGCTCGGAACCGGTTGCCGCCTCGCCGGGGCGCAGCCTGGAAATAAAATCGGCGAAAGCCGCGCCGCTGCCGAAAGTGGCCAGAAGCGGGGCGGCCTGGTGCGAGATCAGGGTTTCCCTGCTGTAGCGCGCCTTTTTCAGCTGCGACGCCACGGCCTCGCTGTCCTTTATCCCCGCGCGCGCGCTCAGATAGGCCCACGCGGCCCCGCTGTCGAGCTGCAGTTCGCGGCGGAGGGCGGCGAGGTCCTCCTCCGAGTCCAGGACCAGGAAGCGCGCGGCCCCGCTCCCGGCGGAGAGCTGCCCGGCGTGCTCTCTCAGACTCATGCGGTGCCAGATTATGTCCCCGTACCGCTTGGAGCCGATCACCGCGGAAACATTCTCCCCTACGGCCGCCCTGTTGTCGTAGACAACGTTAAGCGGAGGCAGTCCGTTATCCATAAGATACCTCTTTTTTTCGGTAATTGCGGTCTTTGAGCCTGTATTTATTTTCCGCCGACAGCGCCTCCGAGATGCGCGCCCGGCTCACCGTAAAACGCAGGCGGGAGTAAGCCGCCCACAGCGGCAGGCCCGCGGCCGACAGGGCCAGGAAGGTCATAAGGCCGTAGAGCGGAAGGCTGGCCATCGTGCCGCCTTTCGCGGTAAGCAGCGAGGAGAAAGTCTTGAGCAGGACCGGGAGCCAGCCGCCCCAGGGCTGCGCGGCTATATGGCGGTACAAAAGCGAGACGCAGGCCCATTCCGCCGCCCAGATCCCCAGGCTGAGGAGCAGAAGCGCGAGTATGCGGTCGCGCACGAGCCTGCGGCACAGCGCGGCGAGCCGGTCCAGGTGATGAAGCCATCTCAGGACGTAGCGCCAGCGGGACCTGCTGCGCCGGATGACCAGGGAGCGGGAGTAGTCGAGGAACCCCGGCAGCCCCCAGTAAAGCATGGAACCCAGCGCGGCCACCGAGGCCAGGACGGCTATGAAGGGCGCGATTTCGGGGAGCATGGCCGGGTACATCAGGCAGGCCGGGGTCGCCAGTCCCAGGAGGACCACGGCGTCGAAAAACCTTTCCATGATCACGACGAAGGGTCCCACCTCGGCCCTGCCGCGGTCGTGGGATAATTCAAGCATGCGGTAAGCGTCGCCGGCGACCTTCACCGGAAGCAGGAGCGATATCCAGGAAAGGCCCATGTGGAGCCTGAAAAGGCGAAAAAAGGAGCGCTCGGTCTCTATCAGCAGGGTCCAGAGGCGCAGGCTGCGCAGCAGGTGGGACAAAAGGTAGATCAGCGCGATGGAGAGGAAGAGCGGGGAAAGGATGAAAGCGGCTGTTCCGTCGGCGGCCTGCCGGAGCCCGGACAACTGGCCCGTGAACCTGGCCAGCGCGGTCAGCGTCACGGCAAGGAACACGGCCAGGCTTAGCCTGGCTGTAAACGCGCCCCCCCGGTTGTTTTCATTTTCCTGGTCCATGCCGAAGCCTAAAAAACTTCATCCGCCAGATATTTCCTGTCCGGCCCGGCCCGCAGGTCGCGCCTGAGGAAGCCGCCCTTGTCGAGCGTGAAGGCCGCGAGCATCCTGAGCACCTTTATGGACTGGCTGAAGAGCTTCACGTTGGAGACCTGGTCGTCCTCTCTCCACGTAATGGGGAAAAACTCCGCTTTATGCCCGTAGAAGGAATGCGCCATCACCATGCAGTAATTGAAAGTCAGGTCGTCGGGGAATTTCCGGTAGAACCCGTCTTCGAGTATGCGGACGCTGTACAGGTTCAGGCCGGAGCCGAGGTCGTATATCCTCCGGCCGCATACCGCGCTGAAAAGGCCGTTATAAACGCGGTTCCCGAAAGTGCGGAACCAAGAGTAGCCTTCCAGCGACGAGCCGCCGAGGAAGCGCGCCCCCAGCAGGCAGTCGGCCTCCCTATGCCGCCCACGGCGCAGATGCGGGATCAGGTCCTCTATACTTCCCTGGTCGTCGCCGTGCAGGGTCACCACGTGCGTAAAGCCGTTGGCGAGGGCGTAGTCGAAAGCGACCTTGTGGGACCCGCCCAGTCCGTAATTCTCCCTGTTCCTCACGACAACGGCCTTAAGGCCGCTAAGGCCGCGGGCGGCCTTAAGGGCCTCGTTTTCTGTGGAGTCCGTGCTTCGGTTGTTCACCAGCAGCGCGCCGCCGAAAAGGCCCTGTATCTCCGGGGTGAACCGCGCGAGGACGCGGGGTATCTGCCGCGCGCAGTTATACATCGGTATGAACACCAGTATGCGGTCATTTGTCATAAGCGCCGGCGAGCCTCCGGGAAAATCCGTCTGTTCCCCGGGAAGGGCGCCTTCAAAGCTGCAGCCGGCTGACCTCCGGAGACTTGTATCAGGTTAATATTATAGTTGTTTTCCACCGGGGGGTCAGTAAAAAAAACCTGGCCTGACCGCGTCAGTCGGGCTGTTGCGGCGCCGCTCCTTTCCGGTGCCGGCCGGCAATTATTGTATTATGTATATGGAAGAGGCATGTTTCCGGCCCGTAAAGAGGGGCGGCCGCTCCATGCTTCCCATTGAGCCGGGCGCCGGCCGCAGGAGAAAACGATGCGGGAAGTTCTGTTCATAGTGCCGCCGAACATAAGCTATCACGATTTTGTCGGGCCCTCCGGCAATGTCAAGGCGGCCGCTAAAGAGAATAAATTCTTCGGGTCGGTGATAACGGATATCCCCTTGGGCGTGCTCTCCCTGAGCGCCTGCGTGAAAAAGCTGCGCGGGGCCCGGACCAGGCTTTTGGACTTCAATATAATCCTTAATCAAACCGAGGGTTTTGATTACCCTTCCTTCGCGGATTTCTTCGCGGACGTCCTTTCAAGGCCGGAGTGGACGGGCTTCGCCCCGCGGATCATCGGGATCTCCTCGCTGTTCACCCCCGCGTACCGGAGCATGCTGGATATCGCGGCATGCTGCCGCAGAATATTCCCTGGCGCGCTCATCGTGGCGGGCGGCGGCGTTCCCACCAATATGTACGCCGAGATATTCGCGGAAAGCGCCGATCTCGACGCGCTCTGCTGCGGCGAAGGCGAGCGCTGCCTGTCCGCCCTGACGGCCGCCGAAGATAAAAAAAAGTGCCTTGAAGAAGATCCTTCCTGGATCACGCGCGGCAAGTGGGAGAGCGGGCGCCGCTTCCAGCCGGACCTGGTGCCGGACCTGGACGAGATCCCGTTTTACGATTATGACCTGTGCGACCTCGCCGCGTACGGCGCGAACCCGACGATACTTTCCTACACTTCCGTAAACAGGTCCGGGAAGGCCCTTCCCGTCATGTCCTCCCGCGGGTGCACCCATCTCTGCTGCTTTTGCTCTTCGCATACCGTCCACGGCAGGCTGATGCGGTATCACAGCCTGGAGCGGATGAGGGCGGACCTGAAAAGACTCAGGGACGCCTACGGCGCGGAGACGATCATCTTCCAGGACGACCACTTCCTCGCCGATAAGCGGAGAGCCCTGGCTATCATCGCCATGCTCCGCGAGCTCGGGCTGACGGCTTTTTTCCCTAATTCCCTCGCCTTGTACGCGCTCGACCGGGCGGTGCTGGAGGCCCTGAAGGGCGTGGGGGTGCGGCAGCTTGTGCTGTCCGTCGAGTCCGGGAGCAACAGGGTCCTCTCCGAAATAATGCACAAACCCCTGAACCTGGACATCGCCAGGCGGGTCGCCGACGACTGCCGGGAACTGGGGATCTATACGGACGTCAACATCCTCATAGGGCTCCCCGGCGAGACCGGGCGGGATATAGACGACGCCCGCGCCTTTCTGAAAACGATCAACGCGAACTGGTTCAGGATAAATGTGGCCACGCCGCTCGCCGGCAGCGAAATGCTGGAGATCTGCCGTGAGAAGAACTACCTTAAAGGCGGCCATATCGGCAGCGGCTATAAAAAAGCGGTGGTGGAAACAGGGGATTTTACCCCCGAGTATATCCAGGAGATGTCCTACGTAATGAACCTGGAGCTTAACTTCGCGGAGAACGCCGACGTCAGGCTGGGCGACCATAAAACGGCGCTCCTCGGTTTTGAGAACGCGATCAAGGCCAAAGGCACCCATGCCCTCGCCTATTATTACGCCGCGGAATGCTGCGGAAAACTAGGCGACCTGGAAAAGCAGGCGCGCTATTCGGCTCTCGCCGCGCAGAACGCGGCGGACCCTTTCTGGAGAAAGTATATAGAGATGTTCAGGGTGCCGCTTTGACCGCGGCCGGCCGAACGAGGGAGAAAATATGACCGACGGTAAAAATCCGCTTAACGCGGCCGAACTGGAGAAACGGGACCGGCTCAGGAACGAGAAGCCGCTGGTCTATGAGAAGATCCTCCGCTACGACGAGAAAATTAAGCGCGGCGAAAGCGTGGCCATCGTACAGTTTCAGTACGACTACACCTGCAATTTCCAGTGCCGGCACTGCTGCATAACCACGCTGCGCAAAAAGGGCGAAGAAAGATGCTTTACGCTGCCCGACGTGAAGGAACTTTCCCGCCAGGCTGACGAGCTGGGGCTGGCGCACCTGGTCATAACGGGGGGGGAGCCGCTGGTCTTCCCGGACTTTGACGAGCTGGTCAAAGCCATAGACCCGCGGAAGTTCTACCTGACTTCCGATACCAACGGGTGGTACCTGGACGCGAAAAAAGCCAGGCACCTTAAAAGCATAGGGGTGGACAAGATCCAGCTCAGCCTCGACAGCCTTTCCGCCGGCGACCATGACGACTTTCGCCGGAAGAAGGGCTCCCACGACCGGGCCGTGAGGGCCATAGACGCCTCCCTTGACGCCGGGCTGGCTATAATCCTGGCCACCGTGGTGACCAAGCAGCGCATCCGCTCGGCCGAGTTCGTGGAATTTCTTGAGTTCGCCAAAAAGAAAGGCGTCGGGACATTCGTCACCTACGCAAAGCCCGTAGGGGCCTGGGAGGGCAAACTGGACATGCTGGTCACCAAAGAGGATATGGAGCATATGCGCGGCCTGGAAAAGAAGTATAACGTATTCACCCATTTAACCCCGTCTTACGGCCACAGCCTGGGCTGCATCGCGGTCAAGCGCATGATCTCCATAACCAAGTACGGCGATGTGATGCCCTGCCCCTACATCCACACCTCGCTGGGCAACTTCTTCAAGGAACCCCTGAAAGAGATAATCGGGAGGGGCATGAACATAAAGCATTTCGGCCGGCACGTTGATACCTGCCTCATAGCCGAGGACCGCCATTTCATCGACGAGTACGAGACAAAAAAGATCTCCGGAAGGAAACTCCCGGTCCCGTGCTCCGAAGTCTTCCCGAAAGAGGATCTCATAGATCCGGACAGGAAATAGGTTCCGCCGCGGGGCGGGCTATTGAGCCCCGCCCATGATTTAGGGCATAATATCGGCTTGGCCGCCAATGCCGGGGGGGGCTCACCGCGCCGGCCCGGCAGCCCAAGGAAAATTTATGCAGATAGTCCTTTTACGTTTCCCGGCAGTGATCCCCGCGGGGCAGTTCAACGTCTCCTCGATCGCCCCTCCGCTCTCTGTGGCGTGCCTTGCCGCGTATCTGAAGCAGCGCGGGCTGCCGGTGAAAGTCATCGACGCCCTGGGCGAAAACCTCGAGAAGATCGAATTCGTCCCCGGCAGAAATGACATTAAGTCCCGCGGGCTCTCGGTGGGCGAGATCATCGCCAGGATCCCGCCCGACGTGGACGTGCTGGGAGTGTCCTGCATGTTCTCCTCGGAGTGGCCGTTCAACAGGGAGGTGATAAAAGCCCTGAAAGCCGCTTTTCCGAAAGCGGCGATCTTCGCCGGCGGGGAACATGCCACCGCTTTGCCGGAGCTGGTCCTGGCCCAGGCGCCGGGCGTAGACGCCGTCGTGCTCGGCGAAGGCGAGGAGACCCTGCTGGAGCTGATTGCGGCGCGCGCCGCCGGTTCCGACATCGGCGGGATAAAAGGGATAGCGCTCAGGAAGAACGGCGTCATCACTAAAACGCCGCAGAGACCCAGGCTGAAGACCCTGGATGAGATGCCCCTGCCGTGCTGGGACGCGGTGCCCATAGAGAATTATTTCGCCTCCAAGCAGTCGCACGGCCCCTACCTGGGAAAAACCCTCCCTATCCTGGCGAGCAGGGGCTGCCCCTACCTGTGTAAATTCTGTTCCAACGCGGAGATGTGGGGCACTTATTATACCTACAGGACGCCTTCGAGCGTGGTCGATGAGATCGAGCTGTATATCGCGAAATACGGCATTAAATGCGTGGAATTTTACGATCTGTCGCCCATCATCGGGAAAAAATGGCTCTATGATTTCTGCTCGCTGCTGCTGTCGAGGAACGTGAAGATATATTGGCAGATGGCGGCGGGAACGCGCTTTGAAGCCCTGGATGAAGAGCTGCTCGGTCTGGTGGAAAGGGCCGGCTGCAGGTATCTCGGCTTCGCTCCTGAAAGCGGGTCCCCGGAGGTTTTGGAGGAGATCGGGAAGAAGCTGGTCCTGGCCGATTTCGTCAGGACCGTAAAGGCCGTGGTGAGGCATAACCTGGGCATAAAGGCTAATTTTGTAATAGGGTTCCCGAAGGACACAAGGCTCCAGATTCTCAGGACCCTGCTTTTCCAGCTGCGCCTTGCCTTCACGGGGATAAGCGACGCCCCTATCTTTTTGTTCTCCCCGTATCCGGGGTCGGAGTACTTCTCCGACCTGGTGCGGCAAAAAGTGATCGGCGAGCTGGATGACGATTATTTGAACTCCCTGGGGCTGAACGTCTCTTTAAAAAGCGGCCGCCGCTACTGTCGGAATGTGGGGCCCTTCGAATTATCGGTCTACCAGCTGTGCGGCTCGCTCCTGTTCTACGCGGTCCATTACCTGACGCACCCGATGAAACTCATCAGGGGGCTCATATACTGGAACTCGTCCAGCTCGGTCCTGGAGCAAAGGCTGAAGCAGAATATCAAGGCCCTGCTCTTCGGCAGGAACGCGAAGAACCGGCCGGCTCCGCGGGGGGGGCGGGCCGCTCCCTGAAAGCCGGGACCGGCGGAAGCCTGGAAGCGGGGGCGCGCTGCCGCTGCGGCATGAATAAAAAACTTAGCGGAATCCTGCGGTCCCCGGTTACGGCCCGGGGGCTTATCATGGCCTCGGCGCTCGCCGGGATGGCGGTCTACGCCGCCTTCCTCCTGGCCGGCTCCGCCTGGCCGGAAAAGCGCCTTCTTTTCCAGCCGGGAGCCAACTACTTCCTGTGGCACGACTACCACACCGTCTTTAATCCCAGGTCCAGTTTCTGGCTGGCGCTGCCGGTGCTGGGTTATATATTTTCGGCCGCGGCTATCGGCTACAAGCTTTGCTTCTCCGGAGTCCTGACCAAAGAGCAGGCCGGTAAATACTGGTTCCTGCTGTTCCCGCTGGCTTTCATCCCCGGCTATTTCATTTCGGCGGCCATCAACCGGCTCGTAACGCTGGCGCTCGTCAATTCCTACGCGCAAGTCGTGCTCGCGGTGTTCTATACCGGCGCTTTCCTCTGGGGTGCCGCCGCGGTTTACAGGCGCGCGGAAAAGCGCCATCTCGCCGGCGCGGCCCTGGCCGCCTTACTGTACGCCGTGTTCCTGGTAGACGGGCTGCAGAAGGGCGGCAGCCATATCGTCGGTGACGGCGGGGCATTCTTTTTGGACCTTATCTCCGGCGGGGAGATCTTCGGGGGCTTGAGGCGCTTCCCCCTGTTTTCGCAGCACTACGACGAGATAATGTTCCTGTACCCGCTTTACCCCGTCCTGAAAAGCGAGTACATGAACATTTACCTGCCTTTCCTGATGCTTTACGCGTTCGGCAAGGCCGCCGCGCTGCTGGCGGCCGCGCAGGGCCTGCGGTGGCTGTCCGGCAGCCTCGGCTTCGGAGTCCTGCTGGCGGTTTACGGGTTCTTCGGCGGGCTCTTCCTTATCCCCGCTTCCTCGTTCCTTGTCCTGGAGTCCGGCGTCCCCATCGGGGACGTCCTCCATATATCGCGGGTCTTCGGCATCCTTATTCCGTTCCTCCTGGCCGTCTGCATAAGTTCCCGGCGCCTGTTCGAGCCCCCCGTGGGAGCGCGCTGGTATTTCGGCCTCTTCCTGGTCGGGATCGGCCTATCCGCTTCCAGCGTGTCCAATTTCTACGCCGTGCTCGCGGTCTCCTTTTCGTACCTGCTGCTCAGGGCGAAAGCTTCGACCTGGCCTGTTTTTCACGACGGACGCCTGGCCGGGAAGCTTATAGCGCCGGCCATCCTGCTCGCGGCCGCCCTGCCCTTCATGATAGCCGGCCCGCTTTCTATTATAAGGCTGGCGGGCGGCTGGGCGCTTTTCCTGTGCATACTCGCTTTTACCGCGAGCATGTTCAGCGCGCCCGTCAGTCCCCCGGTAGACAGGGCGCAGCTCCGCCTGGTCGGCAAGACCGCACTAGTCGTGGCCGCGGGCTACGCCGCCGGCATAGTTTTCCTCGGGAATATTTATCTTCCCAGGACCCTGGGGCCACTGGGCGGTTTTGAAATGCTCAGCCGCGGCGTGGCGAACCCGATGGCCGGGCCGATCCTGAAGATCTTCGGCCCGAATTCATTTTGCGACCTGTTCCCGCTGCAGCACTGCGCCAGTGCCCGGAACTACGTGGAAAGGTTCGGGCTCCTTTATACCGCTCTTATTTTAGGCGCTGCGCTGTTCGGGAAAAGGCTGGTTTCATCCGCCCGGGGCGTAGAGGTGGAGGACCTCCGCGTAATGATGACGGCAGTTTTCGTCCTTACGGGGGTTTTTTTGTATGAATATACCAACGGCTTGCTGGTAAATGGACAGCAGTACTGGCTTATCTGGTTCAAGTCGCGCCTGCTGGAGCCCTGGTTCTACATGGGCATCCTGATACCGTTCGCCTGCGCTTATTCTGTTTCCGGAAGTAAGGTGCGAAAACTTCTCGCGGCCCTGATAGCCGGAACGATGCTTATAGACCTGGCATACAATTACAGCGGCCGGCTCCCGCAGTTCCTGGTCAATTTACAGACGGCGGGAAAAGTTATATTCTTTTTCTGAGCGGGGAGCGGCGGTCAGCGCCCGGTCCCTGAGGCGCGCTTTTTGTTTTCAAGCGCCGGTATAAAACCGGGGGCTATGGCCAGGGCCCGGTCATAGTCCGCGATAGCCCGGGCCATATCGCCTTTCGTGAAATAAACGTTTCCCCTGTTGAGCAGCAGCGAGGCTTCGCCGGGATTTGCGGTGATGGCCGCGGTGTAATCGGCTATAGCCCTGTCGAATTCTTTTTTTTCGGTGAAGATCCTGCCCCGGTTATTAAAGGCTTTCCAGTAGCGCGGGTCCAGTTCCAGGCAGCGCGTCAGGTCCCGGATGGCCGCGTCGTAGTCGCCCGCCGCGGCGTAAGTGTTGCCCCGCCCGTAATACGCCACGTGCTCCTTGGGATATTTCCTTAACACATCGTTCCACATCGTCAGGCTGTTCCTCCACACCGGGACCCTTCGCGCCGAGGCCAGGCCCAGGACCAGAAAGTGGACGGTCACGGCGAGAATAAGCAGCCGGCCGTAAAATGAAGCCGGCCCCGCGGGCCTGTCTCCGCTCAAGGCGCCGTGAAGCCGGGAAACGAATACGACGTAAAGAAAGCAAAGGCCCAGCGCCGGCAGATAAAAGTAGCGGTCGGCGGGAGGGGAAACTATCAGGGCGGGAAAGACGGTTATCAGGGAAAAGCCAAGGCCGAAAAAGATCTTTTTAACGGCGCCGGGCCCGGCCGCGCCGGGGCGCTGCGCCTTCGCCAGGAGAAAGGCCGCTAAAATGCCCGAGAGCAGAAGAAGAAAATGGATGACCGGATTCATTGACAATACCAGCGAAGGGTAAAGCGCCGACAGCCCGACCGGCAGGAGGAACTTCCCGGCGTAAAAGACGGCGTTCTGGCCGATGAAGGCGACGGCGTTCAGGAAGCTGATAGTCCTCTCCCCGTTCGCTAAAAGGAAACCGGAAGGGGCCGTAGATAAGGTTAAAAGCGGCGCCGCGATCGCGAGATAAGGCGACTTTTCAAGCAGGAGCCGGAAAGTGAAAGCGCGGCCCCTGTAGTAGTCCGCCAGCAGGAGGACAAAAGGGAGCACGATAGCGAACGGTTTAGAAAGCACAGCGAGAAGAAAGAAAGCGAGAGAATAAAAAAAGTATCTTTTCAGCTTCGTGTCCACGAAACCGAGGTAGGAGATCAGGGTCCAGGCCGAAAAGATGCCCCATAAAAGCTCCTTGCGGCCCGAGACCCAGGCCACGGGCTCCACATGTACCGGGTGGATGCCGAACAATAAAGCCCCCAGGAAGGCGGCGTTCCGGCGCGCGCCCAGGGCCGTTAGCAGGTAGAACGCCGATACGCAGGCCGCCAGGTGCAGGGCCAGGCTGGTGAAATGGTACGGGGCCGGGTTCAGCCCGAAGAGGACGAACTCAAGTTTATAGGTCAGGGTGGTAAGCGGGTGATAATAGCCCGGGGAGAAAACCAGCGCGTCCAGCCAGGAGCCGCGGAGAGCCGGGTTGGAGAGCACATATTGCGCGTCGTCCCAGTTCACGAAATCGTTCCCGAGGACCGGGAAAAAGACGGCGAAAACGGCGGTGCAGAGCAATACCGGGAGCGGGATCCTTTTTATAAAAGCCGTGGCCAGACCCGCTGGCCCCGGGAAGGGCGGCTTTGTCGGATCTCCGGTCTGTTCTTCTATCTGCATAAAGCGTATGAGTATCTTACAAAAAAAGCTCCCGCGCCCCGAAATGGCCCGTGCGCGTGAAATTGCGGGGCTTGTAACCGTTGCCTAATATATTTATAATAATCAGGCATGCCTCCGCCTAAAGGTCTTCAGCGCAAACGGAACTTGAGGGAGATCCTCATTGAGGATAAGCTCATACCCGAAGAACAGCTGAAGGCCGCCGAAGAAACCGCCAAAAAAGAGAGCAAGAACCTGCAGCAGGTCCTGCTCGACATGAAGCTCATCCCGGAGCTTAACCTGCTGAAACTCCTGGCCGACGAATGGGGTTTTAAAGCCGTGGACCTCACCAAGCTGGAGCCCGCGCCCGAAGTGGTGCAGCTGCTCTCCGAAAGCATCGCGCGCAAACAGTTCTGCGTCCCTTTCTCCCGCAAGGATAATGTCCTCTTCCTGGCCATGGCCGACCCCAGGGACTTCCTGATAGTGGAGGACATAGGCCTGCGCACCGGTTTCGACGTGCAGCCTTACCTGGCGCTCGCTCCCTGGATAATCAAGGTCCTGGACGTGGTTTACGCCAAGGAAAGCAGCGCCCAGGTGGACCAGCTGGTGGAATCCGTCCAGCAGTCCCAGGCCCTGCCCGCCGAGGAAGGGAGCTTCTCCCTCGCGGCCGCGGCGGAAACCAAGGACATCAGCGACATAGAGGCCGGCGCCCCCGAAGTGGAAAAGCTGGTCAACGCCATCATACTGAGCGCCCTCAATATAAAGGCTTCCGACATCCACATCGAGCCCTTCGAGGACCCGAACGGCAAGAATTCCAAAGTCATGATCCGCTACCGCGTGGACGGCATGCTGCGCCCCGCTTCCTTCAGTATCCCCTGGGCTTTCCGCCAGGCCATCGCCGCCAAGATCAAGATCATGTCGAATTCCATGAATATCACGGAACGGCGCATCCCGCAGAGCGGGCGCATCCAGATCATCGCCAAAGGCAACCCTATAGAATTCCGCGTGGAAATGGTGCCCACGGTGTTCGGCGAGTCCTGCGTCATGCGTATCCTGGACCGCGCCTCGGTGCGCGTGGACATCAAGATCATGGGCTTCCTGCCCGACACCGAGGCCAAGCTGCTCCAGCAGTTCGCGGGCATCGGCGGCAAGAAGAATTTCGGCCTGGTGCTGGTCTGCGGCCCCACCGGCTCCGGCAAGTCCACCACGCTTTACGCCTGTCTCAACCACGTGAACCGCCCGGACATCAAGATCATCACCGCCGAGAACCCGGTGGAATACAATATCGACGGCATCGTGCAGGTGCCGGTCAACCCCGACGTGAAGCTGGGCGAGGGGAAGAAGTTCGACTTCGCCTCCGCGCTGCGCTCCTTCATGCGCCTCGACCCCGACGTCATCATGGTCGGCGAGATCCGCGACGAGGAGACGGCGCATATCGCGCTGGAAGCCGCCATGACCGGCCACCTGGTCTTCTCCACCATCCATACCAACGACGCCCCGTCCGCGCTGGAGCGCCTCACCCAGATGGGCCTGCCGCGCTTCGTGGTGGCCAATACCATGAAGGCCGTGCTGGCCCAGCGCCTCGCCCGCCGCCTCTGCAAGGACTGCAAGGTGGAAGCCGACCCCAGCCCCGAGGAGCTGGCCGTTTTCGAGGCCAACGGCGTGAAGGTCAAGCCCGGGGCGAAGCTGTTCCGCGCAAAGGGCTGCGACGTCTGCAAGGGCTCCGGCTTCAAGGGCCGCTGCGGCATGCATGAACTGCTTATCCTTAACGACGAGATCAGGCTGCAGCTGCTGAAAGACCCTTCGGCCATCCCGGTAAAAGAGATCGCGATGCGGAACGGGATGCGCACTATAGCCCAGGACGGCCTTGAAAAGGTCCTCCTCGGTCTTACGACGGTAAAGGAAGTGCTGGGCGGCGCGGCCGAGAAAGAGTAAAGAGGAACGGTAATGTTCAAGAAAATATTTTGCTTCGCCTTCGCTTCGCTGCTCGGGCTTTCCTGCGCCTCCGCGGCGAACTACGATAATTTCCGTAACCTGGCCCCCGGCGCCCTCAAGCCTTTCGCGCGCGACATCGGCAGCCTGCTCGGCTCCGGCTCCAACCAGACGGCCCGGCCGCTGGGCTTCGCCGGTTTCGATATCGGCGTGCGCGGCGTGGCCCAGTTCAACCCGTCCCGCGGCAACACCGTCCTTAAGAAGAACAACCTGTTCGGGCTGGGCGTGGTCCAGGCCGAGATCGGCATGCCCTACCGCATCGACGGCTTCGTGCGCGGCGGGGCTTTCGAGGGTATCTCGATGGCGGGCGGCGGGCTGCGCTACGGCCTCTGGAACCTCTCCGACGAGAAATACAAGATCAACGCCATGCTGGTCGGTATGGCCAATATGGCCACACACCGGTATTTCTACGCCGTGCATTTCAATACCGGCCTGGTGTTCTCCATTAACGTCCCGGTGGTGGCGCCTTACCTGGGCGTAGCCTATGATTTCACGCGGTTCGAGGCCCAGACGGTCAACGACGCCTCCCTCGTGGGCAAAAAGGTCTCCGTCTCGGCCGCCCGGTTCACGGCCGGCATGCGGCTCAAGCTCAAGCTGGGTTATCTCGCCGGCGGGATCACCTACACCCATGACCGCTCGCTGGTGAACGCCAGCGCCGGCTTCCGGTTCTAAGAGCCGGCGGTCCCCGGAAACGGAACGCCCCGCTGTGAAGCGGGGCGTTCCGTTTTATAATTGCCGGCCGCCTGCCTAGCCCTTGTATTTATCCTTGAATTCCCTGCGCATCTCCCGGTCTATATCGCGCTTCTTTATGGATTCGTGCTTGTCGGCGGCTTTCTTGCCCTTGGCGAGGCCCAGCAGCACCTTGGCCCAGCCGTTCTTGAAGTAGAGTTCCAGGGCGACCAGGGTCAGGCCCTTTATGGTCAGCGCCCCGGTGAGGCGCTTTATCTCCTGGCGCTTGAGCAGGAGTTTCCTGGTGCGGACCGGGTCTATTTCCTTCTGGGTATTGAAGGCGTAGGGCGTTATGTGCAGGCCGTACAGGTAGAGGCCGTCCTTCTCCGCCCTGGCGAAGGCGGAGGTCAGGGTCGCCTGCTTGAGCCGCAGCGACTTGACTTCCGGCCCCTCGAGGGCCAGGCCGGCCTCGTAGGTTTCGGTTATGAGGTAGTCGTGCCGCGCCCTGCGGTTGGTCGCCACCTGTTCCGTTTTTTCCTTCTTTTCCTCTTTCGCCAT
>Ga0209212_1004130_pt1 | contig 18289 bp, 17 predicted proteins | sample RifGroC2_FD_183996 | JGI IMG/M metagenome (GOLD analysis project Ga0209212, IMG submission 183996) | Groundwater microbial communities from Rifle, Colorado, USA - Groundwater C2 (SPAdes) (version 2) | ecosystem: Environmental > Aquatic > Deep subsurface > Groundwater | place: Rifle, Colorado...
CCTGAACTTATAAGAATTGCTTCATACGGGCTTGAATCTTATTCCCCTATTCAAGAGCGCGACCTTGATGATGTCAAGTTTTATGATGCGGGAGAAATTGAATTTCAGCTAGGCAACAGAGAAGATTCTTTACAAAAAATAGAAACTGCCGCTGAGGAAACGCTTTTGCATAATAAAAAATGGTTAGGAGTCGGTGGAGAACATCTTGTGACTTTTCCCGCAATAAAAGCTTACAGCAAGAAGTATCCTGAACTTTACGTGATTCATTTTGACGCGCATGCCGATGTCAGAGAAGATTATATCGAGGAAAAATTATCCCATGCCTGTGTTATGAGAAGAATTTCAGAAATCATCACTCCTGATAATTTAATTCAGATAGGCATCCGTTCCGGCACACAGGAAGAATTTCAATGGATAAAAGAAAATAATACTCTCGTAAAATCACAGGAAGACTTAAAAGAAAGATTAAAATTTCTGGAAAATAAACCTGTCTTTTTGTCTGTTGACCTTGATGTGCTTGACCCGAGTTTAATGAGCGGAACAGGAACACCTGAACCGGGGGGAATGACTTATAATGAACTTATGAGCTGGCTGATGCTTCTTAAAAACCTTAATATAGTTGGAGCTGATGTAGTGGAATTATCTCCTCATTACGACCAGTCAGGCGTTTCCATCGTCACAGCCGCCAAAGTTATAAGAGAAGTTTTGCTTTTAATGAATTAATTTTAACTTGAAAAAAAGGCGTTATTAGAGTAATTTACTATAGAAAGTAAAATAATTTTGGGCTGGTTATGCAACTTAAAATCCAAAATAAAATAAAAGGACCGCATATAGTAGAGGTTTTAAGCAATATAAAACTTTCTGATGATACATGGAAATTGACTTTTCAGAATCAAACAATTGCAAAAACCGCAAAACCGGGGCAATTTATTTCGATATTATGCGAAGATTTGCTCTTGAGAAGACCTTTCAGTGTTGCAAATGTCAAAGACGACACATTTGAAATTATTTATAAAATTAAAGGCAAAGGCACAAAATATCTTTCAAGCCTACAAAGCGGCGATTCGGCAGATGTAATTGGTCCTCTGGGAAACGGTTTTAATATAGAAAATAAAAGTTCATTATTGATCGGGTGCGGTGTAGGAATTGCCCCGATTAATTTTTTGTCTGATATATTTGGAAAAACTGGAGTGAAACACACTTTTGTTGAGTGTTCGCAAATTGCTCTTTGTCATTGCGAGCGAAGCAGGGAACCCAATTTTTTGACTAAATGTCAAAAAATAAGGGGGACAATCCATCAACCCTTAATTAATAAATGGATTGCTTCGTCGCAAGCTCCTCGCAATGACAATCATATTATCATTACCGAAGATGGCTCGGCAGGGCTTGAAGGACGGTTGGACGACCATCTGGAAAACATCATAAACGAAGTAAAACCTGAAAAAATTTACACCTGCGGACCAAATCCCGCTATGAAATATATTGTTCAGACGGCAGAAAAACATAAAATTCCTGTGGAAGTTGCGCTTGAACGAGATTTTGCCTGCGGTACAGGAGTTTGTATGGGTTGCGTGATACAAATTAAAGAAAATGACACGATAATAAACAAAAGAATCTGCAAAGACGGTCCTGTATTTAAAGGAAACGAGGTTTTATGGTAATGTCAAATTTAATAAAACTTGATACTTCAGTAAATATCAGCAAATTAAAACTCAAAAATCCTGTTCTGACAGCTTCTGGAACTTTCGGGTATGCCAATGAATATGACGATTTTATGAATGTAGGCAATATTGGAGCTATAGTCACAAAAGGCATCACATTAAATCCAAGAACCGGCAATCCTCAACCCCGAATTAAAGAACTTAAGAACGGCCTTATAAATTCTATCGGGCTTGAAAATATAGGTATACATAATTTTATAGAGAAAAAACTGCCTGTTTTAAGAGAAAACAACATTAATTTTATTATAAATATAGCGGGAGAAAGCATTAAAGAATATGTTGAACTTGCAAAAATATGTCAGTCAAATAATATCGAGGCTGTTGAGCTAAATTTATCCTGTCCCAACGTAAAAAGCGGATGTCTGGAATTTGGCAAAGACGAAGAAACCCTTTACAAGCTTGTTTCTGAAGTCAGAAATTGTTTTAATAATACATTAATCGTAAAATTAAGTTCAAATGTTTCTTTTCCTGAAAAAATTGCAAAAACCGCGGAAAATGCCGGAGCTGACGCAATTTCTGCCATTAATACAGTAAAAGCAATGCATGTAGAGGTAAAGATTGCCGCGTCTGGCTTATCCCCTGCTCGCAATGACAACGCCATCTTTGAATATATAAAAGGCGGCTTGTCTGGAAGCTGTATCAAACCGCTGGCATTGAATTTTATCTATGAAATCAGGCAACATGTTTCTATACCGATAATAGGAATGGGAGGAATTTCATGTTTTCAGGATATGTTGGAATTTTTTGCAGTGGGAGCAGATGCAATTCAGGTGGGAACAGCGAATTTTACACATCCTGACTTGAGTGAAACGCTCGTTAGTGAGTTAAATAACTTTATGAAACAACAAAATTATGAATCGTTAGCTGAATTAGTGAAAGATTTAAGATATGAATACTAAATCAAAAATTTTTTTGAATTTCCTGAAAAACACTGAAAACAGCGAATTTTACACATCCTGACTTAAGTGAAGCGCTCGTTAGTGAGTTAAATAACTTTATGAAACAACAAAATTATGAATCGTTAGCTGAATTAGTGAAAGATTTAAGATATGAATACTAAATCAAAAATTTTTTTGAATTTCCTGAAAAACACTGAAAATCTTATAAAAAATAAAAAATTTTATATTTTTAAAAGTTTATTGAGTTTTATCGAAGACAAAAAAATTTCTGATACTGATTATAGAAATTTAAGTACACAAATAAGGACAATGAGTATGATTGACTTATTAATTAGAACCGGAAGTCTGCTGAAAGGGCATTTTGAATTAAGTTCAGGTCTTCACAGCAATCAATATTTTCAATGTGCAAAGCTTCTTCAATATCCTGAATACGCGGAAAAAGCAGGCAAACAACTTGCGGCACTTTTTGACGCAAGCAAAATTGATGTTGTTTTAGGTCCGGCGCTGGGCGGTGTAATTATAGGCTATGAAACAGCAAAAGCCCTCGGCAAAAAGTCGATATTTACCGAAAGAAAAGACGGCATAATGACTCTAAGAAGAGGTTTTCATATTAATAAAGAGGATAGAGTCCTTGTTATTGAGGATGTTATTACCACCGCAAAATCAACAATAGAATCTATAAAGATTATAGAAAGTTTTGGCGGGAAAATTGCTGGAATAGGCTGCATTGTTGACAGATCAAGCGGACAAACAAGTCTAAAAATTGAATCTTTAATTCAAATAGACCCTGAAATATACTCCCCCGAAGAATGTCCTATGTGCAAATTGGGTCAAAATATTGAAAAACCTGGTAGTAGAACACAGATTATTGAGTAAAAAAGATTTATGGACGATAAAATAAAACAAAAATTAGCGGAACTACAGAAAACACATAACGAATTTTGGAATATAAGTCCTGAAATCGGCAAGTTTTTGAACATGCTTATAAAATCGGGAAATTATAAAAATATCCTCGAGCTTGGGACTTCAAACGGATATTCCGCTATATGGCTTGCGATGGCATTACAGGAAACCGGTGGTCATCTTGTAACAATTGAATATTCTCAAGATAGACAAGATATGGCGAGAAAAAATCTTGAAGACTGTGCCTTAATTGACAAAGTAACACTTGTTCAGGGTAAAATCCTTGAAATACTTAAATGGCTAGATCTCAAACTTTTTTATACGAGCGATAATACTGATGATACCTATATTGATTTTGCTTTTATCGATGCGAGCAAGCTTGAATATATAGAATATTTTAACTTTATTCATCCAAAGCTTAAAAAAAACGGCATGATTGTGGCGGATAACGTGATTTCCCACGAAAATAAGCTGTGGAGTTATGTTGACTTAATGATGGCGCATGAAGATTATCAGACTGTAAAATTAAATTTGGGCGCAGGTTTGCTGGTATCTTTGAAAATAAAATGATAAAATTTATATAATATGGAAAAATTAACTATAATAAAAAATGGCTGTGTTCAAAACCCTGATTGCCCTAAAATAAAGGCGAATATAGCCATACATAAAAACAAAATCATTGATATTTCAGCTTCCTGCGAATTTGAGTTTGCTGAAAATTATGATGTGATTGAATATATTGACGCAAAAGAATTAACTATCACCCCTGGACTGATAGATCAGCATATTCATGGCGGCTATGGAATTGATTTTAATACGGCAAAATCAGAAGATATAGTTTACCTGACAAAAGAACTGCCAAAACATGGCGTAACTTCTCTTGTTGCCACCTTGATGACTGATTCCGAGGAAAATATTAAACGGCAAATAAAAGAAATTTCTATGGCAATGGAGAATCAGCTTGCTGATTCTGCGAAAATAATAGGGATTCACATTGAAGGACCTTTCCTGAATCCTGATTTTAAAGGGATTCACCCCGATAATCATATACTTGAACCCAATATAAATAATTTCAAAAAATTTGAAAACGAAAACATAAAAATTGTTTCTTACGCGCCCGAACTGGATAAAAACCTTGAATTTACTAAGTATTTAGCGCAAAAAAATATTATTCCGTCAGCAGGGCATTCAAAAGCAACTCATGAAGAATTAAAAACAGCCGTAAATGCGGGATTGAAACAAGTTACGCATTTGTTCAACGCAATGCCCCAACTTCATCACAGAAATCCGGGAATCCTCGGCGAAGCACTGACAAACGATAAAATATATACGGAAATTATTGCTGATAATGAACATCTTCACCCGATAATTCTGGATTTAATCTTGAGAACAAAACCAAAATCAAAAATTATTTTTATAAGCGATTCACTGCCGTTAAATCAAAGCACTGAAGACTCTATAATATTCGGCGGGCAAAAGATTTACAGGATAAAAGATCAAGCTGTTAACGAGAATGGGACTTTTGCGGGAAGTTTGTCGTTTTTAGACGAGAATTTGAGAAAAAATATTGATAAAATCAATTTTTCCGACTTTTTAATGTTTGCCTCGCTCAATCCCGCAAAAAATCTGAAGTTAGCCACAAAAGGATTTATTGATAAAGATTTTGACGCGGATTTAGTGCTTTGGGACGAAAATTTTCAGGTTAAACACACTATAATAGGCGGTTTAATTGCGTATTAATTATTCATTGTCATTGCGAGCGAAGCGAAGCAATCTATTCAATTTATAATTTATGTTTTAATTTCAAAAGGAATAGATTGCCACGTCGGGCTTCGCTGCCCCCTCCTTTTTTGATAATTAATCAAAAAAGCGGGTACCCTTCGCAATGACAGCTAAAAATAATTTACGACTTAAAATCGAAAACCTTTATTTGTCTTTTTAATATTAGGAAGTGTAAAATGCTACTAATATTAATTATTTTTATGAAAGTTTGAGACAAAAATAAATGTTTTTTTCTAAAATAGCTGAATTTCTCACTAAAACCAAAATGGGACGGGTTGGAACATACTTTTTAAGTTCTGTAGTAGGAGTAAATATCTTTATGAGCAGCTTAATTTTTGGCGGAATCGAGGATAAGCTTATTTTTTATCCTATTGACAAAGAATTTGCGCAAGTAAGAATTAATGCGGAAGAACCTATTCAAGACACTTATTTTTACAGCAGGGACGGGTTTAAGCTTAACGGGTGGTATATAAAGGCGCAAGGAAGCAACCCCACCGTTATTTATTGTCATGGTCAGGGAGAGAACTTAAGCCAATGGCAAAACGTCGCGCAATTTCTTGCTAATAACGGTTATGGCGTATTCATGATTGATTATAGAGGACATGGGAAAAGTGAAGGCGGACCTTATGAACAAGGACTTTATATAGACCTTGAATCAGCTATAAATTATCTTGTGGATTCAAAAAAAGTGGACAGAAACAATTTGGTTCTGTGGGGAAGGTCGATGGGAGGCGCAATAGTTGCAGATGTTGCTTCAAGAAACAACTTTAAGGCTGTAATCTTAGAAAGCACGTTTACAAACTTAAGAGATGAAGCCATTCACCTTACCAGCACAGGTATTTTGGAAAGCAAACTCGGGTTCTGGAGTTCTTTATCAACAAGATTTGTAAGGTATATTCCTTTAATTACAAAATTTTCTACTGATAAGAAAATTTGTAAAATCACATCGCCATTGCTAATCGGCGGGTCTAAAAACGATGAAACCGTTCCTGTTGCAATGTCTTACAAACTGGAATCTCTAAATCCAAAAGCAAAACTATTTATTTCCGAAACAGGAAGCCATCACGAAAGCGAGTGGTTTTTCCTTGAAGTAAAAGAGTTTTTGCAATCAGTGCAATAAATTACTTAACCAAATCAGGTCTAAGCGTTTGAGCTTTTCTCAAATAGATATGCCTGATTTCATCTTTTGATTTTGCTGTATTAAAAGTAATAAGCACCCTGATGCATTTTTGTAAGCTCTCAGGCACGGGGATTTCCTGTGTACAAATCATAGGAACAGTATTCCACCCTAAATGAACACGCGCGGCTTTTGCCGGAAACGCCGCATCCAAATCATGCGTCAAAGTAAAAATCACATTAATTATCTCATCTGAATCGATTGAGTTTTCTTCAATCATTTTTCTAAGAAGTTCAACAGTAGCCTGATATATTTCGTCGTCAACATTATTTTCTACCGTTGTTGCTCCCCTAACAGCTCTGGATATAGGAATATTTTGCATTTATAATTCCTTTTTTGCTTGTTCTATTCTGTTTAAAACATAAGGTTTAATTTTATTTATAAAGATTTTGGCATTTTCTAAATTTCTTAAAACATCTTCTTTTTTGGGTTCTGCTGAAACTGTATAATCAAAATTATCTCTATCAATAATAAGTCTTGAATATATTTTACTTAATTCAGGCGTAAATATTTTTTCTTTATATATGTATTTTTTATTAAACCATCCCATTAATTGATGATGTTTACCTGTTTTAATTTCTCATTATAATTCCCTTATCATTTCATTAGTTAAATTTTAAATCCTATTTTATAAAACTACAAGTTGTTTTTTATTACAAAACTTTATGGCAAAATAAAAAAACATTCTAGAATAGGAAAAAATAATGGACGAAAAAGAAATAGTATACGGCAAAAACCCCGTAGAAGGTCTTTTGGAAGTAAATCCCAAAAGAATAAACAAAATTTATCTGGCAAAAGGCGTAAAATTTGATCCCAAAATTAAAAATATCCTAAGCCTTGCAAGACAAAACAGAATTAATGTTAATGAAATCCCCAGAGAAAAAATGGATAAACTCGCAGACGGAGTTCATCAGGGAATAGCCGCTTCTGTTTCGCCTGTTGAATACACCGAACTGGAGGACTTACTGCCGAAAATTAAAGACAAAAAAGATGCTTTATTAATAATTTTAGACAAAGTGGAAGACCCTCACAATTTAGGTTCAATAATTAGAACCGCCGCCGCTGCGAATGCCGACGGAATTATTATCCCCAAAAGACATTCAAGCCAAATAACTTCCACTGTCGAAAAAGCAAGCGCCGGAACTGTAGAAAAAATCGCTATAATTCAGGTAACTAACTTAAGCGTGACAATAGAAACCTTGAAAGAAAATAATTTCTGGATTATCGGAGCGGAAGGTTCCGCGGAAACCTATTATTTCAATCAAAAATACGATATGAACTGCGCCCTCGTCATGGGCGGCGAAAATCAGGGAATCAGCGCGCTTGTAAAAAAGAATTGTGACATGCTGGTTAAAGTTCCGATGTCCGATAATGTTAATTCTTTAAACGTAGCCAATGCAGCAAGTATATTAATTTATGAAATAGTCAGGCAGAGAATATTAAAAAAAATTGATTGATTGAATGATATACTCATCAAAACAATTACTAAAATATTGATAAATAAACAATGATAATTCTTTAACTACAAATTTCATATTAAATCGACGACATGGATGAAATTTTAAGCAAACACTGTATCGAAAAAATGAAATTTGTAATAGAATATTCTAAGGGAGACTATTAATGGATGCTGCTAAAAAAAGAAGAAATATAGAGGATTTGCCGGTTAAAATGAAAGATAAATCTTATAAAAAAAAGGATGATATATTTGATGAAGAAGCCGAAGATGTTTCTTTTGAGGATGATGCCGAAGACTTTGAAATTCCTGAAGAAGACGAAGTAGAAGAAGTTGTCGTTGAAAAAGAAGTATCAAGTTCTGATGATGCAGTAAAAATTTATCTTCAGCAAATTGGTAGAATTTCGCTTTTAACACCTGATGCAGAGCTTGAAGTTGCAAAACAAATCAAGGAAAATCATTGCAAAAAATCAAAAGAAGAACTTGTTAATGCGAATTTGCGTTTAGTGGTAAGTATTGCAAAAAAATATATCGGCAGAGGACTTTCTTTTCTTGATTTAATTCAGGAAGGAAATATGGGATTAATTAAAGCAGCAGAAAAATTTGATTATACGAAAGGATATAAGTTCAGCACCTATGCAACATGGTGGATACAGCAGGCAATAACACGCGGCATAGCTGATAAATCAAGAACAATAAGACTTCCTGTCCACATGATTGAAACCATAGGCAAAATTAAAAAGGCTACATACGACCTTACAAATGAACTTAACAGAAAACCGTCTAAAGAAGAGATCGCTGAAAGACTCGATATTCCTCTATCAAAACTAAGAGCGGTTATGAAATCCGCCCAATCTACAATAAGTCTTGAAACACCTCTTAATAAAAAAGAAGAATCAACAAGAATCGGTGATTTTCTGATTGATAACAGCTCTACATCACCTGATACAAAAGTTATTCAGGAAAACCTTTTTTCAGAAATCAGGAAAATCCTCGGTCAGCTTAGCCCGAAAGAAAGAGATGTCCTGATAATGAGATTCGGTCTTGATGATGACGGGAACAAAAAAACTCTTGAAGAAATTGGTACAAGATACGGCGTATCAAGAGAAAGAATCAGACAAATTGAAAACAGGGCAATAAGTAAGTTAAAAAGACTTTGTCGTAATAATAGAGGCGTGAAAAGCTTAAAAAACTATATTGGCGAAGAATTATAAAAGATTTAAAAAAAAAGAGAAGCATCGGTTCTCTTTTTTTTTTTGTAAAGAATTGCTAAAAAAATGGCAATTTTTATTTTGTTTGTTTTTTAAGTTGTTATGCTTGTAGTGATTAACTATAAAAAATGTTGATTTTTACAAGGCAGATCTATCTCAAAGAGGACTATTAATGAAAGAAAAAAAATCCAAATTAACATTGTATATTCTGCTCGCCCTTGTTTCAGGAATTATATTCGGGTGTTTTTATCCTAAAATATGCGCATTGTTACCATTTACAGAAAGAATTACAGGCTTAATAGATACTATACTTAAATCAGGGGCTAAAATATTTCTTAATATGATTAAAATGCTCATAGCTCCTCTGGTTTTTTCAACGCTCGTTGTAGGAATTGCAGGGCATGGCAATATTAAAAGCCTTGGAAAAATTGGCACAAAAACAATAACATATTTTTTGGCCGCAACTTCTATTGCGCTTGTAATAGGTCTTTTAGCGGCAAATATAGGTCAACCCGGCAAAGGCTGTATTGTTAATGTTTCCAAATCACAAATGCAGGAACTTGAAACAATAAAAGAAGCAAATAAAGCTAATTCTCCGGCTGATACTTTTGTACATATGGTACCCACAAGCGTTGTGGATGCTATGGCACAAAACCAGATTCTGCAGGTAGTGGTTTTTTCCATATTTTTCTCTTTTGCGCTTGGTTCTATAGGAGAAAAAGGTAAACCTATACTAGAATTTTTAACAGCACTAACGCAAGTAATGTTTAAATTTACGGAATATGTTATGAAATTTGCGCCTATGGGGGTATTTTGTGCTATAGCCGCTACAATAGGAGAACAAGGACCCGGTATACTTGTGTCTTACATTAAGCTGATTGCATGTTTATACACTGCATTATTTGTATTCCTTGCGTTGGTTTTATTTACAGTATGCTCGATAATCAAAGTTCCATTTATGAATCTTTTATGGGCAATAAAAGATCCTGCATTGTTAGCATTTTCAACCGCTACAAGTGAGGCAGCCCTTCCAAAAGCAATGGAAACAATGGAAAATTTTGGTGTTCCTAAAAAGATTGTTGCATTCGTCATGCCGACAGGCTATACGTTTAACCTTGATGGAAGTACTTTATATCTTTCACTTGCGGCTATTTTTATAGCCCAAATGTACAGCATAGAACTTTCATTATGGCAGCAAGTGCTTATGATGTTCACCTTAATGCTCTCCAGTAAAGGAATGGCAGCTGTTCCAAGAGTATCTTTAATCATTCTTGCAGGCACACTCGGAAGCTTTAATATTCCTGTTGCAGGAGTGGCTGTACTTCTTGGAATTGACCATATTCTTGATATGGGCAGGACAACAATAAACCTGATTGGTAACTGTGTAGCTACTGTAGTTGTTGCAAGATGGGAAAATGTATTTGACGACAATAAGATGTTCCATTTTATTGCAAATTTAAAAGAATCAAAATCAGCTAATAATTCAATAGAATGGATGACATTTAATAAAGAAAATGCAATTAACGACTCTATAAAAAACACAAAAGTCTGATATGAGTTTTAAAACAAGAAAAAATTTTATTAATAAAAACATGTAAATGCTATAATTGAAGCGTTTTATACGAAGTGCGATGATTTATGAAAAGAATAAAACTGCTTCCTGAAAATCTTATAAACCAGATTGCTGCCGGCGAAGTCATAGAAAGACCTGCGTCGGCTGTAAAAGAACTTGTCGAAAATTCCATCGATGCAGGCGCAAAAAAAGTTGAAATAGAAATTTCTAACGGGGCAAGAGATATAAGGGTAGCAGATAACGGACATGGCATTCATAAAGACGACTTGGTTTTGGCATTTTCAAGACATGCAACCAGTAAAATTCAAAATCAAAAAGATTTATGGTCAATAAATACTCTTGGATTTCGTGGAGAAGCGTTAGCAAGTATTATTTCTGTTGCAAAAGTTAGCTGCATAACGAGAACTGTTGATGAAAACAATGGCTTAAAAGCAGAATGCAAGGATTCAGAAGTTAAAATTTCCGAAACAGGCTGCGCTATCGGGACAATTATGGAAGTTAAGGATTTATTTTATAACATACCTGCGAGGCTTAAATTCCTTAAACAGACGCAAACAGAAATCTCAAACATAACGGAAATTCTTCAAAATATTGCTATTTCTCATCCTGAAGTTGCTGTTAATCTTGTACACAAAAAGCATTCTGTAATAAAAACCAGCGGAAGTTCTGATTTGGCTGTAACAATAAGCGAAATTTACTCGAAAGACCTTATAAAAGAGCTTTCTGAAATTAATTTTGAAGATACACAATTTAATTTAAATATTAAAGGGTTCATAAGCAATCCTGATTTCACGCGTTCAAACAAAAAAGCTGTTTATGTTTTTGTAAACGGAAGAACAGTAAAATGTCCGATTATTTCAAAAGCCATAGATACAGCATTAAAAGACCTTATACCTTCAGGGAAATATCCTTTTGCGGCGCTCAATATAACAATGCCGGCAAACGAAATAGATGTAAATGTTCACCCGTCAAAAAGGGAACTTAAATATACAAAGCCCAATTTAATATTTAATTTTGTTTATTCAGCGATCAAGAATGCTTTGGAAGGCACTTATCTTAAGTTGCATTCAAGTAATGACGAAACACAATCTTGTCATTCTGAGGGCTTTAGCCCGAAGAATCTATCAAATAATGAAATTAGCGAAATGGATAGATCCTTCGTATCACTCAGGATGACAGAAGAAACTCAAAATAGTATTAATGATTCAAAGATTATAGACTTTTCCAGATTTGCTGATTTAAGAGATGACGAGATTACAGAGATATCTATTCCCGCTAAAAGATATGGGTCGGATGTTTTTCAGAACAAAATAGAACTTAGTCTTGAGAATAATGAAAAAAGCTATGTTGAAAAACCAAAAATCATAGGTCAACTTAATAATACTTATATACTTATAGAAGCAGCCGAAGGTTTACAGGTAATTGACCAACATATAGCCCATGAAAGATACCTTTATGAGCAGCTTAAGGAAAATAAAACCCAAATTTCTCAGCTTTTATTAACTTCTGAACTTATTAAACCTGAAACAGAGCAGATTTTAACGCTTCAAGAAAATACAGAACTTCTTGAGAAATACGGCTTTGAGCTTGATTTTGTTTCTCAGGGCGTAAAATTAAAACGAATTCCTCAAATGTTGGCAAATAAAAATCCCGAAAAAATCATTTTTGACCTTATAGAAGCTATTCAAACAACGCCGGAAAATATGGAAAATGAAATACTGGAAAGAATTGCCTGCCGCGCGGCGGTAAAAGCAGGCGAAAAACTGTCGCTATGGCAAATGGAAGAGCTTATAGTAAATTGGTTGGACACAAAATTCAATAAAACATGCCCGCATGGCAGAAAAATAAGCCATACAATCCCCTCAAAAGAAATAGCGAAATTTTTCGGGAGAATGGTATAAATATATGGAATATTTTATCAGCTTTATAATCGGACTTTTTTCAGGAATTTTAATTGTTTTGCTGCTCGGAATGAAACGATTTATCAGCCTGAATAACGAAATAGCTTATCTTAAAGCTGAAAAACAAACCCTAGAGAATTCTCTGAACAAAGAAACCGAGCTTCAAGAAAGATTTTGCAAAGAATTTGAGGATATTGCGGCAAAAATCCTCAAACAAAACTCCTGCGATTTTTCTAAAACCAATCAGGAAGAAATTTTTAACCTCTTAAAACCTTTCAGGGAAAAGCTTATCGAATTTGAAACAAAAATCGAACAGGCAAAGATTGAAGAAACAAAAGGAATGACGTCACTTGAAACACATATAAAACTTCTTGCAGAAAACAATCAAAAGATTTGTCAGGAGGCAAATAACCTTACAAATGCGCTAAAAGGGCAGGTAAAAACACAGGGAAACTGGGGCGAATTTATTTTGAACAGGCTGCTTGAGATTTCCGGCTTGTTAGAAAACCATCATTACTCTTTACAAGAAACTTTCAAGGATTCTGATAATAAAATTTTGCGTCCTGACGTAATAATTCATCTTCCGGAAAACAGGCATTTAATTATAGATTCAAAAGTTTCGCTTTTATCTTACGAAAGATTTTATAATTCGGAAGAAAAAGATCAGAACCACTTAAAAGATTTTACCAATTCAACAAAAGAGCATATTAAAAACCTGAAAAGCAAGTTTTATCAAGAAATAAAAGATATTAACACTCCTGATTTCGTTCTTATGTTTATTCCGACGGAAGGCGCGTTTAACTTGATTTTTCAACAGGACAGCGAAATTATTGACTTTGCATGGCGCAATAAAATCCTTCTTGTAGGTCCTTCGACTTTGCTTACAACTCTCAAGACCATAGAACTCTTCTGGAAGCACGAAAAACAAACCCAAAATGTAATCGAAATCGCCGAAGAAAGCGGAAAACTTTACGATAAATTTGTCGGATTACTTAATGACCTTGAAAATATTAAAACTTACTTTGATAAAACTTCTGAGTGCTTTGAAACTGCAAAAAGAAAACTCGACGGACGCGGGAATCTTATTAATCAGGTAGAAAAATTAAGGGTTTTAGGAGCTAAAACATCAAAAACAATTTCTGAAAAATACTATAAAGAAGATGAAACACATGCAGAACTTTCACTGTAAAAAATGTAAAATTTTGTGTACTTGAAGCGCGAAAACTATCAATTTTATTTATTTACGATACTTATATAAGTGTTACTTAATTTAAACTACGGGTTGGGAAAATGGAATCTATTATCAGCAACAAACCAAATATATCTGTAAACTTTGGATCATCAGAACATAAAAAACAAAAAAATAACATTCTACCTGCCACAGCGGCCACTGTTGGAATTGCAGGAGCATTCGGGTTGGTTGATGGTATGGCAACTCAAGGAAATCTTGCTGCTAAAACAGGTGTTGCATTAAATAGTGCAAAAAACGTGGGATTCTTTTTAGCAGGCGCTGCATTATGTAATAAAGTCGCTAATACAATCATAAACAAAGTACCTTTTCTTAAAAACTTCAAAGAAGACCATCCCGGTTTAACTTCAATAGGAATTATAATAGCCGAGATTGTAGCAGGAAATAAAGTACAACATTATGGAAATAAAGTACTAACAAAGCTTTTAAAAAAACAACCTATTGAAAAATTGAACGAAGTTTTGCAAAAATCTACTATTCTTACAAATAACAATGCTGAAACAGTAGTTAAAAAGATTAATATATTTGCAACCAACAGCAAAGTCAGGTTTTTAGGAAAAGCCGCAATGCTTGGCATGGGCGTTTTATTTGTTAAAAATATTTTTGACCTTGGAAAAATGGATTACAAGCTTTCTAAAACTAAACAAAGTTAATTTAGTTTGCATTTTGTATAATTTCTAAAACAGCATCAAGCGAATTTGTAGACATGTCTACTTTTTGACGCAGATATGATTCATCTTCAAGCTTATTTAAAAGAGAACCTCTTAAATTTTTTTTGTATTTACCCGCTTCTCTTTGATAGTTTGCCGCTTCTGTTAAATATTTATCAAGTATTACAAGCTGTTTAAACGATTCATAGTTTTTTTCCTGTTTATTGCCGTATTTATCTTTCAAATCAGCGACATACAAATTAAAAACATTTACTTTTGCTGAAAACTGCTGAACTTTATTGGAATTATCCGATTTAATAACCTGTTTCAAGGTTACAAGAATAGGTTCAACTTGTTTTATGTCCTGCAAATACCCGCTGTATCTGTCTATGCTATAACCCGAATAAATCCTTGGAAAAAATGTCTTTGTTGAGGGAAATTCAAACTCATTATTACTTTTTGAAGGAACGGCCTGTTTTACTTGAACTTCTTTTTGTTCAGCAGGTCTGGTTTGTTTTCCCAATTCCGGCAAATCACCGGCATACCCGTATCCGCTCAACAAAAATGCCGTTGTTAAAATTGCAAACAACTGAAAAATTAAAAATATTTCACTTTTGATTTTACGCAAATTCATCTCTATTCTCAAACTTCTCCATAATATATTTTACTGATTTTTTTTTAAACAACAACAAACATTTATAGGAATTTTTTGAAATTATTAATATTTGTAACAAAAAACAATAAATGTGATTTCGATGGTGTCATATATACTTTATATATATAGGTGTATTAGTAAGGTGTATTTATAGAGGTATCTGATGAGCTGTTCAATTAATGGCAATAATTGGTATGCTAATTTAATGCAGCAAAATAAAAATATTGTTGTGAATTCTAATAAAAATACAAAACCTTCTTCTGTTTGGAATACTGAAAATAATGATGCGTATAGCCATTCAGCTTCTGATTGGTATAAAGAATTAACTAAATTTAACGAAAAAAAACTTGCCGGAATAAATAATAAACCAATCATAACTTATGATGAAAATGGAAACAAAATAGAAAGTTTCTATGATGTTAACGGACAAACAACTCAAGCTAATTATTATGATAAAAACGGTAAAGTAAAACATTATGATACATTTAATGCTGATGGTTCTATAAAAAATAAAGTAGATAGAACTAATAATACTGATGGCAGTTATAAAGATACCATTTCAAATGCAAATGGCAAAAAAGTTCAAGATAAATCTTATGATGCAGCAGGAAAATTAAATAAATCCACTGTTTATAATGCTGATAATTCTAAAATTGAAACAACTTATGGAGTAAATGGTCAAAAAACTCAAGATAAATCTTATGATACAGCAGGCAAATTAAATAAATCCACGGATTATAATTCTGATAATTCCAGAGTTGAAACAACTTATGATGCAAACGGCAAAAAAAGCAAAGGCGAAGAATACAATAGCGCAGGTCAACTCACAAGCAATTATATTTATAGACAGGGCGACAAAGGCTACGGAGCTATTGACTGGAATAATGACAACAAAATGGATGGTTATATTGCAAACCACGGTGATTTTGATAATTTCTTTACAAAATTTGGTAAATACTGGCAATTACCTGACCTCGAAAAAATAGTCAACAATTCTGATAATTCAGTTACTGATACAGATAAAAGAAATAGTTTTGTATCTAACGGAATAGTAACTGCTCATAAAATTTCCAATACAAAAATCGGATTTAATGTTACATCTAAAGACATGTCCAGAGTTCCCGGATTCAATTATGATTATGCTGTCTGGGATAAAGAGAAAAATTCTTATATCGTCGGTACAGACAAAAATAAAGACGGCAATCTTATCGGCGATGAAATCAAATGTATCGTTGAAAACGTCGGTAACAAAGCATGTTCTCCTTTAACCTTTGATTTAAATGGAGATGGTGTAAAAACATCTGATAAATTAACTCAATATGATATCAACGGTGACGGCAAAGAAGAAACAATCAATGACGTGGCTGACGGTACGCTTTCTATCAGAGGCGGCAATTCCGGTAAAGATTTATTCGGAGACAATACCGATCTCGATAATGACGGACTGTCTGATGGCTTTGGAAACGGTTTTGACGCATTAAAAGCATTAGCTGCAAAAGAAGGTTTAATTGACAGTAAAGATGATATGATCCTTGACTCTAAAGATATTAAAATTCTTGAAGACAAATATCAATTTGGAATGAAAACAGGCGGTTACAATAGCAGTGCAAAATCTTTAGCAGCACTTGGAATTACCGAAATATATCTTGGTAAAACAGATGCAGTAGAAACACAAAACAACTTTGACGGTCAAAACAATATGTTAATGACTCAAGAAGGTTCAATATTCGCAATTAACGGCATAAAAAGAGAATACGCTGATGTTTGGCACTCACTAACAGTTTAATAAAAATCACTAATTTCCTTACACTTACATAACTTATAAAAAATCCCTCTTGTTTCCAAGAGGGATTTTTTTAGTTCTGAATAAATTATATAGCGCCTTCGCCTCGTTCGCCGGTTCTGATTCTGATTGTTTCTTCAATTTGAGAGATAAAGATTTTTCCGTCGCCGATTTCTCCTGTTTGAGCTTTTTCCTGGATAATTTGAACAACCTGTTCAACAATATCGTCATTCACAACTATTTCTAATTTAATTTTCGGAATAAACTGAATATGATATTCAGCGCCTCTGTATACTTCTACGATACCTTTTTGACGACCAAAACCTTTGACTTCGGTTACCGTCATGCCCTGAACGCCTATATCATTCAAAGCATTTTTTACTTCGTCAAGTTTAAACGGTTTTATTATTGCATCAATTTTCTTCATTAATTTCTCCTTTTGGATTATTTATACCACCCACCCCCTACCCCCTCCCTCGAGGGAGGGGATGAGGTTTTGTTTTGGGCTCGCTTTTCGCCGCCTTCGGCGGCTCGCTCGCCCTTTATTATTTTAACAATAATACTATTTAAGTAAACTATAGTGAATAAGCTCTTTCACCGTGTTCGCTCAGATCAAGACCGACGTTTTCTTCTTCTTCCGTAACTCTAAGTCCCATAGTTGCATCAAGCACTTTAAGAATTATTATTGTAACAACAAATGAAAACGCCCATGCTGTTATCACGCTGATTATTTGCGGACTTAAAAGCCCTGCACTTCCATAAAATAAGCCTGTTTTTCCGTTAATGGCAGCGCTGGCGAATAATCCGGTCGCTATAGCGCCCCAGGTTCCGCCTACACCATGAACGCCAACGGCATCAAGGGAATCATCATAACCGAATACGGATTTGAGGTTTACTGCAATGTAGCAGACTAATCCGCCAATTAAGCCTATAATAAGCGCACCGAATGGAGTAACAAATCCGGCAGCGGGAGTAATTGCGACAAGACCTGCAATCGCACCTGATGCTGCACCAAGAGCTGTAGGTTTATGTTGATGAATCCATTCAGCGAACATCCACGATAAAATAGCCGCAGCAGTTGCGATATGTGTTGTTACAAAAGCCATTGAAGCTAAGCCGTTAGCAGCAAGAGCGCTTCCCGCATTAAATCCGTACCAGCCAAACCATAACAAAGCTGCGCCAAGTAAAGTTAAAACAAGATTATGAGGAGGAATTGCTTTTACGCCATAATCTTTTCTTTTTCCGACAATAATTGCAGCGGCTAAAGCAGAAGCCCCTGATGAAATATGAACAACAAGACCGCCCGCAAAGTCAAGAGCGCCAAGTTTT
>Ga0209212_1004134_pt1 | contig 18275 bp, 36 predicted proteins | sample RifGroC2_FD_183996 | JGI IMG/M metagenome (GOLD analysis project Ga0209212, IMG submission 183996) | Groundwater microbial communities from Rifle, Colorado, USA - Groundwater C2 (SPAdes) (version 2) | ecosystem: Environmental > Aquatic > Deep subsurface > Groundwater | place: Rifle, Colorado...
ACAGAAAAAAGAACAGATTAAAACAGATAACAATTTATCTTTTAAAAATCTTTTAGAGTTAAGTAAAACAAATACTATTGCTTATCATGAACAAATTATAAATCTTTCGGAGAGTGTCAAAGAGCATTTACTTAAAATAAAACTTGGTAGAATGGCATTAACAGACTTTCAAAAGGTTAATCTTGATAAATTTATTATGCTGAATGAATTTGAAATTAATAAAATAAATATGCTCGAACCTTATTTTAAGCAAGAAAACATTGATATTTATTATAATGCCAGGATGAAAAAAATCAGAGAATTTCAGGAAGAGCCACAACCGCAAGCAGCTCCAAAAAATGAAAGATTAGAAGTTTTATCAATGCTAAAAGTCGGATATAAAGCTTTTAGTAAAAACAGATCAGAATTAACTGCTTTTATGATCCGCAATAAATCCAAGATGCAGCAATTCGGAATAACTGAATCAGAATTGGCTTATAATATAAATTAGCATGTTTATTTTTAAAGGTTTTTGTTTTTAAATTTATTTATGATTTACAAAGTTTTCAACAAAATTAAATTTTTATTTAGTCGAAAGAATAAAACGGCTGAAATAAACTTGGAATCCGATAATATAAAATATAAAACACGAAAAATCAGGCAAACAAATAAATATCAAAAATTCAGAAAACAAGTTAGATCAACTTTGCCTCATGAATGTTGGAATTGTAGCTCTGAAAAAAACATACAGATTCATCATATTGTAAGTCTTTACGAAAATGAACAATTGGCTACAGACATAAATAATGTCATAATGCTTTGCAAGCCTTGCCATGTTCAATTTCATAAAGATTGCACAGAAGCATTGAACAATATTAACAAGCCTGTACCTATAAAAATAAAGGTCGAAGAATCTATTGGCGCAAAATTAACAAAATTATATACGCGAAGAAAATTGTTAAAAACTCAAATCAAAGAAATAGAGATTAAACTCTCTGAATTAGAGTTTGAAAAAGCAAAAAGTTTGGAGGCTGAGGGCAAATATACAAGTGCTTTAAAAGCTTATAGCAAAGCAAAATCCTTTGGAAAAACACCGGAATATTTACATGCATTAAAAAATATACAAAAAACAGTTAATGAACTCACAAAAGAAACCAAGACGATTTAAATGACTAAGAAACAATGGATAATTTGTGGTAATTGTTTGCATCTTGAAAAATGTAAGTCCGGCAAAGCAAAGTTGATAAATGTTGATAGAAATTCTGCTGCTTATAATGACATCGGATGTTTTGATTATGAGCAAGTAAACCCGAAGCAAATAAGATTGTTTTAAATTAATCCTGTGCCGATACAATGCCCTGTATTTGAAAGTTATAATTTATGCAGGTGGTTTTTTATATCCCTCGAACTCATAACAGCTCTTAAAGTCGATTCTGGCATGAGTAGAAAAAAGGGGCAAGCAGGATTTAAACCACTCGCCCCCGATTGTTTTAAGTTTTTTGCAAGAATCGCCTTGAAGTCATCAGTTCGGTTAGAGAACTACTTGGCAAAGATTCCCCTTTTGATTTAAGGTATTCCGCTGTTGATACAAAGCTTTGACAATAATCGGCAAGCTTTTCGTCTATACCGTAATCGCCTTTTGCCACAAACTCGTCATATTCTTTGAGAAGGTTTTTTTCTTCAAGAAATCCGACATGAGATTTTAATAGCGCAAGCTTTGCATCAATGTTTTTAAGGAAAGTGCTATTTGTGTTACTCAGCCTTTTTACAACATCTGCATGCAGAGCATCTTTCGTTTTGTGATAGACCTCATCCGGCATACTCCCCAAAACTCTAAGGGTTTCCAATGAATTCAAAGCGGTGTTTAGATTTTCGTCGGTTTTTATTTGTGTCATTATTCACCTTCCTTATCTTTTTGTTCACTCTTGCCTTGTGTAAAATACGCTGCGGCTACACGCATAGCCGCATCCATATTAGCCTGTCTAGCTTTCTCTTTTAACTCTTGCTGTTGTGCATATAGAGCTGATTGAGTATTAAATATATTTGCCTGCGTTCCGTAAATACCTTGATTAAATTGATTTCCTGCATTGCTTGACTGTAAAGCGTTTTGGCTTAATCCATTAGCATTATTATATTGATTAGCAATAACATTTTGAGGTATTGCGAGCTGATTAGTTAAATATGATTGTCTATTCGTTAAAGCGTTCTGATAATTAGTGTCATAATCGTTCTCAAGACCTTGCAATCCTTCTTGTTGACCCTGTGTAAATCTTTTCATTTGACTGTCATAACCAGAATTATTAAGAGTTCCGAATCTGTGAGCAGAATCAGCTTGATAACCACCGAATAAATCGGCAGAATCTCTTTTAAAACTTTTTAAGCCCTGTGCTTTTAAATTATCTGCATAGGCTCTGGCTTGACTGTCAGCTCCGTTAAAGTCCATTAATTGACCTTGCAAACCTTTTGATGCTTCTTGAGCCCAAGACATTTGTTGCTGATTATATCCAGAAGGGTTAAATTTATCTTGTGTAGCGGTATCTCCGAACCCATTATCATAAGTTTTTATTTGTTGTTTTGGAGCTACAGGCGGGGCGGGGGCTTCCTCGCCTCTGTATGCTCTTAGGTCATTATGAAAATATCTGCTTGATAAATCAAATATTGATTCGGGGAACTCACGTAAAAAGTTTTTGTTTTGAATGCGCATTTTTTAATTTCCTTTGTTTTTTAACTAAATTACATATTTTTATTCAAATTTTGTTGTTTTTAAAATACCTTCAAAGGCATCACCCCCTCTTTTTAGGATTAATTAAATTTTTGTATTATCGCAACCGTAAATAAAACAGGGGTCTATTTTATCAATGTATGACTTGGCTTTATCCAAACTTAAATTAAATTCTTCCGACATTTCTTTGATTGCAAGGTCTATGCGTTCGGGTATGCTTAATTCAATGTTGTTTCTGTCCATTCCCAAAATTTTATATTTACTAAAAATAAGAGGCGGTACGTCATCGGGTCTGATAGTTTTTTCAAGATTCTTAATTCGTGTACGTAAATTCATTTATCGGATTCTCCATTTTCAATAATTTTTCAGCTATATGTTTTTCAAGTTCATTTTTAGGATTTTCACCCATTTTTTTAATGGATTCTATGAAGTTTGTTCGGGTTTGATCAAGTATTTTTATAAGTGCTGATGATATTTCAGGGGTTAAGGCTTCATTAGGGTATTTGATTATTATATTAATTATTTTTTTCAGTACCCTAAGATTTTTAAGTCTGATATTTCCGCATCTACTTTTAAATTGAGGGTTTAACCTTTTAGCATCTTCCTTGTATTTCAATTCCGCTTTAATCTCAATATTTATTGTATTTAGTAAGTCTTTCATTGTTTTATCCTTTCTTTTCTTCTGTTGCAGCTTCTAACGCTTCAATTCTTTCCTGTAACTCTTTATTTTCAATAAGTTTAACCGTATTGTCTATGATAGCCGTTGCAGTCCTAAACTTGATACTTTCATCTTCACTTGATAACAGCACTTTGTACGTGTCTATTGCTTCATTAAACAGGCTTTTAAGTTCTATAAGAGCATTATTATATACATTGTCCTGTTGTAGCTTTAACTCTGTGGCAAATTCTTCATTCTTAAGCCATTCATAGTAGGTTTTACGTTCAACTTTAACCTTTATACAAGCTTTGGTAATATTTCCAAACTCTATAATGTAGGTAATAAGCTGTTTTTGTTTTGTATTTAACATTTTTAATCCTCGTTATGTAACAAATAAACTACAATTAATCAACAAGTCTGATATGAGTATATTTAATATCAAGAGTATTAAATATATCTTTTGCCCTGTCTTTGCTGATATTCAACTCATCCGCTATTTGATTTATTTTATTTTCAATAGCTTCCTGTTTTTTGGCTTCCTTTACTTCTTCTGAATCTTCTTCATCGGTCATATACTGAACAATAGTATATTTATCAAACTGTGCTTTATCAGATAAATTAATCTTCTGCTCAATTTTTTTAAGCCTGTTTTTTAGTGTCATTTTAATAAATCCTTTCATTGTAATAATTTAATACTTCTGTGTTGCTCATAGCTTGAATTTCAACCAATTCAGCATCATTTATAAATATTCCAAGAGCCTTTGCTCCTGCATCGTAGAATCGGGCATATAAATAATATTTACCGTTCTTTTTAGCAAGAAAAATCTTTCTGACTTCTTCGTCTTTGGCTCCCCACTGCTGCAATACTTCAAGCTCTTTCATAGTCGTTGATATATCAAAGAACTTTCTGCAAAGGCTTACAAAGTCCATAGCCATATTAAGAGTTCGGCTTTGTGCCGGAGATAAATCCGGCACGTTGATTAAGTTTCTTGAAATCTGCATGGCACTTGAAAGACTGTCAACAATACAATTCATAAACTGAACTCCTGTATTCTTCTGCCATACTCGGCAAGTAGTAAAGCTTCTGCGATGTTATCATCCGGCTTTGTGTATTCAACTCTTGATTTAGTGTTTTTCTTTTGTTTTCTTAGCCACTTGTCTGCTCTTCCGTCAAAAAGCAGATTAACCATTGATATTGATTCTTTTTTCAGGTCTTTGCTCTCTTTTGATTCAAAATTAAACTGTTGGCGCCAACAGTTTTTCATATTTATTCGAGGTTCAGCTAAAACAAAAGGAATTTCTAAGGCTTGCAGGTTCATTTTGTGAGTGCCGAATATCTCATAGGTGACTTCGTTGCCCTTATTTTTCTTTCCTCCTAAGAATGGGCGTTCAAGTACCGCAAACGAATTTTTAATGTAAGGTTTTAAGAAATCATTTAAGACTTTTAGGTTTTCCCGAGGATATTTCAGAACATCAATTATTTTCATATTGCTGTTCATTACTGCAATAGCCCCTTCTGCTCCGTTGTCGATACCGATGTAATATTGTGTCATATTTATAAGCCCTCCGTTTTACAAGGTTTTAACCTAAAAATTAGTTCATTCAGTTTTTTGTTCAAGCCTGTAATACAAACAGGTACTTTCATATATTTTTGTCCTTTAATAGTTATGATTTCAGGCAATTTGTTTTTTATTCTCATGCGGTTTTTCTCCTCCTGTTATATCTTTTAACTTTTGTAAGTAAAATTACTCCGTTTTTATTTGATTTTCTGACTTCATCAACTGATAATATGGCATCAAGCAAAGCATCAGCATCGTTTTTAAATTCATTTCTTACGACTTCGATATTATGCGGTGTAACTTTTGCAGTAATTGCTGATAAATACTCAATAGCGAGGCAATCAAAATTTATCTGGTTAATTAGGGATTCCATGAATTTTTTCTCCATAATCTGAAACGGTGTATAAATCAGGTATCCATTTAAGAGAAGTACATCCGGTTCTTGAGCCTCTTGCCTTTCCTATAATCAGCATCATAGGTTCTTCTTTTGCTTGACAATAAAGAGGGGTGTCGGCTTCCTGATTGTAATAACTATCCCTGTGAAGCAACATAACAACATCGGCGTTTTCTTCAATCTCTCCTGAGCCTTTTATGTCAGCGATTGTCGGCGGTTTTACTTTTTTACCTTGTCCTTTTACAGCTTCCCTATTAATTTGAGCCAAAAGCATTAAAGGAACTCCCCCGAGTTCAGCGGATAGCCATCTTAAATTACTTGCTACATCGGTTACTTTTTCGTATCTGCTGCCATGAACATCACTTTTAATTTTTGTGAGGTGGTCTATAATAACAAGGTCAAGGTCTTTATAGTCTTTTGCTATTTCGTTAATATCTTTTAATGTAAGATTCGGCTTGTTTACATAGTATAATTCTTTGCTGTCGAGCCATTTTTCACATTCTTTAAGCTTCAAACAAGCTTCTTTTTTCTGATTTTCTGTTAAATTATCAGCTTCAAGATAATCTTTAAAAATAAATTGCTTGTGAATAGTAAAGAGCCTGATTATGTTTTCTTCTTGCTGTTCTTCTGTATCAACAAATAAAACCTTTTTCCCTGCGTTAAGTAGTCTATAAACCATATTCAAGGCAACTGTAGTTTTACCCATTGAACTCCTGCCGCCGAGTATAATAATTTGACCTTTTTTAATGCCTTTGTAAAATTTATCTATGCTTTTATAGCCGGTACTTGTCGGGATTTCAATTTCTCCGTTTTCAAATTTTGTTCGGATCATTCCGGCAATCGCTGAAGCTTTTCTGATTTGTGCGTTATTTATCGGGATAACATTTGTATCTAAAATACTTTTTTTCAAGATTAATTTTCCTTTCTGATATGTTTTAAATACCATTCGTTAATGTCTTTACAGCATTTGCAATCAACTGTTTTAAAGCTAAAATCAAACTTAGCAAGTTTTTCAATAGCGTTTCGTGCTTCATCTCCGGCATGGTCGCTGTCGAGCCATATAATGATTTTTTTATAGTTACCGGTCGGGATTGTGTGTAATAGATTTTTAATAGTGCCTACGCCGTTGCTAGGGGTTGCAATCTCTGTACAAAGTTCTTGCCCCTGTCCTTCTTCCCAAAGAATCTGCCAAAGTGTATAAGCATCTAAAAAACCCTCTGTAATAATAAGAGTTTTATCAATATTTACAGGTGGAATATCTGTTATAATTCCATTGTTAATTTCATAACCTGCACCGCCGACATGGTTAATTAAACATAGTCTTGAGCCTGTACCTTCTGCCTTGAATAATCCATTATGATTAGCCGGTCTTTTATCTTTTGGCATCATCATATAACTGGTTCGATATTCTGCCCCGAAAAGTTCCCCTGTTTGAATATCTATAGCCGGAAGTACCCAACGTTTATTTTGTTTATCTATCCCGAATCCGAGCCGCAAAGTATCGCCGTAAAATCCACGCTGTTTTTTAAGAAAAGCTTTTGATGTTTCACAGGAATTAAGTTCAAGGGCGCATTGTGAAATATAATCAAAAGTTATGGATGACTTAACAGGCTCAGGCTTTGCAACTGTTTTTTGTTGAATTACCGGCATGGTTGTTTTTTCTCCTCGTTTTATCTCTCGTAAAATCTGCCTGTTATGCTCTGTATCAGCAAAGCAAGTAAACAAGCTGTTTTTATGGGTGTAAATTAAGTTATCTTTTCCGTTATCCCTGCAGTAAGGGCATTGCCAGTAAGAATGACCGTTTGCAGTTTTGAGCGGTTGCCCTAAGTAATTGGTTATTGCGGTAAAATCAATATTAGTAGACAACTCTCACCGCCTCCCCAAATTCTTCTTTAGCTTTTTCAAGAGAAAAATTTAAGTCTGAAACATTTTGTTTTTTCGGGTATTGTTGCCACTCTTGACCTTTTTTAAACCAAGTTCTTATTTGTGATCGTGGATTGCTTTTACTATCAAGAGGATTATCAAGCTTATTAACCGCCCATGCTTTTATTGCATCAATCAAATCAAGATCGGGATAATCTTTGTTTAAGGAATCAAAAAGAGAGCTGTCTTTTTTTTCATCAATCGGATAATTTTCAACTCTCGAAAGTTCAGCTAAAAAGTTTTTCTTTTGCTCCGATTCTTCACTTGATGATGAAGCATTATAATTATAGTTATTAATACTAATTATAGGGGGTGCGGCTTCCTGCTCTGTGTCTATGTTTTCAGCTTCGGATTGTACACATAAATTATGGAACGTGTCCTCATTTTTTATGGAACGTGTCAATAAATTGTGGACACACTCCATAAATTGTGGATTAATATTTAAATTCTCATTTACAGCCTCATTGAAAGCTTTTTGAGTAAATCCTTTCTTATATGGGATTGTCCACTCTTCATAATTCTTGTTTAAAACATATACATTCAAGTCAGGATAAACAATTAAGACTTTATTTTTTATCAAATATGTTAATTCTTCGGTAATATAATTTTTGTTAATTCCTGCAAGTTCAAATTTACGTTTATTTTTAATTACAGCAAACTTTTTACCGCAAGCGTAAGAAAGTCTTAAAATAAAATAAATAATATTTAATTGATTTTGTGTAAGTTTCCTAAAGAGTAATTGCTCTAAGATACTATTAGCGAGCCTCAAGTGGCTGTCTGTAGGCTGTGGATTTGCCATTTAACAAGCCTCCTGATGTAAGCCCAACTTTATTCCAGTATTATTAATTGATTCATTCAGAAGGTCTGTATATAAGCTTAAAGCTTGTTTAGCGGTTAATTTGCATAAATCTTCAAGCTTTCTGTTTACTGGAAAACCTATATGCCCTGTAAGTGTGGTAATAAGAACTAAGTTTAATTTTCTGTTAATTCTGGAAACATATAATTTGACCAGTTCATTTTCACTTGATAATAAATCCCACTCCTGCAGCATCAATATATTTTTACTTGGTTTTATCGGTAGGATTATAGCCGTTTTTTTAGATGTTACTGTCGGGTTTAACCCTAAACTTATTCTTAGTTTTTTATGTCTTTCGATTGCTTCTATGGGGAAAATTCTTTGTTTAATTGTCATTTTTCTGTCAATCCTTATGCGCTTAGCTGTAATCTGTATTGCTGTACTCTTAAAATTGCTTCGGGTGGGAATTGCATCATATCTTGTGGTCTTAAAGGCAAGTTATGTTCACAACTACTCGAGCCTATGAATCTCATTCCGTTAAATCCGCTGTAACTTTTTTTCACGCTGGTGCCTCCCCATAACCGAAAATCTCTTGTAAAGTTTCTTTTTTAACAAACCACTGCTTCCCGAACTTTTTAGCGGGAAGTTTTCCTTTTTTAATTTGCCGAAAAAGCGTAATTCGACTTAACTTGGTAATTTCCATTACCTGACCTAATGTTAGTAGGTTTAATGATCCGTTCATGCTTTATACTCCTGCATAAAAAAATACTGATACCGTCTATGTGTATCAGTATTAATCTTTTAAGAGCATTTTAATAGATGAAGATTTCTTCTAGAAGTTAGCTTCTATATTTAACTATTAACTCTTTGCTATCTGCACATTCCGTCTTTCTAAGGATAGAATTTATATGTTTTTCCACAGTGCTTTCTGCAATGATTAATTTTTCAGCTATTTGTTTGTTTGAAATTGCTTTCATAATAAAATTAAACACCTCTTTTTCTTTTGGTGTTAGTGTATCAGGAGGCATTATATTTTTATTTATTTCAAAAGCCGTCTCCTGCTTTAAGTTAAATGAAACCTCTCCAACACTTGGCAAACTATAACTTTTCATAAGTCCCTTAGAAAGAGGATTTTCAACAGATTTTAGAAAAAATTCTTTTACGTCACCCAAAATTTTATTGAGGTTTTCTTCAGTTTCCATTTGCTTAATAACGTTTTCCGTATAGTCATTTAAGGTGTTTATTCTACTGACTGCTTCCAAGTCTTGAATCATATAATTATAAAGAGCTTGAATTTCTTCTATTTGTAAACTATTTCTCTCAGGTTGGGATTGAAATATTATTTTTATTTTTACTAAACATTCCTTTTTATCTTCTAAATAAAATATGGGATAAAATATATATTGTAATCTGCTTTTTACTATTTCGTCCTGATTATTATTAAAATTAAAATCGTAATAAGGAGAAGAACAAAATTTCTCTTGAATTTCTTTTATTATATCCGGGCTTAATAATTTTATTGTATTATCCAAAAAATCACTGATTTCTTTAAATTCAAGAAATAATTCAGGGTAAGCATAACCCGATACTGTATAGTCATCATTTTCTATATTTTTGAATTTTAATATAAGCTTTGATGTTGTTATGAAGGAAGATATATAAATTAATTGATTTATAGCAAACTTTGTAATTTCTGATTTTGAATGGTCAATTCTAGATATATCTGGCATATACTCATCATCAACAGGCACTATAAAAACGAATGTTTCCTCGCAAACAACCTGTTTCTTTTTAGAATAATTCAACGCTTTTTCTAAAAACGGAATAGCGGTATGTTTTATAAAAACATCTTCGACCGCTTTTGCTAAAGTCCCGAAAGTTTGAGTTCCAGTATTTTCCAAAAGTATCATCGGATCTATTTTTTTGGATGTAGTTAATTCTTTCATTATGTTATAATTTCCTTATAGAAAAATCTAATATTCTTTAAGTAATGCCTGTAACCGCTCAAAGTTCCAGCATTATTTTTTATTTTACTACTGACAAAACAATTTATAAAGCAAATTCAGAGATAGTTTTATCAACAATATCCGCATTAATCCCGATATATCGCAAAGTAACAGACGGGGCGGAATGATTAAATATTTCCTGCAATACGGCTGTATCTTTAAACTGCTGATAGTGCCAATACCCGAAAGTTTTTCTTAATGTATGAGTGCCGATTTTATCCGTAATGCCTGTGGCTTTTACTGCTGTATTAATAATCCTGTAAGCTTGCATTCTTGTTAAGGGTTTATTTGTTCCGTTCCTACTCACAAAGAGGAAGCTGTCAGAAGCCATGCAATCAGTGTATTTATCGAAGCAGTCCTTAAGTGTCGGATTGATATAAAAACGCTTGTTCTTGCCTGTCTTGGCTTCTTTTATTTCAATATGCGTTTTGTCTTTTACATCAACAACACGCAATTTTAATAAATCTGATATTCTTAAACCTGTATTAATTCCGGCAACAAAAAGTAAAAAATCACGATAGCCGCTTTTGAGAAGTTCGTTTTTTGTTCTTCTGATAAAATCTTTATCTCTGATAGGTTCAACTAATTCCATTTTCATTTCCTCCGATTTTTATTTAATGTAGAACATTCAAAGTAATTAATCAATACATTATGGTACATTAACTAAAAATAAATTTCATTGAAATCGTCAATAATGTTTATGTGGTTTGATTCTGGCTGATTTGCTCAATGTTACACAAGTACCATTCTGTAACATTCGACTTTAAATAAATATGCCGACAAAGTTTTAAACCCTGCCGGCATGAGTTTTATTTAATTTCTTTGGCTAAAAGTTCTAAATTCTCTTGAGATTCACTTATTTTTTCTGCTTCACTTTCTATCAAGCTAAACATTGCGTATAGGTCAATGTCGCTACCTTCTATAGTAATGCCAAGCTCGCCATATAGATGTTTTAATACTTTTGCTGTGTTCATTATATGGAGTTTCCCCCACATAATTTTATCTATTTCGGTTTCAATTCTAGCTCTTAATATTTCTGTTTTCTCTAATACTGCTGATGTCATTTTTAAACCTCCTTTTCTTTGCTGTCGTGACACATTACACCTATTTCTTTTTTAATCTGAAACCAAATATCGCTAAGCATGTTGGCGATATGCTCCCTGTCTATATCTGTTTGAACCGCATAACTGGCTACCAATATAGCCCTGTTTAAATCTTCCAGTTTATCAATGCTGTTTATTGTGATGTTTAACATTAGTGTCTATTTCTCCTTAATCTGATGTTGTACTACTTTTCCAAGTGTATTTAAATTCTACCTTTCCGCTTTTAAAGCTTCTTAGTTTTTTCTTTGGACTATATAGTCCGTATGGGTTGGGTGGATAACCTTCTTTGCTTTGAATCTCTGCTATGTCATCAAGTTTTAAATCCAAGTCGGTTATAAGTTCCCAGAGATACCAACCGTATCTATAATGACCTGTATGTTTTTTAGTTAATTGCATAACTTAAAACCCCATTCTTACGATTAACTTTTTGGCGGTGCTGCCGTCTTTTGATTCGCAAGCGTTGAGAAGTTTAAAATACAATTTCTGTACATAAGGATTATGAGCAAAAGAGTTTGTACTCTCTGCCATTTCACCTATGCAGTTTAATCTTTGATTCCAGGTCATAAAAAATTACCTCCGTTTTTTCAACTAATAACTTGTTGAATCTCCGAAGGCTTGAATAACTTTATAAATAAGTTATAATTAATTTGAAGTTAAAATTTGTTTCCTTCGGGATTCAGTTTTAATAAAAACTCTCTGTTAGTAGCAGGGGGTTTTTACTTTTTAGGATTCTTTCAAGTAATTTTGTATTAACATTCTGATTGTTTCTGATCTGTTCCGGTGTTCATTTTTACATTTTTCATCTAATTTTTCTAATAATTCAGTTTCGATTCTTACTTGAAAAACATTTGTTTTGTCAGTCATTGCACCCCGTTTCTTTGTTTTCTTTAATTAACCTTATGTATGTAAATATACAATACTTGTAATTACAAATCAATACATCAACCGTATTAAATTTACAAAAGTTTATAAAAAAACAAAAAGCCCTATTATTAAGGGCTTATAATGAAATTTTTCTCCTTGAAAACTATTTATTAGCTGTATATCAAGCTTTGAAATTCTTGCCTGATTTCTTGTACAATTTCAAGCTTTTCTTGAATCTTAGCAGCTTCTTCTTTTAATTCTATAGGTTGCTCGCCTTTTATAAACGCAAAGCCTATTTTGTTTGCAATTTCATCTATTTGCATTCTGTACTTTCCGTAAATCTTATTAAAATGTGCTTCTATATCTGGAGAATCTGCTTTGTTCAAGTTATTTTTTACAACTTCTGTCCGATTCTCTCTTTTTTCAATATTGTCTGAACAATCATTTTTTAATTCTTGTAAATTCTCAGTTTCATATTGATTTTTAAGCATTTCTTTTATTTCTTCATGCCTATATTTCTTCTTAAGAAGAGCTTTAACCTTTTTAAAATACTCAATATCCTCCTGCGAATAAAGTTTATGACCTTGTTTATTTGTAAGTAATTCCTTAAAATGAGTATTTGACCATAAAGTTACACTTCCGCTTGAAATTCCTATAATTTTTGCTACTCCTGAATTGGTGATTAATCCACCATTATCCATGATTTAAACCTCCTTCTTTTGTAAAACATGCGCATGTTAATAGTCATGGACAATAAAGGGCAACATGTTTACATTTTTTAAAATTATACTTATTTGCAGTAAAATTTATTTATATTCAAAAAACCTTAAAATGGAGTAATAACAAATGAAGCTTTATATTGCACAATATTTTTATTGGGAAGAAGATCATATCATAGGTGTTTTTTCTACGAAAGATAAAGCCGAAACAGCAATAAATGACTTTATAGATAAAAATAAAGAAAAAATACCGGAAGAATGTTCTATAGAATCAAAAAATTGTTGTTCTATTCTTGAATATGAGCTTGATATACCTAATATAAAATTTAGAGAATACGAAGAGTTATAAAAATTAGCTAAGAAATATCAAGTTCAAAACATATCCAACAAAAAAACCAAAAGTAAGCAATAAAAAAGGTTTTATCTTTCCGTCCAGTTCGCCATGTTTCTTTTCATACTGGCTTAAAACAAGCACTGCAAAAATATTTATCGTTACCATAAGCATGTAAACTGTAGCAAATTTCATTATATTGTTTTTCTCCTGCTTTTTATTTTATTTTTAGCAGAAAAATAATAAGCCTACAATTTTGATTAAATTTATAGCAAAACACTCAACGTACAAGCCATTTTAAGGCATGTTAAATTTTGCCCTGGGGTGTTTGTATCTGATGAATTTGGAAAATAATTGCTGTTAAGCTCTTTATTGAGGTATCAAATTTTTAGATGAAATTATTAATTTTTTCTAGTTTCTAAAAAAACTGTGATAAAATATAATAAAAGGCAATTTTTTAAATCTCGCATTGTTTATATTAATATATAGTTAATTATAGGCAAATAATAAACTTTACCTCAAAGGAGGCAAAAATGTTAAAAAATGCACTAAAGATTAAACAAAAACCAAAAAATCGTAAACTTAAATCTGTAATATTAAATCAACAAAATAAAGAAAAGTTTGAAAAACTTAAACATAGTAAAGTGGTCCATATTATTAATCTTAATCCTGATTATAACTATTCTGAAATAGAAAAAGGAAACTACAAAAAAGCTGTTAGATCTATTTTATTGCGTGCTGGTGCATTATAATATTTTTATATTTCACTTAAAAATATTGTGTTGTTTGATTCGTCAACCGTATTAAGCAATTCTTCAAGAGTAATAGCTATTTGTTTAATACTATAACGTTTAATAGATGTTATTTTTTTATTTATTGCGTCTTCTTTTTCTGTTTCTTCTAAGCCAAAACGTCTTTCAATATTGCTTGCAATAGATAATAAAGCTCTAACCTTATTTTTATTTGTTTTATAGAATAAAGGGATTGCTATTGCAGATAAATAATACTCTTGGTCTTTTGGCTTAAAGGTTCTCACCTTAAAAACACCCTTACTTTTTTGTATATTATTTTCTTGTACGGTAACTTGTCCATTTCTGTAAGCTATACAAATATTTCCATTATCATTTACTGGCCAAATTCTTCCCTTCCCTGGTTCCTTTCCCATAACAGGATTTTTAAAACTATAATAATCTTTCAACGTATCATTAGATTCATCATATATATAGACCGATATTGAGAATAATTCTCCAAATAATCTAGTTTGATCAATAGTTTCATATAAAAAATTAATAATATTAACAACATGTGGTTTTAACTTAAAATTTTGAGAAGAAGTATTATTATATTTGGTTAAAATTTCATTTTTAAACTCATAAATTATGTCATTTGCGAAAACAGACATGGTACTAGCTAAAGCTATTTCTTGATTTAAATTGTTTAAAGCTGATAATGCTTGTTGCCCTTCAATTACGTCTAAAGCGTTTGGTTCATCTAATTTTATTTTTTGTTTAATTTGAAAATAAATTATACTGATAATAATTGACAAAATTGCAACAATATAAAATAAGTGCTGAAAAATTTTATAATTAGGGATTTTGTCTGATCCTGATAAAGAGCCTAAAATAGCCAACACAATAGGAGAAAGTATAAAAGATAACTCAAAATTATTAATTATTTCTTTTTGCGATTCAATAAATTTAGTTATTTTATATGTGTTTTTCCCAAATATATATTCAATCTTCCTAAGCATAATAAATCCTTTATTTGAACATAAATATTATAGAACGTAATTTATTTTTTTATATAGTTTATCTTAATGATCAATATAAAAAACAATTAATCAACTTTAATGTTATCTCGCAACACGATTTTTTTATAAATCTTCTGATCGTATAGTCCATAGTTTAATTTGATACTTTTCGGCAAGCTGTTTCACATTAAAAAAGCGGCTCTTCGTGAACCGCCTTTGAAATTTTATGCCGCTTCTTTTTTAGGTTTCATATCAAGTGATATATTTAAAACATCGAGTATTTTATTAACCTTTTCAACGCCTACGTTTTGATATTCGTATTCTTCATATCTGTTTATTTGTTGTTTTGTTACACCTATCAAATCGGCTAAATCCTTTTGTGATAAACCTTTTGCTATGCGTATCTTAGGCAAATATCTTAATAATTCAATAAAAGAAATATCCTGCGGTAATTGGAATTTTCCTGCTTTTAACTCTTCATATTCTGTTAATTCGCTTTCTAATTGTCCAATCATTGAATCTATACCACCAATATGAGCGTTTATAATTTCCTGATGCAAATTTTGAGATTTTAACAAAAAATCTTCTTTATCTTTTTTCATATTTTCAAGTAGTTTTAATGATCTAGTTTTTTGTTTTTCACTTTTAATCATTTATATTGCTCCTTTTGGTTGAATTATTTTTATGATTCCTCTTGCAATGCCTTCTTTTGAATGTGTAAAGAATTTTGGAGGATTAAAACTTTCATTTGTATAATCAGGATCATGTAAATAAAATTCTATTTTATGTTCATACCACATAGGAAACTTATCTTTAGGATTGCTTTTACCCTTAAAATTACCCCATACTGAACCGCTTTGTATTAGTTTCAATAAGTTTGCATCGCTATATGAAATTTGAATATAACCGTCAATATCAGCAGGATTGGGCTTTGATGTTGCAAAACTGCCATTTGCATAAATTTCTGTTATTCCATAACTCCAGTAAGTTTCACAAGCAAGTTTTAAAGAATTAATTAATTTAACTCTTTCCGGCGTTCCACCTAATATTTTATGCGTTAATAAATCATTTATTGACATTAGATGTATGCCGACAGCCAAATATTCGGTCATTTCATTAAAAATAGGTTTTTTGTAAATTTTATCCATAATTTTATTATATCAATTATTCAGAACAAGTCAACATATTTGATTACTTATAAAGCCAATTGTTGAAAAAGTTTCTGGATTATTAGAAATTTTCTTCTTGAAAATTTTTCTTACCCATAAGCCTGAATATTATCGGTATTTATTTTTAATTTTGCTTGCGCTAAATCGTACTGTGTTTGCATATTAACCCAAAATTCAGAAGATGTTTTAAAGGCTTTAGCAAGTTTTAATGACATTTCTGCTGTTATTCCGGCATGTCCCTTTATTATCCTGAATAACATTTGTCTACTTACGCCTATTCTCAACGCTAATTCGGCAACACTTATTCCAAGTGCTTCTATTTCTTCTTTAATTAATAATCCAGGATGTGCAGGATTCTTCATTTGCATAATATATTTATACCTCCATTAATGATAATCTTCATAATCTAAAATATATGCGTTTCCGTTTTCAAATTTGAAAGTTATTCTCCAGTTTGCTCTTACAGTTATTGCCCATACTCCCTTTTTGTCACCTTTGAGTGGATGAAGGTTAAAACTTGGTCTGTTTAAATCTGCAATATCAGTAGCCATATTTATAGCAGAAAGTATAAGCCTGCATTTTTCAATGTGTTCAGGTAGTATCCCCGAAAAATCATCTTTCAAAAAGGCTTTCTTTAATTTGTTGCTTTTAAAATTCTTTATCATAATTAATATATTAAACTGTAAATTTACAGTTGTCAATCGTAAGTAAAAATTTTTATTTATTTATATTCTATTAACAGGTCTTTCTGTTTTCGTGTAAGCTTCTTTATCCTGTATTCTTCTTTCATAGCTTCGGATTTTGTCTGATATTCTTTGCTATAAACAATTTTAACAGGTTTATTTGCTCTGGTGAATTTTGAAGCTGTGCCATTTAAATGATTTTCAAATCTTTTATTAAGATCATCCGTATAACCGCAGTAAAGTTTGTTATTGGTAGTTAATAAAATATAAGTGAAAAACTTTTTATCCGGCATGGGGTTACTTCCCGAACTTTAACCCAAAGAATGATTTTTGTTTAAGCTGTTGGTTTTCTGCTTGTAATAAATCAATCTGACTTTGCAATAAAGCTGTTTTTGCTTCATTTTCTTTTGTAATATTTTCAATAGTTATTAAAAGTTTATCGTTTTCTCGCTGAAATCTTGAACATTCACCCTTATAAAATTCTGTATCTTTTGACTTATCTTCTAATAACAGTCTTTTAGACTCCGAGTTTATTAAACGGTCGTTATACTCTTTTAATTCTTTAGTAAACAGTTGCGACAACTCAACAACTTTAAAAGCTAATTCGGTATTACTATTATTAATTTCTGGCTGTTTATTAAAGGTTTTCTCAAGGTTGACTATAGATTTATTTTCCGTTGCCTCAACTTTTCTTAAACCTTTTTCATTAACAAGTGCCTGAAATTCTTCAGCAGTAAACAAAACAACGGTTGTTTTACGGTTATTAATCATTTCCTCAACACTGCGTAAACGCCCTTGTTTAATTCTTTCTCTTATTTTTGTATGAGAAAGGTTAATCATTTCCTCTAATTGATTTACAGTGTATTTAATATCCATTGCTTAAACCCTTTATTAAACCCTAAACTGTTGATTAAACACCTATTGACAAAACTATACCATGCCTACTATTATCATGCTTGTTGTGCAACAAAAACTTTACAAATAAAAAAAGCACTTCCGAAGAAGCACTCTTTAATAATTCTAGTAACTTTATTATAAGACTTCTTCAGGAATTTGCAAGAGTTTCGTATGCAAATATTTTGAGAGGATTAAGAGAGAATATGCAAAATGCGGCACAAACAGAAGCATTACAGATTAATGTAAAATCATTCAACCTTGTCAGAGCAATTACAGACAAGAATTTTTTCAGTAAAATTAAACTTTCACCGACTGCAAGATTAGTATTATTTAATTTAGCTAATATGTACAACCTTAAAAAGGGCTGTAGCTTCCCGAAAATAAAAAAGCTCATACTTTGTACGGGAGCGACAGAAAAAAGCGTGATTAACGCTCTGAATGAACTTAGAAACAATAATTTAATAGTTTCCTATAGGGATGATTACAAAACAAATTATTATTTTACTAAAAACTTCTTTAATATTTTGGAAATATTTACTGAAGAACCTGAAAATATTTCTGTGCAACCTGTAAAAATTACAGCTACATGTCATGAACAGAAAAAAGAACAGATTAAAACAGATAACAATTTATCTTTTAAAAATCTTTTAGAGTTAAGTAAAACAAATACTATTGCTTATCATGAACAAATTATAAATCTTTCGGAGAGTGTCAAAGAGCAT
>Ga0209212_1004137_pt1 | contig 18267 bp, 13 predicted proteins | sample RifGroC2_FD_183996 | JGI IMG/M metagenome (GOLD analysis project Ga0209212, IMG submission 183996) | Groundwater microbial communities from Rifle, Colorado, USA - Groundwater C2 (SPAdes) (version 2) | ecosystem: Environmental > Aquatic > Deep subsurface > Groundwater | place: Rifle, Colorado...
AACAAAAAGCTCACCGAGTTCTCCCGCCGCAACCTGGTTATTTCCCACTTCAGGAAGAAGGCGCCTTACCGCACCTCGGAGCTGTACCGGGACGGCTGGGGGAGTGTGCCATTGTCGCGCAGCTTCTCGGAAAAATACGCCAAGCTGCCGACCCCCAAGGGGGGGGATATCAAGCAGATCCTGCAGGCGACCAACAAGTTCACCCAGAAGGACGAACTGAACTGCCGCACCTGCGGCTACCGGACCTGCCGCGAGTACGCCGTGGCCGTGTTCCAGGGGCTGGCCGACCTGGAGATGTGTCTGCCGCACAACCTGCAGCAGCTGGAGGAGGAGCGGGGCCGGCTGATCCAGAAGTACGAGCTGGCAAAAAGGGAGCTGGACCGCGAGTACGGCGACGAGTTCATCGTCGGCCAGGACCGCAACACCTTGGAGGCGCTGGACCAGATCAAGCAGGTGGGGCCGACCCCGACCACGGTCCTGGTCCGGGGGGAATCGGGGACCGGCAAGGAGCTGGCGGCACGCGCCATCCATCGCTACAGCAAGAGAAACGACAAGCCACTGGTCACGGTGAACTGCACCACCATCACCGATTCGCTCCTGGAGAGCGAGCTGTTCGGGCACAAGAAGGGTTCCTTCACCGGCGCCATCATGGAGAAGAAGGGGCTTTTCGAGGCGGCCGACGGCGGCACCATATTCCTCGACGAGATCGGGGACATCACGCCGAAGCTGCAGGCGGAGTTGCTGCGGGTGCTCGACATGGGGGAGGTGCGCCCGGTGGGTGGGACGCTCTCCAAAAGGGTCGATGTGCGGCTCATCGCGGCCACCAACAAGTCGCTGGAGGACGGGGTGCGCGACGGCTGGTTCCGCGAGGATCTCTATTACCGCCTGAACGTCTTCTCAATAACCATGCCGCCGCTTCGGACCAGGGTGGAATCGATCCCGCAGCTCGCCCACTACTTCCTGGAGAAGGCGCGCAACAAGCTGAACAAGGCGATCGTCGGCATAGAGGAGCGCGCCATCAACGCCATGGTGAAATATCCCTGGCCGGGTAACATCAGGGAGATGCAGAACGTCATCGAGCGGGCTGCGGTGCTCACCCACGACGAGATCATCAAGCTCGGCAACCTGCCGCTCGCCTTCGCGGAAAGCTACGCGGAAGAGGGGGAGGACGTCATCGACCTGCGCTCGTTCAAGAAGGAGCGCGAGCCGCATGTGCTCAGGGTCGAGAAGAAGCTGATCCAACGCTATTTGGCGGACGCCGGAGGCAATGTGTCAAAAGCGGCACAGCTTGCCAACATCCCGAGGCGGACCTTTTACCGACTTTTGGACAAACATGGTCTTAAAGGGCGCACAATCAGGGCCAGGGAGGAGGAAGAGGAGTGATTGCCGCCGCCGACACCGGGGCGGGGACGGCCAAAATGATACAAATGGGCACATTTACCACGTCTGTGCCAAAAGTGGCGCAGTTTGTATACAATGCAATATAACAGCGCGCTAATGACGATTTTAAAGTAAACGTAAAAACAGCTAGTTATCACGACGGGGTGCTCATTAACCAAGTTGGCACGCATATAGCAATGTGTAGGGCATAGCGTCACACATTTTAGAGCAGGATACAAGGAGTGAGCAGATGGGAAGAATGAGGGAGAATCCTAGGTACAACGTGATTTCCATGAGGATCAGCGACGCTGAGCGCGAGACGCTCGAGCAGATAATGGACACCACCAAGAAGAGCGTTTCCGACATCATGAGGGAAGCAATGGAACTCGTGAAATCGCGGAGCTGCGGCGCGGGGCTTGACAAAAAGGCGGCCTAGGGCCGCCTTGCATTACCGATTGAAATCCTTACAAAAGACGGCCGCTTATCGCGGCCTTTTTTTGTGCCTATTTCACCTTCCAGGTGGTCCCCTGCGCGCTGTCGAGGAGTACGATGTTCCTTTCCAGGAGCAGGTCCCTGATCTCGTCGCTCCGCTTGAAGTTCTTCGCTTTCCTCGCCTCGGCCCGCTCCGCTATTAGCCCCTCGATCTCCTCGACCGGGATCGCCATCTCCGAGGTCTTCCGTTCCTTGATGCGCTGCAGGAAGGCGGCGGGTACCGAGTTGCAGACCCCCAGCACTTGCGCCAGGATTGCCACTTCCTGCTTTACCCGCTCCAGGAGGGGAAGCGGAGAGAGCGGCAGCGCCTTGTTGATGCTGCGCACCAGGTCGAAGAGGTGGCCAAGCGCCAGGGCGGTGTTGAAATCGTCGTCCATCGCCTCGCTGAAGCGGGCGGCGATGGCGGCGCACTTTTCCTCGAGTTCCGCGCTCTCCTCGGTCGGGGCATGGTCGAGGGCCGCGGCGATACGCTCGTCGATGCCGGCGAGCGCCTTGTAGATCCTCTCCAGCCCGAGTTCCGCGTCCTTGAGGTTCTGGTCCGAGAAGTCGATCGGGGAGCGGTAGTGGGCCGAAAGCAGGAAGAAGCGGAGCACCTCGGCGTCGTAGCGCTCCAGGACTTCCTTGATGGTGAAGAAGTTGCCGAGCGACTTGGACATCTTTTCCGCGTTGATGTTCACGAAGCCGTTATGCAGCCAGTACTTGACGAACTGCTTCCCGGAGGCGGCCTCGGACTGGGCGATCTCGTTTTCGTGATGCGGGAAGATCAGGTCCTTGCCGCCGCCGTGGATGTCGAGGGTCTCGCCCAGGAATTTCGTGCTCATGGCGGAGCACTCGATGTGCCAACCGGGCCTGCCGTTGCCCCAGGGCGACTCCCAGTAAGGCTCTCCGGGCTTCGCTCCCTTCCAGAGGGCGAAGTCCATCGGGTGCCTCTTGCGCTCGTCCACCTCGATCCGGGCTCCCGCCTGCATGTCCTCCAGGTTCCTCTTGGAGAGCTTCAGGTACGGTTCGAACTTCTCGACGCAGTAGAAGACGTCGGAGCCGGACTGGTAGGCAAAACCCTTGTCGATCAGCTTTTGGACCAGGGCGATGATCTCGGGGATATGCTCGGTCGCCTTCGGCTGGTGCGTCGGCAGCAGCAGCATGAGCCGCTCCATGTCGCGGTCGAACTCGGTGATGAAGCGCTCGGAGATCTCGTTGTAGGGTACGCCGTCGCGGTTGGCGCGGTTGATGATCTTGTCGTCGATATCCGTGTAGTTGCGGACGTAGTTCACCTCGAGCCCGGTGGCGCGCAGGTAGCGGTAGATCATGTCGAACACCACGTTGGCCCGGGCGTGGCCGATGTGGCAGTGGTCGTAGACCGTTACGCCGCAGACGTACATGCCGACCTTGCCGGGGGTGATCGGTACGAACTCTTCTTTGCTGCCGGTAAGGGTGTTGTAGACGCGTAAGGGCATGTTCGATCCTCTTTCAAATGGTGTAAGGCCTTGCGACCGCATGGTTCGGTGTCATTTCAGCCGGCTGCAAGCGCCGGGTCAGTGAGGCCGGCAAGCTGGCGCCGCGATAAAAAAGCCGGTCAGCGCTTTTGCTCGCTCCAGGAATCGCGCAGCGTCGCGGTCCGGTTGAAGACCGGAGCCTCCGGGCGCGCATCCTTCGAATCGAGGCAGAAGTATCCCAGCCTCTCGAACTGGAAACGGCCCTCGGCGGTGGCGGCGCCAAGCGACGGCTCCAGCTTGCAGCCGGTGAGGACCTCGATCGATTTCGGGTTCAGCGAGCTGCGGTAGTCCGGCTCGTTCTTGCCGCCGGGGTTCGGCGTGCTGAAGAGCCGGTCGTAGAGGCGCACCTCGGCGTCGACGGCGTGCTCGGCGCTGACCCAGTGGATGGTCCCCTTGATTTTCCTGCCGTCCGGCGCGCTCCCGCCGCGGGAGTCCGGGTCGTAGCTGCAGCGCACCTCGACGATCTCCCCGTTCGCGTCCCGCACCACGGACTCGCAGCGCACGATGTAGGCGTAGCGAAGCCGCACCTCGCGCCCGGGCGCCAGGCGGAAGAAACCCTTGGCCGGCTCCTCCTGGAAATCGTCCTGCTCGATATAGACCGTCTGGCAGAAGGGGACCTTGCGGCTCCCCATGGCCGGGTCGTTGGGGTGGTTCGCGGCGTCGAACTCCTCGCTCTGGCCCTCCGGGTACCCTTCGATCACCAGCTTCAGCGGGCGCAGCACCGCCATGGCGCGCGGCGCACGGACATTCAGGTCCTCGCGCACCGCCTCCTCCAGGATGCTCATGTCGATGAAGCTGTCGCTCTTGCCGACCCCGATGGTCTCGCAGAAGGCCCGGATCGACTCGGGGGTGAAGCCGCGCCTCCTGAGGCCGACCAGCGTCGGCATGCGCGGATCGTCCCATCCGTCCACCAGCTGCTCCTGCACCAGTTCCAAAAGCTTTCTCTTGCTCATCACCGTGTAGCTCAGGTTGAGCCGGGCGAACTCGATCTGCTGCGGGTGGCAGGGGACCTTGAGGGCGTCCAGCACCCAGTCGTACAGCGGGCGATGGTCCTCGAACTCCAGGGTGCAGACGGAATGGGTGATCCCCTCTATGGAATCGGAGATGCAGTGCGCGTAGTCGTACATCGGGTAGATGCACCAGGCGGCGCCGGTCCGGTGGTGCTCGACCTTCCTGATCCGGTAGATGACCGGGTCGCGCAGGTTCAGGTTCGGGGACGCCATGTCGATCTTGAGGCGCAGCACGTGGCTCCCCTCCTCGAACTCTCCGGCCCGCATGCCGCGGAACAGATCCAGGTTCTCCGGCACGCTCCGTCCGCGATAGGGGCTCTCCTTGCCCGGCTCGCTCAGCGTGCCGCGCAGGGCGCGCATCTCGTCCGCGGAGAGGCTGTCCACATAGGCGAGCCCCATCTCGATCAACCGCACCGCGTGCCGGTAGAACTCCTCGAAGTAGTCCGAGGCGTAGTACAGGTGCTTGCCCCAGTCAAAGCCGAGCCAGCTGACGTTCTCCTTGATGGAGTCCTCGTACTCGATCTCTTCCTTGGTCGGGTTGGTGTCGTCGAAGCGCAGGTGGCAGCGGCCGCCGAAATCGAGGGCCAGGCCGAAGTTGAGGCAGATCGACTTGGCGTGCCCGATGTGCAGGTAGCCGTTCGGCTCGGGGGGGAAACGGGTCACGACGCTCTTGTGCTTGCCGCTCTTGAGATCCTCGGTGACGATGTTCCTGATGAAGTTGGCCGCCTTTTCGGACAGCGGAATCTCTGTAGTTGTCATATCGTTTTCCTGTGCGCCCGGGGTGTCGCCCCTGGCGCGAAGAGTTGTTGGTTGTCTTCCCTGTGGCAAGTTCCTGCGCCGGACCATCGCGGCAGGAATGCCGCGCTCCTACAGGGCAGGCGGAAGGTGTATCCAGTCTGCTACGCCGGGCTTTTTTGCTCCAAGAGGGCGACGGCGTAGGCGGCGATCCCCTCGCCACGCCCTGCGAAGCCGAGTTCCTCGGTGGTGGTGGCCTTCACGTTCACCCGCTCCTCGTCGGTGGAGAGGGCCTTGGCGATGTTGAGCCTCATCTGCTTAATGAAAGGGGCGAGCTTCGGGCGCTGCGCCACGATGGTGGCGTCCACGTTGCCGATGCGAAAACCCTTGGCGTCGGCCAGGTCCATGACGTGGCGCAACAGCTTGATGCTGTCGGCCCCCTTGTAGGCAGGGTCGGTGTCGGGAAAATGCCGCCCGATGTCCCCTTCGCCTATGGCGCCTAATATGGCGTCCGACAAGGCGTGCAGCAGCACGTCGGCGTCCGAGTGCCCGAGCAGACCCTTCACGTACGGGACATCGACGCCGCCCAGGATCAGCTTTCGTCCTTCCACCAGCCTGTGCACGTCGTAGCCGTTTCCGATCCTCATGAAACTCGCTCCTTCCCCTTCAAAAACGCTTCCGCCAGGACCATGTCCTCGGGGGTGGTGATCTTGATGTTGCCGTATTCGCCGGTGACGATGCGCACCTGCCCGCCCTGGCGCTCGACCAGAGATGCGTCGTCGGTGCCTAAGAAACCTTCGGCGGCGGCCTCTTCATGGGCGCTGCGGATCAGGCCGTAGCGAAATGCCTGCGGCGTCTGTGCCAGCCAGAGCTGCTCGCGCGCCGGCGTGTCAATAATCGCGCCGTCTCTGACCACCTTCACCGTGTCCTTGACTGGCACCGCGACAACAGCCGCGCCAAACTCCCCTGCGGCAGCTGCGGCGCGTCTTAGCACCTCGGTCGAGATGAAGGGGCGCACCCCGTCGTGGATCAGCACCAGATCATCCTGCTCGCTCCCCTTCATGGCGTCAAGCCCGTTCCGGACCGAGTGCTGGCGCTCAGTTCCTCCGGCGATTATGGGCTGCACCTTGGAGAAGCCGTAGCGATCAACCACCTCGCTCTGGCAGAAGGGGATCTCCTGCTCCGGAATCACCAGATAAATGGCGTCAATGAACGGCGCCTCCTGGAACACCCGCACGGTGTGGGCAAGGATCGGCATCCCGTCCAGAAGGAGATACTGCTTGTTCGACCCGGCCCCCATTCTTTTTCCCATCCCGGCGGCGGGTATCAGCGCAAAAATCCTTGGCAAAGGCACCTCGTAAAGCGTTGACGGCGCGACCCAGGGGCGGAAATCGCAGAATTATACAGTCTCGGTACGAAAAAACCAGAGAAATCTGCCCGGGCGGACCCTTGGTGTGCTCCCTCGCCCTCCGGGAGAGGGCCGGGGTGAGGGTGCTGCACTCGGCAACGGCTTATCTTCGTGGCGTCGCCCTCACCCCTGCCCCTCTCCCGGAGGGCGAGGGGATGTTCCGGCCGGCACTCAAATTCGCGGCCCTGGGGACCCGGGGTAGTCGACCTACGCCGCCAGGGCGGCAATAGCAGCGGCGAGATCGGCCAGGTCGGCGTCCTGCAAGGTCCGGGGGTCGAGCAGGAAGGCCCCCTTGGAGATCCTGCCTATCACCGGAATCTCGGCGCCCCTTAGCCTCGCCTCTATCTCGTTGGGACTTAGCCCGGCCACGGCGACTTCTATCAACATGGTCGGCAGGTTCAGAAGCGGCAGTGTGCCGCCCCCCGCCTGGGAAAACCCTTCGCTCAGCTTGAAGGTGACGCCGTCCGGGGTCCGTCGGCGCAACTGCCCGGCGATCCGCTTGGCGCGCCCGGCAAGCTCGGGATAGGGAATGGTCAGCATCCTGAGCGTCGGCACTTCGGTCAAGGCCACCCTCTCGTCGCGGTACAGGCCGAGGGTCGCCTCCAGGCTGGCCAGGGTGAGCTTGTCCATCCTGAGCGCGCGCAGCAGCTGGTGCTTCTTCATGGCCTCGATGAACCGCTTCTTGCCGACGATGATCCCGGCCTGGGGGCCGCCCAACAGCTTGTCCCCACTGAAGGTGATGACATCGACGCCGGCGCGGACGAAGTCCTGGACGGTCGGCTCGGCGCAGGGGAGGCGGCCGGAGAGGTCGACCAGGTTGCCGCTGCCCATGTCGGCGAGCACCGGTACGCCGGCCGCGGCTCCAAGGGCCACCATTTCGGCGGCGCTCACCTCGGCCGTGAAGCCGAGGACGGCGAAGTTGCTGCAGTGCACCTTGAGAAAGAGCGCGGTCTGATCCGTGACGGCGTTGCTGTAATCCTTGGGGTGGGTCCGGTTGGTGGTGCCGACCTCCCTCAGGGTGACACCGGATAGCCGCATGACGTCGGGGATCCGGAAGGAACCGCCGATCTCGACCAGCTCCCCGCGTGACACCACCGCCTCGCGCCCGGCGGCCAGCGCGCTCAGGGAGAGGAGCACCGCCGCGGCGTTGTTGTTGACCACGATGGCCGCCTCGGCGCCGGTCAATTCGCAGATCAGCGCCTCGACGTGGCTGTAGCGGCTGCCGCGGACTCCGGCGTCGAGGTCGAACTCCAGGTTGGAATAGGAGAAGGCGATGGTGTTCAGCGCATCCCTGGCGGCTTCGGGGAGTATGGAGCGCCCCAGGTTGGTGTGGATGACGATGCCGGAGCCGTTGATGACCCTCTTCAGGCTCGGCATGGTGAGGAGGTTCAGTTCGCGCGCCACCTCGGCACAGACTGCCTGCTCCAGGAATGCCGACTCATCGAGACGGCCGGCCAGGGCGGCGGCGCGCAGCCGGTCCAGCACGTTACGTACGGCTTTCAGCAACAGCTCCCTTGGGTGGCCGGCAAGGAGCTTGCGCACCGCCTCCCACTCGAGAACCCTGTCAACTTTCGGGATCATTTTCAGCTGCTGCACTAGGCAATCCTCCCTGTTCAATGGCAAAGGCCTAATTTAGCGCAAAGTGGCGACGGAGGCAAAGGAAAACGGGAAGTAAATCAATTGACAATGGACAATTGACAATGAAAACCGACTAGCTGGGGTAGTTGCTTGTCTACTATTGGCAATTGACGATGGGAAACGGGCTATGCGAGGAGATTGTAATACTCTGTGGTGACGGTAGATGGGGCGGTACCGCGGGCTTTGACTAAGTCGCTACATTGTTTTCAAGATGTTCATTGTCAATTGTCCATTGTCAATTGATTCTACAAATCCATCCCTTTGCAGGACCAGGCCTCGGGGGTGCTCTCCTCATCGATCAGCACCTTGCCGCCATACTCCGCATTCTTTTGCACGAGCATCTCGGCCAGAACCGCGTCCCTGTTGCGGAACGCCTCGATGATCTTCTCGTGCTCCTCGACCGAGATCTGCATCCTCCCCGGCTTGCTGAGCGACGCCATGCGCAGGCGCTGGAACTTCTTCAAAAGCCCGGCGATCATGTCATGCAGTTTCTCGTTGCCGGCCCCCCTGATGAACAGGTCATGAAAGCTGTTGTGCACCTTGAAAAAGTGGCGTACATCCCCGTCCTCTGCGATTTCGCGCAGCTTTTCGTTGATCGCCTCAAGCTTGTTGATTTCACGACTGCTGAGCAGGCTGCAGGCTTTGCGGGCTGCGTACCCCTCCAGGATGCTCTTGATGGCGTAGAACTCCTCCACGTCCTTCGCGGAGAAACAGGCGACCAGCGCGCCCTTGCGCGGGATCACCGAGAGGTACCCCTCGGACTCCAGTTGGCGGAAGGCCTCACGTATCGGGGTGCGGCTGATGCCGAAGCGGGCGGCCAGTTCTGGCTCGGCAACCTTCTCTCCTGGCTTGAGGGCCCCGGACATTATCGCGTCTCGAATCGTCTCAAGTATCCGTTCCCTAAGAGTTAGGTGCTTCTCCACGTTCTTCTTCATGCGGTCCCCCAGTGATGCGCCGTATTGTATACAGTATCCATAAATTGTCAAGAACTTCCCTGTAATTGTCTGCATTTTCACACTGCATTACTCTGAAATCACTTGAAATTTGTAAGCTGCAACTGTATCTTGCGAACCTGAGGGAGTATTACTTATGGATCCGGTTCGGCATCTGAAAATTTCCATATGCGTGCTTGTGCTGCTGGTCTCCTTTGGCACCTTCGGCTATATCGCCATCGAGGGGTGGCCATTCCTGGACGCCCTGTACATGACGGTGATCACCCTGGGGACCGTCGGTTTCAGGGAGGTGCACAACCTGAGCGACGGAGGGAAGATCTTCACCATGGTGCTGATTTTCTTCGGCGTCAGCGTGATAGGTTACATAGTCGGCAGCCTGGCCCAGATCATGTTCGAGGGGCAGTTTCATCGGATCATCGGGAGGAAAAAGGTGGAAAAGGCGATAGCTGCGCTGGAGGATCATTACATCATCTGCGGGTTCGGGCGCATCGGTGCCCTGATTTGCAAGGAGTTCGCCGCCAAGCCGCTCCCCTTCGTGGTGGTGGAAAAGGATACCGCCATGATCGACCGGATTGAGCAGGACGGGCACGGCTACCTGTTCCTGCGCGGTGACGCCACGGCCGACGAATCGCTGCTAAAGGCGGGGATCAAGAAGGCCAAGGGGCTCATTTCCGTGGTCACCTCCGATACGGAGAACGTCTATATCACCCTGACGGCGCGTGGGCTGAATCCGGATCTCTTCATCCTGGCCCGCTCCGGTGAGGAGGGGTCCGAGCTGAAGCTGAAGCGTGCCGGCGCAAACAAGGTGGTCTCGCCGTACCTGATCGGCGGCTCCAGGATGGCCCAGGCGATACTGCGCCCGACGGTGGTCGACTTCATCGAGATCGCCACCGGGCGGGAGCATATGGAACTCCAGATGGAGGAGATCGTCATCCCGGCCCACTCCGGTTTCGTCGGCGAGAGCCTAGCCAGTTCCGGCTTTAGGAAGGAGACCGGCGTCATCATCGTCGGCATCAAGAAGCAAAGTGGCAAGATGGGTTTCAATCCGGAATCGCACACGAAGATCGAGGCGCACGATACGTTGATCGTTCTTGGCGAGCCGACCGCCATACAGAAACTCGACCAACTGGTGGGCTGCGGCAACTGCGCTGAGGAGCTGATCAAGAAGCACAGGAAAAAAGATGAGTAGACGCGTTTTCGCCCACGTCCCGTATCTGCAGCTGGAAGAGCATCTCCCCTTCATCCTGGAGCGCCGCCTCAACCCGGAGATCTTTCTCTCTGCCGACGCTCTCGATGCCATGGTCCCTGCGCAACTGGCGGCAACGGCGGCGCTGCTGAGGGACGAGGGACTCTCCTGCACCATCCACGCCCCCTTCATGGATCTCAACCCGGGATCGCTGGAGAGGATGCTCCGGGACGCGACCATGCACCGCTTCAACCAGGTACTCGATGCGGCGCAGACGCTCAGGCCCGAGGTGATGGTCTTTCATCCCGGTTTTGACCGCTGGCGCTACGGGGAGGCGACCGAACTCTGGCTCGAGCACAGCGTGAGGGCCTGGCGCTGCGTGCTGGAGCGGGCCAGGGATATCGGCACGGTGATCGCGGTGGAAAACATCTTCGAGGAGGAGCCCTCCACCCTGAAGGCGCTGTTCGACGCGGTGGACGACCCGATTTTCAGGCACTGCTTCGACGTGGGACACTGGAACCTGTTCAGGAAGGTCACCATGGAGCATTGGTTCGAGGTGCTGGGCGGCCGGATCGCGGAGGTCCATATCCACGACAACAGCGGCACCCGGGACGACCACGCCCCTCCGGGCCAGGGCGCCATAGACTTCGAGCAGTTCTTCCGGCTGATGGAGCGCCACGCCCCGGATGCGGCCTACACCATCGAGGCGCACAGCAGGCCGCACCTGGAAAGCTCCCTTGAGGTGCTAAGGCCCCACCTCGGCTAGCGCTCAGCTTGGCCTATGGGATCTCGATGACGGCCGGATCGTCGCCGTTCGGGACCACGGTCCAGTCATTCACCGCCGGATCGAAGTCGGCTATCTTTTCCAGCGGCGCCTTCAGGTACTTCCCCCGGCCGCTGACGGCTATCTCGCCGTTTGGCAGCACGATCTCCCCCGTTCCGTGGAAGAAGCGGCTGTTTTCCTCGGTAATCCTCGCCACCACCCTCAACTCCACCCCGAGCGGGATCGGCTTCTTGTAGCTCAGGTTCAGCTCGACCGTCAGTCCCCAGACCGCCACCTCCTTGCCGACCAGGATGGCGCGGCCGATGGTCTCGTCCAGGATGGTCGAGGCGAGCCCGCCGTGCAGCCGGCCCGGATAGCTCTGGTGTTCGGTCCTCGGTACGAAGAGCGCTATCAGTTCGCCCCCCTCCGTCTCATAGAACGAGGCGTTCAGGCCCGAGTCGTTGCCCAGACCGCAGACGAAGCAGAGCTTTGAGTTGTACTGCTTCCTGGTCACCCTGTGTCGCATCTGCAGCTCCCTTCCCGAGTTTTGCGGTGTTACTTTCTCCCGTGCCGGCCGGCTCTTCTTGATCTGTTCAGCGCAAAGACCTTTTCCTTGTATGCCGGCATGTGCGGCGCGGCCAGGTGCTCCCTGGGCGCTGCCGAGCCCTGCCATTTCAGATTATGATTACCTGCCACACATAAAAATTTTGTGAGGCAGATACCGCGCTTTTTCAGCTGCGGAAGATGAAGAAAACCGCGCCGGCCATGCAGCATCCCGCCCAGAGGTAATCGAGCTTCAGCGGCTGACCCATGTAGAACACGGCAAACGGCACGAACACGGAGAGGGTGATGACCTCCTGCATTATCTTCAACTGCCCCAGGTTGAAAGTGCCGTACCCGGCGCGGTTGGCGGGGACCTGTAAAGCATACTCGAATAGGGCGATCCCCCAGCTGACCAGGACGGCCACGTACAGGGGGGAGCTGCGCAGGTCCTTCAGGTGCGCGTACCAGGCAAAGGTCATGAAAACATTGGATAAGACGAGTAATGCTATGGTTCTCATTGCGGCTTCCAGGAATGGATTTCCCCGCTGTCCCGGTCCAACTGCAGTGCCGCTCCGGCAGGCGGGACGATCAGGCGAGTTGGGTGGGGCAATCAGGGAGGGGAAAGAATAGCATGAGTCATGTGCCGAGCGCAAAGGTTGCCTCACTGTAAAGCGTCAGCAGACTGTTTTCGGGCGGAGTATATGATGCCAATAATTAAGCAAATCACTATTTGCATCGCTGCCGAACCAGGGGCGTTTTCTGTTTGTTTACATCACGCAAATGCTGTAAAATGCAGCGGTTTGTGCGGATTTGACTTCCGCTTTTCTGTCAATCGCATTGTGATTCAATGGAGTTACGCGAGCCAAGCCATGAGCTGTTAGTTTGGCAACGGTTCTTCTGACAAAGCTTTTGCGCCGAGGATGCACTCAAAGAGTTCGGCGTTATTTTCTGAGAAGGGATAAAGACATGAACATTGAGAAACAGGAAGCTTATTTGAAGGAATGGCAGGGCCATGAAGAGCTTGCGGAGCGGATGCTCCCGATTCTCGGCCATCTGTACCGCGACAACAACATCGTCACCACCGTGTACGGCCGCTCGCTGGTAAACAGCCCGACCATCGAGATCCTCAAGGCGCACCGCTTCGCCCGTCTGATACTGGACAGCGAACTGACCGTGCAGGAGACCTTCCCCGTTCTCGAAGCTCTCAGCAAACTTGACCTGGCACCGGCCCGCATCGACCTCGGCAGGCTGACGGTCCGCTACCTGGCGCAGCAAGGGACGCTCAACGTCGACGATTTCGTCCGAGCCGAACTCGCCCCGGTCAACACCGGACGCGGGCCGCTTCTGGACGAGCCGCAGGATATCGTCTTGTACGGCTTTGGCCGCATCGGCCGGCTGCTCGCCCGCATATTGATCGAGAAGTCCGGCAGCGGCGAGAAGCTCAGGCTCCGCGCCGCGGTGGTGCGCAAGGGGAGCGAGGATGACCTGGTCAAAAGGGCAAGCCTGCTGCGCCGCGATTCGGTGCACGGCCCCTTCAACGGCATCATCACCATCGACGAGGAAGAAAACGCCATCATCGCCAACGGCAACATGATCCGGATCATCTATGCCGATGCGCCGGAGACCGTCGATTACGCCAAGTACGGCATCCGTAACGCCATCCTGATCGACAACACCGGCAAGTGGCGCGACCGCGACGGTCTCGGACGCCACCTGAAGGCGCAGGGGATCGCGCAGGTGTTGCTGACCGCTCCCGGAAAGGGTGATATTCCGAACGTGGTCTTCGGCGTCAACAACGAGCTGATCACCTCCGATGAGAACATCCTCTCCGCGGCAAGCTGCACAACCAACGCCATCGTGCCGGTGCTGAAGGTGCTGAACGACAGGTTCGGCATCGTGAGCGGCCATGTCGAGACCTGCCACTCCTACACCAACGATCAGAACCTGATCGACAACTACCACAAGGCTGACCGGCGCGGGCGCAGCGCCCCGCTGAACATGGTCATCACAGAGACCGGCGCGGCCAAGGCCGTCGCCAAGGTGATTCCGGAGCTGACCGGCAAGCTGACCGGCAACGCCATCCGCGTCCCGACACCGAACGTCTCCCTGGCGATCCTGAACCTGCAACTGGCAGAGGGTACCGACGTCGCCGCGCTGAACAGCTACCTGCGCGCGATTTCGCTCGACTCGCCGTTGCAGAACCAGATCGACTACACCAACTCTCCCGACGTCGTCTCCAGCGATTTCGTCGGATCGCGCCATGCCGGCGTGGTCGATTCGCTGGCCACCATCGTCCAGGGGAACCGCTGCGTGCTTTACGTCTGGTACGACAACGAGTTCGGTTACAGCTGCCAGGTGGTGCGCATGGTTCAGAAGATGGCAGGCTTGGAACTGCCGGCGCTGCCGGCCTAGATCGGCGGCAGTACAGGCCGCAGGCGGCAACAAAACAGGGGCACCCGGAATTTCGGGTGCCTTTTTTTATCTCCGGCTGCCTGGCTAAAGCGAATCAGACAACTGATCGTTCCCACGCTCCAGCGTCCCGAGTGCACGTGCTGTATAAGACGCTGGAGCGTCAAAAACTGCGTTCCCACGCTGGAGCATGGGAACGATAGGGCTCTCCCCCTCCCTTGACGGAGGGGGGACTAGATATGTCCTTGGCATCGGCGCTAAAATAACGCTAGCCACTTTCATCAACTGTCCGATCCGACTCCGGTTACTGCCGGTGCCGCGGCGTTCTTGTCAAAGTGGGGATTCAAGGTAAAGTTCTCGCTGCAAAGGATGAGAACGCATGACTGACATCGGGAGAAAAGACAACCTGAAAAAAGCGGCCAAGCTTCTGTCGCTTGCCATCGCCTCGGTTCTCTGCGTCGTCTTGCTTATCGTCGTCGCCCTGAAGATCTACCTTGCTACAGCACTCCCCGCACCCCAGTTGTCCCGCTTCGTTACCTCGCACCTCAAGCAGAACTTCACCGTTGAAAAAATCGAACTGTCCGGCGGTACCCTGCTCCTGAAAGGTGTGCGGCTGGAAAACCCGGCGGGGTTCAGAAGTGGCAACCTGGTCGCGGCTGATGCCGTAGCGATCGCGCCGCAGTGGTTCGACCTTTTGCTGGGTCGGCAGCGCTTTCAGTTGATATCCATAGACGGGGGGAAGCTCAACCTGGAAAAGAACAGCAGTGGTGTCTGGAATTTCGCTCAACTGCAGCGTCTTGCCGCCGCCAGGAAGCCCCCCGCGAAAGAGAGGCGGCCCCCTGCCGAAACCGTTGTGAAGAAACTGCTGCTGCAGGGTGGGGAGATTTCCTTCCAGGGGCAGGGTGTGAAAGGGATTGCGCTGCAGGTCTTCAACCTGACCAGCGGAGGAACGCGGGATGCGCAGGTCGAGCTTGTCTTCGAGGATGCGGCGCGCAACCGGTACTCGCTCAAGGGTACGGCCCGGCCGGGAAAGGATGCGGCAGTCGATCTGTCGCTGACCGCTCCCTCCCTCTCGTTGCAGCATCTGGCAACGCTAATGAAGCTGAAGAATGCACAGGCTCTGGAAGGGGCCCGAGGGACCCTGCAGGCCAACGCGGTTTTGATCAAGGGGGAACTGCGCAGCTCCGGTATCTTCTCGTTCAGCAGGGTGCAACTCCCCGGGACCAGGCCCAATCGCCCGATAGCCGGAGCACTGAACTTTCAGGCGGATTACAGCATGGCGGCAGACACGGCAACCCTGCGCGCGGCGACGCTCAGCGTCGATAGGCTGGCGCAACTGCATGCCAGCGGGAGTCTGGCCGGCGTGAAGAACGAGCGCCGCTTTACGCTGCGGGCCGACATGGATCAGGTCGATCTGGCGATGCTCAATATCCTCATGCCCGGCGAGGCACGCAATCACCTGCTCTTTGGGGGCAGACTCCGCTGCGATTCACTGCGCCTGGAGGGAAACGGCAGCATGGGGTTGCGAAGCGCAGCCGGCACCCTGCAACTGCAGGACGGCTCGCTGGCAAGGGAGGGACAGCTCGTCGTGGCGGGTCTCTCCGGACAGGTCGCACTTTCGAGAAAGGGCGGAGCTGTTGCTGCCAGTGGAAGGTTGGCGCTTGCCCGCTCGAACCGGCAAGCGCTGGTCGAGGCGCTCGACCTCCCCTTCGACCTGACACTCTCTCCCAAGCTGAAGCTGCTGCGGGCGCAGGCCGGCCAGCTCTCCGCCACCGTGATGGGGGTGCCGGTTGCCGGCCGCGTCAGCTACGATGCAGCGGCAAGAGAACCGTTGAGCGCCTCGCTAAAGGTCCCTGCCGCGAGCCTCCCGGCGCTCAACCCCCTGCTGCGGCGCTACGACCTGCAGGCCGCTTCCGGCACCACCTCCGGCACGTTGGAGCTGGCCGGCAAGAGCACCCGGGATCTGAGCGGCTCCGCTGATTTTCACCTGGCTAATTTCGAGGGGCGCCGTGGTAAGGATTCATTAGGCGTGAAGACAGGAGCGGTGACAGCGAAGCTGCTGAGACGGGGCGGACGCCTGCAGGTACAAGGCGATGCGCGCCTTGCCGCCTTTTCCTTTAATGGGAAGACCGGCAACGCCCGCTTTGCTTACCGCGTCATCGATCGAATGATCCACCTCGAGGGGGCGCGGCTCGACCTTGCCGCCGCCCGGTTATCCGTCTCCAGGCTTAAGGCACAGCTGCCAGCCGTGGAGCGTGCGGCGAACCTCTCCCGTTATCCGCTGGTAGCGGACCTGGATGGGGTCGCCATCAAGCAGGGCGAACTGGAGCTTTCCAACCTCGCCGGGCGGGTGCGGGGCAGCTTCGCCGCTGCAGGGAAAGAAAAATGGCTGGAGGGGACGGCGGATGTCGCCTCCAGGGGCGTTTCCTGGCACGGGACCGGCGTTGCCGCCCCCGTGCTCCATGTCACCTTCTCGAGGTCGGGGGGGCGTGGGGATCTGAGCGGCCAGCTCTTTGGAGGAAAACTTGCCGGGCAGGCGGCTTTCCACCCCTTCTCTCCCGAGGCCGGCGCGACTTTTCAGCTTGGGGTCACAGGTGCAGCGGTGGCGCAGGCGGCGCGCCTCCTTCCCAAGTCAGCGGCTACCCGTCCCACCGGCGGCCTGGCTGACCTGCGGTTCAATGGCAGCTATTCCAGCAGGGAGGGGCTCGCCTGCCGCTTCGAAGCAAAGGGGAGCGGGATCTCGCTGGTCGGTAGCGGCGGCAAGGCCTTGGTTTCAGGCGCGGCTGTTTCCCTGGCGGGAGGACTCGCGGGAGGCACGCTTTCCATAAGCGATGCGTCGATTTCGCCGGGGCAGGGTGTCACGCTCAAGCTGAAAGGTGACGTTGCCCAGGCCCTGACCCCGAAGCGGCACGGTTCCATCGCATTTTCCCTGCCGGAAACTTCTGTGAACGGTATCGTGGAGTCGTTGATAAACCTGGTCCCACGGGTGGTCCAGGAGGCAACGCTTGACGGAAGGGTGACGGGGGACGGCAAGCTTGAGCTGCGCGAAGGGGGGGTGAAACTTCTGGAGGGGGGGCTCAGCGTCAAGGGGGGCAGGGTAGAGGCGGCCCCGCAAAAGCTCGTGGTGGCGGAGATCAACGGCAGAGTGCCGTTCTCGTTCGATCTCTCCGGCAAGGGGGGTGGCCAGCCGCGGGTTCACAGGGAGTTCAGCAGGGAGAATTACCCGAGCCTTCTGGAACTATTGCGCGCCGATTCGGGCGGCGGAGAGGTGATCACGGTCGGCAAGGTCGCCTTCGGGACGCTTGAAATGGGCAAGCTGACCATGCGGCTCCGTGCAGCAAATGGACTCACCGAGATAGCTTCCCTGCGAACCGCGCTGTATGAAGGAGCCGTGCTTGGCACCGGGTACCTTACCATGCGGGACAAATTCGCCTACCGGGGCGATCTCCTGGTGAACGGCCTGAGCATGAGAGCTGTTTGCCGGACGCTTCCCAACCTCCAGGGTTACATCTCCGGGCGGGTCGACGGAGTGATCAGCCTGAGCGGCGGGGGTGGGGGGATTTCCGGCATGACCGGCTTCGTAGACCTTTGGGCCAGGGAGGGGGGCGGAGAGAAGATGCTGGTCAGCAAGGAGTTTCTGCAGCGCCTGGCAAAGCAGAAGCTGAGCGGGTTCTTCCTGAGTTCGGACCGGCGCTATGATCAGGCGGAGATAAAGGCGACACTGGAGCAGGGGGACCTGACCTTCAACACCCTGAAAATCGTCAACACCAACCTGTTCGGCGTCCGGGACCTGAACGTCTCGATAGCTCCCACCCAGAACCGGATCGCCCTGGACCATCTCCTGGAGTCGATCAAGGAGGCTTCAGAGCGGGGTGCCAAGCCGGCGGCGGGAGAGCCGCAGCCGGACAAGACTCCTGCCGGGCCGGAAAAGCTGCCGGAATTCAAGTGGGAAGAGTGATTCAAGTGCAAAGTGTGGTGCCGGCTTCCCAAGAGGGGCGGCTGTGTTATATTCTTGAAGTGCCTGAATTCAGGTGCGGAAGCAAAATCTACCCTGCCGGAGGTGTCCCGTGAATAAAGTATTTTTGAAGTCGCTGCTGGCCTTCGCCTGCTTTCTTCTCGCCGCCTGTGCGGTGATTACCGTCAACGTTTATTTCCCAGAGAAGGCGGCCAAGGAGGCGTACAAGTCTCTCGATGAAATGCTGCTCAAGCCAGGGGAACAGCCCTCAGGCGAAAAGTCCCCGTCAGCTGTCCCGACGG
>Ga0209212_1004140_pt1 | contig 18257 bp, 19 predicted proteins | sample RifGroC2_FD_183996 | JGI IMG/M metagenome (GOLD analysis project Ga0209212, IMG submission 183996) | Groundwater microbial communities from Rifle, Colorado, USA - Groundwater C2 (SPAdes) (version 2) | ecosystem: Environmental > Aquatic > Deep subsurface > Groundwater | place: Rifle, Colorado...
GAGCGGAGCGCCCCTCCGGCATGACACCATAGCGCGATGTACCGATCTTGCCGATGGCGCCATCCACAGTCCAGACATCCCGCCCAGGCCGACCATTGACCAGCGCCAGATAGCGCTTCTCCACAAGCCCGTCGTGAAAGCGCTTCGAGAGCCAAGCCGCAGCCTTTTTCTGTTTGGGAAAGAGCATGACCCCCGAGGTGCCGCGATCAAGGCGGTGAATCACCCGTGCCGGCTCGCTCATGCCCTGCTGCCGGAAATATTCGGACACCCAATATTCCAGCGTACCCTTGAGCTGGTAAGGCGTGCGTTGAGTGTTTACCCCGGCCGGTTTGTTGACTGCAATCAGATTTCCATCCTCGTACAGCAGGGACTCGGGCGGCAACAACAGTTCCTGAAAGCGGCCCGGTTCCATGATGCCAATCTCGATGATGTCGCCAGCCTTGACCGTACGGGAGGCGACCCTGACCATGCTGCTGTTGACAGCGCAACCACCCCGGTCGATAATCCGGCGCGCCTCGCTTTTGCTGATTGAATCAAACAGCAACGCCACGGCATCATCCAGGCGACGGCCGCCATGCTCCCCCCCACTGATCGTCCCTTTTCGTATCATAACCATTGTACTACCTCGTTTCAGGCGTTCATTGCAAACAAATTCAGGATGGCAAAACCACGGCCTTTCTGTTATCCTGCGCCGCCATGAACCTTGATAACATACCTCATACTGCATCTCTACGCGGCCCGGTGGCACTCTCGCACCTCATGCTGCGCATTTTTTTGCACGAGGGGGATCAAGCCGTCGATGCCACCTGCGGCAACGGCCACGACACCCTCCTACTGGCAAGCCTGGTGGGCAGCACCGGCAAGGTATGGGCCTTTGACATCCAGGAGAGTGCCATCCAGGCAACTAACCAGAAACTATGCGGCGCCGGCCTGGTTGACAGGGTAACACTTATCCACAGCGGACATGAGCATATGGCGGAGCATGTAACTGCAAGCATCAGCGCAGTGGTATTCAACTTAGGCTATCGCCCAGGCGGCGACCGCAGCATCATCACACGGTCCGAAACTACCTTGGCCGCCTTCGGGCAAGCTCTGCAACTGCTTCTGCCGACCGGCGTTCTGGCGGCAACTATTTATCCGGGACACGATGGCGGCGCCAGTGAGCGGCACTCGATCGACACCTGGGCCACGCAGCTTGACCCAGGCACCTTCCATGTCTGGCGTATGGGGCAGATGAACACCCCAGCCGACGCCCCCTACTTTATCTTGATCCAGAAGGGAGCCTGACATGCTGCGCACCATGCTCCCTTTCATTGTCATCTTTCCGGCTCTGGCATACACCGTGATCTCTCTAGTCTGTGCCCGACGCTTCTTCTCCGCAATAAAATCCGAGGCGCTCTCATTTCCAGCCATAACCATCCTCAAACCGGTCAAGGGCATGGACTCCGGAAGTTATGCAAACTTCGCCTCCTTCTGCCGACAGGACTATGCGGGTGCTGTGCAGATGCTTTTTGCATTGGCATCCCCCGACGACCCGGCCATACCGGTAATTCGCCAATTGATAAACGACTTTCCAGATCACGATATATCTCTGGTGGTCAACCCAGCCATCCACGGGCCTAACTACAAGGTCTCCAATCTGATCAACGCCTTCCCGCAAAGCAAGTACGACATCATTATCGTCTGTGACAGCGACATCCGGGTCGCGCCGAACTATTTGAAATCGGTTGCCAGCCATTTCAGCGACACGCAGGTTGGCCTGGTTACCTCGCTCTACCGGACATCCACCGTCCACGGCATCGCTACTGCCGTCGAGGCTACCGGCTTCAGCGCCGAGATGATACCCAATGTCATGGTAGCGCTGCAACTGGAGGGCCTCTCCTTTGCCCTGGGCGCCTCCATGGCCGTCCGAAGGGAGGCGCTGGACTGCATCGGCGGTTTCGAAGCACTGGCCGATTACCTTGCGGACGATTATCAACTCGGCAACAAGGTGCACCGCGCCGGCTGGCGCATTGCCCTGGATGGTTGTTTTGTGGAGAGCATGATGAAGGCCGAGAACCTGCCGGCGGTCCTGGCACGACAACTGCGCTGGGCACGCACCATGCGGGTCAGCCGACCTGGTGGCTATCTGGCCTCCGGCATTACGCTCCCTTTCCCGGCTGTTCTGCTGGCCGCCTTCACAGCACCCACCACCCCCATCGCCTTGGCGGCCATCCTGACCCTTTACGTTGTACGCCTGACCATCACTACAATCTTCAGCCGCGGATTCGTAAAAGATGGCTTGCTGCCTGGCTGGCTCTGGCTGATTCCGCTACGAGACATGTTGGCATTCTGCTCGTGGGCCCTCTCCTTTCTGGGCAATCGCGTTGAGTGGCGCGGCAGCAGATTTGTCCTCAGGCCTGGCGGAAAGATTGAAGAACTGATCTGACCATTTGCTGCCCCTGCCCCCTAAATTTGACCATCGCCGTTCGAATACCTCTACCAAACACATCTCCACGACATTCTATTTCCATATCTAGAAGCCCTGTTCCATATAGTCCAACGTCAGTTCGCGTTGACAGTTCATCAGAGCGAGATATACTCAATTTTGTGAGACTGAATCCACAGCTTTTTACAAGGTGTTGAGACAACAGTGGTTAATACTATTGACACCCGCCGTTACATGGGGGAGGGCAAAATGCAGAAAATACGTTACGGAGTGATTGTACTGTCGTTGCTGCTATGCTGGGCGACTCCTTCCGCAGCCCAGGTGAGCATCGGTATCGGGTTACCAAACGTGAGCATCGGGATCAATCTGCCGTTGTTCCCGGAGCTTGCCCCGGTGCCGGGCTACCCGGTCTACTATGCACCACGGCTGGATGCCAACTACTTTTTTTACGATGGCATGTACTGGGTTTACCAGAACGATAACTGGTACGCGAGTTCCTGGTACAACGGCCCCTGGTGGCTTGTGGAGCCGGAGACTGTGCCGCTCTTCATCCTGCGTATCCCCGTGCGTTACTACCGGCAGCCTCCTGTGTACTTTCGTGGGTGGCGATCCAATGCTCCGCCCCGCTGGGGTCAACACTGGGGCCATGAATGGGAGCAGCGTCGCAGCGGATGGGACCGGTGGAAGCGCGGATCTGCTCCAGCGCCGGCACCACTGCCTGTCTACCAGCGGCAGTATTCAGGAGACAGGTATCCCCGGGTAGAGCAGCAGCAGAGGCTACGCAGCCAGCATTACCGTTATCAGCCACGCGACAGGAAAGTCCGCCAGTATATTCAACCGCAGGTGGAACAAAGATCACCGGCGCCGGCTCAGCGGGGAAGACAGGAAGAACCGCGGGTGAGAAGCCCAAAACAGCCGGAGACCCAGCGTTCAACACCTCTTCAGCAACGCGGCCCGGCGGCCAGGGACCAAAGGCAGCAGCAGCCACCAAGACTGCAAGGCCAGGAGCAAAGAACGCGGGACAGGGGGAAATCACAGGATCCCGAACGGGGACAGGGGCAAGGACAGAAGAAAGATGAGGAACGCGGCCGGGAACGCAATAATTAATCCGGTCGACACCGGGTCTAACCAGACAAGCACTAGCAGGGAATAGCTAAGTTATGCGCATCAGGGGTCCTTGATGCGCATAATTCTTAGCTGAAATTCAGAAATACGTGATCTGCAATAATGGCGCAAGAACACTTCGGTTCACTCCTGTAGTGTCATTGATTTCGATAAGCCCAGGAGAAACAGGTCCTAATTCCTCTAATATTCGAATTTGAAAGTCAACCAACCCCAAACGCTGTGCTTCCACCATCAGCGACGTCACGTCTACCAATATATGGTTACCGAAGTCGGCTTGGGAAACCGGAGGTACGATCGTGGTGGTCGCCAAGGCCGGCTGGATAGTCCGGCTGAAGTCCGTTCCTGTCAACAATGGCGGTTGAAAGGAAACCAGGTCGATACGGATAGGTATGGTGCCGGTCAATGGTTGAGGAAGAATGCTGTTGATAAATATGTCGAGGTTCGCCGACAAAATGATGGCGTTGCCGGGGACGCCACCAAGGCCGGTTAACTGGAAGTCGAGGAAAGCGCGCGACTCCGCTCCTGTGACAGGGTCTATTCCGGCAAACACACTTTGAGTGTTACCCTGGGTTACCGTAAAAAGACCCGAGAGATCTTGCACGATGTCACCGTCAAAGGCGGGGTCACTTAGAATTTGTGTAGTAACTGCAGGGGGTGCTGGGGCATTGCTGTCGCCGCACCCTGTCAGGGCCAGAACCATGCTTACGATCATTACTGCAACTAGCGTCTTTTTCATAGCCATCTCCCCGCTGGAGCACCACGGCACCATGACACTTTGGCAAAATCAGCCTGAGCCAGATCTGTGCAAACCGTCCAAATACCCTTACAAAAATTATACATGCAAAAAAGCATGTTACAATTATGAATCGATAATAGCTATGCAAGGTCTTCGCTACCACGACCTCGGAAGAAACCCAGATTCATCATCCCAACTTCCATTACAAATGAAATTCGCGTTTAACGAGTTTCCTCTTTGCATTTTCAAATCTTGTGATGTATAAAATGCAGTTGCTTTTCAATTACTCACGGGGATTCCATGGTTCAGGCATTAGGTCATACAACTATCAGTTTTGTGCGCGAATTGGGAAGGCTGGGGTGGTTTCTGGCCTACTCGTTCTATATGACCTTCCGGCGTCCCGGCAGCCCGGTGTACATCCTCAAGCAGATCAAGTTCATCGGCGCAAAATCACTATTCGTCATCTTCCTGACCGCCGCCTTTACCGGCATGGTCCTGGGGTTGCAAGGCTACTACACCCTGACCAAATTCGGCTCGGAGGGGATGCTGGGTACGGCTGTGGCCCTGTCGCTGATCCGCGAACTGGGGCCGGTTCTCACGGCTTTGATGGTTACCGGTCGAGCCGGCAGCGCCATCACGGCTGAGATCGGTATCATGCGCATCAGCGAACAGATCGACGCGATGGAAACAATGGCTTTGGATCCCTTCAAATATCTGATCACGCCCAAACTCATCGCCGCCATGATCGCCCTGCCTCTGTTATGCGCCATTTTCGACGTGGTCGGCATTTACGGTGGCTGGCTGGTGGGGGTCAAGCTGCTGGGCGTCAACCCTGGGGCCTATTTTTACGAGATGGAAAAGGCGGTTGTCTGGCGGGATGTTTCCTCCGGCATTGCCAAGTCCTTCTCCTTTGGGATCATCATCGCCTGGATCGGCTGCTACAAAGGCTATTTTGCCGGTCATGGCGCCGAAGGAGTATCAAAAGCCACGACCGAATCCGTGGTGCTGACATCCGTGCTGGTATTGGTGTGGGATTACTTCCTGACCTCGGTGTTGCTGTAGATGATCAGCCTGAGTAACGTTTATAAGTGCTTTGGCACACAGACGGTCCTCAACGGTCTGGACCTGGAGATCCCGGCCGGCCAGATTACCGCCATCATCGGGCCTAGCGGCGAAGGCAAGAGCGTCCTGATCAAACATATGATCGGCCTGATGCAGCCCGACAGCGGCCAGATTGAGGTGGATGGCGAAAGCATCGTGGGCATCCGCCGCTCAAAGCTGAATCAGATCCGGGAAAAGTTCGGCATGCTTTTTCAGAATGCGGCTTTGTTCGACTCCATGAACGTCTTCGAAAACGTAGCCTTTCCACTCCAGGAAAAAACAAAGCTCTCCAAGGACGAAATCAGCGTCCGGGTGCTTTCGGCCCTGGAGGACGTTGGATTGAAAAATGTCGGTCACAAGTTTACCGACGAGTTGTCGGGCGGCATGAAGAAACGGGTTGGCCTGGCGCGGGCGGTTGTGCTCAATCCGAAGATCATCCTGTTCGACGAGCCAACCACCGGACTCGATCCGATCATCAAGCGGGCCATCCACCAATTGATCAAGGAGACCCACGCGAAATTCGGTTTTACAGCGGTGATTGTCTCGCACGAGATCCCGGAAATATTTGATATTGCCCAGAATGTTGCCATGCTTTACCAAGGAAAGATTCTCCAGTTTGCCAGCGCCGATGAGATCAGAAGCTCTACCCATCCGGTGGTAAAGCAGTTCATCAGCGGCAGCCTGGACGGACCGATTCAGATGATTTAAAACTAAGTTATTACCAATAAAGGTGTGCATATGAACATGGCAAAACTGGAAATGATAGTCGGCACATTCATGATCATCGGAATTCTCTGCCTGGGATACATCTCGATCAAGCTCGGCAAAATGGAACTGATCGGTGGAGATTATTACTCCTTATCAGCGGGGTTCGACTCGGTCTCCGGCTTGAAACCTGGTGCACGCATCGAGGTTGCCGGCGTTGAAGTGGGCAAAGTCGAGCGCATCGCACTGGATCCAAAAAGCGGTGACCGGGCACTGGTTTCCTTGAAGATCAAGAGCAACGTCAAGATTACTGATGATGTAATCGCCGCGGTAAGAACCAGCGGCATCATCGGCGATAAATTCATCATGCTGAAACCAGGCGGCTCAGACCATTTTCTGAAAAATAGCGACAAGATCCGTGAAACCGAGTCGGCCATCGATATCGAGGAACTGGTCAGCAAATTCATCCACGGCAAGGTGGAATAAGTTGGAAGAGACCATGAAAAATATTTTTATAAGCATCCTGTTCAGCGGGGCACTGCTCGCCCTTCCGGCCATCAACCACGCCTCGGATGAGGCGCCAAAAAGCAGCTTGACCCTGAGTCTGGACGAATGTGTCCGCATGGCGCTAAAGTCTGCCCCTGAACTGGGAGAAGCCCAGGCTGACATTGACCAGACCATCAGCAAACTGGATGAAGCCAAGTCCTACCGCTATCCTCAGCTTGAGGTAAAAACCCTGTTCGGGCCGGCTCCCGGCGCACGCGCGCAGGATCTTTCACCGGTAGTTGCCACAGACAGACAATTCAAATTCAGCGAACTAACCTGGTTTGCCAGCACAGACGCCACCCTCATCCAACCGCTCTGGACCTTCGGCAAGATCTCCGAAAACATGAAGGCCGCCACGCACGGCATCGAGGTGGATCGCTCTCGTAAAGAACAACGCGCCAATGAGATCGCCCTCAAGGTCAAGGAGTATTACTTCGGGCTGATGCTGGCCCGGGAGATGAAAGAATTGGTTCTGGAGGTTCTGGAAAGCCTGGACAAGGCTAGAGTTACCGCCCAAAAGCTTTTCGAGCAAGGCTCCGACACTATCGATGAGATAGATATTTATAAACTGGATGCATTCACGGGTGAAGCCACCAAATACCTTGAAGAAGCAAAAAAGGGTGAAAGCCTGGCTCTGGCGGCCCTGAAAACACGTCTCGGAATGCCCGACACCGCACAGCTGGAAATCAGTAGCGAGCGACTGACCATGGACGGGGAACAAATACCAGAATACGACACATTTGTAGATAAGGCCCGCATCCGGCGGCCCGAATTCAAGCAGATCGCCGAAGGCCTCAAGGCCCGCTCCGCACTGGTCGAGGCGGCCAAAGCCAACTATTATCCTGACATCTTCCTGGGTGGACTTTTTTCATGGTCCTATGCCGATGGACGTGACCGTATCAACAATCCCTATATCACCGACCAGTTCAAGCATACCTATGGAGGGGTCGCCCTCGGTGCGCTCTGGAAACTCGACTTCGGCATCACGGGAGCCAAGGTAGCCAATGAACGTTCCCAATACAACCGCCTGCTCAGCACCAAAGAGTTCGCCGACGCCAATATACCGCTGCAAATACGTAAATTTTATCTGGAGTTGAAAGAGGCCGATAACAGTATCAAAGCAACGAAAACGGCTTATTCCAATGCGAAAAAGTGGGCTGTTACCGCGTTGGCCAACTTCGACTTCGGCGTTGGTCCGGCCAAGGATATATTCGAGGCGCTTCAGGCTTATTCCCGCATGCGCGCCGGATATTTTCAATCCATCTACAACTACCGCATTGCCGTGGCTAACCTGGATTTCGCAACCGGGGAAGCACCGGTAGTTGTCGTAAAGTAAGTTTCATCAATTTCATTCAAGGATCAAGGGCGGCAAGGATTGAGGCGACGATGGCGTACAACAACGTACGTGAGAGTCAAAGTCTATCCAACGAAGATAGCGTCTTAATTTGGAATTCGCACTATATCCTAACCGTAATCGCTTGCACGGAGGAAACATGTTGAAACGCATTGCACTAATGACCCTGGCAGGGATATTCCTGACAACCCTCGCCTTTGCCACACCTACCGAAGATGTCAAGAAGACCGTGGATGAAGTTGTCCGCATAGTATCCGACAAGGATCTGAAAAAGAACATCCCTAAGCGCCGACTGGCTCTCAAGAAAACCATCAGCATCATCTTTGATTATGGCGAAATGGCCAAACGTTCTCTGGGCAAGCATTGGAACCCGCGCACCCCAGACGAAAAGATACAGTTTACCGAGCTTTTCGCCACCCTGCTGGAAAATTCTTACGCCGACAAGATCGAGTCCTATAACAACGAGAAGATCGTCTATATCAAAGATTCGCTGGATGGCGATTATTCCGAGGTCAAATCAAAGGTCGTTACCGCCAAGCGCGACGAATTCACCCTTGACTACCGCCTGATAAAGAAAAACGGCAAATGGATGGTCTATGATGTGGTCATAGAGGGGGTTAGCCTGGTATCCAATTATCGCAGCCAGTTCAACCGGATTATTACCGCCAATGGTTACCCGGCACTCGTTAATAAATTGCAGAACAAAAGCAATGAACTTAAGGCACCATAGCAAAACAAATTGCTTGACACCTGTTTTATCCCTATGATAAACGACTTTGGCAGCAAGTTTCGGAAGTTCCTGCAGAACGTAGAAGAACCATGTCAGACTCGGCTTTGCGGTTTTCCTGCACCAGACTCCGGAAACTTAAGCGGTACCCCACTTGTTCCGGCGTAGCACCGGAGAAAAAAAGGAGGCAGGAAATGGCAAAAGGCAAGGTTAAATGGTTCAACGACACAAAAGGTTTCGGTTTTATTGAGCAGGAAGGTGGCGAAGATGTCTTTGTTCACTTCTCCGCTATCCAGGGCGACGGATTCAAGTCACTAGCCGAAGGCGACGAGGTCACGTTTGATATCACCCAGGGTCCAAAAGGGCTTCAGTCTGCAAATGTTGTAAAAATAAAGTAATTTCGAATCCTATTCATCTTGCAAAAACCCGCTGAGTCACTCAGCGGGTTTTTTTGTATGCACCCCGGAACATCTCTGGGTGCCGGTTTTTTTCCCCTTCTGCGAATCAGCTTGTAATTGCTTGGAAATTGGCTTGACAGGTCTTTTGTCAGCCCCGCCACTCCACCCTGCGAGCAGCATACCGGTCAGGTCCTCCCTCCCCAATGCCTTGAGTGCCTCCACCACCTTGCGGCGTTCGTCAGGCAGATGCCACAGCAACAAGGCCTTCTGCAGTCCCTTTTCGCGATCGCTCCGCGCAACGTACACCGCCTTGCCACTCTCCGGATCAATACCCGTGTAGAACATACAGCTGGAGAGCGTACCTGGGGTGGGGGTGAAGTCCTGCACCTGCTCCACATTCAAGCCAAGCTTCTTGAGCGTCAGTGCCAACTCCAGCATGTCTGCCAAGGTACATCCGGGATGCCCGGAAATCAGATACGGCACGACGTGTTGTCTTTTGCCGAGACGGATGTTCTCATCCCGGAAGCGCTTTAGAAAGCCTTCAAAGTACTTTCTGCCCGGCTTGCGCATCAGCGAAGTAACATGCTCGGCCAGGTGCTCCGGCGCGATCTTGAGCAGGCCGCTGACATGATGTCCGATCAGTTGCCGAAAATAATCCGGCTGTTTTTCCATCAGGTCGTAACGCACCCCGGACGAAACCGCTACATGCTTGACACCGTTCCTGCCAAGGACCTGGCGCAACAAACCTACCGCGCGTTTGTCACTGGTTGCAAGGTTTTTGCAGAGCTGCGGGAAGAGACAACTTTCACGCCGACAGGCGCGCATGGCATCTGGGTTAGCGCAGGATAGGCCGTACATGTTGGCGGTGGGACCGCCGATATCGCTGATGCTCCCCTTGAACCAAGATTTACGGGTCAGCGCATCGATTTCCTTCAATACAGAGCCCTCGCTACGGGACTGGATCGTCTTGCCCTGGTGCATGGCAATGGCACAAAAGGCACAGCCGCCGAAACAACCGCGATGGCTGGTGATGGAGGTCTTGATCTGTTCCCAGGCCGGAATCGGTTCCCGGTAGAAAGGGTGCGGCGCCTTCTCGAACGGCAGGGCGTAGACTGCATCCAGTTCTGCCTCGGAAAGCGGCAACGCCGGCGGGGTGCAGACCAAGACCCGATCACCACAGGGCTGGGCAATTGTCCGGCCGCAGTGGGGATTCTGTTCGAGACTGGCCAAGCGGAAGGCCTCGGCAAAGTCCTTTTTATCGGCAACAACCTCTTCAAAGGAGGGAAGCGCCAGCGAAGCGCCATGACCAGACAGCTCCGCCTTGCCTGCCACCCTGCACGTTCCCCGCACATCCCGGACCTCAGCCAGAGACTGCCCCATGCGCATCCGTTCCGCAATCTCCAGCAGCGGTCGTTCGGCCATGCCGTAGATCAGCAGGTCGGCCTTGGCGTCGAACAGCACCGAGCGGCGCAGCTTGTCTTCCCAGAAATCATAATGGGCAAAGCGGCGCAACGAGGCCTCAATGCCGCCGATAACGACCGGCACATCCCGATAGGCCTCTTTCAGGCGGGAGGTATAGATGATGGTGGCGCGGTTGGGGCGTGCACCGTGGCGGTTGCCGGGCGTGTAGGCATCGTCTCGGCGCAACTTGCGGGCAGGAGTGTAGTGGGCCACCATGGAGTCCATAGCACCGGCAGAAACCGCGAAAAACAAACGCGGCTGGCCCAGTGCCATGAACGACTCTTTGCAACGCCAATCAGGTTGAGCAATGATACCGACCCGGAATCCGTGTTTCTCCAGCCAGCGAGCCAGGAGCGGCACGCCGAAGGCGGGATGATCGATGTAGGCGTCGCCGCTGACAAAGATTACATCCAGTTCGTCCCAGCCCCGCTGATGCATCTCTGCTGTTGTTGTTGGTAAAAACATCGGATACTCTCTACGGAAGCCGAGATTGCTGAAAAGGTGCGATCGTCACGGGAAAAGTGCCAATCCTTCCAGCCCCATGGTCTCCGGCAACCCGCAGACGATATTCATGTTCTGCACTGCCTGACCTGATGCCCCTTTGACCAGATTGTCTATAGCCGAAACTATGATAATCCTTCCGGTACGCGGATCTACCACCGGGGCAATATCGCAAAAGTTCGAGCCACGCACAAAAGCTGTGGAGGGGAGGCTCCCCTGGGGCAATACGCGCACAAAGGGTTCGCCGTCGTAAAAATCTTCGTACAGCTTGACCAGTTTCTCTGTGGTGGCTACTTTGTGTGGTGCAGCATAAACGGTGGAGAGGATACCACGGTCCATGGGTACCAAATGCGGCGTAAAGGTGATCCTCAATTTTTCGCCGGCCAAGAGCGACAACTCCTGTTCGATCTCGGGTGTATGCCGGTGGACACCACCCACAGCGTAGGCCTTATAACCCTCGTTCACCTCGCAGTAGAGCGAGTCCACCTTGGCCGAACGCCCGGCCCCGGTGACTCCAGAGGCGGAGTCGGCGATGATGCTCTGGGTATGGATCAGCCCCTTCTTGAGAAGCGGTGCCAAGGCCAGGATGATGCTGGTTGGATAGCAGCCGGGATTAGCCACCAGCTTGGCGCCCTTGATCTTGGATCTCCTGATCTCCGGCAAGCCGTAAACCGCCCTCTTCAGGTTAGCGGGGTTGAGGTGCGGTTCGTACCAGGCCCCGTAGACCTCCGGGTCGGTCAGACGATAATCGGCCGACAGGTCGATAACCTGCTTGCCCAACTTCAGAAAGGTGGGCACCACCTCCATGGCGGCCTTGTGCGGCAGGGCGGTAAAGATGATATCAGCTTTTTCCGCCACCCGTACCGGTTCAAGGTTTTCCAGTATCAGCTCGCAGCGTCCCCGCAAGGTAGGAAACACATCCGAAATACGCTTCCCGGCGCTCTGCTCCGAGGTCAGACAGGTCACCGCCACCTCCGGGTGGCAGTGGAGAATGCGGAGCAGCTCCAGCCCGGTATAACCGCTGGCTCCAACAATGGCAATATTCAACATGAAAGACCTCCTAAAAATTCTGGCTGAACATACTCAAAAGGGCCTCAGATGACAAGCCTTCAGAGTGTTGTAACGTAATAACGATCTGTTACTAAGAACTCATCAAGACATTTTTATCTTATAAAAAGATAACTGACAAGAGGAGTGTGCGACCTCTTGACAACGGGTTAACGACCTTTCCAAGCAAAAAGGGGAAACCCTTGTGGATTTCCCCTTTAAAACAAAGCTTATTAGTACTCCAAAGTTTAACGTTTGGAAAACTGGAAGCGTGCGCGTGCTGCCTTGCGGCCGTATTTCTTACGTTCTTTAACGCGTGAATCACGCGTGATGAAACCGGCTTTCTTGAGATTGCCGCGCAGTTCGGGATCCGTCTCCAGAAGGGCTTTTGTGATCCCGTGCCGGATGGCGCCGGCCTGACCGGAGTCCCCGCCACCCTGAACGGTCACATAGATGTCATACTTGCCGACATTTTCTGTGAGTTCCAGAGACTGACGTACAACCATCTTAGATGTCTCACGACCGAAATACTCATCCAGAGTCTTGTTGTTGACAGTGATTTTTCCAGCGCCGGGCTTGAGCCATACCCTTGCTATTGAGCTCTTGCGCTTACCTGTTCCGTAAAAACTGACTGCTGCCATATCGTGCGTCTCCTCAGAGTATTAAAGTGACAGATTTTTGGGGCACTGGGCGGCGTGTGGATGGGTGCTGCCAGCGTAGATTTTGAGTTTCTTGAGCATATGCCGGGAAAGCTTGTTCTTGGGAAGCATCCCCTTGACAGCCCTTTTGATAAGATCGGAGTGATTTCCTTGAGACCACCCGTGTAACCGGAGTGGTTATAGTAAATCTTGTTAGCCAGCTTGTGGCCTGTCAGGGCAATCTTCTCAGCGTTAACAACAATGACAAAGTCACCGGTGTCGACACTTGGAGTGTAGATGGCCTTGTTCTTGCCACGCAGAATATTGGCCACTGCGGAAGAGAGCCTGCCGAGCACTAAGTCCTGCGCATCTACCAGGTACCAGTCACGTTTCACATTTTCAATTTTTGCGACTTCGGTTTTCATAAGTTCCTCACACAGATTGCACAACCCAGACAAGCCAGGTCATATATTTTTTTGAAGAGGTGTAAATTACTAAATGACATCCGGCATGTCAAGCAAAATTTCTTTTTACTATTTTTACAGGGTGAACGAGGTTGTCAACGAACCTGTTTCATGCTACAAACCGATGCTGCAAGAGTACCACGTTTTGATGGAGCTTACTACCATGAAGATTACCGTTAACGATGTTGAACATGTTGCGCGACTGGCGCGACTGGAATTGAGCGCTGCTGAAAAGAAGCTCTTTGCCGAACAGATGGACACCATCCTTGGATATGTTGAGAAACTCAAGGGACTTGATACGGATGGCATTCTGCCAACCTCTCACGCCGTTCCGATGGAGAATGCCTTTCGGCTAGACCAGACCAACCCGTCGATCGGCATAGAAAAGGCCCTGGCCAACGCACCGGACAGGGTAGCCAGTTTTTATCGCGTACCAAAAGTACTGGAATAACCAACCCCGATATACGTATTACTATGGAGTCATTGGATGGAACTTTTTGACCTGACCATACACGAACTACACACGATGATGCTGTCCAGAAGGGTTTCCTCCGTCGAAGTCACCAAGGCCATGCTGGCCCGCATCGATGCAGTCGAAGCGCAGATTGGCTCGTTCATTACCATTACCCCGGAACGTGCTGTTGCTGATGCCGAAGCTGCCGACCGACGTTTTGCCGCAGGTGACGCTGATATTTTGACCGGCATCCCGCTGGCCCTGAAGGACATCTTCCTGACCGAGGGGATTCTCACTACCTGCGGTTCGCGAATCCTGCATAACTTTGTGCCGCCCTACAGCGCCACTTCCTATGAAAAACTCAAGGCACGCGGCGCAGTCCTTTTGGGCAAACTCAACCAGGACGAGTTTGCCATGGGTTCATCCAGCGAATCCAGCGCCTTCGGCACGACCCGCAACCCCTGGGACACCACCCGTATCCCGGGTGGCTCATCCGGCGGGTCTGCTTCGGCTATTGCGGCACAACAGGCAACGGCCACCCTGGGCACCGACACGGGCGGCTCCATCCGTCAACCGGCTTCCCACTGCGGCTGCGTCGGACTTAAGCCGACCTATGGCCGCGTGTCACGCTACGGCGTAATCGCCTATGCATCCTCCCTGGATCAGGTCGGTCCGCTGACCCGCGACGTAACCGATTGCGCCATCATGCTGGGCGCAGTGGCCGGCCATGACCCCAAAGACTCAACCAGCGTCGACACTCCGGTTCCGGACTACACAGCTGCCCTGACCGGTTCTGTCAAAGGGCTCCGCATCGGCCTGCCCAAGGAATACTTTATCTCGGGGCTCGATCCGGATGTGCAGGCGGCCATGGGCCAGGCCATCGGGGTCTACCGCAGCCTGGGCGCCGACTTCGTGGATATCAGCCTGCCCCACACCGACTACGCCGTGGCAACCTACTACCTGATCGCCACCGCCGAAGCCAGCTCCAATCTGGCCCGCTACGACGGCGTCCGCTTCGGCCACCGCGCCGAAGGGGCGACAGGACTGCTCGACATGTACACCAAGAGCCGCAGCCAGGGCTTCGGGGCCGAGGTCAAGCGCCGCATCATGCTCGGCACCTACGCGCTTTCCTCGGGCTACTATGACGCCTACTATGTTAAGGCCCAGAAGGTGCGTACCCTGATAATGCGCGACTTCATGCAGGCCTTTGAGGGCGTGGATGTCATTCTGACCCCGGTGGCGCCAACGCCGGCCTTCAAGATCGGTGAAAAAATCAACGACCCGCTGCAGATGTACCTGTCGGATATCTTCACCATCCCGGTCAACCTGGCCGGCACCTGCGCACTGTCAGTTCCTGCCGGACTCAGCTCAGAGGGCCTGCCTATCGGCCTGCAACTGGTCGGCAAGCCATTTGGCGAAGAGACCATCCTGCGTGCGGCCCACGCCTTCGAACAGGCCACCGAGTGGCATCTTAAAAAAGCGCCGCTGTAGGGCGACGTTGCGTAGCCGCCCAACAAGAGCAACCCCAAAGGGTTGCCCTACAACGTGAATTATTCCGGAGAAATTTTCATGAAATTCCAACCAGTCATCGGTCTCGAAGTTCACGTCCAGCTCAAGACAGATTCCAAGATCTTCTGTGGCTGCTCCACTGCCTTCGGCTCGGAGCCTAACTCCCAGACCTGCCCGGTCTGCCTGGGAATGCCCGGTGCGCTGCCGGTATTGAACAAAAAGGTGGTAGAATTCGCCATCAAGGCCGGCCTGTCCACCAACTGTTCCATCACCCCCCGCAGCATCTTCGCCCGCAAGAACTACTTCTACCCTGACCTGCCCAAAGGCTACCAAATCAGCCAGTTCGAGGATCCGATCTGCCAGCACGGCTGGCTGGATATCTCCGTAAATGACCAAACCAAGCGGATCGGTATCACCCGCATCCACATGGAGGAGGACGCCGGCAAACTCGTGCATGGCGACATCTCCGGCCTGGAGGAGTGTTCGGGGGTTGACCTGAACCGGGCTTGCACGCCGCTTCTGGAAGTTGTTTCCGAACCGGATCTGCGCTCGTCCGACGAGGCGGTAGCCTACCTGAAGCAACTGCACCAGATCGTGACCTGGCTCGGCATCTGCGACGGCAACATGGAGGAGGGCAGCTTCCGCTGTGACGCCAACGTGTCGGTCATGCCGCTGGGAGCGGCGCAGTACGGCACCCGTGCTGAAATAAAGAATGTCAACTCCTTCAAATTCGTCAAGCAGGCCATTGAATACGAGATCCAGCGCCAGATCGACCTGATCGAAGACGGCGGCACAGTCGTCCAGGAGACGCGCCTGTTCGACCCGAACAGCGGCACGACCCGTTCCATGCGCAGCAAGGAAGAGGCTCACGACTATCGCTACTTCCCTGATCCCGACCTGGTTCCATTGGTGATCGACGATGCCTGGGTAGAGCGGACCCGCGAGGAACTGCCCGAACTGCCGGAACAAATGAAACTGCGCTTCATCACCAAGTTCGGCATCCCGGCCTACGATGCCGAGGTTTTAACCGCCAGCCGCCCACTGGCCGAATACTATGAGGAGTGCCTGTCCTTCCACTCAAACGGCAAGGCCGTCTCCAACTGGATCATGGGTGAGGTCATCCGTTGCCTGAACGACTCCGGCACATCCATTGAACAGTGCCCGGTCACACCCCGCCTGCTGACGGAACTGCTCAAGCTGATCGACAGCGGCACCATTTCCGGCAAGATTGCCAAGGCCGTCTTCGACGAGATGTGGAAAAGCGGCCAGGAGCCGAGTAGCATCGTCGAGGAGCAGGGTCTGGTCCAGGTCTCCGACAGTGGAGCTATTGAAGCTATTATCGATGAAATCCTGACGCGGGAAGCGGGCCAAGTGGCTGAATACCGTAGCGGCAAGGACAAGCTGTTCGGATTTTTCGTCGGCCAGGTGATGAAGGCCAGCAAAGGCAAAGCCAACCCAGCCCTGGTCAATGAGTTGCTGCAGAACAAACTTAACGGGTAACACCAATTTCAAATCAAGGATGAAATCAAGGCGGCGAGGATTGAGGCGACGAAGGCGTACAACTACTACGTACGTTGAGGTGCCGAAGACGAGCCAACGAAGATAGCGCCTTGATTTGAAATTGGTATAGGGGGTACTATGGGTACGACTGTCATGATCGTCGATGACTCCTTCTTCATGCGCAACATCCTGCGAGGCATCTTGAGCGACAAGGGCTATAACGTGGTCGCCGAGGCTGCCAGCGGCATAGAGGCCATGAAATACCTCCATGACCGCAAACCGGACATAATCATCCTGGACATCATCCTGCCAGATTCCAACGGGCTCGATCTGCTTGAATCTACCCTTCAGTCGCACCCCCATGTCAAGGTCATAATCTGTTCCGGCATCGGTCAGGAGCCAATTATCCAAAAGGCCTTGGCTCATGGCGCCAAGGCCTTTATCCAAAAGCCCTTCACCCCCGAAAAGGTTATCGAGGTTCTGGCCAGTCTGGAGGGATGATCTATGGATATGTCCCAATACCGCGATTTGTTTGTCTCCGAATCCCATAGCCACATCCGGGCCTTCAACGACCTCATTGTTCAACTTGAGAGCAAGGGCGCCGACAAGAGCATTATTGACGAACTCTTTCGTCATGCCCACTCCCTCAAAGGGATGGCGGCCACCATGCAATTCGCCTCCGTTGCCGAGCTGGCACATGCCATGGAAGATCTGCTGAGCAAGGTGCGCAGCGACGAATTCACGCTCACCCCGGCCATTGTCGATCTGCTGCTGGAGGGGAGCGACTGCCTGGGTGGAATGATTACCGTGATCGAGTCCGGCAACGATACCATGCCGGACAATGCCGACCTGACTAAACGCCTCACCGGCTTCACCCCTGGCAGCACGCCACTTCCGTCCCCGGCCACGGCTCAACCTCCTGCCACTGCTGATAGTGCCGAGACAGCACCGGGCAGGCACGACCAAACCACCTCCGAACAACACCAATTCCGCCAGACCGACTCCTTTAAGAGCGTCCGCGTCAGGACTGAGATTCTTGACCGCTTGGTGAATATTACCGGCGAGCTCATCACCACCCGCCATCGCTTGGCTGATCAAGCACAGAATTGCCCCGAGGCACAGCTTGACGAACCGCTCGGTCAACTTTCAGCGTTGTTGCGCGAGCTGCGCGACGAAGTCTTTCGGGCACGGATGCTCCCCTTTTCATTCATCGCCGAGCGTTTTCCCCGCCTGGTACGAGACTTGGCCCGCAAATTGGGTAAAGAGATCAGCTTTCGCATCGACGGTAAAAACATAGAACTTGACCGTGGAATTCTGGAGGAGATTGCCGAACCGCTGGTGCATATCCTGCGCAATGCCGTGGATCACGGCATGGACCTGCCCGAGGAACGCATAGTTGCCGGCAAATCGTCCTGCGGCGAAATCCGCATTACAATAACCCGCGACAAGGATCATGTCCTTATTGTTGTTGCCGACAATGGTCATGGCATGAACCCCGCACGCTTGATATCAAGGGCCATCGAGAAAGGGATCATCGACGGCGCCCAAGCCGAGGCCATGACG
>Ga0209212_1004141_pt1 | contig 18256 bp, 11 predicted proteins | sample RifGroC2_FD_183996 | JGI IMG/M metagenome (GOLD analysis project Ga0209212, IMG submission 183996) | Groundwater microbial communities from Rifle, Colorado, USA - Groundwater C2 (SPAdes) (version 2) | ecosystem: Environmental > Aquatic > Deep subsurface > Groundwater | place: Rifle, Colorado...
CAGATCCGGGTTCTCCCCGACCCTCAGGCGCAGAAGATCGGCGACCCCCATGATCCCCGTCAGCGCGTTGTTGAAGCTCCCAATTCCACAAAGTTGTTGTTAAAATAATACCAAACCGGTATTCTGCAATCAAGGGGAAATGCCCGAAGGAGATGCGGGATGCCCAAGATATCCAACAGGGGACTCGTTCCCCGTGTGCCGCTAGAGTACGAAGGTATCCAGGTCAACTACTGTAAGAACGTTGAGTGCAAGAATTACGGGGTTCCTCCCGACACTGAATACAAGTATCCCCTCACCGGCGGTAAATATCACAAATGCAGTGGCGAAAAAAAGGCCACGAGCATCAAATGCATGGAACCAGACTGCGGAAGAACCAACCCCATTAAAAACAATGAGGAGATCTACCGGGAGATCACCCGCCTTGCTGAATACCTGAAAGTAAATCCCCTCCCCCCGGCGGTTTGCCCCAATCAAGAGTGTCAAAACCACAAGGACGGGAAACCCGTGACCGATGGTCCTCCTGCTTATGTGCGCTACGGGAAGTCCAACGGCGGCAAGACCAAGGACGGGAGAACCCGCGGAGGATCCCTTCGGTACAAATGTGGTGTCTGCAAACGTCTCTTTTCTGTGAACATGAGATCGACGTATCGGCAAAAAAAACCTTCAATGAACGAGACGATATTCCTGGAACTCATCAATAAAGGGCCGTTCCAACGTATCTTCGATAGAGCTAAGACCGGGGGTGGTACTGTCTACGGCAAGATCGACTTCATCTACGACCAATGCCTGGCCTTCGCTGCAGAGCAGGAGCGGAAACTTGTCGATGGATCGCGAGTCGGGTTCCACCGGCTCTACCTCTCCACCGATATGCAGGAATATGTCCTCAACTGGCGGCGCGAATACGCCAACCATAACATCAAACTCACCGCTATTGGCACTGCAGACAACGATTCTGGGTTTGTCTTTGGGATCCACCTCAACGTCGACCCCGGCGGTGATCCCGTGGAGGTCCAGAGGTACATCGTCGACAATAAAGAGAACGACAAGCCCGAGGCATTCCGGAAATTCGCTCGATACTGGACACTGGACAACTACAGGAAATCTGCGATCGCCGCCTCAAAAAGGGCAAAAAAAAGCAGGAAAGGTAAAGCGATGGTCATACCGACACCAATGGGGGAGATCCGACTCAAGGCCCGCAAGGCCGGCAAGCGGTACAATGTCGAGTCCTCCGAGGAGATGGCCTCGTATCTAGCGCTTCCCATCGACGGGATGCAGGTACACAGGGATTATCTGGCCTATGCACACTTCTATTTCTTAAAGCAGCTTCTCGGTCCAGTTTTCGGGAAGGTCCGCTTCACCACGGATTACGATTCCGGACTCCGGGCGGCATGTCTTACCGCCTTTCTAGACGAAATCCAGGCAGGGAAGGTCGACCACATATATGCATGGATCAAGGCGGGGATGCCGAAGGGGGTCAAACTCTCGTTGGTAAACGAGGGGACCAAAGAACTTCGGGCGATAAAGCGTGAGCATCCAAAGATGGACGAATATAAGGCGAAGACACTGCTTATGATTCGTTGGATGAGGAAAAAACAGCCTGACCTGTTCTGGGGCGACTGGTGGATCCCACACCCGAAACCGAAGATGAACGAACCACTGAAGATGATGTCGATCCAGACATTTCGTAAAAAGACCGGCGCGCGGCACCTGGCGAACATTCTCCTGCACGCCTCTCTTGCCGGCGTCAACCGTTTCTTCAACGTCGTGCGAAGGCGAATTTCTCCGCTGGAAAGGCCTACCTCGTCTGCGAGCACCATGCATCGCGAATACCTACAATATGGCCCGTACAGCACGACAAACGTAATGAAGCTCTTGGAGATTCTGCGGGTTTACTACAATTACGTTTTCCTCATCAAGGAAAATTGGCGCGACCAGAGGTGGGGATTGAACAGAAAGGGGGAGAAGGTCAAAAAAATCATCCCCAAGAAGATGCGCAAGACCGCCGCGATGTACCTCGGACTATGCGACCGTCCTTATACTATCGGAGAGATCATGAATTTCACCCCCTCCACGGAGTCTATCTCGGTTCAGGAAAACGCTGTATCTGCATAACGTCCGCCGGGTATAATCCCCCCCATCGATTCCGCCGCTATTCCATAACGAAACGATGGGGAGGCATAGTGCGGACAAACACGCCTATTCGCGGGCCGGGCCGCGGAATGGATCTTACCCGGATTTTGCTCGATTCCTTCGAGAAGGCCGGATTCGTCGCAAATCTTGCCCCCAGGTTTACAGAAGATTCCGCAGCTAACCCCCGTGTTATTCTTGCGCACCATCGAGGCGCCGAATCGAATGCGTTCCGGATCTCCGTTTGGCTGATGAAATATGGCAGAAGGCCACGGCCCGAGAGTTCACGGCGGTTTAGGATCGCCCCTCCTTTTGATTCCAGAATCATGGAATACAATCCGCGCACTATTCTCCTCGGATACGAGCGGAAGATGGGAGTGTTCGCGGGGCTCGACCCACGCCGCCATATCCAGTACGGGGACGCCGTCCCTGTAAGGAATACATTCGTCGAGGTCCAGAAGACCCTACTGGATGAGGGACTGAAGCGTGGTTTCTGGATCGACAAGACGCCAGACGGCGAAGTCGTCGCGGCGTTTTGGCCGGAAATGCTCCCTCTCTACGCGGGGCACGCCGACAATCTTCGAAAGTTTGCCTCCGACGGCAAGACGCTCCGGGTTCTTCAAGAAGCGATCTCGTCGAGAAGTTTGCCTGGGCCAGAAGTAGGCAAGTTACCGCCGGACCACGCAGCTTTTGTTTGGGCCCTTGCAAGGGAGAACAAGGACACGAGTTTCCAGATTCGCGTCAAGAGAGCGTACGATTACCGATGTGCACTGTCGGGGATACAGATGCAGTTGATAGACGCTGCCCACATTTATGCATCGAAGAACGAGGACAGCAACGACGACGTTTCGAACGGCATCGTTCTCCAGCCAACCCTCCACAGGGCGATGGACACGTCTTTGATCTACCCCAAGCGTCTTGGGCCTGGCCACTACGAATTTTGGCTCAACGAGTTCCGGGTCAAAACAATCGTGGGCAATGAATGGTTCGAGGGGTTAGAGTGGCTCGAAAAACTGCTCAGAAAGAAAATCCCGAAGGACCGGCTTCCGAAGGATCCGGATCAACACCCATCGAAGTTTTGGATTAAGAAAGCCAATAGTGACCGGAACATCCCTACCGAAATGCTTGAGGAATAGGACGGACTGAGATGAGAGTGATGAAGCGAATACCAACAACCGACACCGGGGGTGCTATTTTCTTGTTTGCGTAGGAGGGATGATGGGAACACTGCGTGAAGTGTTCGAATGGTCGAGGGGGTTGCCGGATTGGCAATCGGACGCCATCCGCCGTCTCTTCGACAAGGACACACTTGCTGAAAATGACCTTGAGGATCTTCTAGCGCTCCTCAAGGTCACTCACGGAATCCCCGATCCAGAAGACCGTATTCCACAACGTCTTACCGCCGATCTGATCCCCGCCACCCCAACAGAAGGCAGCAAGACAGTCTTGAAGGCCATCAATGATATTCAGAACGTCAACGCCATCGCTCCTGGCCAAAGAATCGAATTTGCCCCCCAAGGGTTAACGGTCATTTACGGCGATAACGGCTCTGGAAAATCCGGCTACTCCCGAGTCCTGAAGCGAGCGTGTCGTGCGCGTGATCGCGGCAAGAACGTTCTTCCGAACGCTTTCGCTCCGCCCGCCGAAAGGGGAACTCCACAAGCAGTTTTCGAATTCGAGACCGATGATCGCGTGCAATCGACCGCATGGAGGGACGGGACTCCTTGCGCCGAAGCTTTATCCGCGATTGCGGTTTTTGACAATCTTTGTGCGCGGACATATCTCGATAAGGAGCATGACGTCGCATATATCCCGTACGGGCTCGGCATATTCAGGGAGTTGGCAAGGGCCTTCGAGCTTTTGCGGAGCCGATTGAAGAAGGAACAAGAGGTTTACGCGGTCAACCTGGTTGAATTCTCCGATCTCTCGGGGGATACGGCAGTCGGCCGTTTGATCTCAACTCTGTCTCGATCAACGACTCCGGCGTCCGTAAACCGCCTTGCTTCGCTCACCGAGGACGAAAATACTCGACATGTTACCTTGGAGAGGAGCCTTCGTGAAAATGATCCCAAGGGGAAAGCGGAAGTACTCCGCCGCTTGAAGACCCGAGTCGACCGCTTCGGCGTTACGTTTGCAGCGTTGGCCGAAGAACTTTCCGACGACGCCATGGCCCGCTTTCGCGAGGTGGACGCGTCGTTTACGGTGGCACAAGAGGCCGCAAGGCTCGCCGCAGCAGCGCTGTTCGAGGGGGAAGAGCTCCTTCCCGGTACCGGCGGCAACGAATGGAAACTTCTTTTCTCGGCGGCGAGAAAATTCTCCGAAACCGATGCTTATGCGAATCGCCCATTCCCCGTGATTTCCGACGGCGCACGTTGCGTCCTCTGCCAACAAGTCTTGACCGACGGCGGGCCCCGGCTTTCCCGGTTTTCTGCATTCATCAAACAGGAGACCGAGCAAAACGCTCTTAATGCCGAGCTGAAGGTCAAGGAGGCATACGAGCTGGTTTCTGCATTAACGGCGGAGACAGCGTTGCCTGATGACACCCTCCTTACGGAAATCCAGGATCTCCAGGAATCGCTTCCCGGGAACATCCGCGATTTCGCTGGCACACTTGTCCGGCGGAAGGAGCAGGTCCTGGTCGCCCTGAAATCACATCAATGGACGCCCTTTCCCGAACTTCCGACCAACCCGATTCCGGCTCTCCGTGCTCTGTCCGTGAGGCTTAAGGCCGAAGCTACCGAACTGGAGCGCGCAGCCGTAGGCGAGGAAAAGAAGAAGATCGAAGCCGAATACCGGGAGCTTGATGCGCGGCGCAGGCTTGCCGTCCGCAAGGAAGCGGTCCTCGGCGCCATCGGCAAGCTCCAAATGCTAAAGAAATTGCAGGACAGCTACCGTGCGGCCGACACCACCGCGGTTTCGACGAAGTCCACGGACATGCACCAGAAGCGAATCTCCGCCGATTTAACAGCGGCGCTCAATCAGGAATTTGTTGGCTTAGGGGCAAGACACCTGAGGGTGGTGTTGGCTCCGCGAACCGATCGGGGAAAACCTCTTCAGAAACTGAAGTTGAACCTTCCGTCCCCTCCCCCCGGTGCCGATGAAATCTCCTCGATTCTGAGCGAAGGCGAACAGCGAATTCTAGCCATCGCGTCCTTCCTTGCAGAGGCATCTCTCGCGCACCACGGATCGGGGCTCGCCTTTGATGATCCCGTTTCCTCTCTCGATCACAAATACCGTCAATACGTGGCGGAGCGCCTTGTAGCGGAAGCAGCAAGAAGGCAGATTATCATCTTCACCCATGATGTCGTCTTCCTGTTCTGCTTGCGAGAGGCATGCGAACAAAAAGAAGTCCCCTTTCTTGCGCAATGCCTTGTCTCCGAAGGCCAACGATTCGGTGTTGTTCGGCGAGACCTTCCATTCATCGCAAGAAGCTCAGTGAGTCGCATCAGATACCTTAGAGATCGCCATCAGAGGGCTGAGAAGCTTTACCGTACAGGGGACACGGACGGGTACGAAATCCTTGTCCGCTTTGGATATGGCCTCCTCCGGGACAGTTGGGAACGAATGGTTGAGGAGGTGTTGTTGAACGACGTTGTACAGCGGTTCCGCCGTGGTGTGGAGACGAAGAAGTTGCGCCAAGTATATGTCGACGATACTGACGTAAAAACGATCTATTATGCCCACTCGAAATGTTCTCGTTATGAGCATGATTGCCCCCGCGAGTTACAAATGCCCGTGCCTCCCCCGGAAGAATTCCTTGGGGATGTGGAAGTACTTGCGGAGTACCTGTCCGGAATTAAAAAACGTGCTGAGGATGTAAAAGCAGCGAGGAAGTATTTATTTGAGGCGCCGTCAGCGACAAGCTAACGCTTTCGTCGCAGAGATACTCCTGAGTTATTAAAAATACACAATAGGAGATTGTTTTTCTATAGTTAACGATTCTATTGCAACTCCATTATTTACATTCCTAGCGATATGAGGGAATAACCTATCTCTAAAAGCCATACATGGATTTTCTATATGTTTGTGCATCAACCACGAAAACATAATAGAAAAATATAAAGCACAAACAGTAAATAATAAGGATATTAGCCTTGAACCGTTATTTTTTACTAACAACATCGATACAAATTCAAAATGAATTAAATAAAGGGGATAACTTATAGCAGATATAAAAGAGATACACCGTCCAAGTTTATTTTGTGCGAAAACTTCCATACGATTTACGTATGCATAAGGCAATATCATACCCACTAAGGCACCAACTAAAGATTGCCCTATTGTAAGAAACCATTGATGATCAATAACTTTTGGAAAAACGACAAGTAATATTAATATTGCAATAAAACCACATAAACCAATTGCTGCATAGTAACCAGCTTTTGGTAAGAATTTATCCTTAAGCGATACCGCAAGAACCCCCCAAATAATTGAATCTATCCTTATATATGTTAATATTCGTGCTGGTTCAAATCCATTTAATCCTAAAGTATTATAATCACGGAAAATAATAATACTGTATCTAAGCGCAGTTAATATACATAAATAAAAAATTACTCTATATATTATGTTATTTTCGCTTGTTGCCTTGTATAAAACAAATGGTAACAATATATATGCCCATTCCTCTATGGCAAGCGACCACGACACTCCAAAAAATACTGGAGGTGTGATAGGTACATCAATCCATTGCACAAAAAAACCATATCGACAAATGGTTTTCCATCCAAATCCAAAAATAAGGGCCAACGCGAACATGACAAGGTAGTACGGTGGCAGAGTTCTCAGCCACCTTCGTATCCAAAATTGTTTCATGTCTGAAAATGAGGCCGGAGGCCGTTTGATCAAAATACCACCAATAAGAAAACCCGATAGAACAAAGAAAATTTCCACACCAAACACGCCAAATAATGATCTGGCTGTTGCATATGCTCTGTGCGTAGCAAAATCATCTTTTATCCAAAAAGCCGAAAAATGGCAGATAAGAACCAATGAAATGGCAGTTGCCCTGACGATATCAAGCATGAATATGCGTTTATCGGTTTGCATCTTGGATGACCCCTATACGAGTCGTGTCATACTCGCTTCATAATTTTTATGGTCATTTGCGTTTGAATTGTTTACACGCAAATTCCTTAGATAGGTTACGGTCAACCGGAAACCGGAAGCAAGCATTTTATTGACTTACGTACTCATTTTGCATTACATTCGGTTCAGCACTTCAAAGGAGACCTTTATGCCGAAATCCGAGTCGCTGACCATTCGGCTCAATCCCGACGTGAAAGAAGTTCTCCGCGTCACTGCGAAGCGCGAAAGAAGGTCTATCTCGAACATGCTCGAAGTCATGATCCTGGAATACCCTCAGCACATGGAAAAAACCGGACGTGTTGTGGCATCTCCTCCGAAAATCGCAGGGAAAAAGAGATAAGCGGGAGGCGGGATGGCAAACGCTAAGGGGACACAAGCCAACGGGAACGGCTCCAACCACCGAGATATCCTCTCCTTGATCTGGAGCATCGCCGAACTTCTCCGGGGCCCCTACAAAGAATCCGAATATGGCAAGGTAGTTCTCCCCTTCACCGTCCTCAGGCGCCTCGACTGCGTCCTAACCTCCACGAAGAAGAAGGTCCTTGAACAGAAAGAAAAAGCCAAGGACATGAAACTGAAGGATCCGGATCTCATGCTCCGGAAGGCATCCGGCCAGAATTTCTACAATGCCAGCCGATTTGACTTCCCGAAGCTTCTCGCCGATCCAAACCACATCAAGGACAACCTACGGGACTACATCAACGGCTTCTCCCCGAACGCCCGAGAGATTATGGAGCGGTTCGACTTCGATACACAGATTGAGAAACTCGACGCGAAGGACCGCCTCTACGCCGTTGTCGCCCGCTTTGCGGACGCCCAGGTCGATCTCTCCCCCTCGGTGGTCAGCAATGAGGACATGGGTCGGCTCTACGAGGAACTGATCAGGCGGTTCGCCGAGCAGTCGAATGAAACCGCAGGAGAACACTTCACTCCCCGGGAAGTAATCCGGCTCATGGTCAACCTTCTGTTCATCGAGGAGAAGAACGTCTTTCGGGAAAGTGTCATCAAGACCTTGTACGACCCTGCCTGCGGGACCGGCGGGATGCTCTCCGTGGCCGAGGAATACGTTCAGGAACTGAACCCCGGCGCCCGGTTGGAGCTGTTTGGCCAGGAGCTCAACGACGAGTCGTATGCCGTCTGCAAGTCCGACATGCTCATCAAGGGGTTCAACCCGAACAACATCCGGATGGGGGACTCCTTCACGAACGATCAGTTTGCCGACGAGAAGTTCGACTACATGCTCTCCAATCCCCCGTTCGGGGTAGAGTGGAAGCCCGCCCAGAAGTTCATCGAGGACGAACACGACAAGAAGGGGTTCGCCGGCCGGTTCGGCGCCGGTCTCCCCCGAATCAGCGACGGCGCAATGCTCTTCATCCAGCACATGATCTCGAAGATGAGGCCGGAGGGGTCGCGTCTGGCCATCGTCTTCAACGGCTCTCCCCTCTTCACCGGCAGCGCGGAGTCCGGGGAGAGTGAGATCCGGCGCTGGATCATTGAGAACGACATGCTCGAAGGCATCGTCGCAATGCCAACGGAAATGTTCTACAACACGGGAATCGCCACCTACGTCTGGGTGGTGACGAATAAGAAGAGCAAGGCCCGAAAGGGCAAGGTCCAACTCGTCGACGCGACGTCCTTCTTCCAGAAGATGCGCAAGAGCCTGGGGAACAAGCGGAGCGAGATGACCGCGGAGCACATTGCCGAGGTATGTCGGATCTATGGGGAGTTCGCGCCGGGTAAGCACTGCAAGATCTTCGACAACGAGGATTTTGGGTACTGGCGGATCACCGTGGAGCGGCCCCTGCGCCTGAACTTTTCATTCGTGCCAGAGCGGATTGAGAGGGTGAGGGAAACCGGTGTATTCCAGAACCTCGTCCGGAGCAAGAAGAAAGAGGGCTCGAAAGCGGCGGAGACCGAGATCGCGGAAGGCAGGGAGTTCCAAGAGGCAATCCTGAAAGCCCTTTCCGGGCAGGACGGGAAGAAGGTTTACAAAAACCGGGACAAGTTTCTCGCGGTTCTGAAAGCAGCTTTGAAGAACGAGGGCGTGGCCGCCGCGACGGTTATGTTCAAGGCCCTTTTGGTGTCTCTGTCCGAGAGGGACGAGTTGGGGGAGGTCTGCACCGACAGCGACGGAAACCCCGAGCCGGACGCAGATTTGCGGGACACCGAAAACGTGCCGTTCAAGGAAGACATCGGAAAGTATTTCAAGCGGGAAGTCCTCCCGCACGTCCCGGACGCATGGGTGGACGAAAAGAAGACGAAGAAAGGGTACGAGATCAATTTCAACCGGTACTTCTACGTGTACACACCGCCGCGGGTACCGGAGGTGATCGCCGCGGAGATCCAGGCGCTGGAGGACGAGGTTCAAGGGATGCTGAAGGAGATCCTCGCCTGATGTTCTGGCCGTACTCCAAGATGAAGGACTCTGGCGTGAAGTGGTTGGACCAGATGCCGGAGCATTGGGGGGCCGTGCCCCTCAAATATCGGCTTGTTCACAACGATAGCGGTGTATGGGGAGATGAATAATAACACCATTGTTCTGCGATCTACCGAACAAACGGTTGACGGACATTGGCGCGTGAATGATCCTGCCATCCGTAAATTATCCGCATTGGACCGCCAATCCGCACTCCTCAAAGAAGGGGATCTGCTGATCACAAAGTCCAGCGGTAGTTCTCTGCATATCGGCAAGACAAATCTCGTTACACGTGAAATCGCTGATTTGGGATGTTGCTTCTCGAACTTCATGCAGAGGATTACGCCATCGAACACCATGTCGCCAAAGTTTCTGTGGTATTTCATGAACTGCCATACATCGAGAGCACAACTCGATTACATGTCAAATACCACAACGGGACTGGCAAATCTCAACGGCGGGATGATCGGCGATTTGGTTATTGGCATGCCTGAAAAGAAAGAACAGGAAGTCATTGTCTCCTTCCTCGACCGCAAGACCGCCCTCATCGACAACCTGATCGCCAAACGGGAGCACCAGATCGAACTCCTCCAGGAACAGCGGACGGCGCTCATTAGCCGGACGGTCACGAAGGGGCTGAACCCGGACGTGCCGAAGAAAGATTCTGGAGTGGAGTGGATGGGAGAGATCCCAGCGCATTGGGATGTTCAAAGCAACCGGGCTTTGTTCCAAGAACGGATCGAGTCTGGTGTCCTCGGGCTTCCGGTCCTAAAGGTGTCCCTCCACTCAGGGGTTACCGAAGGCGAGGATGACGACGATGATTCTTCGCGCGTCCGGAAGATGATGGACGATAAAACAGCGTACAAGCGGGCATACGCTGGAGACATCGCGTACAACATGATGCGTGCATGGCAAGGAGCAATCGGAGCGGTTCCCGTCGATGGTTTGGTTAGCCCAGCATACGTTGTCGCAAAACCGACTGAAGGTGTTGAGAGCAGGTATTTCGAAGGGCTTTTCCGAACGTCTTGGTACAAAAAAGATTTTGAGCGTTATTCGTATGGCATCGCTTCGTTTCGCTGGCGTCTCTATTGGGATCAGTTCAAGGTTCTTCGGTCTCCCGTCCCACCGCTGAACGAGCAACGGGCGATTGCCGATCACATCGACCGTGAAACCGACAAGATCGACACCTTTGTCGCGAAGGTTCAGCAGAGCGTTGAGAAACTCCGAGAATACCGCCAGTCCTTGATCTCCGCCGCCGTCACCGGGAAGATCGATGTACGCAACATTAAATTGGAAGAATGTTCATACAAGGAAATAGTGAACACAACATGAGCAAGGCGAAAGAATGAAAGGGAGGAAAATCGCATGAAAATGAAGATTCTTCTTGGTTTGCCTTTGTGCGCCGTACTCCTTTCATCCTGCGCAACGAATGGATACCAGCAGTACTACCGTGGCAATTTGGGTGGGAAATCTGTCGCTGACATAAAACACCTTGAGCCAAACGATGGAGAACCCATTTTGTATACCGGGAAGGATCCCGAGTCGGATAGTCGACGCATGTGGGAGGACGGTTACGTTATGGTCGGTCAATCCAGTTTTGAGGGAAAGTTACAGGACACAGAAAACGCGAAAGCCCAAGCGAGAAATATTAAAGCAAGTGTTGTGATCGTTTACGGGAAATATTCAAAAACTGTTAGTGGATCTATTCCTTACACTGTGCAAAATCCTTCCCAGATGGCAACGACAACCTCTTCCGGAAACATTTATGGGAGCGGGGGCGGTTCCGCATCGTACTCGGGAACATCAACAACAATAGTTCCTGGAGGATACACTACCCACAACATTCCTTATAGCGTCGATCGCTATAACCAGAACGCCACATATTGGGTCAAGGACCTGAGAAGGGGGATAATAGGGATCAAACCGAGAGACCTTACCTATGAAGAGAAAAAAGCTCTCGGGAGCAACAAAGGGCTTGCGGTCGTTGCCATAAAGAAAGGTTCTCCAGCATATAAAAGCGATCTTCTGACAGGGGATATCATTGTTTCGTGCGATGGAGAAGCAATTTGGGATTATAAGAGTTTCAGGATTGATCGTTTTGCTGGCAAAGAGGTAACCCTGGAAATAGTTCGAGACGGTACACGATTATACAAAAAGGTATTGCTGAACGAAAAAGACACCCGGTTCGATTAGGCCACTTTCATGAAGCCAGACATCCATAAAGAGAAGGTGTTCGAGCAAACGATGGAGGAGCACCTCCTCGTTAACGGCTACGTGAATGGCTCCCCCGCCGACTTCGACCGGGACATCGCACTCGACACCAAGGTCTTCTTCCAGTTCATCGAGGCGTCCCAGCCCAAGAAATGGGTAAAACTCTCGAAGATCCACGGCCCGCAGGTCAAGGCGAAAATCCTCCAGCGCCTTGTGAAGGAGATCGGCCAGCGGGGGATGCTGGACATCCTACGCCACGGGATCGACGACTATGGCGTCCACTTCGACATGGCGTACTTCCTGCCGGCCAGCGGCATGAACCAGGGCGTCATCGACCTCTATAACCAGAACGTCCTGACCGTCACTCGACAGGTGAAGTACAAGAAGGGCAGCGACAAGTCCCTGGACCTCGTCCTCGGAGTGAACGGTTTCCCTCTCATCACCGCGGAGTTGAAGAACCCCCTTACCAGACAGAAGGTCCAGCACGCCATCCAGCAGTACCGGGCCGACCGGGATCCAAAGGACCTCCTGTTCCAGTTCAACCGCCGGGCGCTGGTCCACTTCGCCGTGGACCCGGACGAGGTCTACATGACTACCCGGCTCGAAGGAGAGCACACCCGATTCCTGCCGTTCAACAAGGGGCGCAATCGCGGGGCAGGCAACCCGGACAATCCCGGCGGCCACCGGACGGGTTACCTCTGGGAGGAGGTCTGGAAGAAGGACAGCCTCATGGACATTCTGGGGCATTTCGTCCAGATGGAGGTCAAGGATAAGGTCGAAGGCGGGGTCACCAGGAAGACAGAGTCCATCATATTCCCGCGGTACCACCAGCTCGACTGCGTCCGGAAGATCGTCACGGATGCCCGGGACGCCGGCGCCGGGAAGAGCTACCTGGTCGAGCACTCCGCCGGCTCGGGGAAGAGCAACTCGATCGGGTGGCTGGCACACCGTCTCTCCAGTCTGCACAGCGCAGCTGACGATCCCGTCTTCGACTCCGTTGTGGTCATCACCGATCGCCAAGTCCTCGACCAGCAGTTGCAGGACACGATCTACCAGTTCGAGCACAAGCAGGGAGTGGTCCAGAGGATCGACGAGAACTCGGCGCAACTCGCCGACGCCCTCCAGAAGGGGATCCGGGTTATCGTCACCACGGTCCAGAAGTTTCCCTTTGTTATGGGGTTGGCCGGGAAACTCCCCAACCGTAATTACGCCCTGATCATCGATGAGGCGCACAGCTCCCAGACTGGGGAACTCGCCGGGAAGGTCCGGACGGTGCTCGCGTCGCAGCAGACGCTGGAAGAGGCCGCGGAGGCCGAAGCCAAGGAAGAGGAGGCTGTCCCCGACCTGGAAGACGTCCTGCAGAAGCAGATGGCCGGCAAGGGACGGTTGGACAATGTGTCATTCTTCGCCTTCACGGCGACACCGAAAGCCAAGACCTTGGAGCTCTTCGGGACCATGGGCCCGGACGGGAAGCCGGCTCCCTTCCACCTCTACTCCATGCGCCAAGCGATCGAGGAGGGGTTCATCCTCGACGTACTGAAAAACTACACGACGTACAAGTCGTACTTCGAGTTGACGAAGAAGATCGAAGAGGACCCGGAACTCGAAAAGAAACGGGCGAGCCGGGCGATAGCGCGGTTCTTGAGCTTCCATCCCCACAACCTGGCCCAGAAGACGGAGGTCATCGTCGAGCATTTCCGGTTGTTCGTCCGTCCAAAGATCGGGGGCAAGGCCAAAGCGATGGTGGTCACCGGTTCCCGGCTGCATGCCGTCCGGTATAAGCAGGAGTTCGACCGATACATCATGGAGAAGAAGTACGCGGACATCAAGACGTTGGTGGCATTCTCCGGCCGGGTCATCGACGACACCGGGGGGGAGTACACCGAGCCGGGGATGAACCAGTTCTCCGAGAAGCAGCTCCCGGAGAAGTTCGACACGGACGAATACCAGGTCCTCATCGTGGCCAACAAGTACCAGACCGGGTTTGATCAGCCCCTACTCCATACGATGTACGTGGACAAGAAGCTTTCGGGCGTCCGTGCCGTCCAGACCCTTTCCCGGCTGAACCGGATCTATCCGGGGAAGGAAGAAACCTTCATCCTGGACTTCGTGAACGATCCTGAAACGATTCAGAAGGCGTTCCAGCCCTACTACGAGCAGACGGTCGTAAGCGCGATCACCGACCCAAACCTGGCCTACGACCTTAAGAACAAGCTAGACGCCGAACAGGTGTACTGGCAGGCCGAGGTGGAGGCCTTCTGCAAGGCTTTCTATGCCGGGGACCCCAAGAAAACGAAGGAAATCCACGCCGCCCTGTACGCCCACATCCATCCGGCGGTGGACCGATACAAGGCCCTCGACGAGACCAAGCAGGAGGAGTTCTTCGACCTCCTTTCGAAATATGTGCGATTGTACTCCTACCTGTCCCTGCTGGCCCCGATGTCGGATGTCCGGCTAGAGATGTTGTTCACCTTCGGCCGGTTCCTGCTCCGGTACATCGAGGACGGGACCAGGCCTCCCCCGATGCGGCTGGATGACGACGTGGCCCTCATCCATTACCGGTTGGAACGGAAATTCATGGGGAGCATCGAGCTGATGCCGGGAGAGGTCACGCTGCCTCCATCTTGGCTCACCGGCGGGAAAGCTAACGTGGAGGATGCTAAGGAGAAGCTTTCGACGATCGTGGATCAGTTAAACGACAGGTTCGCCCCAGACAAGCCGTTCACTTCCACCGACGAGTTGTTCTTCGACCAGATCATCGACAACATGGCCAAGGACGAGGGTTTGGCGGCGCAGGCGGCTGCGAACCCGTTGGAGAACTACCGGTTTGGATTTGATGACAAGTGGGACGAGAAGCTTATCGATCTGATGGAGAACAACCAAGCCCTTTTTGCCCGGATCATCAACGATTCTGACTTCGGGGCGTATCTGAAGGGAATTATCATGGAAAAGGTCTATCGAAAGCAGCGAGCCCCAAGCGAGCTCCTACCGCCGAATCCAGGACCGCGCGGCGGCGAGGTTCAAGCATAATCATGCAGTGAGGGCCATAAGCGCAGCAAGTGGACAATAATAATTTCAGAGAAGATCACGCTTCCTACGTCGATCAGTATAGGGAAGCATGTCGTCTATACGACGGCGCAGTCCTGACCTTAGCCGCCGCAGCCTTTGGGCTTTCTGTAACGATCGTCGACAAGGTCGGACGTTCTTGGATGCTTGCAATGGTTGCAGCGTGGATAGTTTTTACACTTAGCATCGTAGCCACCGTTGTCTCATTTTTCACTAGCCAAATAGCCTGTAAACATCGGATAAGAGAATTGGAGCAGTCTTCGGATCAGAACAAAGGGACTGCTGATAAATTTGCCAGAATAACGGATATCTTGAATTGGACGTCGCTTACAACGTTCTTGGCCGGACTCATTCTCTTTTCGTTTTTTGTCATCATGAATTTCGTGAGCCACAGGGAGGTTGTCATGCCGGAGAAAAAAGAGACAGGGAATATTCATGAGCCTGTAAACACCAAGATTGTGCAGGAGTCCAACAAGAGGGGATTCCCTACCGTCGGGCCTGCTCAACCTCCTCCTCCTCCTCCGCCATCTACCACGGGTGAAGAATCCAGTCAAAAGAAGGATTAAAGGACAGAAGGGGACAATAATGTCGGATAAGAAAAGTACCAGTGAACCAATCAAATTTGTGCCGCCAAAATCCAGAGACATAGGTGGTGGTTATCCAACGGTACGCCCCCCTCAGCCTCGTCTGCCCCAGCCACGGCCGACGAAGAGTGGTAAAACCGATCTAAATAAATAGACGATAGAGCGAGATTATTTGGAGACCATCCGGGTTGACATCTGTTATCGCCCATTGCGCATCGGTTGGGCAATTAAGGCTGGTGACATAGGAGCATTTCGCCAGGCGGTCCGCTTGTCCTATACGATGTGGGGTGGGCGATTCAACCCCATTATTGTGGTAGATCATGAAGAAGAAGCGCGTAGACTGGTCGATCTCTTTCGCGTGGACATTCTTCTACCGATTGGCGACTCCGAATCGGCCAAAGAATTTCCAAAAAGATTTCCGCACCTCATCAACCCCCTCTTCACCGACGCGATCTTCATCGGCGGCGCACACGAACGTAAAAAGGCCCAGGTTCTCGATGTTCATAATGCGCTCGTGCATCTGCGCGACACAACCAAGTGGAAGGCTATCCGAGACGCGCGCGTCCAGATCTTTCGCTGGCAACCGGACGACCCCTTGGCCGACGTGTTCCTTGTGCAATTCGGTGCCTACCCGGATCCCGCCGAAATAGGTATCGACTACCGGGACATGCTTATGCAAGCGGCCGACGCCAAAGAATTTATGCTTGATCGTTCTGGCCCTATCCCAGGCGAGGTGTTGAATCGGCCAAGCATTGCTTTCTTGTCACGCCATGGATTGGAGCGGCACCATAGCGTCCATCTGGGGTGGGACACCCCGGGATTCTTCGTCGGCGACGTGACAAACGTCGACGACCTTGTCTCTCACTGGAACTTACGAGCATCAAATATCTCCTTGTGTTTTGTCGACCCAAATTATCTCGACCGCTATGTAAATGTCATTCCCGAATGGGAAACGGCAATGCGAGAAGTTGTCATGAAACGCGACGAGTGGAAACAGCATGTGGCAGCGTGGTCGCGTCGCGAAAATATCGACGAGGCATTAAAGGTATTTGGGGACCTGAAGTTGATGGGATGCCCGGTTTCTACAGAATCCTGGAATGGACGCAATGTGCGCCCTCCCATGATGCACTTCGGCCAAATCTCGACATTGGGGGTAATTGGGCGAGGAAGCGGTAAACCTAAGGTGTCTTTCCCATTAAACGAAAAGCCATTCAGCGGCGACATATGGTTTCACATGCAGCACTTGGTCGCGTCCGTATCTTTCATTGGTGGGCTTTACGGGGACGAACACCATACTCTTGTTCCACCGTACATCCCCGAACTAAACGAGTTCTACGCTCGGACGATGCACTTCGAATACAACAAGCTGCGTATCGAGTCAGCGCGCGTTGGATTGATTATCGACGCGGCCGACGTAGATACGTTCCTCTACGCTTTGCCGGTAGCCGAACTTTTCGAGCAGATTTTTGGAATGGCCGGGTTCGCATCTAAGTTGAGTGCGGGCGGTCTCATCGCGCGACAACTCATCGCGCAAATGGGCGGTCTTCAGGGGACTCGTGCGTTCAAGATTCCCGGTGTGCGGCGACTCTTGAAGACTCACGGGCCAACGGCGCCATTCACCAAGAAAAGCGCCTTGGACTTGATCGCGAGCAGGGATCCTAACAATCCAGATGCCAAGTTCGAGGACCATCAATACCTTTACGGTGAGTTCCACCCGTTTAAGACCAAGTTAGAACCGGCCACGGTGTTCTCCTACTTGGTAGAAAAGGGATTGTTCCGTATCGGTGCGAAGTTGACATGTCCGAGTTGCCGCATGGCCAGTTGGACGGCCCTAGACGTGCTAAAGCAACGTGTGGTTTGTGAAATGTGCGGCGGCGAATACGACTCAACGCGGCAATTAGTAAAAAGCGAGTGGCATTACCGGCGCTCAGGTGTGCTCGGCACCGAAAAAAATGCCCAAGGCGCTGTTCCAGTAGTGCTCACACTTCAACAATTGGACACCAACCTCGGGGGAGGGTTGCGGGAGGTTATGTACTCTCCGTCTCTGGATCTTGAGCCGAAGTCCGGGGCAAATGTCCCCAGATGCGAAGTCGATTTCATATGGGTAATTGCGCGTTCTTTCCCTCGCAAGTCAGTCGTTATCTTGGGCGAATGCAAAGACCAAGGCATGCTCAAATTCAAAGAATTTGCGCAAAGCGTTGAAAACTTACGCCGCGTCGCTAATGCGCTGCCGCGCAAGCGCTTCAAGACCTTCGTGCTCCTAGCGAAATTATGCCCGTTTACCCCGGAGGAGATAGAGATTGCAAGGACACTGAACGAAGAGTATCGATATCGTGCGATCCTGCTTACGTCCAGGGAATTGGAGCCATACCATATCTTCGATCGTACCAAGCAGGAATTCGACATCGAAGGATACGGTGGCACGCCTGAGGATCTAGCGCAGGCAACAGCCAATATCTACTTCAAGAAAGGGCAAACCCTACCGGGGCCTACGAATCTTGAAGTTGAATAAAAATATCAACGGGGTAAACTTGTTTTTCATGCAGAGATTTCACGACAAACGGGGAAATTAATGGAAGTGGGAACGTTAAATCAATTAGTTACCGTCCCGTCGTCAACAATTATGTGGAATTGATAGTTGTTGAAGTCGTGTGCGATCCCTCCGGCGAGGGTTCCCACCGAATCCATCCGCTGTGCGGTCTGGACCTTTTTTTGCAACATGACCTCAAGCGTGACATCCCGTTTCCCGGCAACGAAGTGGACG
>Ga0209212_1004142_pt1 | contig 18247 bp, 18 predicted proteins | sample RifGroC2_FD_183996 | JGI IMG/M metagenome (GOLD analysis project Ga0209212, IMG submission 183996) | Groundwater microbial communities from Rifle, Colorado, USA - Groundwater C2 (SPAdes) (version 2) | ecosystem: Environmental > Aquatic > Deep subsurface > Groundwater | place: Rifle, Colorado...
CTCGAGCCGTTCGAGGAGGGCACGGCCGCCGCCGGACCGACCGTCGGTTCGGCCGACGGTCGGATCGAGGTGGTCGCCACGCTACCGGCGCGGCAGGGCCAGGCGCGGACCGCGCTGGCCGAGGAGGTCGCCAGTCTCCTCGGGCTCGGGGAGTGAGCGATGTACGACTACGGTAACGCCCGCGTCGCCGCCCTGCGGAGCCGGCTCCTCGACGCCGCCACCCTGCGGCGCCTGGAGGAGGCCGAGTCGCCGGCCGCCCTGCTCGTCCTCCTCGAGCGCTTCGATGACTGGCGGCCGATCCTCCACGAGCTGGGTCCGCTGACGATCGACCCGCGGACGGCGACCGAGCTGGCGGTGGAGCGCCACCGCTCGGCCCGCCTCGGTGGGCTGCCGCCGACGTACGGGCCGCCGGCCCTCCCGCTCGTCGAGGCGCTCGTCCTTCCGCTCGACCGCGAACGCGTGCTCGAGATCCTTCGTCGCCGGCATGCCGACGAGCCTCCCGAGACGGTGGCGGCGACGGTCGGCGGCGGCGCGTTGCTCGACGCGCGCCGTCTGGCCGCGATCGCACGCGCCCCGGGCGCGCCGGCCGCCGTCCGCCTGGCCGGGCGCTTCGGCCTGATGGGGCGGACCGCCGCCGAGGCGCTGGCGCGCGGCTTCGAGCGCGACGCCGAGTGGCCGCGACTCGAGGCGGGACTGGTGGCGGCGAGCGAGGCGGCGCGCGAGGCGCGCGCCGCGGGACCGGGGGCCGACGCCGGACTCGTGCGGGCGGTCCTCGCCGCCGAGCGCGACGAGCGGGCCGAGGTCGCCGCCGAGCTGGAGTACGGGGGGGCCGCCGCGGCCGCCGAGCTGGAGCGGACCAGGAGCCTCGCCAGGCTCGATCGCCTGGACGCCACCGCGCGGCGCGACCCGCTGGGGATCGGCGCCGTGGCGGGCTACGTGGCGGCGGTCGAGGCGCAGGCGATCCGGCTGCGGGCGATCCTGGCGCACGTCGTCGCCGGATGGAGCCGCGAGCGGACCGGCGCCTGGCTCGCCCTGGGGCGAGGCTGACGGGCCGTGGCCCGCCTGGTCGTCCTCTCGGCCCCCTCGCTCGCCGACGGTTTCCGCCTCGCCGGCGTGGCCACCATCATGGCGCGGCCGGGCCCCGAGACGCTGGCCGCCCTTCGCGCACTCGTCGCCCAGGGCGACACCGGGCTCGTCCTGGTGACCGCCGAGCTCTGGGCCAGCCTCGACGACCGGACTCGCGACGGGCTCGAGCGGCTCGCCCGGCCGATCGTCCTGCCGGTGCCGGCCGGCGCCCCGACCGACGTCACCACCCGAGGGGAGCTGATCGGCGAGATGCTCCGGCGCGCCATCGGCTACCGGATCCAGCTCGGCGGAGGGGGGCCGTGAGCACGCCCGCCGCCCCTGCGTCCCCGGAGGCGCGCGGCCGGATCGTGGCCGCCGCCGGACCGGTCGTCCGGGCCGCAGGGCTGCCCAGGCTCGTCGTCGGGGAGATCGTCCGCGTCGGGCCCTCGCGCCTGCTCGGCGAGGTGATCAACCTCCAGCCCGACGCGGCCACCATCCAGGTCTACGAGGAGACGGCCGGCCTCCGCATCGGCGACCCGGTGGAGGCGACCGGCGCGCCGCTCCGCGCCTGGCTCGGACCAGGGCTGCTCGGCGCCACGTTCGACGGTCTGCAGCGCCCCCTCGCCGCGCTCGCCGCGGCGGGCGCCTGGACCCTGGCGCCCGGGCTCGAGGCGCCCGCTCTCGACCCGCAGCGGCGATGGTCCTTCACGACGCGGCGCCGGGCGGGCGAGGAGGTCGGGCCGGGCGATATCCTCGGCGTGGTGGCCGAGGGCCCCTTCGAGCACCGGATCCTCGTCCCGCCCGACACGTCAGCCGGGCGCCTCCGGGCGATCGAGACGGGCGACGTCACCGTCCACGAGGAGATCGGGCGCCTGGCCACGGCTGCCGGGGACGTGCCGCTCCGGCTGGCACACGCCTGGCCGGTCCGTGCCATCCGGCCGAGCGGCGGCCGGCTGGGGGCCGGCGAGCCGCTTGTCACCGGCCAGCGCGTCCTCGACATCTTCTTCCCGGTGGCCCGCGGCGGGACGGCCGTCGTGCCGGGCGGCTTCGGGACCGGCAAGACGGTCCTCGAACAGGCCCTCGCGCGCTGGTCGGACGCCGACGTCGTCGTCTACGTCGGCTGTGGGGAACGCGGCAACGAGATGGCCAGCCTGCTCAGCGAGTTCGTCGAGCTGGTCGACCCGCGGACCGGCGGCCCGCTCCTCGCCCGTTCGGTCCTCATCGCCAACACCTCGAACATGCCGGTCGCGGCGCGCGAGGCGTCGGTGCAGCTCGGCGCCACGATCGCCGAGTACTTCCGCGACCAGGGCTACGGGGTCGCGCTCCTGGCCGACTCGACCAGCCGCTGGGCCGAGGCGATGCGCGAGATCAGCGGCCGCCTCGAGGAACTCCCCGGCGAAGAGGGCTTCCCGGCCTACCTGGGGAGCCGCCTCGCCCACTTCTACGAGCGCGCCGGGCGGGTCGTCGCCCAGGGCACGCCCGAGCGGACCGGCTCGTTGACGATCGTCGGTGCCGTCTCCCCGCCGGGCGGCGACTTCAGCGAGCCGGTCACCCAGGCCAGTCTCCGCCTCGCCGGCACGTTCTGGGCGCTCGACACCGAGCTGGCCCACGCCCGGCACTTCCCGGCGATCGGCTGGACCCAGTCGTACTCGCTCTACGTCGAGTCGCTGACGCGCTGGTACCGCGAGGAAGTCGGCGCCGACTGGGACGAGCGGCGCACCGAGGCGATCGCCCTCCTCGCCCGCGAGCGGCAACTCCTCGAGATCGTCCAGTTGGTGGGGCCCGACGCGCTCCCTGACGAGGACCGCGTCGCCCTCGAGGCGGCGCGCCTGCTCCGCGAGGCGTTCCTCCAGCAGCACGCTCTCGACCCGGTCGACGCGGCGCGTTCGCCGCGCGTCCAGCTCGCCATGCTGCGCGCCGTCCTTGCCGCCCGTGCCGGCCTGGGCGCCGCCCTCGCCTCCGGGATGCTCCTCGAGCAGGCGCTAGAGGCACCCGTCCTCCAGGAGCTGCGACGGGCCAAGGGGTGGAGCGGTGACGATGTCGAGGCTCGCCTCACCGCCCTGGCCGCCCGGCTGGCGAGCTGGGATCGACCCGGCGTGGGGCCGGCCGCCGGGGCGCCGCCGGGGGAGGGGAGCGCGCCATGACGCTCTCGGTGCGCCGCCTGCGTGGCGTCGAACGCCTCGCCGGCCCGCTCCTCGTCGTCCGCCGCGTCCCCGGTGTCGCCCTCGGCGAGGAGGTGCTGGTGCGCGGCCGCGGCGGCGCGGTCCGCCATGGGCAGGTGCTCGAGCTCGACGCCGAGGCGCTCGTCGTGCAGGTCTACGAGGGGACGGCCGCGCTCGATCTCGGCTCGACCGTCGTCGAGCTGACCGGCGGCCCGTTCCGCCTGGGCGTCTCCGCGCAGATGCTCGGACGGGTCCTCGACGGGCGCGGCCGGCCGATCGACGGCGGCCCGCCGATCGTGCCGCTCCGCTCCGCCGACGTGAACGGACGGGCGATCAACCCCTCCGCGCGGGCCAGCCCCGAGGACTTCATCGAGACGGGGATCAGCGCCATCGACCTGCTCGACAGCCTGGTGCGCGGCCAGAAGCTGCCGATCTTCACCGGCGCCGGCCTGCCCGCCGACGAGCTGGCCGCGCGCATCGCCACCGGCGCGCGCGTCCTGGGCGAGGAGCGCTTCGTCACCATCTTCGCGGCCATGGGGACCCCCCGCCGCGTGGCCGACTTCTTCCGGGCCGCCTTCGAGTCGTCCGGGAGCCTCGACCGCGTCGCACTCTTCCTCAACCTCGCCGACGACCCGGCGATCGAGCGGCTGTTGACGCCGCGCTGCGCGCTGACGCTGGCCGAGCACCTCGCCTTCGACCTCGGCATGCAGGTGCTGGTGGTGATGACCGACGTGACCAACTACGGCGAGGCGCTCCGCGAGCTGGCGACGGCGCGGGAGGAGGTGCCCGGCCGTCGCGGCTACCCGGGCTACCTGTACACCGACCTGGCGACCCTCTTCGAGCGGGCCGGGCGGGTGCACGGCCGGCCCGGATCGTTGACGGTCCTGCCGATCGTGACCATGCCCGACGACGACATCACGCACCCGATCCCCGACCTGACCGGCTACATCACCGAGGGCCAGATCGTCCTCTCGCGCGAGCTGCACGGGCGTGCCGTCTTCCCGCCGATCGACGCGCTTCCCTGCCTGTCGCGGCTGATGAACGCGGGGATCGGCGAAGGGAAGACGCGGCCCGAGCATCGCGCCGTCGCCGACCAGCTCTACGCCCTCTACGCCCGCGGACGCGAGCTGCGCCGCCTGGTCACGGTGATCGGCGAGGCCGCGCTCTCGACCGCCGAGCGGCGGGTCCTCGCGTTCGCGGATCTCTTCGAGACGCGCTTCGTCGGCCAGGGCGCGACGCGGCGCAGTCTCGACGAGACGTTCGCCCTCGCCTGGCAGGTGCTCGGGGAGCTGCCGCGGGAGGAGCTGATCCGCGTCCCGACCGATGTGCTCGACCGCTTCTGGCGTCCGGCGAACGGCGGCGCAGCGAACGGCCGCGCCCGGGAGGGTGGGCCGTGACCCGGCCGCGGACCCGCATGGCGCTCCTGGCCGGGCGCGCGCAGCTGGCGCTGGCGCGCCAGGGGCAGGCGCTCCTGGAGGAGAAGCGCGACGCCCTGCTGCGCGAGCTCTACCGCGAGGTGCGCGTCATCTACGCCGCGCGCGAGCAGCTCGAGACGGCCGCCGACGCGGCCCGGCTCGCCCTCGAGGAGGCGCGCGTCCGGCTCGGCGACGAGGCGGTCGCGGCGGGTGCCGCGGCGGCGCGCGGCGAGGCCGCGGTCGAGCTGCGGGTCGCCGTGGTCATGGGCGTCGCCGTGCCGGCGATCGAACCGCGCAGCCTGGTGCGGGCGACGGCCGCCCGCGGCCGCGCGCCGGAGGCGTCCGGACCCGCGCTCGAGCTCGCCGCCGAGCGCTTCGAGCAGGAGCTGACGGTGGCCGTTCGTCTCGCCACCGTCGAGGCCCGCGTCCGGCGCCTCGCCCGCGAGATCCGCCGCACCAGCAGCCGCGTCAACGCCCTGCGCACGCGCATCATCCCCGAGCTCGAGGCGGAGACGCGCGCCATCCGGCTGGCCCTCGAGCAGCGCGAGCGGGAGGACCGCTTCCGGCTCAAACGCGTCAAGACCCGCCGCCGCCGGCAGGCCGGCGGCCGCCGCGGGAGAATGGGCCATTCGGCCCTACCCTCGGGAAACCCGAGCTGGGAGCATACACGGTGACCCGGAGAGGTCACGAAGCAGAAGAACCCGAGATCACATCAAGGGGCCGGACGTGGAGAGATCCCTCCGGGTCGTTCCTTGCCCGCCGCGTCCGGTCCGGAGGCGACTGCCGTGAGCGAGACGCCGCCCCGTGGCCACGAGATCCTGGCACACACCGCCGACGCCGGGCTGCGCGCCGAGGCGCCCGACCTGCCGGCGCTCTTCGAGGAGGCGGCCGCCGCCCTCGGTGAGCTCGGCGGCGAGGTGGCGCCGGACGCGCCGCTCGGGACCCCTGACGCCATCGCCCTCGAGGCGTCCGACCTGGCCGCCCTTGCCTTCGCCTGGCTCAATGAGCTGGTCGGGCTCGCCGACCTGCGCCACGCGGCGCTGGCACGCGCCGAGGTCACGCGTGTGCAGGGGATCGACGGAAGCTGGCGCCTGACCGGGCGGGCCTGGTTCGTGCCCCGCGATGGACGCTCCGCCCGCCCGCGACGCGACATCAAGTCGGCGACCTACCATGGCCTGGCGGTCGAGCGCTCCGGCGGCGGCTGGCGGATGATCGCCTACCTCGACCTCTGAGGAGCCTGACGATGGGCGTGAAGCGGGCCGGCAGGGGGAAGGCGGTGCCGGGGACACGGCGCCGCCCCACGGGGAGGCCGGCGCCGGAGCGGCACGGTCCGTACGCGGCCGCCCCGGTCCGCGGCGGGGGACCGCTCCCGCTCGAGCGGCTCGACCCGTACCGCTGGCGGATCCCGCGCGACGAGCGCGCCGGGATGCGCGTCGACGGGATCGTCTACGCCGACGAGCGCCTGATGGCGACGCTCCGCGACGACCCGGCGCTCACCCAGGTCGCCAACGTGGCGACCCTGCCGGGGATCGTGGGGGCGTCGCTGGCGATGCCCGACGTCCACTGGGGCTACGGCTTCCCCGTCGGCGGCGTGGCGGCGACGCGCCTGGACGACGGGGTGGTCAGCCCCGGCGGGATCGGCTTCGACATCAACTGCGGCGTCCGTCTCCTGCGCAGCGACCTCGAGGCGGCCGACGTCCGACCGCACCTGGCGCGCCTGGCCGACGCGCTCTTCGCCGCGGTGCCATCCGGGATCGGGGCGCGCACGGGCCGGCGGCTCGCCCGCCCCGAGCTCGACGCCGTCCTCCGCGAGGGCGCCGCCTGGGCGGTGGCCAGCGGCCACGGCTGGGCCGAAGACCTCGAGCGGACCGAGGAGGGCGGCGCGCTCGCCGGCGCCGACCCGGCCGCCGTCTCGCCGCGGGCCCGCGACCGCGGCGCCGACCAGCTCGGCACGCTTGGCTCGGGCAACCACTTCCTGGAGGTCCAGGCGGTGGACGAGATCTACGACGCCCGGGCGGCCGGCGCGCTCGGGCTGCGCCGTGGCCAGGTGACGGTCCTCATCCACTGCGGGTCGCGCGGGCTCGGCCACCAGGTCTGCACCGACCACCTCGCGGCGATGGACCGGGCCGTGGCGCGCTACGGGATCGCGCTGCCCGACCGCCAACTCGCCTGCGCCCCCCTCCGCTCGCCGGAGGCGGAGGCGTACCTCGCCGCGATGGCCGCGGCCGCCGGCTTCGCCTGGGCCAACCGCCAGGTGATCGCCCACGCCGTGCGCGAGACGTTCGCCCGCCTCTTCGGCCGGAGCGCGGAGGCGCTCGGGCTTCGTCTCGTCTACGACGTCAGCCACAACATGGCCAAGTTCGAGCGCCACCAGGTCGGCGGGAGGATGGAGATGCTCTGCATCCACCGCAAGGGCGCGACGCGCGCCTTCCCTCCCGGTCACCCGGACGTGCCCGCCGTCTATCGCGACGTCGGCCAGCCGGTGCTCGTGCCCGGCGACATGGGCCGCTACTCGTACGTCGGCGTGGGGACGGCGGGGGCGATGGCGGCCGCCTTCGGTTCGACCTGCCACGGCGCCGGACGGAACCTCTCGCGCCATGCCGCCATCCGCGAGCTGCGCGGCGTCGACATCACGGCCGAGCTGGCGGCGCAGGGGATCGTCGTGCGCGCCGAACGGCACGACCTGCTGGCCGAGGAGGCGTCGCTCGCCTACAAGGACGTCGCCGCCGTCGTCGAGGTCGCCGAGGGCGCCGGCCTGATCCGGCGCGTCGCGCGCATGCGCCCGATGGCGGTGGTCAAGGGGTGAGCCGTGCTGCCGCCCGCAGGGACGCCCACCGGGCGGGACCTAAGGCTCTGGCGGCCGACCGGCCGGTGCGCCATGCTTGCCGCCGCGGCGATGTCAGCCGCGGGTCGGTCGATCCGGCACGAGCGAGAGGAGGCGAAAGGCGATGACGACGGCCACCACCGACGGCGCCCCCGGGTCCCTCGAGGACGAGCCGCTCGAGATCTCGTTCCAGCTCACGCCCGGTGGCTGGGAGCCGGCCGACTACGTGGAGCCGGGCGAGGACTGGCAGCCGCTGGAGGACGGCAGCTTCGAATCGCCCGATGGGAAGACGCGGACATGGCCGCGGGCCGATCCGGCGGGCGGCTGAGCCGGCTCGGCCTCCCCTGGCGCCGCCCCGCCGGCGCGCCGGGGGCGCCGGCGGCGCCGGACGAGGGCGGGTCGGTCGCCCTGCCGTTCAGTGATCGCGCCGCGGCGGGCCGCCAGCTGGCGCGGCGGCTTGCCGGAGCGGGACTGCCGGCCGACACGCTCGTGCTCGGCATCCCGCGCGGCGGGGTCCCGGTCGCCGCGGCGGTGGCGCGCGAGCTGGGGCTCGAGCTGGACGTCCTGGCGGCGCACAAGCTCGGTGCGCCCTTCAACCCGGAATTCGCCGTCGGGGCGGTGACCGCCGACGGGACGACGCTCACCGAGCCGTGGGCGCTCGACGAGCCCGACGTGACCGAGGCGTTCCTCGAGCGCGAGAGCCGGGTCGAGATCGCCCGGGCCCGCGAGCGGGAGGAGCGGCTCCGCCGGGGACGCTCCGCGGCGTCACTCGCCGGACGGACCGTCGTGCTCATCGACGACGGGGTGGCCACCGGCGCTACCGTGCACGCGGCGGTGCTGGCGGCACGGGCGCGCGGGGCGGTCCGGGTGGTGGTGGCCACGCCGGTCGCGGCGACGGAATCGCTGCGCCGGCTCGGCACGATCGCCGACGAGGCGATCGCCCTGGCGACGCCCGAACCGTTCATCGCGGTCGGGCTCTGGTACGAGAGCTTCGAGCAGGTCGGCGATGCTTCGCTGGCGGAGATCCTCGAGACGGGCGCCGCGGGCGCCCGGGGAGCGGGCGATGCGACAGAGGACGATGGCGGGACAGGAGCGCGCGGCGGTCCGGCGTGAGCTGATCGTGCCGGCCGGTGCGCGCCGGCTGGCCGGGGATCTACACGTCCCCGGCACGGCGAGAGGCCTCGTCGTCTTCGCCCACGGGAGCGGGAGCAGCCGGCACAGCCCGCGCAACCGGCGCGTGGCGCGGGTCCTGGAGAACGCGGGCCTGGCGACGTTCCTGCTCGACCTGCTGGAGGAGACCGAGGCGGGCGACCGCCGGCTGGTCTTCGACGTCGACCTGCTCGCCCGGCGGCTCCTCGCCGCGACCGATCACCTCGCCGGCCTCCCGGAGACGGGAGCGCTCCCGGTCGGCTACTTCGGGGCGAGCACCGGCGCTGCCGCAGCCCTCATCGCGGCGGCGCGGCGAGGTCCCGGCGTGCACGCCGTCGTCTCGCGCGGCGGACGCCCCGACCTTGCCCGAGCGCACCTCGACCGCGTCGAGGCGCCGACGCTCCTCATCGTCGGCGGGCGCGACGTCGACGTCCTCCGCCTCAACCGGGAGGCGCTGGCGGCGCTCTGCGGCGAGAAGCAGCTCGTCGTCGTCCCCGGCGCGACGCACCTCTTCGAGGAGCCCGGCGCGCTCGAGCAGGTCGCCTCGCTGGCGCTCGACTGGTTCCGTCGGCACCTGCCTGCGGAGGGGACGACGTGACCGGGCCGGCGGCGGAGCGCGAGCGCGCGCCGGCCATCGCCGGGACCTTCTATCCGGCCGAGCCCGGCGCCCTCGCCCGGCAGGTCGAGGCGCTGTTCGAGGGCCTGGCACCGCCGGTCGGCTTCGCGCCGCCCGGCCCGGCGCCGATCGGGCTCCTCGTGCCGCACGCCGGCCTCTCCTACTCGGGCCGGGTCGCCGCGCATGCCTGGGCGACGCTGGCGGCCGACCCGCCCGACACGCTCGTGATCCTGGGGACCAACCATTTCGCCGGCTGGGTGCAGGGCGTGGCGGCCTGGACCGGCGGCCCGTGGCGGACGCCGCTCGGGCGGGTCGAGGTCGACCGCGCGCTCGGCGAACGGATCGTGGCGCTCGGACCGCCCTTCGCCGCCGACGATGCCGCCCACCGCGACGAGCACTCCATCGAGGTCCAGCTGCCGCTGCTGGCGCGCGCCTGCCCCGCCGCCCGGATCGTTCCCCTCCTCGTCACGTGCCGGGTGCCGGCCGCCTGCCGAGAGGCCGGCGAGCGGCTCGGGCGCTTCCTCGCCGGGCGGCGCGCCGCCGGGGAGCGGCTCGTCCTCGTCGCCAGCTCGGACCTCGCCCACTACCCCGCCGATGCCGACGCGCGCGAGGTCGATCGCCGCATGCTGGTGCCCATCCTGGGGCTCGATCCCTGGGAGCTCGCCCGCCGCGAGGAGCGCGCTAGGGGCGAGGGGATCCCCGGCCTCGTGTGCGGGCTCTGCGGCCTCGACCCGGTCCTCGCCGCCCTGGGCGCCGCCGCCGCCATGGGCGCGACACGGGGCGAGCTGATCGCCGAGGCGACCTCGGCCGACGTCCCCGGCGGCGACCCGCGGCGCGTCGTCGGCTATGCCGCCGTCGCCTTCGTCGCCTGACCCGGTCCGCGGGCGGCTCAGCGCGCGCCGGGCATCCCCCGCGGCGGCGTCGCGCCGGCCCCTGCGCGCAGGCGCGCCAGCAGCTGCCGCGGGGTGAGCGGCGGCGACGGCGCGCCCCTGACGGTGCGGGTCCGGCCGTGGGCGCGGTCATCGTCGCGGAGCAGCCGCTCGAGATGCTCGCGCACCGTGCCGGGACCCAGGATCTCGACGTCGTCCTCCGGCGCGATCCGCTCCGCCACCTCGTGCAGGTAGCGACGGAGGTGCTCGATCCGGTGCGGCTCGTGGGCGTCCTGCTCGCGCCCGCCGCCGTGGCGGATCGCCGGGTCGATACGCACGTGGCCGGTCGAGCGGCGGTGCGCCGGCACATCGGAGACGACCCGGACGGTCGTCGGCCCGCCGGCCCAACGCAGGATCACCGCCTCGTCGGCATCGAGCCAGACGAGGGTGAGCCGGTCGCTCGGCCGCTCGGGTGGCTCCATCGTCGCCCGCCGTCGTTCGTTCGTCATCCGGGCGCCCACGCTACGAGCGGATCCAGGCGGGACGGGTGTCGACGTCGATGGCGAGGTCTCCGTAGGTGACGTGGGCGGCCCGTTCCCAGGCGCCCCGGTCGACCAGCACGGCGAACCGGTGGCTCCCCGCATGGAAGGTGATGACCGGGTCCGCGCGGACGGCGAAGTCGGCGTAGACCGGGAGCCCGAAGAGCTCGCCGACCGGTGGCATGGTGCCCACGTCGCAGCCGGGCAGCCACTCCGTCAGCTCTGCCTCGGTCATGAGGCGGACCCGGCCAGCGTCGAGGACGCGGCGCGCCTTGACCAGGTCGACCTGGTCGGTCGCGTCGACCACCACCAGGGCGTGGCGGCCGTCGTCGGTGGCGATCCCGAGCGTCTTGGCGAAGGTCGCCGGATCGACCCCCTCGGCCCGCGCCGTCTCCCGCGCCGTGTAGGTGAGCGGATGCTCGTGGAGCTCGTGCTCGATCCGGTGGCTGGCCAGCCAGTCGAGCAGGCCGGCGTGCGGGCCGCTGACGGTGGCGACGTCGGCGGCGTTCATGGTGCGCTCCTTTCCGGCCGCGGCGGAGGCCGCGCCCACCACCGTCGCGCGGCGCCACGACCCGAGCGTCATGGTCGCACCGGAGCCTGCCGGGCGTCAGGGTCAGCGGTCCTGACCGCCCGGGACCGACGGCCCCTTCGTTGCCGTAGGGTCCGAGCGGCACGGCGGAGGGGGCCGGGCGGCCCTGCACGCCTCGCGCGGACCGCCCAAACTGGGGAGGCGATGACCAGATCCGCGTCCCCTGCCACCGCGCGCCCGCCGCGCTACCGCGGCATCCCCGCCATCGTCGACGGATCCGAGGCGATCGCCCACGTCGAGACCCGCATCAGCGAGGCGGCCTGCGCCTATCCGATCACCCCCTCGACCACCATGGCGGCGATCTACCAGGCCGCGGTCGCGGAGGGGAAGACGAACCTGTGGGGGACGCCCCTCCGGTTCCTCGAACCCGAGTCGGAGCACTCGTCGGCCTCCGCCGCCGAGGGCTTCGCCCTGGCCGGGGGGCGCGTCACGAACTTCACCGCCGGGCAGGGGCTGATCCTGATGAAGGAGGTCCTCTACGTCATCAGTGGCAAGCGCCTGCCGGTCGTCTTCCACGTGGGGGCGCGCGCTCTCACCAGCCAGGCGCTCAACATCCACGCCGGCCACGACGACGTCATGGGCGTGGCCGACACCGGCTGGGGGATCCTCTTCGCCCGCAACGCCCAGGAGGCGGCCGACCTGACCGCCGTCTGCCGGCGTGTCGCCGAGGAGACGGAGACGCCCTTCCTCTGCGTCCAGGACGGCTTCCTGACGACCCACACCATGGAGAACGTCGTCCTGCCCGAGGACGAGCTGCTCCGGGAGTTCGTGGGTGACCCGCGCGAGGGCCTGCGCGACCTCTTCGACCCGCACCGGGCGCTGATGACCGGCGTCGTCCAGAACCAGGACAGCTACATGAAGGGGCGGATCGCTCAGCGCGCCTTCTACGACCGGCTCACCGAGGTGACCGAGCGGGCGATGGACGAGTGGGCCGAGCTGACCGGCCGGCGCTACGGTCTCGTCGCCCCGTACCGATGCGACGACGCGGAGACGGTCCTGGTGGCGATGGGCACGATCGCTGACACGGCGCTCGCCGTGATCGACCGGTTGCGTGCCGATGGCCGCCGCGTCGGCTGCCTCGCCGTCACGAGCTTCCGGCCCTTCCCCGCCGCCCGGCTCGCCGCGCTGCTGGCCGGCAGGCGGGCGGTCGCCGTGGTGGAGCGGACGGACGAGCCGGCGGCTGCCGACAACCCGCTCACCCGCGAGCTGAAGGCGGCGCTCGCCGATGCCGCGGCGGAGGGGCGACCGATCCCGCGCGTCGTCTCCGTCTCGGCCGGCCTCGGCTCGCGCGACGTCTCGGCAGGCGACCTCGCCGCCGTCTTCGACTGGCTCGACGATCCGGAGCGCCTCGGCCGTCAGCGTCACGCCGCCCTCGGGATCCGCCACCCGCTGGCGCTGGCGCCGGTCGCGCTCGACGTCCGGCCGCCGGGCGCCTACAGCCTGCGCGGCCACTCGATCGGCGGCTTCGGCTCGGTCACCACCAACAAACTGGTGGCGACGCTCGTCGGCGAGCTCTTCGGGCTCCACGTTCAGGCCTACCCGCGCTACGGTTCGGAGAAGAAGGGGCTGCCGACGACCTACTATCTGACGATCGCCGGCGAGCCGATCCGCCAGCACGGCGAGCTCGAGCGGATCGAGTTCGTGCCGCTCCACGATCTCGCCGCCTTCGAGCAGGGCGACGCGCTGCAGGGCCTCGTGGACGGGGGCGCCGTCTTCGTGCAGACGCAGGTACGGGAGCCCGAGGCGATCTGGGCGGCGCTGCCGGCGGCGGTCCGCGCCGAGATCCTGGCGCGGCATCTCCGCCTCTTCGCCCTTGACACCGTCGCCCTGGCGCGCGAGCACGCGCCGCGACCGGACCTGCTCGTGCGCATGCAGGGTGTCGCCCTCGTCGGTGTCTTCCTGCGCGTCTCGCCGTTCGCGGAGCGGGCCGGGCTCGACCGCGCGGCGCTGATGGCGTCGGTGCGCCGCCAGCTGACGCGCTTCTTCGGCAAGCGCGGCGGGGCGGTCGTGGAGGCCAACCTGGCGGTCGTGGAGGCCGCCTACGATGGACTGATCGACGTGACCGGAGCGCTCGCCGGCGAGTGGCTCGCGGCCGCATCGCTGGCCGGAGCCGTGGAGGCGTCCCGATGAACGAGATGAGCGCCGGCCAGACCGTCGGCGAGCTGATGACCCCCGAGCCCATCGTCATCCACGAAGACGAGCCGCTGGCCAGGGCGGCGATGCTGCTCGACGAGCACCGGATCAGCGGCCTGCCCGTCGTCGACGCGGCGGGGATCCTCGTCGGCGTCGTGACGCAGAGCGACCTGCTCCGGGCGCGGGCGACCGAGCACCTCTGGAAGAGCTGGCCGGGGCTTTCGGTGCGGCACCTGATGAGCCGCCCGGTCCTGACCGTCCGCCGCTCGTCCTCGGTGGAGGAAGCGGTGCGGCTGATGGAGCAGCAGCGGGTCCATCGGCTCGTCGTCGTCGACGACGCCGGCCGGGTGCCGGTCGGGATCTTCTCCACCACGGACGTGATCCACCAGATCGCCGGAGCACCCGAGCGTGAGTGACGTGAGTCTCGTCAAGGAGGCCGGCGAACCGAAGGAGGTCCACGAGGGACGCCTCGCCGAGACCGAGGAGCTCGTCTTCGACGTCGACGCTTACGTTGAGGACTTCAACCGCTCGGTGATCGGCGCCTACCGGCGGGGCGTCGCCGACGCCGAGCTGCCGGCCGACATGGGCGTCGCCCGCAGCGTCATCCCGCCGGGCACGGCCGCCACGCGCGACTTCAGCCACCTCGCCCCGCGCATCCCCGACTTCCTGCGCGAGAAGTGCGTCGGCTGCATGACCTGCGTCAACGCCTGCCCTGACACGGCGATCCTGGGGATCGCCCTGCCGGAGTCGGAGACGGAGCGAAGGATCGAGGCGTTCGCCGCGGCCCAGCCCGACCCGGCGCTGGCGGCGGAGACGGCGCGCGCCCACTTCGTGCGGACCCAGAAGTACGCCGAGGTGCCGGCGCGCAGAGGGCTCGAGCCGGCCGCCTTCGGCATCTTCGTCGAGCCGATCCACTGCAAGGGCTGCGCCGAGTGCGTCGAGGTCTGCGCGGCGCTCGGGTACGACGCGCTGGTGATGATCGACAAGGTGCCGGCCGAGCCGACCGGCGAGAGCACGCTCGAGCGCTATCAGCGCGACAGCCGCCTCTTCCGCTCGTTGCCACCGACGCCCCCCGAGTACCGCAACGAGCGGGCGCTCGCCGACCTGATGCTCGGCGAGCATGCCGTCGGCTACGTCGGCGGCGCCGGCTCGTGCGCCGGCTGCGGGGAGGCGCTGGTGGCGGCGACCCGCCAGGTCCACGGCCCCGAGTCGATGGGGATCGTGGCCGCCACCGGCTGCAACACCGTCTACGGCAGCACCTACCCGTTCAACCCGTACCTCGTGCCCTGGACCAACTCGCTCTTCGAGAACGGCCCGGCCGACGCGATGGGGATCCGCGCGCGCTGGGACCAGGCGGGACACCCGGAGCGACGCCTCTGGGTCCTCGGCGGCGACGGGGCGATGTACGACATCGGCTTCCAGTCGCTCTCGCGGATGGTCGCCGCGGGCGCCGACATCAAGGTCCTCGTCCTCGACACGCAGGTCTACTCGAACACCGGCGGGCAGGCCTCGACCGCCAGCTTCGGCGGCCAGGTCACCAAGCTCTCCGCCTACGGCCGCGAACTCCACGGGCGGCCCGAGCGGCGCAAGGAGCTGGCGCGGATCCTGATGGCGCACGGCGAGGTCTACGTGGCGCAGACGACCGCCGCCCACATCAACCACTTCTACCGCGCGGTGATGGAGGCGAACGAGTACCCCGGTCCGGCGGTGATCGTGGCCTACACGGCGTGCCAGCCGGAGCACGGGATCGCCGACGACGCCTCGACCCGCCAGGCCAAGCTCGCCGTCGACTCGCGCGCCTTCCCGCTCTTCACCTACGACCCGCGCCGCGGATCGACGATCAAGGAGCGCCTCTCGCTGCAGGGGAACCCGGCGCTGCGCGAGGACTGGACGAAGCTCCCCGACGGTACCGTCGTCGACTTCCTCACCTTCGCCCGCACCGAGGGGCGCTTCGCTCCGCACTTCGCCCCCGACGGGACGCCGACGGCGGAGATCCAGGCCACGCGCCAGGACCGGCTCGCCAACTGGCGGGGGCTTCAGGAGCTGGCCGGCCTGCGCTGAGGCGCCCGTCCGCCGCCAGTGGACTCCCGCGGCGATGCGCATCCTCGTCCTGAACGCCGGATCGAGCTCGCTGAAGGCGAGCGTCCTCGAACCGCCCGGCGAGGATCCGCTCCTCCGCGCCGGCGCCGACTGGGGCTCCGACGCGACCCGGGCAGCCGATCGAACGGGCGACGTCGCGGCGCTCTTGGCGAGACTGAGCGACGGCGGCGTCCCGCTCCGGTCGATCGAGGCGGTGGGGCACCGCGTGGTCCACGGCGGGACGCGCTTCACTGCCCCCGTGTGGATCGACCGCGAGGTGCTGGCGGGGATCGAAGCGCTCCGGGAACTCGCGCCGCTGCACAACCGGATCGCCGCCGAGACGATCCGGGCGGCGCTCGCGGCGCTGCCCGGCGTTCCGCACGTCGCCGTCTTCGATACCGCCTTCCACGCGGGGCTGGCGCCAGCCGCGCACGTCTATCCGCTGCCCTGGGCCTGGTACGCGGAATGGGGGATCCGGCGCTTCGGCTTCCACGGCCTCGCGGTCGCCTGGGCGGTGGAGCGCGCGGCCGAGCTGCTCGGGCGTCCCGCCAGCGGGCTGGGGCTGGTCGTGGCACACCTCGGCAGTGGCTGCTCGGTCACGGCGACGTGGGGCGCTCGTTCGCTCGACACGTCGATGGGGCTGACGCCGCTGGAGGGCCTGATGATGGGGACCCGGGCAGGCTCGATCGATCCCGGCATCCTGCTCGCCGTGCTCCGGGACGGCCGGCTCGACCTCGACGGACTGACCGACGCGCTCGACCATCGCTCCGGGCTGCTGGGGGTTTCCGGGCGCACGGCTGACACGCGTGAGCTGCTGCCGGCGGCGGCCGCCGGTGACGAGCGCGCCGTCCTCGCCCTCGACATGTTCGCGCGCCGCGCCGCGGCCGGGATCGCGGCCGTGGCGACCTCGCTGCCGCGGTTCGACGGGCTCGTCTTCAGCGGCGGCATCGGTGAGCATGCCGGCACGGTCCGCGCCGCGATCGTCGCCCGGCTCGGGCCGCTCGGCATCGCTCCCGTCCCCGCCCGCGAGGTGGAGGCGGACGCCGTCCTGAGCCGGCCCGGGGCGGCGGTCGCCGTGATGCGCATCGAGGCCCGGGAAGACGTCGTCGTCGCCCGCCAGGTGGAGACGTTGCTGGCACGGCCCTGAGCAGGCCGGCGGCGTGACCATCCGGACCGGGCCGTTCGGTCCCCTGCCGGCCCGCCGTGGACCGGCCCGGACCGGTCCGATGGCACTTGGGCCCGGGCCCCGGCGTTTGCCAGATTCCGTCTGGCCGGGGCACGCTGCCCAAGGGCGGGCCCCGACCTCATTGGCCCGTACCTGGAGGAGTGTGCCGTGGTCGGCTCGACGACGCTGGACGCGAGGCCGCTCACCCTCTTCGAGGAGCTCGTCCGGCGCGGCGTCTCGCGCCGGCGCTTCCTGCGGTTCTGCACTGCCATGGCGGCGACGCTCGCGCTGCCGGCGAGCTACGCGCCGCGAATCGCCCGTGCCCTGGAGACGAAGCCGAAACCGGTCGTCGTCTGGCGCGAGTTCCAGGATTGCACCGGCAACACCATGTCGATGCTGCGGTCGAGCCACCCCGACATCGCCGAGCTGGTCCTCGAGGCGGTCTCGCTCGAGTACCACGAGACGATCATGGCCGGCGCCGGCCGGGCCGCCGAGGAGGTCGTCGAACGCGTCCGGCGCGAGCACCGGGGCGACTACGTCGCCATCGTCGAGGGCGCCATCCCGATCGCCGAGGGCGGCATCTACTGCACCATCGGCGGCCGCACCGCGCTCGACCTGGTCGGCGAGGTCTGCCGCGACGCGGCCTTGACGATCGCCATCGGCGCGTGCGCCTGGGACGGCGGCCTCGTCGCCCAGGGGCCGACCGGCGCGGTCGGCGTCGACGCCGCGGTCCCCGGCCTGCCGGCGCTCATCAACCTGGGCGGCTGCCCACATAACGTCGCCAACACGGCGGCGGTCCTGGTCCACTACCTGACCTTCGGCGAGCCGCCAGCGCTCGATCGCTACAAGCGGCCCCTCTTCGCCTACGGGCACGTCGTCCACGACCAGTGCGAGCGGCGTGCCCACTTCGACGCCGGTCGCTACGTCGAGGCGTGGGGGGACGAGGGCCACCGGAGGGGCTGGTGCCTCTACAAGATGGGCTGCAAGGGACCGCAGGCGACCTACAACTGCCCGACCGTTCGCTGGAACGACGGGACGAGCTGGCCGGTCAAGGCGGGGCATGGCTGCATCGCCTGCGCGTCACCGGACTTCTGGGCGACGATGAGCCCCTTCTACGCGCGGCTCCCCGACGTGCACATGATCGGGGTCGACATCGACGCCCAGACGCTCGGGGTGGGGCTGGTCGGGGCGGTCGCCGGCCTCACCGTCCTGCACGGGGCGGGGAAGGCGATCCAGCACCGGCGTGCGCGGCACCGGGCGACGCTCGACGCCGCCGGCCGGGTCGTGCCGGGCCCGCCCGAGCCGGGCCCCGCCGAAACGCCCGCGGAGTCGACCGCGGAAACGCCCGCGGCCGGCCCACCTGCCGAGCCTCCTGGCGTGGAGCCGCCGGCCGGCGCCGGCCTGAGCTGAGGGCACCCCGATGCCGAACGTCATCATCGATCCGGTCACGCGCATCGAAGGACACCTGCGCATCGAGGCGAAGGTGGAGGGCGGCCAGGTCGCGGAGGCCTGGTCGAGCGGCACGATGTTCCGCGGCATGGAGCTGATCCTGCGCGGCCGCGACCCGCGCGAGGCATGGATCTGGGCGCAGCGGATCTGCGGCGTCTGCACCACCGTCCACGCCCTCGCCTCGGTGCGCGCG
>Ga0209212_1004143_pt1 | contig 18243 bp, 18 predicted proteins | sample RifGroC2_FD_183996 | JGI IMG/M metagenome (GOLD analysis project Ga0209212, IMG submission 183996) | Groundwater microbial communities from Rifle, Colorado, USA - Groundwater C2 (SPAdes) (version 2) | ecosystem: Environmental > Aquatic > Deep subsurface > Groundwater | place: Rifle, Colorado...
ACAACTGGCTAAATATGCTACTAAACCGATTCATGGTTGAGCCCTCCTTTGGATTTATTGGTTTTGGCGAAAACTTTTATACCAAATCAGGGCTCAACTTTTCAAAAAACTAATTTGGACGAGTGTGACTTAACATGCTAATTTTGATAACATGTAAATCAATTCACTTCAGCTTGTCAAGTGGAAACGACCTAAGACAAACTGATAATGACGTTCAGAGTTTCATTTACCTTCCCTGTGCAGTGCTGGTTGTTCTGCTACAAATATACATCAGCCTCCCTGACTTCAATAAAATATTCGCTGGCATGGCAAATTACACAGGCGAAGCTTACAGCTCTTTTACCCCGCCTTTTCTGCAGCTTTTTTCTTTTTTAGGGCCAGGAGGATCTTTTCCGGCGTGATGGGCAGATCCGGGATCCAGACCCCGACCGCGTCATACACGGCGGCCATCAGGGCGTCGGGGGTGCTGATGATGGCCATTTCCCCCACCCCCTTGGCCCCGAACGGACCGATCGGGTCGTCGGTTTCAACCAGGATGGAGGAGACCGGGGGCATGTCCAGCGCGGTGGGCATCCGATAATCGAGCAGATAATTATTGCGCATCCGCCCCACCTCATCCAGGACGATCTCCTCGGACATGGCGAAGCCCAGCCCCATGTGCACCCCCCCTTCGATCTGGCCGATGGCTCCCAGGGGGTTGATGGCCTTGCCGAGATCCTGCGCGGCGGCCACCTCGATAATATTCATCTGCCCCGTCCCCGGATCAACCTCGACTTCGATCGCCTTGGCCCCGAAGGAGAAGGCCATGGAGAAATTTCCCCGCCCGGTGACTTTATCCGCCAGGGTGCTTGGGGCATCCCAGTGGGCCTTGGCCATCACGGCCTGGCCGTTTTTCCGGTACCGGTTGAAACGCACCACGTCGGCTACGCTCATCGAGCGGCTGGGGGCCGATTTCACGAAGACGGTGCTGTTTCTGATGCCCAGGTCATCCGGATGGACCTCCATCTTTTCACCGGCCGCCTTGAGGATCTGGGCCCGGGCGTCCTCGGCCGCCTTTTTTACGGCCATGCCGCCGATGGCCGTATTTCGGCTGGCCCGGGAGCCCCAGCCCATGGGGCAGGTTTCCGTGTCGCCGAAAATGGTGTTGATCTTCTCCATCTCGATCCCCAGGGTTTCCGCCGCGATCTGGGTGAGGGCGGTACTGGAGCCGCTGCCGATATCCACGCAGGAGGTGGCGAGGTTGACCGAGCCGTCGTCGTTGACGACCATCGTGGCCCCGGCGAAGTCGGCGTCGATTCCGGGAGAGAGCCGAACCCCGGTAAAGTGGACGCCGCAGGCAATCCCCACCCCCCGGTTGGGTTTAGGGTTGGCCCTTTTTCCCTTCCAGCCGATCTTGTTGGCCACGCCCTCCAGGCACTCCGTAAGCCCGCAGCTTTTCAGGACAGCCCCGGATGCGGTTTCGTCGCCGGTGCGCACGGCGTTTTTCAGGCGCAGCTCCAGGGGGTCCATCCCGAGGCGGTGGGCGATCATATTGAGCTGGGCCTCTCCCGCGAAATGGACCTGGGGGTTTCCGATGCCGCGCATGGCCCCACCGTAAGGCAGGTTGGTGTACACGGTGTAGCCGTCGTACCGGTAATTCATAAACCGGTACAGCGTTCCCTGCATGGCCCCGCCCACGTTGGTGACCACCGGGCCATAGTCGCAGTAGGCCCCGTTGTCGCAGATATTCGTGATATGCCGTCCGGTAATGGTCCCGTCCTTCTTGATCCCGGTTTTCACGGTCATGATGAATTTATGCCGGAAGGTGGTCCAGATGAATTCTTCCGCCCGAGTACATTCAATCTTGACCGGACGGCCCGATTTTTTGGCGAGCACGATAGCGACGAAGTCCATGGGGAACTTGCTGGTGGCCCGGCTGCCAAACCCGCCGCCCACGTTGTTGGTGACGACCCGTATTTTGCTTTCCGGGATGCCGAAGGCCTTGGAGAGCTGGACCCGGCTGACCGAGGGCATCTGCGAACAATAGTAGAAGGTGAGTTTCCCGCTGTGATCCCAAACGGCCACACAGTTGTGGGGTTCGGGGCAGACGTGGGCTACCCGCTGGGTCTCGAACCGGTCTTCAAAGACATCATCGGCTTCCTTAAAGGCCGCCTCCACATCGCCGATATTGTAAATCGGATTGGCGGCGATATTTCTGAGTTTTCCTTCGTGGATGATCGGCGCCCCTTCCTTCATGGCTTCTTCCGGATCGAAGACCGCCGGCAGGGGTTCATAATCCACTTTGATCAGGCTCAGGGCCTCCTCGGCCGTATCCAGGTCCACGGCCGCCACGGCCGCCACCGGGTCCCCCACATAGCGGACCTTTTCGGTCTGCAACGGGGTCTGGTCCATGTGCGAAACGCCAAAAACAAAAGGGGTTTCCCGGCCGGTGATCACCACCTTCACGCCGCTGAGCCGCTCGGCGCGGCTGGTATCTATATTTAAAATTTTGGCATGGGGATGAGGGCTGCGCAGCATCTGGCCCCACAGCATGTTGGGAAAGGCGAGATCGACGGTATAAATCGCCTCGCCGGTCGCTTTGGTCCGGGCATCCACCCTGGGGATGTCTTTGCCTACAAAAAATAACTCTTCCATCGCTCATTCCCCCCTTAATCGGACGGCCGCTGACTGTATGGCATCGACGATGCGCGCATACCCCGTGCAACGGCAAAAGTTACCGGCAATGGCGGTCTTGATCTCCACTTCGGTGGGGCTGGGATTTTTGGCCAATAATGCCTTGGTGGTCAAAATCATGCCCGGCGCGCAAAAGCCGCATTGGATGGCCCCTTTTTCTATAAACGCTTCCTGAATAGGGTGAAGCTTTCCGTCTTGTGCCAGCCCCTCGATGGTTTCGATCCGTTTTCCATCCGCGTCCAGGGCCAGCACCAGACAGGCGTTTACCGCCAGGCCGTCCATAAGGACCGTGCAGGAGCCGCATTCGCCCTGACCGCACATCTTTTTGGTTCCGGTCAAACGAAGGTCGTCCCGAATAACCTCCAGGAGCGTCCTGCGATGCTCCACCTCCAGAATATGGGTTTCCCCGTTGATCACCAGTTTGACGGTTTTTTTCATGATAGTCCTCCATCTCCTCTATTCAGTCTTGGAAGGGTTCAAGGCAGGCTTTCCTTGAGGGTTCGAAAAACCAGTTCTTTTACCAGCTCCAGTCGGTACTCTTTGGAAGCCCGTAGGTCCGTTATGGGCGCGCATTCGCCGGCGGCCACCTCCGCCGCCAGGCGCAGGGTTTTTTCATCACTCTTATTTTTCATCAGGAATTTTTCCGTTTTTTGGGCCCGGAAGGGTTTCTTGGCCACCGCACCCAGCGCCAAACGGACCTCGCTCCAGGCGCCGTTTAACGTCCAACACAGGGCGCCTACCGCTACCACCGGCAGTTCCATGGCCTTTCGGTGAGCAAATTTGTGGAACGACCCTTTGGCTCCGGCCGGTGGCGGGGGAAGCCGGATCTCCGTCACAATTTCATCGTGCTTCAAGGTGTTTTTTTGTACCCCTGCAAACAGCTTTCCTACCGGGATGATCCGCGCTCCATTGATCCCCTGGATCAGACAAACGGCCTCATGGAGCAGCAGGGGAATGGGGCCGTTGGCCGCCGGTGAAGCGTGGCAAATGTTTCCGGCCAGGGTGGCGACATTCCGGATCTGCAAGGATCCCATGGATTCGCATGCCTTTCGCAGCAAAGGGTAGTGTGAAGACACGGCTTCCGATTCCAGAAGCTCCGTCCAGGTGGCCAGCGCCCCGACCGCAAGTCCGTTTTTGGCGCTGAACCGGATTTTACCCAGGTCCCTGATGCTCTTCAGGTTGACCAGGGCGTCCAGTTTGACTCTCCCGGCCTTCAGTTCGACCAGGAGGTCAGTCCCGCCGGCATAGGGCCGGGCCTTTCCTTTGAACCGGTCCAGCCACTGGCAGGCCTCTTCCCTGGTCCGGGGTTCAATCATTTCAAACTCTTTCATCGTTCCGCCCCCCTTTTCGTTTTAAAAATAGAACCGTCCTTATTCACAGTCTCATAATAGTCTCGACAGGCAACCACCCCCACCGCTATCCTCTTCCGTCGAGGGGGAGGAAGTTAATTTTGTGCGACCTTCGCCAGGCTATGACCGAATTCCTCCAGTTTTTCCAGGTCGTGGCAATCCAGAAAGTCATCGGTATGGGGCAGGGCCGCCTTCATTCCCCGGTCAATGGGGCGGTAATCCGGCATCCCCAGCAGCGGATTCAGCCACATCAGACGGCGGACGCGCTTTTTTAAGGCGACCAGTTCCCGGTCCAGAAGCGGGATCTCCCCTTGATCCCAGCCGTCGCTCAAGAGAACAAAAACCGTCTGGGTCCCCGAAAATTTACCGCCGTAGCGGCGATTGTACTCTTTCAGGGCGCCCCCGATACGCGTCCCTCCGGACCAGTCTTTTACTTTTTCGGAGACCCGTTCGTAGGCCGCCCCCATACGACGGAGCCTCAGGTCCCGGGTAATGTACGACAACCGGGTGCTGAAAACAAAGGTCTCCACGCGGGGGACGTTCTTCTGAAACCCGTACATGAATTCCAGCAGAAAGCGGCTGTAACCGTCCATCGATCCGCTGACATCGCAGAGGACCACAAAGCGGGTCTTGCGGGGGCGCGGTTGTTTTTGCTCCAGGACCATCGGATCGCCCCCGTGCCGCAGCGAACGGCGAAGCGTCCGGGATAAATCCACCCGCCTTCCCCGGGGAGCCGGTCGAAAACGCCGCCCCAGACGCTGACCCAGGGTTTGGGCTAGTGCCGCTATGACCCTTGCCGCCTCCTCGGATTCTTTTCCGGTCAGTTCACCAAAGTCTTTTTTGGACAGGTCTTCCCCGGGGCTGTAAGCAGGCAGGCGGCGATCACGCTTTGGCTGCCCGGCCGGGCCTTCGGCCTCCCCAACCAGTTCAACGGGGAAGGCGCCGAAGGGGGTGGTTTTCCCCAAGGGTCGGGGAGTTTCCCGCGAACCGATCGATCCCCAGAAGGCTTCAAAAGCCCGATCGAATATCGGGATCTCTTCGGGCCTGGAGACAAAATGGGAATAGAAAAGGGGATAGACCTCTTCTTTTTCCTCCAACCGGATCAGCTTTAACCCTTCCACGGCCCCCAGGGTTCGGCTCAGGGTAACCGGAAGGCCCCGCTCCTTCAGGTCACGCGCGAACAAGAGGACATTTTTTGCAAAGTCTCCTGTGGGTTCAAGCGCAATCTCGGATTGAATAGTCTTACCTTCCTTTCTTTCATACAGCGAGGACGGGGAGAGTCACTTCCAACTTGCCCCTCCTCTTGCTACCTCGATCACCGGACGACCGGGATTGTTTAATCCCCCGTCCAGGTTGCCGCCAGCTTTTCCGACTCCACCTTCTCCTGGTCCTCCTGAACCTTGAAAAGGCACCCCAGGGTTTCCTCGATCGTCTCGGCATCGAGATGGTCCCGATGGAGAAGAATGAGGGAACGGACCCAGTCCAGGGTTTCGGCGATGCCGGGCCGTTTGAAAAAATCCATCCGGCGGATTTCCTGCATCAGGGAGCAGACCTTCATGGCCAGTTCCTTGCCGATCTCCGGGATCTTGGCGGTGATGACGGCGTATTCCTTTTCCAGCGAGGGGTAGGGGATCCAGTGGTATAGGCATCTTCTTTTGATGGCGTCGTGGAGCTCGCGGGTCCGGTTGGAGGTAATCACTACCACCGGCTTTGATCGCGCGGTCAGGGTCCCGATCTCGGGCACCGTGATCTGATAATCCGAAAGAACCTCCAGCAGAAAGGCCTCAAATTCCTCATCGGCGCGGTCCAGTTCGTCGATCAGCAGAACCACCGGCCGGCCCTGGGTTTCGCTGCGGATCGCCTCCAGGAGCGGGCGCTGAATCAGGTATTCTTCATCAAAGATGTTTTTGAGGTTCTCCAGGGAATGCCGGGCTTCGGCCATCTTGATACTGAGGATCTGCTTGGTGAAGTTCCACTCGTAGATGGCCGTACTGACATCCAACCCTTCATAACACTGCAGCCGGATCAGCCGGCGGCCCAGGGCCTGGGCGAGGACCTTGGCCACTTCCGTTTTCCCCACCCCGGGCTCGCCCTCGAGCAGCAGGGGTTTTTCCATACCCAGGGCCAGAAAAATAGTGGTGGCCAGGCGGCGGTCACAGATATATTTCTGTTCCTGGAGCGCCAGGTAAAGGTCATCGATCGTTTGGAACGTTTTTGTCTGGGATGCGGTTTCCATTTCGCCCACGATCGTCTAAATTTATTTTGGTGGAGGGGTGACCCGGAGATCCCGTTCGGTGATGCTGAAATCGGGACGGTCGCTTTCCATCTCCACCTACAGTCTCACTCCGAGACTCCGGTTCCCCGCACGCCGGCGTGCTCCATCATATCCAAAAACAACGGCAGAAGGGCCTGCGCAAATTCCGGATCGTTGACGTGCCCCTCCAATTCGCTGACCGGAATATCGCTCCTCAGTGTCTCCCGGAGGACCTCTACGAAGGCCCGGTCCGCCATAGGATCGTAAAAGAGGAGACCCGGTCGGTTGTAGAACGAATACCCTCCCCGGGGGATGGCCACGACCACCGGACCGCTGGACCGGTTCAGCCTTTCCCCCAGGACCCGGGCCAGTTGAATCATCTGATCACGGCCGGCCCGAACCAGGGTGATATGGGGGTTATGGGGAAGACGCGGGTGATCCCGGAAGGAATCCGGGATTGTCTCCGGCTCCGCCATGGTGATGACGTCCATCGCCCCCGGGACCAGAAGCCGTGGGGTCCCGGCTCGGCCCGCCGCCAGGATTCTCTCGGGATGCCCGGCATGAATCCCTCCGAAGAGTTCATCGGTCAGTTCATGCGCCGTCAGGTCCAGCAGGCCATCCAGCAGGTGTTCTACAGCCATTTCCTCCATGGCCCGCCCCCCCGTACCGTTGGAGTGGAAGGCGATGACTTCGAACCCCTTCTCCTCCAGGGCGGCCCTTACGGACATGCCCCCGGGGGTGGTCTGGCCGTAAATGGTAATACCGATTCGAGGGCGGCCGGATTCTTCCGGCAGGGGATCGATGTCGCACATGCCGGTGATGGCTCCGGCGGCATTGGCCAGGATCCTCCGGGTCCAGGAGTTGACTCCCAGAATGTCCACCACGGAATGCATGATCGTCAAATCCCGCGTCCCGACGTAGATGCCGAAGGGGGTTTTCCCGGAGGCTACCGTCGAGACCATGATCTTGGGAACGCCTACCGGCAGGGCCCGCATGGCAGCGGTGCAGATTTCGGTGCCTTGGGCCCCCCCTACGCCGATGACCCCCCGGAAACGGCCCTCCCCGTACAACCGGCTGAGGAGCCGGGCCGAACCCTCTGCCATGGCCCGGATGCCTTTATTGCGGGTGCCTTTTTCCGCGAACAGCAGGCGCAGTTCCTGGAGGTCAGCCCCGCCCGCGGCAGCGATCGCCTCCGGGGGAAACTGGCCTTCGGGGGCCGAGGGATCCCGGTACGCCAGTATTCCGGTGTCCAGGATCAGGGTGCCAAAACCGCGTTGTTCGATCCGGGTCTTGAGGTAGGCCGTCTCCGGACCTTTGGTGTCCAAGGTGGCGACAATCGCGATGGTCTTATCCGGTTTCTGATCCATGGACAATCAAAAGGTCCGTCGATCGTAGGAGCGATTCTTGACGGTGACTTTTACTTTCTTCAGTTCCTCCAAAAATTCGGCTAAAATTTCGGCCTTTCTTTGAAAAAGCAGCTCCCCTTTTTCGGCCGTGGCCCGGAAAGGGTTGCCGATCAGGCCGGTGTCGCTGTATTCCTGATGGTCCATGGGGACCCAGGCGACATCCATACCCTTATAAATGACATAAGGACTGCCGTTGACCTTGGTAAACTTTTTGCCCAGCCATTTTGGCGCATGGGTGAAATCCTTGTCGGTCCGCTCCAGGTGGACCAGGTCTTTATTGAAGGCCAGCACTTCGGAGGTTTCTATCTCGCTTCCGTGCCAGCCCGGAGTCTCCTCCGGGGGGTTTTCGAGGATATCGGGCATCATGGCCGGGGCGGCCTCGGCATCGTTGCGAAAGACGCAGACAAAGGCGCCGGTTTCATAGCGAAGGGCCCTCAGGGCCGGGTCGACCACCTTCATGTTGGACGTATGCCCGGTTGCGAACACGATTTTGTTGAAACCGTTATGGATCAAACAACGGGCCACGTCGTAAAGCACGTTCTGATAGATTTCGGCCCGCAGCGTGATGGTTCCCGAACCGGTTCCGGCGCTGTGCAGATGCTGGGGGGAATAGCCGAACCAGATCAGCGGGGTGTGGGGGACTTGCGCCAGCCGGGCCGCCCGTTGCACCGGGATCTCGGTGGCCACCCCGTCGGTGCAGACCGGCAGGTGCCGGCCGTGTTGTTCGCAGCTTCCCAGAGGGACCAGGATAATGTCCGTTTCCTTGAGCCATTCGCGGACCTCCAGATAGCCGCAGTGATAGAGGTTGTAAACTCTATCTTCCCGCGCTTTCTTTTTCGGGGCCGTGGTCGTGGCTTTTTTATCGGTCCTTTTAGCGGGAGTCTTGTTTTTTTCGTTCGATGGTTTAGCCATTGGGTATTCCTTTCTTTTTTTAAATCAAAGACGACAAACTCAACAAAAAAATTTCCTTCCCCTGGCGGGAGGGGATTAAGAGAAGGCGGAAGTCATCCGGCGTAACGGCTTCCCCGTTGTTCAGGAGTGGAGATCCCAGGCGACGTCTTCGCCCTCGTAAACGATGGCGGCCACCCGGAGGGGGGATCCGGTCCCGCCCCTGATTTTTAGCGGCAGGGCGACAAAGGTAAACCGTTTCCCGACGATCTTATCCAGATTGCACAGGTTTTCTATATGGGTCACCCGTCGCTCGGAACAGACCGTGTGGCAAGGGTATGTCTTGTCATACCACATATCCGGGCTGGAGGAATCGACGCCGAAATTGATGCACCCCTGGTCGATGATGAATTCCGTGGCCTCCCGGTCCAACCCGGGATAATCCGTCATGTATTCCGGTTTTCCATAATAACGATCGTAGTGGGCGGTGTAAAAAAGGATGGTATCCCCTTTCCGGATTTCCAGGTTCCATTTTTTCAGCTCGGCCTCAATCTTGGCCCGTCCGAACTGGGTCTTTCGGGGGATATCGCTGACATCGAGGCAAATCGCCGAGGTGATGCAATATTCAAGGGGGATTTTATCTACGGGCTGGGCATCCGGCTCGGTGCAGAGATGACTGACCGAATCGATATGGGTAGGTCCGTGGTCGCAGAACATGATCCCGCGTGTTTCGTAAGAAAAACCGGTGCCCAATTGACGTCGCACTTCGTCGTGGGAGGCGTGGGTCCAGATCACGGTCTTGAGGTGGCCCGGATAAACCGGCATGCCCTGGTAGATCTCTTGGCTAAGATCGATGATTTTTCCGCTCAGCTTCATGACGTTCCTCCTTGATTATTGTGGCAAAAAATTCAATGGATGCACGAGATCATTTTTCATATACACTCACCATGAAAAGGCAATATTTCATCAATCAATTCAAAAAAATCAATTCAATGACCAGCTAAATTTATTAGACTGTTATCCGGGCAGATGAGTGTGGATATATGAATCTTTGGGATTTGTCAAGCTCAGTCAGGTTCTCTTTTAGTCACGCCTTGGGTAACATTTTCCGACATGCCGGATTCAAGCTGTTTCAGGATTTTGTCAAAGTCACTTTCAAACAGCCGGTCCTGGACGATGCGGTACTTCTCGAATTCGCTTTCCGCATGGGCTTTGGCAAGCTCCGCCGCAACCCGCCCCTTGTCTTCGAGAATCTCCCGTTCATCAAATTCCAAAAACATATCCAGTCGTTTTGCCCAATCTTCCATGGTCATGGGAATTTTGCGGCGGGCGCGGTCTTCGGCCAAATCCAGATAAGCGTTGACGATGCGGCCTAATGATCCCAGTTCGTCCTTGGTCAGGTAATTCTTGGCGATGGAAACATCGGCCTTCAGTATCTTGCCATCCGGCGCCTTTTCCCAGGTAGTGAGTCCCATATTGGTTTTGGCACTGTCGGCCCGTCGCATGATGAGTTCGGCGGCGGTGTGTCCATGAACGGCAAAATGCAGTTTGTTCTGAACTTTGGCAAAGAACGCCTTGGTTGTCGGGGCATCCCTGTTGTAGTCCACGCTGGTGGCATAAATATCGGCCACCTTCTGGTAAAACCGGCGTTCGCTGAGACGTATTTCCCGTATTTCCTCCAGCAATCGCTCGTAATAATCATCGCCGAGGAAAGCGCCGTTTTCCATCCGCTTTTTGTCCAGCACATAACCTTTGATGGCAAACTCTCGCAGCACCTGGGTCGCCCACTGCCGGAACTGGGTCGCCCGCACGGAATTGACACGGTAACCCACGGAGATAATGGCATCCAGATTGTAGAAATCGACGTTACGCCTAACCTCACGATTTCCCTCTTTTTGAACTATCCGGAATTTCCGGATAGTTGCTTCGGGCTCGACTTCGCCCTGTTCATAAATGGTTTTGAGGTGTTCGTTTATTGTGCGCACATCTACGGCGAACAAAGCCGCCATCAGCTTCTGCGAAAGCCAAATGGTTTCGTCCTCATAACGAGCTTCTATGCTCTGTTCGCCGGTCTGTCCGGTAAAAATAAGAAACTCCGCCGTGCTGTTACGGACTTGCAATTTCTTATCTTTCATACCCCTGCAGCTCCTTCCATGATGGTTTCCGGAACCTGAACCCGGCCGTTGAGCAGGTCGTCCTGGAAGCCGGATTTAAGTGATAGAAGTTTTTCTATCTCACCGATCTCCTTTGTAAATGGCTGCATCCATGCCTTCCCTGCGTAGGATATCCGCAGCACCATAGAGGTGGCGTTCCAGTTTTGCTAAAGAAAGCTTAGGCATCCGGCGCCTCGCAACTCCTTCCGGGAATGGCTTGATCTTGTTCGTTCATAAAAATCATTTTACCCTTTTTGTTACAGCCGCACCTTTGGGTTTCGCTTTAACCTGTTTAGAAGCGCCGCCAGCCTTAACCCAGTTATCGATTTCATCTTTTTTGAACTTCCAAAGGCGCCCCATTCTGTGCGCCGGCATGCTGTGTTTTTCAATCCACCGATACACGCTGTCGCTACTGACACCGAGGTGCTTGGATATTTCATCCACGGACAGCCATCTATCTTCCATCTCGGCCATTTCTCTAACCCCTCGCGGTACTATTTTGACGCCGTTTACCACCTGCCGGAGGTGAAACGGAACGATCCCAACGAGCTTTGTTCCCGGAATATGTGGCACAATATGGTGATTCTTACCGATTGTCAACCGCTTTTCCAGGCAAAGATACGCATAAGTAGGCAATGGTTTGCTTAGAACCACGTCAGGTTCCGGTGACACGGTGCCACATTCTCCTTGACAGACAAGACCCCTTTCCGTATCCTCGGCGCCGACTGTATACCTCATGACTGTCCGGCCGGTATCTGTCGGATTAGGGGGGAACTTGGACTGCAAACTACTGGTTGTAGACATCGATGGGACGCTCTTTATCACTGCAGGCGCCGTCTCGAACGAGGACCGGGCAGCGCTGGCCGAGGTGAAGCGGCGAGGAATCCGGATCGCACTGTGCAGCGCCCGGCCGATCCAGGCCGGCCGGAAAATCATCGACGAGCAGGGATTGGATGGGTACCACATGTTTTTCGATGGCGCGCTGGTTTCCGACCCGCATACCGGAGAAGAGGTCTATATCCGGACGATAAGCCGAAGCCTCGTCGGAGAAGCGGTAGAATTCGCGCACCGTAGCGACATCATTTTCGACCTTTTCTCGGCGACCGACTATTTTGCCGAGAAGGAGTCGTGGGTCACCGATATCCGGCGTGACTATTTTGGCATCGTCCCGACCTTCATCGATTTCGGCCGGCTCCCGGAAGATGAAAAAATAATCAAAGGGACGCTGGTCGTCTGCTCGCAGGAAGAAAAGGCCGCGGCCGATAGATTTCGTCGTCATTTTGACGGCCGTCTCACACTGTCCATGTCGAAAACGCCGGCATATCCCGATATCGATTACATAAACGTGTTGGCTCCCGGTGTCTCCAAGAAAAGTGCGCTCGATGCGCTGGTAGGGCATCTTGGGATCTCCCTGGAGCAGGTCATGGCCATCGGCGATGGCGTGAACGATGTTCCGGTATTATCGTCGGTGGGTCTGGCGGTGGCGATGGGCAACGCGCCGGAGGAAGTCAAGGCGGTTGCCGACTACGTTACCCTGGATGCCAACCATAGCGGCGTGGCGCAGGCAATCAGGAAGTTTTTGTAGGACCCCTGTGATTGGGGATGGACAAAGTAAAATTCCCTCCCCCTCGACGGGGGGCTAGGGTGGGGGAGGGGAAGTTTACTTTTTTTACGAGGTCGTCACCTATTGTGGAGGAGGGAAAGCACACATGGCACCGGTAAACCTGGATTTCATCATACCGCCGCATCTGCAGCGGGAGTTCTTCTTCCAGACGGCAGGGACTCATCCGCCGAACGGTATCCTCTTCGGTTTCAACACGGTCAAAAAGGTCGGAGAGCTGGCCGGGAAGCTTGGAGGAAAGCGGGCGCTTCTGGTGACGGACGAGGTGATCGTCCGGATGGGGTTTGCCGATCTCGTTATAGCGGCGATGGAAAAGGAAGGCATCAAGGTTCACGTTTTTGACAAAGTGGAGCCCGAACCCCATATCGAGACCGCCAACGACCTTTACGAAACGGTCCGTAAGGAGTCGTCCGATCTGGTGGTCGGGCTGGGGGGGGGAAGCTCCCTGGACATGGCCAAATTGGTTTCGCTTGCGGCCACCAACAAACAGGAGCCTTTCGAACTGATGGATAAGAAAGTCGTCACCCAGCCCCCCTTGAAAAAGATCCTTATCCCGACAACGGCGGGGACCGGCGCCGAGGTCTCGATGTTTACCGTCGTTTCGGCGGGCAAGGATAAATATTTTATGGGGACCCCCTACGCCCTCCCCGAGGTTGCCATCATCGATCCGGGGCTGACGATCTCGCTGCCTCCGAAGATCACCGCCTCGACGGGCATTGATGCCCTCTCGCATGCAATCGAAAGCCTGATGAACAAACTGGCCAACCCTTTTTACGATTCGCTGGCTCTGGGCGGCATCGAGCTGATCGGCAAATATCTGCGGAAAGCCCATTCAGACGGTCAGGACCCGGAAGCCCGCTATCACATGGCGATGGGCGCCACCATCTCCATGATTTCCATGTCCGGGACGGGAGGGCTCTATTCCCACAGTATCACTTACGCACTGGCCATGTTCCAGCCGATGGCGCATGGGATCGGCTGTGGTATCGCTCTCGCGCATACCATGGCCTTCAACCTCCCGGTGATCGAGAACCGGTTGGCGCTCATTGCCCGGGCCATGGGCGGCCGCATCGAATCCCTCACGCCACGGGAAGCAGGACGCAGCGCCGTGGACGCGGTTTTCAATCTGGCCAGGGATGTTGAGATACCGGTGAGCCTACAGGAGATCGGTTTCAAACGCGAAGAGGTGCCGAAAATGGCCGAGGTCTGCATCACGCGCTACCCGCGCGCCAACAATCCCCGGCCGATGTCTCGGGAAGACTGTTTGAACCTCTTCGAGTCGATGTGGGAGGGAAAGGTCAGATATTTCTGATCAGCCCGCCAACCACCCGCCGTCGACGATGATGACCTGTCCGGTGATATAGTCGGAGGCCTGCGAAGCGAGAAAAACGGTAGCGCCGGCAAGGTCTTCCGGAAGACCGCTCCGGCCCAGAGGGATTCGCGAGAGTATCCATTCCCTGCGCTTCTCATCGGCGAAGACCGGGGCTGTTTGCTTGGTATGAAAATAGCCCGGTGCGATGGCATTGACGTTGATGCGATCCCTGGCCCACTCGATGGCCAAAGATCGGGTCATGGAGAGGATGCCTCCCCGGGTGATCCCATACACCGAACCATTCTGAAGGCCGATATAGCTGGTGAGCGAGGCGATGTTGATGATTTTGCCCCGGCCCTGGTCCTTCATGATCTTCCCGGCCGCCTGCGCGATGAAGTAGGCGGCCTTTAAATTCACATCCACCTGGCGTTCCCAGTCATCGGGCGTGAACTCCAGGGCGGGCTTTCGAATGGCAAACCCGGCGTTATTGACGAGGATATCGACTCTCCCTTTGGCGGAATGGATGGATCCGATGAGATCCATCATCTCCTCCAGCTTGAAGGCGTCTCCGGGGTAGCCGTCGGCCTGGCCTCCCGCCTGCCGAATCTCCTGGACTGTGGCATTGAGTTCATCTGCCGTGCGGCTGATCAGGGCAACATCGGCGCCGGCGCCGGCCAAAGCGATGGCCATGCCCCTGCCGAGGCCTCTTCCGCCGCCGGTAACGATGGCGACCTGGCCTTTTAATGAAAATAGAGACTCAAGGTATCCGTTCATCTTTTCTTTCCCCTACCTTTTTTATCGTCCTTCCCGGACCGGTCCGGCGTGATCCCCGCCAGGGCCTTGGCCAGTTTCACCTTCTTGTCCAAATCCCCTTCGCGGAAGATCATCACCCGCTGGGCCTGGGGGGAACCGGCGCCGTGCATCGACTCCACCAGGGCCGTCCCTCCGGTCATGCTCTCGATCAGCCGGCCGATCTTGATTCGGTCTTCGGTGGGGATGCCGGCCACGCCGGAGAAATATTTCTTCACCAGATGCCCCGTGTCTTCACTGCGGAGGTCGTATTCGCTTGGCAGAGTCGCCAGAAATCCGCCGGCCAGATCGGCGGCCAGGCGGGCCACTTCGAAATGAAAACGGGTGGCGTTATGCTTGCCCACGTTGGCCAGCATCGTATCGACCATATAGGCCCCGGACGGGGTCGGCCATCCTTCGGCCGCGCAGGCGATCGCGGAGCTGTAAAGGGTTTCGCCCAGGTGGATCATCTCGGTCACCTTGTCCCGCACATGGGAAGCCTTGGCGGTGCCCTGGACTTGGGCCAGATAGGTCACCGCCCCGGTCAGGACATCGATCAGGCCGGTTTTGCATCCCCCGTAATTGGCCCGGTGGTGGGCGGCGAAACGATAGACCAAGGCGTTGGTGAATTCCGTCTCCCCGTTCATGAATACCCGCTCCGTCGGGACAAAGACATCCTCGAAGGCGATGAGAGCCTCGCCGCCGACCCCCCCGAAAAGGAAGTTCCCGGAATCGATCCGTTCCCGGTTGTCCTTGCGGTCGTCGTTGGCCTGACGTCCGAAGACCATCGTTACCCCGGGGGCGTCGGCCGGCACCGCGCAGACCACGGCGTAGTCTTTGGATTTCTCATCCATGGCCGTGGTCGGCATGATCAGGATCTCATGCGAGTTGATCCCTCCGGTCATGTGCAGCTTGGCCCCGCGGATGACAAGGCCGTCGTCCCGGCGCTGGACGATACGGAGATATTGGTCCGGATCGACCTGCTCGGCCGGCCCTTTGGAGCGGTCCCCCTTGGGATCGGTCATCGCCCCGACCACCATCGAATTCTCCTCCTGGATATAGGTCAGCCACTTCTTGAAGCGCTCGAAATAGTCGGTGCCGCACTTTTTGTCGATTTCATACGTCACCGAATAGACGGCGTTGATGCCATCGAGCCCCACACAGCGCTGGAAACACGAGCCGGTCTTCTGACCCAGGACGCGCAGCAGTTTGACCTTTTTGAGAAGATCCTCCATGTTCTGGTGCACATGGGTAAAACGGCTGACGGTCTTGCCGGTCAGATGGGAGACGGCCGTGGCCAGCTCCTTATATTCCGGGTCGCTCGCCAGGGCGTAGGTCATGGCCGCGGCCCGGACATGCGGGGCCGTGGCCGGATGGCGTGTCACATCCTTTATCCTCTTCCCCTTGTAATAGACCTTATGGTCCAGCTTCCGCAGACTTTTCAGGTAATCCTGTGCAGTTTTGATCTTCATCCGAACACCTCCTCATATCGTTCCCATCCCCGCAATCGCTAATACCTCTCATCGGCCATCAGCTTGTTCAGGCTCTTCATGTCAGCCGATTACGAATCCGAGCTGGATTCCTGCGGCAGTCCAAGACGGCGTGAATCCGGATCACATCGCCGGTGACGCGGTAGTACACGGCGTACGGAAATCGCTTAGCGAGAAGTCGGTGATGACCCCAGTGGATTGTGTGAATGCCGGCATAGATTTGCAGGGAATCAATGTCTGAGAACAGGGAATCAAGGAAGTAGTCACCCAATCCTATGGACTGGCTTTCATAGAACCGGAAGCCGTCAATGAGGTCCTGTTGCGCTTCGTCAAGAATCTCGATCTTCACTTGACATTGTCCCGAATGTTCTTCTTAGCTTCCCCCCAATCAAGGTACTTCGAGGAACCTTCGTTAACGCGGTCCTCTCGAGCGCAGAGCACATCCGCGTGCCATGAGGGAGACGGGACATCTTCGGCCGAGCGACAGAGATCCTCCCATATCTCCTCGATAGTGCGAAGCTTATCCGAGATCGTCATCTGATCCAGCGGCAGTGTCAGGTTCATGCTCCCCCCTGTATTTATGCGAGTGTCATCAAGTATTCATTCTATCTCTGAAAGAGCCGGAGCGCAAGGCAGATTTCTTCCATTTCTCTTGCCCGAACACCATGATCAGGCGCGGCGTAGCCGTCGCCTGGATTAAATTGTTGTGTAGGTTCTTTTATTTTTGTTCGTTGTTCAGGATTTTGGGGTGAGCCGAAACTCACCCCAAAATCATAGGTGGAAAGTATTATGAGAATAGAAATCACAAACCCCTTCCTAATGATCGATTTCGACCTGTACTGGTTGAGTAATCACAGCATTTACGACAGGTATTTTCATCCGTATTTTCTGCCGGTCTTCATTATTTGCACTTCTAATCTCATTTATTGTTGGTGGCATTCTCTGCAAAATAAGAACTTGAACAAGCAAAATAGAGGAAAGCAAAATGCAGATAACCAGCTTGAACAATTTATCCATATAACCTCCGTAAAGTGGTCTCTATCATTTCTTTTTTGGAGTTCCCAATGAAGATTTTGAGATTGTTGATAAAGGGGGAGCCGATGCCGGTAAAACTGTTTGTTGTTGAATTATTGGTTTTAATGTTTCTATTTGCCTTGTCGCTTGGATATTTGTGGTCAAGAGCGTTGCGATACCTGTTATGATTGCGCCGATTAAAATACCAATAAATCCTATAAAGGCAGCAAATTTCATCCATTTGACTTGTTGTTTGAGAAGGTACTTATCGAGTTCATGTTGTTCTAACATGAAACGTCTTTGCCATTCCTTTTCAGCCAAGATGTCATATTCGCTTCTGGGCTTCCAACCAGCCTGCCAGAGGGATAGTTCTTCAGGTGATTTATTTTTAAGATCGTCTGATATGCTCATTTATTTCTCACACAACAATTAATATCCGACCTTCGCTTTTCCCTATATTTGGGATATCATCGCAACATAAGTGAGTTACTTCGTATCGGAAAATAATTCATGATTCCAATTGAATACACACATATACCATTTCGTATAATCTGGTAATAGCGATGTAAAGCGAGCTTCGTAAAACACGGTCAATTTGGAAGTTCACATCACCCGGATGATCCACGGTTGCTCTCTCTACGGCCTTGTCGGAGGCGCTCAAAAATGCCGGCAGTTGGTTACCGTTCTTCCTCTTGTATGCCGGATACGCAGCACATAGATCTTGGATTACTGGATTTCGTAGCACATCTCGTAATGGTTCACCTGGATGCGACGAACCTCGCGGTTCGAACTCCTCTAATTTTTCTCCGATGCGTGAATACTCCTTGAGACGGGCCGGTGTGACCGTCAGTGCCGTGTCAATGCGCTTGCCGTGTCAGCGCCGCAGTGCCTAACCGCGTCCACTGAACGCTATTGTTCGCTGATTCACGATATAATTGCATTGCATATATTAAGGTGCGTCCTCTGATCGACCCAGCCAATATCCTGGTTTACGTTTTGTATGTGCAACGGCAAGGACACGAATATGTTCCGGCTCTATGGAATAGATGATTGCATATGGAAATTTCGGCAACAAATGACGCCTGAATGGAGCATGTAAAACGCGGTAGCGAAATGGTTCTTCTATGGTCTTTTGGATGGCGGCCTCAACAACATGGCGAAAACGTAGACCCAAGCCAACTCGACAATCTTCATAATATTGGATAGCTGATAAAAATTCTTCGCGAGCTTCAGGGTCAAAAATCGCTACTGTCATTTTTTCAACATCCTATCAGCTTCCGCAAAAACTTCCTGT
>Ga0209212_1004145_pt1 | contig 18238 bp, 15 predicted proteins | sample RifGroC2_FD_183996 | JGI IMG/M metagenome (GOLD analysis project Ga0209212, IMG submission 183996) | Groundwater microbial communities from Rifle, Colorado, USA - Groundwater C2 (SPAdes) (version 2) | ecosystem: Environmental > Aquatic > Deep subsurface > Groundwater | place: Rifle, Colorado...
GACCGGGATGAGGTCATGATCAGCGGGGTGCGCTTTGTTGGAGCGACGATGTGGACTGATTTCGCCGCCACTGGGAATTCACGCCTGGCTGCTTTGAGTGCGCAGCAGGAGCTGAGCGATTTTCGCAAGATCCGCACGGAAAATTACCGACGCATCAGGCCGGCTGACCTGATTGAACAAGCGAAGAAGACTCATAATTGGCTTAGAGGAAAGCTCTCTGAGCCTCACAACGGCCCAACTGTGGTGATCACGCACCACGCCCCGACGCTGCGTTCGCTGGAGGAAAACCCTCATGCAGGCACCATCCTGGATGCAGCGTTCGCGAACGATTGGGAGCATCTGATAGGGGGCGATCGAGTGGCACTTTGGATCCATGGCCATACGCATACCTCGGTCGACTTTGAGCTGAATGGAACACGGATCATTTCAAATCAGCGAGGCTACCCGCAGGAGGAGTCGGGCTTCCAACCGTTCTTGGTCATCGATCTATAAACCCAACCGTGCGCCTGAGGTGATCTCTAGCGAGGCAGATGCGAGCATGTGCAAAAGCTCGCCAGGAATACTCCCTGCAATCCGACCGACAGAGTTTCTGAGCTCGCCCTCAGAAGCAAGCCAGCAGCACTTGTCGGTAGTGCTGAGAAAAGCTGAGCTGATAGCTAGGCCATGTAACACCATCCCCAAGCGAGAGGCCCCCAGCCCTAGCGGCTATAGGAGCTTGCCCGGCCACCTGATCGACGCTTTGATCGGTTTCATTAACAAATCCGGTACCGGCAGTTAGCGCTTCGTCAGGAATGACGGGTAACTTAACTTGGCTCAGTACCGCCAAGTCCTCGGGCAGATCATCTGCGATACGCTCGGCAAACTGCCGCAGCGTGGGCTCTGCCAGAGTAAACAGCCACGCTTCGTTATCGGACTCGCCCGTGCGTCGAAGTATCCGTCCCAGAACTTGACGGTAGTGAAGCTCGGTACGAATGCGGCTGAGGTGGCAGCACACCTGCAGCCGGGGGATGTCCGTCCCTTCGCTGATCATTCCCACGGCGACGACCCAGCGACAGTCCCTTTGTCTGAAAGCATTGATCACCTGCTGGGCGTCTGGGGTTCGGTTAGTCACAACCCGACAGCTTTCCCCTATGACCTCAAAAGCACACGCCACCTGCTGGGCATGCTCGATATCGGTGGCCACCACCAAGCCCGCGGCATCCGGTTTGACAAGGCGAAGCTCATCCAGCTTTTCGCAACCCAGGCGAAGGAGTTGATCAATTACATCGTCATGGCGGAGCAGTTCTTCGAAGGTAACTGGAGACTCACCCAGTAACATGGCGATGCTGGGAAACAGCCTGACAGTACTGTCACTCTCCGGTGCCTCGGTGAGCCTGACCTTCTGATTGTCGAGGAGGACGATACGAGGCGCGCGACACACCCCGTCCGCAATCGCCTCCTCCAGTCCATATCGGTAATCGCAGATCAGCTGCCCCTCTGGAGATGAGTAACGAGCCATAGCGATGGGACGATAGTCGGAGCGCCAGGGCGTGCCGGATAACGCTAGGGTGAAAGCAGCGCGATCCTGTATTCGCTGCAGAATCTGTTGCCCCCAGGCATTGCTAAGTTGCTGATCATTACCTGCGCAGTGATGGATCTCGTCGAATACAACAAATACACGATACTCATCGAGCAGGCGCCAGAAGGCCTCGTCACGATAGTCCATCGCTTGATAGGTATATGCTGCGCCCACAGCGCCAAGGTGCCCATCCAAACGCCGGCCGAGAACGCTCATGAAGTTCGTGCGGAAACCTTCTACGACCTGACAAGATGGGGCAAAACACAGAACCAGGTCGATTTTCGCTTCTTCCAACAGGCAACGAGCTAGCTCAGCAGCCATGCGTGTCTTTCCGGCCCCTGGTGTCGCTTGGCAGAAAAAATGCGGCGATACGTTGAAGTGCTCAAGAGCCCTGTCGATGCAGCTGATTTGCCAGTCTCGCAGCAATCTGGTCATCGCGGAGAAGCAAGCGTTGTAAGAGTCTTTTCGATGGCACGTAGATGCCCGAGTAGCCGAGAGCTGCGATCTCTGGCTTCCATATACTCATCTTCTACCTTGCCCCGCAGTTGGGGCATCTCATCTAGAAGAATTTTGAATCGCTCTGCCTCTCCCATGGAAGCCAAGAAGTCGAGGCGAACCTCCTTATAAAGCGCTTCCAACTGCTGATCCGTATCAGCTGAAGATTTGAGAGCCAAGGGCTTCGGCTCTTCCGATGCAGATTTGTGGTCGGCGAGCTCGGCACCCGGAAGGCTGGTCTCGAACCCATTGTCGATCAGCTCCATCTGAAGCAAATTTGGGACCGGTTGCAGGTGGTACACCAGCCCTCGTACTCCGCGACCCTCATCTGCGACTGCCAAGCCCAGCCGCATCATTCGGCGAATCTGCTTAGTTACATAGTGACGCACATCGACGAGGCTGAAATCTAATCCGTCCAGGCTTGCCGCATATGCATCGCACAGCTCACGAGTCGTGAACCGGGTGCGTCCACTAATCCAAAGCAGCTCATACAGACGCCTGTCGAAGATGAACGAGGCCGATTTCATTGAGCCACCAAATGAGTTAAAGCAGGAGAAATGCGGATTATAGTCCGTGGCCTATACGTCCGCAAACGCAGGATAGTGCCGCCTCAGTTGGATTTGAGGCGGTCATGGATCAGTTGGCGAAAGCGCTTGGGGAACGCATTCGGACGCAGAGGAAAGCCTGTCGACTCTCTCAGGATGCACTCGCGCTGGCCTGCAGCATCGACCGCAGCTACATGGGCCGCATAGAGCGTGGCGAGGTGAGCATCACTGTCGAGAAGTTGTACCGCATCGCCAGCCTATTAAGCTGCGATCCAGCCTCCCTTCTTCCTCCTCCGTCGGAGTTACACGGTTAGTCGATCCTGGAACTCAGGAAGGGCCATGGCAGACCATCTGCGCGCTGCTCTTCCACTTTCCCCGCCAGCAACACCTCATCGGCGGTCGGGTAATGGCGCAGCAAGCGATGTGCTTCCCTGCGCACAGCATCTGACAGTGTCTTGTCATGGGACAAATTAACCAAAAATTCGCGCGCCTGAATGATTGAACGCGTGCGCTCGCTTGGCATCGTCATTGATCAACCCCTTAAATTTCGGCACCCCACCCTCAAACCATCATCACGTTTAGCCGAAGCTCAAGCCGGAGACGTCAGGCAACTATTCCCATCCACATATTTGTATGTAACCACTATCGATCTCTCTCTGACGAGTCCCTGTCTATTACCGGCAGACTCTCATCCAACACTGCTTTCGAAATTCCACGCTTCTGGGCATTGTATTGCCACCTGACGAACCGCTCGATCAGTCGTTCATTTTCAGCGATCAGACGGGCGTTCTCGCCTTCAAGCTTATGAATGCGCTGCTCAGCAATTGCCAAGCTCTGAGGTCTTTTGCGCGAGGCCAGGCCTGTTTTTTGCTGAGTTTTCTTATCGCTGAAAGCCGATTTGATTGGAGTATGGGAATTCAGTGTTTGCCGCGTCGGACGAAACCCCAGAAGATCGCCCCCCTTATCGCACAACGACTCCCAGGTCAGCTTTCCCGACCACGTGTCGATCAGATCAATCAGAATCTTTATGTCTCGCTCTGTCAGATGCCTGGCCACAATCACAACGCTCCCATTGTGATGTCCAGCAGTGGTAATTCAGGCTCTGCAGTCAATCGCGGCGTATTTTTGCGAGCTGCGATCTCACGCTTCAGCGGACTGAACTCTTGGTTGTTCCCAAGCATGATTACACTCCCATCACTCACATCAGGTGACTCAAGAATCTGAATGAGTTGGTCAAGGCGTTCGAGCGTCTTGATCTGATGCTGGCTCCAGCGGTCAGCCCCGTAAGATCCCGCTTCATCAGCAGCTTTCGCTCTATCAAGTTGGATTAGAGTCAGGCTGCGCTGCATCTTCAGGCGCTTCAGCTTCTCAGAATCGCCTTTAACGCATGCGTGCTCGGTGCAGTTCAAGCAGTCACGATGCTTCTGACAAGGCAACATCGAGTAATCGTGGAGACAGAAGCCGTATTCGGTTACGTGGGCAATGGCGTCCCCCGCTGCATCGAGGTCAGCAAGCGTTACAGGGGCTTTGGCCTCAATCTTTTGAAGGACTCCTTCTGGCAACGCATGCTCAGTGAGCTTGACGTACTCGTCTTCCGTCATGTGGTTGTACACTGCGTTCTGATGAATATTTGCCCGCCCCGACCATTTGGCGATGTCCAATTGCCCCAGATTTCCTCGCTGAGCAGCTGTATTTAGAAGATGCCGTATCTGGTGTGACGTAAACGAAATCTCAGACCCGTCATGATTCCTGTAACCATGCCTTTTCCAAATACTCCGCTCTTGCCCACTGATATGATTGAGGTCCGTCGTGAAAAGGCTCTTTCCAGGAGTCCATAGTTTGATCCGGCTGGTACCAAGATCCGACCTGAACTCATGTGCTCGATAACAGCAAAGCATTTCAGAGTACTTTATTCCCAACTCTTTCTTGAACCATGGAAAGCCGGAAGGCAGATTGGAATGACAGTATTCATTTAGGAAATCAAGTGTCAGCGGCTGATTATTTTTTTTGCGATCCGCATAAGGAGGATACTTTTTAAAGTAGGCATCGATAAGCCCTCTATTACCAGCCCACTGCAGTCCCAACGCCAGGCACACCTGCTCATCAGTCAACGGCGCAGTATCGGATACGTTCGGGCACTCATCATGACGATAGAACCGTTCCGGATGGTCCTCGTACCACTTTGCAAGCTTGCGCCCCTCCTCGGAGAGTTCGGTGAGGCGTCGCACAGCCTCCAATGCGGTATCTTCGAAGAAAGAAGGAATATACTTGATATCCCACCCTCCCCCTTTTCCGGCGAAAAAACGAAGTCCGAGCCGATTCAGACCATCGCTGTCTTTCTCACGATGGAAGACATCAAGTGGTAGGTTTTGCACCTCACTTATACGAGATGGCGCGCACATAAGTAGCGCGAAGAGTGAAGTCGTAAAGCGATCACGAGGATGTTGTGGATCACTGACAAACATCTCAGCCATGGATTCAAGATGGTGATCTACAGGCAGCTTGTCAGAACGTTTTTTTCGAGTTTCCGCATCGGTACTATTTATCTCTTTAGGTTTAGATATAGGGTTGCACCACTCGATTCGACGGGGAACAATCTGACTCTGGTTGAGGAAATTGACCAGTTTCGCCAAAGCCGCACCCGCCTGATACGCGGACATCTTATATTTCCTCGCGAAGTCTGCGGCGACATCCATTACAACGGTATCAACAAGCGTAATATCTGCGACGCCTTTAACCGCCAACAATGCCGGCTCAATACAGCGAAGCGCTTTAAACTCGTTCTTAAGTTTGGACGGCCTCAAGCCCTGCTGATAGCGGACATATGCTTTCGCAAAAGGAATAATATGAGCACTTAGTAGTTGCTGCTCAGTATATCCTCTAGATGGCGCGCCCATTACAGTGAAGTTACCAACTTTAGACCATGCGTTAGAACTCCAGTCTAATTCAGCTCCGAACACAGTCAGCCTGTCGCGGCACATTTCAATGAAGTCGGCGAGATTCTTATTCGCGTCCCGCTCATGCTTTGGGACAAACAGCAGCACCTCAGCCATTAGTCATCCCCTCTTTTGCCATTCTGCAGCGGTGGATGACATCACCCACCGCCAGAATCAGGCGATCATTGGCTGACGCAATCTTGAGATCCCCCGTTTGCTCTTGCACACGATCACGCTCTCCTATTAATCGGTCTAGCACTTCCTCATGCGCGCCGTCTATCCAAGGCTGAAAATGGGCGCAGGTGTAGCATGCAATAGGAGCAAGAGCGCCACAGAAGCCGTAGCTACCACAACTACCAACATAGGCTCTGCCATTGGAGATACGGCTAGACGGGTCACCACCCCGCCGAGCTTCTGTCTCAGAGGCTATTAAGACACCTTGGAATGCTTGGGCGATGGGTGCTAATTGTAATGCGACAGCTTTATCAAGGCGCTTAACAATATCAGGAACATTTTTAACATAAATTCCAGCATTCTGGGTGTCAGAATGATCTAGAGCCTCGGCAATAATATAAACGCCACTACCTTCACGTGCGAGGTTAGTGCCAAGGGTATACCGAAAACGCCGTGAATTAAGACACATCTTATGACCTGTCCGCTCACTAATAACTCCAAGCGAACGTGAAACAAACTCAATTTTATCCCTAAGCCCTCTGACAGGAACATGGAAATAATCCCCATCGAGCTTTTCATAAAAGCCTTCAACATTCGCGGCTTTTAAATCCACTGGAAAAATAGGGAGATCATCTGTCATCTCATCAGATATCTCGCGCCCAACAAGAGCAGAGTAACTCTTAGCCACAAATTCAAGCTGCTCTTGAATAATCAGCCAAAGATCTTCCGTAATAGCGAATTTATTAAATTGACCCCTCCATTTTAAACCTCTTTGCTTCGCCCTAGGAAAGTATATCCAGTATCTGCTACCGTCGTAGTAAATATCCCTGAATTTCAGCGCCGCAATTTGACTAGGCCGTCGTCCAGTCATCATCACAATCATTGCACAGCAACAATCAGAAACATTTAAACGGCCACTTGCATAAGCAGAAATTAATGCACTTCCCACACCCTGCATCTCAATGTCAGTCAGAGGCCCCTTATTAGGGCACATCAACAGGACATTGTTTCCTTTAGGGTTTCCCTTGAGAACCCAATTATCAAATAGCCTACACGTTTCGACCGGTATTCCTGGATATCCTAAGCGGCTCCACTTCCTGATGAAACCACGGACAACCGATAGTTGCTGCTGATCGTCGCTGTTGAATGTAGACCTGTATGAGAGCAAAGATTCAACGCTAAAAGGCTCCAACCCAACAGTTTTTTTAAGATACCATTTGAAGGCATAGAAAATATTAAGCGCATATGAGGCAGACGCATATTTTGCGTATTCAGCAAGCACTGCCCTAAAGCATCCTTCTTGCGCCTCGCCTAAGAACTCCTCAATAGAACCCATGCATATGGTTATATCCTTATTTAGCCTCCACCGATCGCCAAAAAAATTTACAAGGTAGCCATCACGGGAATAAAACTCTTTACAATCCAACCCTGAAATGCTTCGAGACATTTGAACCCCTCGACCATTACGAGCAAACTAATTATTCATAATTTTTCCACAGACTGCTGGATGTATCTTTTTTGAAGTTCCAGGGCAAGTGTCCAAGCCTGTTCTTTTGTATGCCTCCGATTGTACCGAACAGCGGTACCAGAGGTCGGACTCCACCCACAAAGGTATGATCGCGTCTGCTGCTCTTTTGCATCACTCATTCCCTTCGCATCAGCCATGCGCGAAAACTCATAGTTCCAATGATGACGCAAGGCGTGAGCGTGAAAACCTGCCCCTTCGACAACTCTCGAAAGCTTGCTCATCCATTTCTGAAAAGCAGCGATAGATAATGGATGCCCCTGAGCAGGGCCTGATTTGTGTGTGACAAAAAGATAACCATGCCTCTTCGCATAAGGCAACTTATTGCGCTGGGTAAGCACGTACTCTTTGATCTTGGAAACTAAAGCCGGATCCACATAGAAACGTCTCGGACGAGTCTTGACAGCCGGTTGATGTTTTCGCGTGTCTCCTTTGGCGTCTGGGCGTCTCACTACGGCCAATGTATTAGCACCGAAATCAATGTCTTCCACCCGTAAATTAAGGAGTTCACCCCTTCGTATACCTGTTAGACGAAGGAGTGAGAACATCAATGCGTTCCGGAGCTGCAACCCGTACTCTACGGCAGGATTATTTGGCGACCCTGGTTTTATTGCATCTTCTAATTTACTCATAACCGCAGAGCTAATATGAATCTCGTCCCTGTCAGGATCGGATTTCTTAGATACGAGCGGACGATTTGCCTTTATCATTGTGGTCATTTTGTTTATTCGATCGACCCCAGCTGCACTTGGGGCCACTCGATGCCACAGAAACTCTACATAGAGGGCCGCAACACACAGACGATAATAATGAACGCTGGCGCTAACTATTTTCGGCTTTCGTTTGATTGGGACAAGACTCTTCGTTTTATCACCGTTCAGTGATCGCTGAAGAAAGTCGCTGAGATGCCTAATCTGGTTCTCATCAAGAGATTTTCCCTGTGCAAAATCTCTTTCTAGGTTAAGTCCAAGCTGAACTTCCCAAGCGATAAGTGCCTTAAGGGCGTTCAGAGCATTGGTTATCGAACTTGCAGCAACCGATTTAGCTCGAAGTGCCCAAGTTGTGAACAAAGTTGGATAGTAGAGCGGCATCCCCTGTTCATCCACAAGCACCGCGAATCGCTCGCCATCTGAACCTCTGAACCGCCTTACCGAAATATTCATCACGAACCCAATTCTTTACGTTTTTGCATGGTATTAAGATAGCAGAATCCTTACTAACCAATTTTCCACGCGCCCAAAAACAAAAACCCCCGCATAGCGGGGGTTTCAGGCCTAAACTTTACAGAAAGATCTAAGGTACGCCCTAGAAGGGGATGTCGTCGTCGAAGCTGTCGTAGTCCGGTGCCGGCTGCTGCCGCGCAGCGGGCTGCTGCGGCTGGGCCTGCGGACGCGGCGCCTGCTGCGGCTCACGCTGCTGCGGGCGAGCCTGACGCGGCGCATCGTCGGAACTGCCGCCACGGCCACCGAGCAGCTGCATGGTGCCGTTCATGTCGACGACTATTTCGGTGGTGTAGCGCTTGACGCCGTCCTTCTCCCACTCGCGGGTCTGCAGGCGTCCCTCGATGTAGCATTGCGAACCCTTGCGCAGGTATTCGCCGGCGATCTCGGCAACCTTGCCGAACAACACCACGCGATGCCACTCGGTACGCTCCTGAAGCTGACCGGTCTGCTTGTCCTTCCAGCTATCGGTGGTTGCCAGCGTGATGTTGGTCACCGCATTGCCATTGGGCATGTAGCGGGTTTCCGGGTCGCCGCCGACATTGCCGATCAAGATGACTTTATTCACCCCTCTGGCCATGGGTAACTCCTCATTGGAACGTTGAATTGGATGGATTCACCGATGGCGGTTGTACCGCCAGCAAAGCCGATGACCGCGAATCTTACCTCAGCCACCCCTGACGGCCAACCGACGCACTTTCATGTTGCGCGGCACTATACAGCCGCGAACAGGCGTCTCAGGCAACCAGGCGATCAAGAGCTTCACGATCCAGTTGCTGCGTATCGACCTTGATATAGGCCGCCGCCTCGTCGGCAACGATGAGCACGTCGCTAACTCCGGCGACTTGTAGCAGATCACGCCCAAGTCCTGCGTTGGCCAGCGCTCTGGCCGAAAGCGGCAAGCGCAGGCTCGTTACATAAGGAGGTTCGCGCATGCTGAAGGCCACCACGAACCACAACGCGCACAGTGCAGCGCAACCGCCGAACACCAGCGCCAGGCCACCCTGCTGATAGAGCATGCCGCCCAGCACGCCACCGAGACCGGCACCGAGAAATTGACTGGTGGAGTAGACGCCCATCGCGGTGCCCTTGCCGCCGGCCGGCGCGACTTTGCTGATCAACGAAGGCAGCGACGCCTCCAGCAGATTGAACGCGATGAAGAAGCCCACCATGCCGACGACCAGCATCCACAAGCCATTTCCGAACCACCAGAAGAACAGCTCGCAGAGCAGCAACGCGGAGACCGCTCCCAACAGCACGCGGCGCATCTGGCGCTTCTTCTCGCCATAAATAATGAAGGGAATCATGCCGAAGAAGCCGACCAGCAGTGCCGTGAGGTAGACCCACCAATGCTCTTCCTTGGGCAACGCGCCCTGCTCTACCAGTGCCAGCGGCAGCGCGACAAAGCTGGCCATCAGGATCGCATGCAGCGCCAGGATGCTGAAATCCAAGCGCAACAGATCGGGGTGGCGCAACGTCAGGCCGAGCGCCTGCTTGGCAACACCGGATTCGCGATGGCGCACATGCGCCTGGGCCTTGGGCAGCAACGCGACGATGACTCCGCCAAGCAACGCCATGCCGGCGGTTACCCAGAACAGCCCGGAGAGACCGAAGGCACGGGTCAGCAACGGCCCGACGATCATCGCGACAGCGAAGGAAAAACCGATGCTCACGCCGATCAGCGCCATTGCCTTGGTCCGATGCTGTTCGCGGGTCAGGTCCGAGAGCAGCGCCATCACTGCAGCGGAAATCGCCCCCGCCCCTTGCAGGATGCGCCCGGCGATGACGCCCCAGATGCTGTCGGACATCGCCGCCAGTGCGGCTCCGGCAGCAAAGATCAGCAGGCCGAAATAGATGATCGGCAGGCGACCAATACGATCGGAAAGGATACCGAAGGGAATTTGCAGCAGCGCCTGGGTCAAACCATAGGCGCCTATCGCAAGGCCGATCAGGGTCGGCGTAGCGCCTTCCAGGTCCATGCCATAGGTTGCCAGCACGGGCAAAACCATGAACATGCCGAGCATGCGAAAAGCGAAAACCAGGGCCAGCCCGGAAGCTGCGCGTTTTTCGCTGGCGCTCATGCGCTCGCTGTAGGGGTCCTGCATGGAGGGTCTCGCTTGTATGAACCGGCGGCGATTCTAGCAGCCCTACCCTGTTCGGCACAGGCGCGCGGTTTTGCCGCGACTATCACCCCGGCCGTATACTTTCGGGTTTCCGCCCGCCACGCGAGGCTGTTTTGGACAAGATTCTGATTCGTGGGGCCCGCACCCACAACCTGAAGAACATCGACCTCACCCTGCCGCGCGACAAGCTGATCGTCATCACCGGTCTGTCTGGCTCCGGCAAATCATCATTGGCATTCGATACCCTCTACGCAGAAGGCCAGCGCCGTTACGTCGAATCGCTTTCGGCCTATGCCAGGCAATTTCTCTCGATGATGGAAAAGCCTGACGTCGACACCATCGAAGGGCTCTCTCCGGCGATCTCCATCGAACAGAAATCGACGTCGCATAACCCCCGCTCCACCGTGGGTACCATCACCGAGATCTACGATTACCTGCGCCTGCTCTACGCACGGGTCGGCACGCCCCGCTGCCCGGACCATGACGCGCCGCTGGAAGCACAGACCGTCAGCCAGATGGTCGATCAGGTACTGGCGCTGCCCGAAGGCCGCAAGCTGATGCTGCTGGCCCCGGTCATCCGCGAACGCAAGGGCGAGCACCTAGCCGTGTTCGACGAACTGCGTGCTCAGGGTTTCGTGCGCGCCCGCGTCAACGGGCGGCTGTACGAGCTCGACGAGCTACCCAAGCTGGACAAGCAGAAGAAACACTCGATCGACGTGGTGGTGGACCGCTTCAAGGTTCGCGGCGACCTGCAGCAGCGCCTGGCCGAATCCTTCGAAACGGCGCTCAAGCTGGCCGATGGCATCGCCCTGGTCGCCTCCATGGAAGAGGACGACGACAGCGAGGAAATGATCTTCTCCGCACGCTTCGCCTGCCCGATCTGCGGCCACTCGATCAGCGAGCTTGAGCCCAAGCTGTTCTCCTTCAACAACCCAGCCGGCGCCTGCCCCACCTGTGACGGCCTGGGCGTGAAGCAGTTCTTCGACGCCAAGCGCCTGGTCAATGGCGAGCTGACCCTGGCCGAAGGCGCCATACGCGGCTGGGACCGACGCAACGTTTACTATTTCCAGATGCTCGGCTCACTGGCCTCGCATTATGGCTTCAGCCTCGACGAGCCTTTCGACTCACTGGCCGCCGATCATCAGAAGTCCATCCTGCGCGGCAGCGGCCGTGAGAATGTCGAGTTCCGCTACCTCAACGACCGCGGCGATATCGTCAAGCGTTCGCACCCGTTCGAAGGCATCGTTCCCAACCTGGAACGCCGCTACCGCGAAACCGAGTCCAATTCGGTTCGCGAAGAGCTCGCCAAATACCTCAGCACCCAGCCCTGCCCGGACTGTCGCGGCACGCGTCTGCGCCGCGAAGCACGCCACGTGTGGGTTGGCGACAAGACCCTGCCTGCGGTCACGGCCATGCCCATCGGCGACGCCACCGACTACTTCGGCGTCCTCTCGCTCAGCGGACGGCGCGGCGAGATCGCCGACAAGATTCTCAAGGAGATCCGCGAACGCCTGCAGTTCCTGGTCAACGTCGGCCTGGATTATCTGACCCTGGATCGCAGCGCCGACACCCTGTCCGGCGGCGAAGCCCAGCGTATTCGCCTGGCCAGTCAGATCGGCGCCGGCCTGGTTGGGGTGATGTACATCCTCGACGAACCTTCGATCGGCCTGCATCAGCGCGACAACGAACGCTTGCTGGGCACCCTTCGCCACCTGCGCGACATCGGCAATACGGTGATCGTCGTGGAGCATGACGAGGATGCGATCCGTCTCGCCGACTACGTCGTAGACATCGGTCCAGGTGCCGGCATACATGGCGGCCGCATCGTCGCTGAAGGCACACCTGACGAGGTGATGGCGCACCCGGATTCGCTGACCGGCAAGTACCTCTCTGGTCGGGTAAAGATCAACTATCGGCCTGAGCGCACCCGCCGTGATCCGAAGATGCTGCTCAAGCTCAAGGGCGCGCGTGGCAACAACCTGCGCAACGTCGACCTGGAGATTCCGGTCGGCCTGCTCACCTGCATCACCGGTGTGTCGGGCTCGGGCAAATCAACGCTGATCAACAACACGCTGTTCCCGATCACGGCGACTGCACTCAATGGCGCGACCACGCTGGAAGTAGCCCCGCACGACAGCTTCGATGGGCTGCAGCATCTGGACAAGGTGGTGGACATCGATCAGAGCCCGATCGGCCGCACCCCGCGCTCCAACCCGGCGACCTACACGGGGCTGTTCACGCCGATTCGCGAGCTGTTTGCCGGCGTGCCGGAAGCGCGCTCACGCGGCTACGGTCCGGGCCGCTTCTCTTTCAACGTCAAGGGCGGACGCTGTGAAGCCTGCCAGGGCGACGGCGTGATCAAGGTGGAAATGCACTTCCTGCCCGACATCTACGTGCCCTGTGACGTGTGCAAGGGCAAGCGCTACAACCGCGAAACGCTGGAGGTGAAGTACAAGGGCAAGAGCATCACCGAAGTGCTCGACATGACTATCGAGGAAGCCCGCGAATTCTTCGATCCGGTGCCGGCCGTCGCGCGAAAACTGCAGACGCTGATGGATGTTGGGCTGTCCTACATCAAGCTGGGGCAGAGTGCGACGACCCTGTCTGGCGGTGAGGCGCAGCGCGTCAAACTGTCCCGCGAGCTGTCCAAGCGTGACACGGGCAAGACGCTGTACATTCTTGATGAACCCACCACCGGCCTGCATTTCGCCGATATCCAGCAGCTGCTCGACGTACTGCACCGTCTGCGCGACCACGGCAATACGGTCGTGGTGATCGAGCACAACCTTGACGTCATCAAGACGGCCGACTGGCTGGTGGATCTCGGCCCGGAAGGCGGCTCGAAGGGTGGCCAGATCATCGCCTGCGGTACGCCGGAAGAGGTGGCAGGCATGGCCCAGTCTCATACCGGTCATTTCCTCAAACCGTTACTCGAGCGCGACCGCTCGGCGGGTTGATCATCGCGTCGGCAGCCGTTTCGGCAACAAGCGCAAGCGCAGCGGGGTCCACTACGGATCCCGCCGGGCAGTTGGGCGGGACACTCCTAGCCCGATAAGGAAAAATCCTGATGCGAATTGCGCTTGCTGCCTGCCTGCTTGGCGCCGGCCTGCTACCCGGTCTCGCCGCCGCCCAACCCAACGGCCCTTGGATCACCAATGAGCAGAACGTCTCGCTGGAGGCGTTCATGAGCAACAACCAGCTGTACGATCAGCTCAACGCACTTTCACGACGCTTCCCGGATGCCCTGCGACTAGAACAGGCCGGCAGCAGCAACGAAGGCCGACCAATCTGGCTGGCCAGGCTGGGTAATTCAGACAAATCAGCCGTGATGATCATCACCCAACAGCACGGCAACGAACCTCACGGCACCGAAGCGGCGGTCAATCTGATAAAACGCCTTGCCTCGGGCGGGGCCTTGTCCCGCCAGGTACTGGATAATCTGCAGGTGCTGATCGTGCCGAGGGTCAACCCAGACGGCGCCGAGCGTTTCAGTCGCGGCAACATGGATTTCAGCGCCCCGCAAACCAGCGCTGACTGCCTGCGCGCCGATGGCACCCTGAATCCTGCCAAGTTGGATCAGCACCTCGGCGCCAACGTGACCGCCTTCACCAATGCCGACGGCCAACGCCGATTTAGCTACGACATCAACCGCTACCACTGGACAGACTGGAGCAAGAGCACGCAGATACGCTGCAATCCAGGCCTGGCCAGTGAGCGGCACTTCAACCCGGGGCAGAACCCGGTGCCCGAAGCGGTTGCGGTACGCGGCATCTATGACCGTTACCGTCCCATCTGGCTGGTAGATGTGCACAATCAGAACCCTGCCGTGGTACTCGAGGATGTGGATCCTGAAGTGAACCGCCCGGGACGCCAGGTGACCGGTTCTATCACCTGGCCAACTCACCCGGATGTCGCCCCGGAAGCGGTAGCACTGTCGAAGCAGCTGGCAATCGTGATGAAGCAGCGCTCCACGCAGCTTGGCTTCATGGAAATCACCAACTACTACTATGAGCACCCCAGCGGCGATGTCCGCCGCGGCGGCGGCGATCCAGGCATTGCCCGAAACGCATACGGCCTGCTGGGGACCGAGCGACTGGCCGCCGGCGAAACAGGCCCATTGGGCGGCAGCGTGCTCATGGAAATCGGCGGATTGAACAGCCGCGGCCAGAAGTCTGCCGGCATGCTGCGCAACAATGTGCGTGAAATGCTTGAGGCCGTGCTTGTCGCAACTGCCGACGGCAGTCTGACGGCGATCGATCCGGCAGAGGCCGATCGCCTTCTGCCACCCGGACAGGAGAGCGATAAGCCGCTCAACAATCCCCACGAATAGCGCTGAAGAGACAAGAAAGCCCGCAGCACTCGCTGCGGGCTTCTCGATCTTGCGGATACCGCGAATCGCTTATGCCGGCACTTCCGACAACGGAATATCCAGGGCGGCGGCAATACCTGCTCCATAGGCCGGATCAGCCCTCAGGCAGTGGCTGATGTGGCGAATCTTGATATGACGCGCCACTCCCTGCATCGACCGAGCGGTATTTTCGAACAACCGCTGCTGTTCATCAGCCTTCATCAAGCGGAACAGGTTGCCCGGCTGAGTGAAGTAATCGGCGTCGTCGGCACGGTAGTCGTAACGATCCGCCGCCCCCTCGAGAGCCAGCGGTGGCTCGCTGAAGTCAGGCTGTTCCTGCCACTCGCCATAGGTATTCGGCTCGTAATGCAGACGACCGCCCTGATTGCCATCTACGCGCATGGCACCATCGCGATGGTAGCTGTGGACCGGGCAACGCGGAGCGTTGACCGGAATCTGATGGTGATTCACCCCCAGCCGGTAGCGTTGCGCATCCCCGTAGGAGAAAAGACGGCCCTGCAACATACGGTCTGGAGAGAAGCTGATGCCCGGAACGACATTCGCCGGCGTGAATGCCGCCTGCTCGACATCCTGGAAGTAGTTGTCGGGATTGCGGTTGAGTTCGTAATAGCCGACCTCGATCAATGGGTAGTCAGCATGCGGCCAGACCTTGGTGAGGTCGAACGGATGGTACGGCACCTTGGCAGCGTCGGCCTCCGGCATTATCTGCACATACATCGTCCAACGTGGATATTCGCCACGCTCGATGGCCTCGAAAAGATCGCGCTGCGAACTCTCCCGGTCATTGGCAACGATGGCTGCCGCCTCGGCGTCGGTGAGATTCTTGATGCCCTGCTGGGTCCGAAAGTGAAACTTCACCCAGAAACGCTCGTTGTTCGGACTGATGAAGCTGTAGGTGTGCGAACCGAAACCGTGCATATGGCGGTACGACGCCGGAATGCCCCGATCGCCCATGACATAGGTGATCTGGTGCAAGGCCTCAGGCAGCCCGGTCCAGAAGTCCCAGTTGTTGTTCGCGCTGCGCATGTTGGTGCGCGGATCGCGTTTTACTGCGTGGTTGAGGTCCGGAAACTTCAGCGGATCGCGGAAAAAGAACACCGGGGTGTTATTGCCCACCATGTCCCAGTTGCCTTGCTCGGTGTAGAACTTCAGTGCGTAACCACGAATGTCGCGCTCGGCATCGGCGGCACCACGCTCGCCTGCGACGGTCGAAAAGCGCGCGAACAGCGGAGTGCGCTTGCCGATCTCGGAAAATAGCTTGGCTTTGGTGTAGCGGGTGATGTCATGGGTGACCACGAACTCGCCAAACGCGCCCGACCCCTTCGCGTGCATACGACGCTCCGGAATCACCTCGCGGTCGAAATGAGCGAGCTTCTCCAGAAACCATACGTCCTGAAGCAGCATGGGACCACGGCGGCCCGCAGTCATGGAGTTCTGGTTTTCGGATACCGGCGCACCGGCAACGGTTGTGAGCTTCGGCTTGTCAGTCATGGTTGCAGCTCCTTGGTATTCAATAGCTTCCAGGGTCTTGGTAAGTACCTGCTGGTTGAATGCCATCATAGGAAGCAAGCGCAACGGCGACTAATGATGAAGATCAACGCCCCTTATAGAGCCAGTCTCTCAGAATCCTTTGGGCATAAAAAAACCGAGCCAAAAGGCTCGGTTTTTAATTGCTGCTACCGATCTTACTCGGCGGCTTCCACTTCACCAGTGACCGGACGGTCAACCAGCTCGACGTAAGCCATAGGTGCGTTGTCACCAGCGCGGAAGCCGCACTTGAGGATACGCAGATAGCCGCCCTGACGGGTGGCGTAACGCTTGCCCAGATCGTTGAACAGCTTGCCTACGGCAGCCTTCGAACGAGTACGGTCAAAAGCCAGACGACGGTTAGCGACGCTGTCTTCCTTAGCCAGGGTGATCAGCGGCTCGGCAACACGACGCAGTTCCTTGGCCTTGGGCAGGGTGGTCTTGATCAGTTCGTGCTCGAACAGCGACACCGCCATGTTTTGGAACATGGCCTTGCGGTGGGCGCTGGTGCGGCTCAGGTGACGGCCACTTTTACGATGACGCATGATTGAAATTCCTTACCAAACGTTCAGTTCGGTTACTGGGGGCGATCAGGCAGTGGCCTTATCGTCCTTCTTGAGACTTGCCGGCGGCCAGTTATCCAGACGCATACCGAGGGACAAACCACGCGAAGCCAGAACGTCCTTGATCTCAGTCAGGGACTTCTTGCCCAGATTCGGCGTCTTCAACAGCTCTACTTCGGTGCGCTGAATCAGATCACCAATGTAGTAGATGTTTTCCGCCTTCAGGCAGTTGGCCGAACGTACGGTCAGCTCCAGGTCATCAACCGGACGCAACAGGATCGGATCGATCTCGTCTTCCTGCTCGATTACAACCGGCTCGCTGTCGCCCTTGAGGTCGACGAACGCAGCCAGCTGTTGCTGCAGGATGGTCGCTGCACGACGGATCGCCTCTTCGGGATCCAGGGTGCCGTTGGTTTCCAGGTCAATGACCAGTTTGTCCAGGTTGGTGCGCTGCTCTACACGAGCATTCTCGACCACGTAAGCCACGCGACGAACCGGGCTGAAAGTGGCGTCGAGCTGCAGACGACCGATGCTACGGCTCTCGTCTTCATCGCTCTGACGCGCATCAGCAGGCTCGTAACCGCGGCCGCGAGCGACCTTGAGCTTCATGTTGAGCGAGCCGTTGGCCGCCAGATTGGCGATCAGGTGATCGCCATTGACGATTTCGACATCGTGATCCAGCTGGATATCGGCAGCGGTAACAGCGCCCGCGCCCTTCTTCACCAGGCTCAAGGTCACTTCATCACGGCCGTGCAGCTTGATGGCGATACCTTTGAGGTTGAGCAGGATTTCGATGACATCTTCCTGCACGCCCTCGATGGCGCTGTACTCGTGGAGCACACCGTCGATCTCGGCCTCGACCACAGCGCAGCCGGGCATGGAGGACAACAGAATACGACGCAGCGCGTTGCCAAGGGTGTGGCCAAAACCACGCTCGAGGGGCTCGAGAGTGATCTTGGCACGGGTCGGACTGACCACCTGCACATCGATATGGCGGGGGGTCAGGAACTCATTTACCGAACTCTGCATGGATACACCTATTTTCTAGCCCTTACTTGGAGTAGAGCTCGACAATCAGGTTTTCGTTGATGTCGGCGGACAGATCGCTGCGAGCCGGAACATTCTTGAAAACACCGGATTTCTTGTCGGCATCTACTTCGACCCATTCAACGCGACCGCGCTGAGCGCACAGATCGAGGGCCT
>Ga0209212_1004146_pt1 | contig 18233 bp, 20 predicted proteins | sample RifGroC2_FD_183996 | JGI IMG/M metagenome (GOLD analysis project Ga0209212, IMG submission 183996) | Groundwater microbial communities from Rifle, Colorado, USA - Groundwater C2 (SPAdes) (version 2) | ecosystem: Environmental > Aquatic > Deep subsurface > Groundwater | place: Rifle, Colorado...
AACCCGCCAGGACGGCGGCTTCCCCGATGACCTTGTTTCCCTGCATCAGTACTTTATTCACGGTAAACCTCGATCGCGATATCCGGGCAGGCGATTGCGCACAGGGTGCACCCCGTGCACTCTTCCTCTTCCTCCTTGAATTGCACCGGACGGTATCCCCGGGAATTGTACTCCCGGGAGGGGGTGATCAGACCCTTCTTGCATGCCTGGATGCATAGGTGGCATTCCTTGCAGAGTTCCTTGTCGATGGTGATATGTCCCTTCAACTCCCGTTTCTCCTCATGGAACGACGGATTGTTCGTTTCGGCGATCTTCCGTCGGCGATGTTCGCTCGCACGTTCCCGCGTATGGCGAGAATGCAAAGCAACGACTGAATGTCATCCGGATTTCTTGCGCATCTCGGTCGGAAAGTCAAGATGAAATTGTGATCATTATCCAGTGGAATCCCATGCGACATTGATAGCCCATATGTGAGGACGTTGGCCGCTCATACTGTCAGGGCATACGTTTTTTTAAGGATTCCAAATCGTAAATACGGATGAAATTTCGCGATGTCGCCAGGATCCCTTTGTCACGGAGGATTTTCAGTTCTTTGTTGATGCTCTCACGGGAGACGCCGAGGATGTCTCCCAATTCCTGTTGGGATATTTTTAAAATGGATTCACGGCAGTTCTTATCACCAAGAACCTGCGATTCAGCCAGTTCGACGAGCTTTTTTGCAAGTCTCGCAGACAAATTCAGAAAACACATCTCCGCCAGGAGATCGTCCGTCTTGCGCAACCTCGCCGACAGTGCGTTGAGAATAGCGCGGACGGCGTTATCATTATTGAGTAAGAAGGAAAGAAAATCATTGCGATTGAGGGCATAGAGGCGGGAATCCTCCAACGCCACTGCATCGGCTGAGCGAGGTTGGCCGTCCAGCAGCGCCATCTCTCCCAGGAACTCTCCCTGCCCAAGAATAGCAAGGGTCATCTTTTCCATACGTCTGGACAGGGAGATTTTTATCCGACCTTGCATGATGATATACAGCGCCGTTCCTTCATCGCCTTGTCGGAAAAGGTTCTCGCCCTTCTCGATGCCTTCCCGTCGCAGCAGGCTCGCCAGATTCTGCAGATCAGTCTCGGAAAGGGACGCGAATAACGGGACTTTCTTCAGTACGGTCTTGAGTGCAGTAATAGGCGTCATCAACGGGCCCCGGTCTCTGTGATATCCATCTCACAATAAGCGTGAAGTACTTCACATAGTTAGGCGAGATATTGCTTGACCTTATGATAATCGATCTATACTTTATAGGCAAGAGAAATTGACAGCGAAATGATAAATGAGCAGGAGGTATAATCATGAAGATCGGAAATAAGCTAGATTCTCGTGGATTTACAATAGTTGAAGTCGCAGTTGCCATTTTCATGCTTGTAGCTGCCTTCATGGGGGTCGCTTCTACGACGGTTATGGTCGTAAACGGGAATGCGATCAGTAAAATGTCTACCACTGCGTCCGCTTTGGCAAGCGCTAAAATGGAAGATCTGAAATCCAAGTCCTTTACCGATGCCAATCTTGCTGCGGGTTCTCATGCGGATGCCGAAAACCCTCTCCAGGGGTTTTATACGCGCTCCTGGAGCGTGACGGATGTCATGGATGCGTCAGGGATGGGTGTGTCTTATAAAACCATCTCATTAACGGTGACATGGAACGGACAGAACAGTTCCAGAAGCATGTCTTTGAGTACCCTGAAGACAAATTCAAGTTAACGCGAGGAGTGTTTATATGCGAAAAGACAGACGAACAATAAGCGGTTTCACCTTGGTAGAGTTGATTACCTCCATGGCGATCGGTATGATCGTTCTTTCGGCGCTTTACAGCGTCTTTATCATGCAAAACCGGACATTGTCCACCCAGGAACAGATAGCGGAGATACAGCAGACTGCGCGTATTGGCATGGATATCATGCTGCGGGACATACGGATGGCCGGTTATAATCCATCGAAAACAACCTCCTGGATCAGCGGAACGAAACCTGGGCTGACCAATGCTACGGCAGATTCCTTGAGTTTTGTCTCCGATCTCAATGCCGATGCCGATACCACTGCCGCAGAGGTCAACCCTGAAGAGAACGTGACCTATGACAGAGTCGATGACGGCGGCATCTCTTGTCTGCGCAGGACGGTGAACGGCGCCGGGAACTCCCTCGTTGAAAACATGGAATCCTTGACCTTTGTTTATTACGATGAGGCCGGCAACACGTTATCGTTACCGGCTTCATTGTCGGATGTCCGGAAGATTCAGGTGACAATCACGGCAAAAACTGCGTTGCCGGATAATGCTTATGTGGATCCGATTCTAGGCGATCATTATCGGCGGTATAGCCTGACGTCTCAGGTCACGCCGAGGAACTTAGGCTTATGAGCGATGAAATCGGATAGTTTATCCAGGCAGAATGGAATGGTTCTTGTAGTGAGTTTGGTGCTGCTTTCGGTCATGCTCGTCATTGCCTTCAGCGCCATTATGATGACCTCCACGGACCTGAAGATGACCGGCCATTTCAGGTCGAATAAAAAAGCTTTTTATTTCGCCGAGGCAGGACTGGAAGAGGCGAAGGCCCGAATGCGTGTGGGCGCCGCCAATCCAATTGCCGATAATCATCCGACGCAGACTTCCTGGGCGGCCTACATCGGTTCGGAGAATAAAGCGCAACAGAAAGGGTATAACAGCGGCAACGCTATGCATATCCGTGTGTCCAGCGACCAGGCTGACATGGGCTATGTGGTGAGGATCGTCCACCAAACTGACGGCGCCGGCGGCATCCTCTACTGGGGGGATGCCAATAAGAATGGCGTCAATGAACGCACGACGTCATACGGACCTGCCATGCGGAATATCTACCTTGTGAGCAGCGAAGGAACCTATGCCGGGTCGAGCAGGGTCATTGAGGCGGAAATAGCGAAATTGCCCCCCGTCAATGTACCGGCGGCCCTCAGCGTGAATGCTTCGACGACAGTGAAAGGGTCGAGCACCCATATTATCGGAACGGATGCCTGCGGAGGGAACGACTTACCCGGAATTTCGAGCTCCAATTCCCCCGGATCGATTATCTTAAGCGGCGATCCGAATATTGAGGGCGTAGGTGTACCGGCAATTGCCTACAACGGAACTGTGATAGATGTTCAGAACCTTATTAACACATATAAAAAAACGGCCAATTTCACATATACAGTGAGCAACGCGACACATACGGCCTCGACAACGCCCGGTCCCGGTGATAACTGGGGAACGCCGACTGCGGGCGCTACTTCGCAATCTCCCTCCTCCTGCAGCGTTCGAAACATCGTCTATTACAATACGGGAGGTACGGGAATACAGCTTAGCGGCGGCGTTTCCGGTTGCGGCATGCTGCTCGTCGAGGGGGATCTTAAATTGTCGGGAAATTTTTCCTGGTATGGTCCGATCATAACGACCGGTTCTTTGAGTATATTGGGAGGCGGGAATAAGAATATTACCGGGGGCATACTTTCCGGCGGCTCCACCACCAATGCCGAGGATGCCATTGGGGGGAATACCAATATCGTCTATTGCAGCCAAGCCATGAACAGTCAGACGGACTCCATGTCCATACAGATTCTGAGTTGGATGGATAAATCCTCTCAATAAGTACAATTCCATTGCCATTATCCGGTGGATAAGATACAAGAAAACCGGTATTAAGGAGAAGGCGATGGATTTCAGGAAACTATTCAAGAACATGTCCATGGAAAACAAGGGGCTCTACCACAAGCTCTCCATCATCTTTGCGTTCTTTTTCCTTATCCCCCTGCTGGGTTTCGCCTACTTTGCCGTCAAGTATGATCTTCTGCAAGACAACGCGACACCTTTGTTTGCCCTGGTCTTTCTGATTTCTTCCCTGGTCGGATATACCATCATCCGGAGGATATTTGATCAAATCCTTGTCACGTCGAAAAGCATGAAGGAGACGGTTGCGAAGGATATTAAAATATCGGAGCCGCTGGATACGGCGAGCGAACTCCAGGGGATCGCCCAGTCCTTTCATGCGATTCAAACGGAGCTCCTCAGCAGTTTCCATAATCTGGACAGGCGCGTCTCGCAGATTTCCACCCTGAAAGAGCTCTCGGACCTCTGTTACGTCACCTTCGATGCGGAAGACCTCTTGTATATTACCCTGGAGCGGGCGCTGAAACTGATAAATGCCGACATCGGCTCCGTGCTCATTTTAGATCAGCCGAAGCGGGAGGCATTTATCCTGCAAGCCAACATCGGTTTGGGGTCGCACCTGCAGAAAGGGGAGAGGATCGCCTTTGCGGACAGCATCGCCAAATACGCCGTGATCAACAAGACCCCCTTGCTCGTTGAAGACATCGAGAAGGATATCCGTTTCGGGCGGTCCAACCGTTCCCACTATGGGACAAAGTCCGTTCTCTGCATGCCGCTCAAAGGGATCAACGAGGTCATCGGCGTCTTGACTTTCTCACGCCGCGATTCGGCTCTCCCCTTTACCCAGGATGACGCGGATGTCCTGAGCCCTCTTCTGAGCAGCGCCGCCTTCACTTACGACAATTTGGGTCTGATAAAAAAGAATGAGGCGAAGGATCTGCACCTCAAGGCGCTGGATGAAGTGCATCATCTCCTGAGCTCCAGCCTTTCTGGCAGCGAAGTACTGAGCGCGATTCTGAAACAGATCCAGTCGGATATCTCCTGCGAACTGGTCATGGTTCTGCTCGAGAGTGAAAATAACCCCGAGAATTTGAGTGTGGTTGATTTTCTGACGGACCTGCCCACCACGCTTTCGAGACATGCAGAGTACCCGTATGCAGGCACCGCTATCGAACGGGTGATCAGGCAAGGGACGAGTTCGCTGATCAGCGAACCGAACGGCTGGACCCACCCGATTGAAGCGGCGCTTTTTGCCGACCATCACCTAAATTTTTGTTTTTTATCGCCCCTCAGGATGGACGGCATGGTCCGTGGGGTTCTGGCGTTGGGATTCCTGCAGCCGCACGCAATAACCGACGCCCAGGAGCGTCTCGAACGCCTGACCGATCTGGCGGCGCTGACCATAGAAAAGGGTTTGCTGTCGGCTTTCGTCGTGAAGCGGGAGCAGGAGATGGCCATCATCAAACAGATCGGCAGTCTGCTTGCCGCCTCGACATTCGATATGCAGGGAGTCATGGGACACACGTTGGATCTCATCCGGGCGACTCTCGATGTGGAGGCGGGGTCCCTGCTGCTTCTGGATAAGGGCGATCTCGTCTTCAATGTGGCTTTCAATGTCGATGATTCGATTACTATGGACTTGCTCCGGACGATAAAGCTTAAGTTGGGACAGGGGATCGCAGGGTATTGTGCAGCCCGCGGCGAACCGATCATAGTGCGAAATGCCAGAGAGTCAAAACAATTCTCCCCCGAATTCGACCGCATTACCGGGTTTCATACCCGTTCGGTGCTCTGCGTCCCTCTTATCTCCCAGGGCCAGGTCGTCGGAGTCATTGAGGTCATCAACAAACGGGGTGGGGACTTCAACGAAAGCGATATGCGTCTCATGCAATCCATCGCGACCTCCGTGAGCATTGCCCTGGAGAATGCGCGGCTCTACCAGGAAACCCTTCTGATGGCCGAAAACGAACGCGGGATCAGGAACATGTTCCAGAAGTTCGTTCCCAAAGAAATCGTGGACAAGATCACGCACGATACGAATGGTGAAAAACCGGTCATCGATGAGCTAAAGACCCTGACCTTGATGAATATTGACCTCCGCGGTTTCTCGCTCCTTGCACGGGAGCTGGGTCCGCATAAGACGGTAGCCGTGCTGAACCATTTCTTCGGCATCATGGGGGGAATCGTCTTCAAGCACCTGGGGATCGTGGATAAGTATCTGGGGGATGGGTTCCTGGCACTGTTCGGGGCGCCCGTTTCCGATGGTCGCGACGCGGATCACGCCATTGCCGCGGCCCTGGAGATGAAGGCGGCTATCGGATCGATCAATGATTATTTTTCGGGTGAGATCGTGAAACCCCTGGCCATCGGTATCAGCATCCATACCGGTGAAGCCGTCGTCGGCAATATCGGTTTTGAAAAGAAAATGGACTATACGGTCATCGGCGATGCGGTGAACGTCGTTTTCAGCCTTCAGGATCTGACCAGGATCATACCAAACGGCATTGTCGTCAGCGAGAAGACGCTCCGGGCGCTCTCCAAAGCCCGCCCGAAGGTGCGGGAGATGGGTAGCTGCGACGCCGGACAGGGCCTGGAAGAACTGAAGACTTACGAGCTCATGGGATTGAAACCCTGATTTTTGTGTTCAGAGCTTGGTGATCTGAAATCCCTCCAGTTTGATCGCGACGGAGCGCTGGAGAAGTTCGATTGCAACGACGAAGAGCTCCTTTGCATAGTCCGTCTTGAGGACCAGCCCTTCGACCCCCTTGAAGGGACCGTCGATGATCCGAGCCGGTTCGCCGACCTTGGGGTACTGGAACTGCTGCACCTCCACCTTCGAGTGAACAATCCGCTGGATGGCGTCGATCGTGGCGTCGGGTATCGGGATCGGTTCCGAGCCCCGCGGTTTTCCGAGGATGCGGACGATGCCGAAGGTCTTCAGGACGTCCACCTTGATTTCGTTGTTCAAGAGGGGAAGCTCGACGAAGAGATACCCCGGGAACATGGCGATCATCATCTTCTTGCGGCGGTCGACCCGTTTGCTCCAGACCTCCATCTTGGGCAGGAAGGCGTGATAGGCCTTCTGGGTCAGACCAAGGTAGACTCGGTCTTCGTGGCGGCTTCGTGTATGGACGGCGTACCAGGACATGGGTCTCCTTTATAACAGCGGTTTGCTATTTTCAACAGTGAATTGACAATGGTATTGAAGATCAACGGCTTAACTCTTGCGGTCGGCGAGGGGGAGGAGCTTCTTCCCGCACGGGTCGCTTCGCTCCTCGGTCTTTCTGCGGAAGCGGTGAGCGGGCTCCGCGTGATTCGGCGATCGGTGGATGCGCGGCGCTCCCGCCCGCCCCGTTTCGTCTACCTTCTCGCCGTCCGCCTTCCGGACGGAACCCCCTTTGCTATCGATAAGACCACCGCCGGTGTGACCGTGATGGAGGAGCCGGATGCCCAGGTTGCCGGGGAAGACGGGCCTTCCGCAGCAGGCTCCCCTGCGCCGGACCGCAGACCGGTCGTCGTCGGCTGCGGGCCGGCGGGGCTTTTTTCTGCGCTGACCCTCGCCCGGAGAGGGATACCCGTTATCCTCCTGGAGCGGGGTAAGACCGTCTCGGACCGGCTCGGCGATGTCCGTTCGTTCTGGGAGAAGGGCATACTCGATCAGGGAAGCCATGTCCATTTCGGCGAGGGCGGGGCGGGGACCTTTTCCGACGGCAAACTGACCAGTCGAATCAAAAATCCATACACCGGCTTGGTCAAGCGGATCATGGTCGACATGGGGGCGCCCGCCGATATTCTGGTCGACGCCCGTCCTCACATCGGGACGGACCGGCTGCAGGGGGTCGTTGTCAACCTCCGCAACCGGCTTATCGAAATGGGCTGCGACATCCGTTTCGGGGCCCGGGCGACGGATTTCATCATCCACAGGGGGAGAATCGCCGGGGTTGTCGTCAACGGCTCCGACGAGATCCGGACGGGACACCTGATCCTGGCGACCGGTCAGTCCGCCGACGACACGTACACGGGGCTGGCGGAAAAAGGGGTCGCCCTGACGCCGAAGCCGTTCGCCATGGGGCTGCGCGTCGAACACCCCCAGGAGACCATCAACCGGATCCAGTACGGGCGCTGGGCCGGCCATCCGGACCTCCCCCCGGCGGATTATTTTCTCACGGCCGGCATCAAGACGACGGGTCGTTCGGTCTATTCCTTCTGCATGTGCCCGGGAGGGCTGGTGATCGGGTGCAGCGTCAGGGAGGGCGGTGTGATCACCAACGGGATGAGCCGTTTTTGCAGGGACAGTCCGTATGCCAACAGCGCCGTGGTGGTCAATGTCCGGATTGACGACATGGGAAGCGAAGGTCCGCTGGCGGGCCTGGCCTTCCGCAGACACTGGGAGGAAGCGGCCTTCCGGGCCGGCGGCGGAAACTACTTTGCCCCGGTGGAGAGGCTGACCGACTTTCTGGCGGGCAAGAAAGGTTCGCCCATCGAAGGGTGCAGCTTCCGCCCCGGGTTTAGGGACGCGGATCTGCGCGAAGTTCTCCCCCCGTTTGTCAGCGAGGCCCTGAAAGGGGGATTCGCCGAATTCGAAAGGAAGATGCCGGGGTTTGTCACTAGGGAGGCGACGCTGATCGGCGTGGAGACCCGGACTTCGTCGCCCGTCCGCGTCGTCCGGGGTGAAGACGGCCAGAGCGTGACCACGGCGGGCCTGTATCCCTGCGGTGAGGGATCGGGTTACGCGGGGGGGATCATCAGCTCGGCCCTCGACGGCATCCGGGCGGCGGAGCGTCTTGTGATTTCTATGGGTTGATCCGGGCATCGATGACGAGGTCGTCGCCCCGGCGGGTGATCCGCCGGAAGGAGAGACGAAGGGCGTCGTCCATATGCCGGATGCCCATCTCGCCGACGGCGTTGAGCCCCTCGCCGGTTATCTTGGGGGCGATGATCGCGACCAGGCGGTCGGCGAGTTTCTCCTTTAAAAATGAGGTGATGACGGCGGCGCCGCCCTCGACGAGAAGCGAGGAGATCTCCCTTTTCCCGAGGACCCTAAGGAGCATGTGCAGGTCCACGCGGCCCGACCGGTCTTCCCCGATCTCCAGCACCTCGATCCCCTTTTCTTCAAAGGGCCGCCGCCTTTCGATCGCGGCCCGGCGGGTCGTGGCGACGATTGTACGGGCGTCTTTTTGCTGCTCGAAGATGCGCGCCTCCGGAGAGGTCCGCAATTGCGAGTCGACGACGATCCGGAGGGGGTTTCTCCCCCGGACGAGACGACAGGTCAGCTCCGGGTCGTCCGCAAGGGCAGTGCCCGCCCCGATAAGGATCGCGTCGTGGGCTCTCCGCAACCGGTGGGCGAGACGGAGCGACGGCGGCGAACTGACCCAGCGCGAATGGCCGGTCGCTGTCGCGATCCGGCCGTCGAGGGTCTGGGCGAATTTAACGGTGACGAAGGGGAGGCCGGTCCGGATGTATTTAAAAAAGACCTCGTTCAGCCGCCGGCAGTCCTCGGCGAGAACCCCGATCCGGGTTTCGATTCCGTGCTGCGCGAGGGTCCCGATCCCTCTGCCGGAGACAAGGGGATTGGGATCGGTCGTCCCGACGACGACGCGCCCGGGACGGCAGGCGACAAGGGCGTCGACGCAGGGGGCGGTCCTCCCGAAGTGGCTGCAGGGTTCCAGCGTGATATAAAAGACCGCCCCCGCGACCGTCTCCGTGGCGTTTTTGATGGCGTCGATCTCGGCGTGGTTTTCCCCGCAGCGGTGGTGGTGCCCTTCCCCGATGATCCGATCTGCACGGACGATGACGGCGCCGACCATCGGATTCGGGCTGACGCTACCCTCCCCCTTCCGGGCCAGTCGAAGGGCCCGTCGCATATAATATTCATCGCGCCTGCCGTTTTTTGTTTCTGCCATGGCCTGTTTTTCCCCGGGACCGATACGGTATGGCTTTTATATAGCACGCCAGAGAAGCAAGCGCATCATTTTTTGCGAAGCTCGGAGTGACCGGTGCACCAGTCGTTATGATGATTCCCGGTTTTTCTGTTGTGATCCTTTCGGTAAATGTGCTATGGATGCGCCACCGATTGCCGGACCGAAAGGAGAATCGAGTATGAAGGGTGTCGTCTTAGCGGGAGGTCTGGGGACCAGGATGTATCCCCTGACCAAGGTGACCAACAAACATCTGCTGCCGATCTACAATATGCCGATGGTGTATTATCCTATCCGGACCCTGGTAAACGCAGGGATCGATCAGATCCTGGTTGTCACCGGCGGGAACAGCGCCGGCGAATTTCTCCGTCTTTTGGGAAACGGAAAAGAATTCGGTCTCCGCCATCTGAACTACACCTACCAGGAAGGGGAGGGGGGGATCGCCGCAGCGCTAAGCCTCGCCGAATATTTTTGTGATAATGACAAGATTGTTGTTATTCTTGGCGACAATATCATCGAAAAAAACATTTGCTCCGCCGTGGAATCTTTCCGTGCCCAGAAGGAAGGGGCGCGCATCCTGCTCAAGGAAGTGCCCGATCCGCAGCGTTTCGGCGTCCCGGTCTTCGAGGGGGAGAAGATTATCCGGATCGATGAAAAACCGAAGGCGCCCGCCTCCAACTATGCGGTCATCGGGATCTACATGTACGATCACCGGGTATTCGATTTCATCAAGACCCTCAAGCCTTCGGAGCGGGGGGAACTGGAGATCACCGACGTCAATAACTTTTATATCCGCGAGGGGAAGATCGCCTGGGATGTCCTTGAAGGATGGTGGACCGACGCAGGGACCTTCGATTCTCTCCGGTATGCGGGCAATATGGTGGCCGAGACGGGGGCGAACAAACTCTGACGGCTTCGTAAAAAGGCCGGATGCTGCGTTGCGCTTCATCCCTCGTCGCTGCGGCGTACGGCAAAGTACGCCTCACTCCTCGGGTTTCGCACGCCTTGCCTGCGGCCTTTTTACGAAGCCGTCGACACTAATGGCCTCGTAAAAGGTTTTTTCCTTCTCGTGATAGGGGAGGGGAGAGTCATTTTTTTTCGAATTCGTCAACTTTAAACGGGTGGGGAAGGGGGAAGGATAGGCAATGATCGACGGGGTGATGATCAAGAAATTGAAGGTGATTTCTGACGAACGGGGACGACTGATGGAGATCCTCCGCGCCGATGACGAGATGTTTTCCGTTTTTGGCCAGGTCTACATGACCACCGCCTATCCGGGCGTCGTCAAAGGGTGGCACTACCACAAAAAACAGTCCGACAACATGGCGGTCGTCCGGGGGATGATGAAGATCGTCCTGTACGACGGCCGGGAGGGCTCAAAGACCTCCGGGGAGGTCAACGAGTTTTTCGCGGGCGTCCATAACCCTATCCTCGTGCATATCCCGCCCCTGGTATTCCACGGTTTCAAATGCATCTCCCCGGAAGAGGCGATTGTCGTGAATACGCCGACGGACAGTTATAACTACCGGGAGCCGGATGAGTTCCGGGTCCATCCCCACGAGAACGATATCCCCTACGACTGGCAGAGAAAGGACGGCTGATGGACGCTCACCTCCCGGGGGCATGGGGCGGGTTGTTCTCGACGATGTGGTTCCCGGCCTTCTTTGCCCTGGCGGGGGCTGCCATTGGCAGTTTTCTCAATGTCTGCATCGCCCGGATTCCCGAGGGACTCTCCATCGTTTCCCCTGCATCCCGCTGTCCTAAGTGCGGCCACCCCATCCGTTTTTATGACAACATTCCGATTATCGCTTATCTCCTCCTCGGGGGAAAATGCCGGGACTGCAGGGGAAGGATCTCCCCCCGCTACCCCCTGGTCGAGCTCCTGACGGCCGTCTTTGCCTGGTTTCTCTTCCGGAAATTCGGTCTGACACCGGCCTTTTTTGCCGTTTTCGTCTTCGTGTGCGCGCTGATTGTCGTGACCTTCATCGATCTCGATCAGCAGATCATCCCGCATGCAATCACCCTGACCGGCATCCCGTTTTTTGCCCTTCTCGCCGTTTTGTTTATGGGACTTTCGGTCGTGGACGCCTTTCTCGGCGTCATGATCGGGGCCGGGACCCTCTATTTCGTGGCCGTCTATTACGAGGCGCTGACGGGAAGGGAGGGGATGGGGGGCGGGGACGTGAACCTCCTTGCCATGCTGGGCGCCTTTCTCGGCTGGAAATCCCTCCTGTTCATCCTTCTGGTCGCTTCTCTGCTGGGCGCCGTTGTGGGGGTGTCGATCATCCTGGCCAAACGCAAGGACATGCGGTATGCGGTTCCCTTCGGTCCCTTTCTCTGCACAGCGGCCGTGCTTTACCTCTTCTTTGGAACCCGCCTGATCGGATTTTTCATCTAAAGTGAAGAGCGTCACACCGGATGTGTGAAGCGGTTCACTTCTGCACGGGGTTTCCGGCGGTTTCCTGTTGACATAGCGCCGGGATATCCCTTATGATACCCGTGGGGGTCGGTTTCTTTATGAAAATATTCGAGAAAAGCGGTTTTTCCCTCGTGGAATTGATTATCGTCGTTGCGATCATTTTGATCGTCTCGGCGATCGCCGCACCATACTATGTCGACTACATGGCAGGGCTGCGACTCAACGGCGCCGCGCGGATGGTGATGTCGGATCTGATGGCGGCCCGGCAAAAGGCGGTGAGCATCAACCAGAAGGTGAAGGTTTCCATCGGAAGCAACCATGCCTACGGGATCTGGAATGATGCGGACAACAACGGAACCGTTGCCGACAATGAAGGCGATAATATCGCGATGGACATCTACCCCGACTACTACGATGTCACCTTCGGCGCCTCGGCAAACCCGGTCTTTTCCTCGCGGGGGACCTCTTCGGTGGCGACCGTGACATTGACCAGTGCCAGGACGGGGAGGTCGAAATACGTCAAGGTGGCGATCACCGGCCGCGTGAAGACCGATGATACCCCATAGATGAGCGACCCCTTCCGGGCTAAAAGAGGTGTTTGGGTGAAAAAAGCGCCAGCGGCGTGGAAAAAAGGCGGCGGCTTTACCTCCATCGAGGTGATCATCGCGATCATGCTTCTCGGGGTTGCCTTGCTGGGCCTCGCCTCCGTCACCGTGTCGGTGATCAGGGGCAATGATTTCAGCAAGATGGTCACCACGGCGACGACGCAGGCTCGGGACAAGATGGAAGAACTCAAAAGCATCGCCGCAACCCAGAACGGTTATGATAATCTTCTTGCCGGCGGCAGCGATACGGTCGATGCGGTCTACACGCGGCAGTGGACGGTGGGGGCCGTCGGGGCGGCCGCCCCGCAGAACGATCAGACCATAATGAAAAAGATCACGGTGACGGTGACCTGGACCTGGAACATCTGGCCCCATACGGTCACGCTCAACACGATCATTTCGAGGCCCTGACGGGGAACCGGTGATGCGCCTATGACAGCTTCAGGAGCGGTAAAAAAGAAGCCATCCGATAACCGCCGGCGATGGGGGAGGTTTCCGGAAGTGAACCGCACGCTGCGGGGGAGCTGTGGCTTTACGCTTCTGGAGCTGCTCACGTCGCTTGTCGTCGGAATGATCGTCCTCGGAGCGATGTACAGCCTGTTCATCATACAGAATAGACACTTCACCACCCAGGAGCAGATCGCCGAGGCGCAGCAGATCGCGAGAACGACGATGGATGCGATGGCCCGGGAGATCACGATGGCGGGTTTCGATCCTTGCGCATCGCTTCCCTCCTTGACGCTCCCCTTCCCCTTCAACCTTTGCAATGGCCCCGCGAACGCCGCCATCACGGCAGCGGGCGCAACCTCGCTGAGCTTCACCGCCGACCTCAATGTTCACAACAGCGTCCTTACAGACGCGAACGAAAACGTCACCTATGCGTTCGACAGCGCGAATTACCGGATCACGCGCAATACCGGCGGCGGCGCCCAGCCCTTTGCCGAGAACATCGAGGACCTCGCGTTTACCTATTATGACGGAGGCGGTGCAGTGACGGCGACGGTCGCCTCGATCCGCCGGATCAGGATCGCTATCCGGGCGAGAACGGCGAAACCCGACCCCGGTTACGCGCCCAACGGGGGTTATCATACCTACTCGCTGACCTCGTACGTGACGCCGCGGAATCTTCCGCTGTGATCACCCTATTGATATTTATGGGAGAGATTTGAGAATCAACGAAGGAGGATGGGTCATGGAAGCGAAAAAGGCAAAGAAGAAGATCGGTAACGAGAAGGGGCTGGTCCTCGTAGTGGCCCTCCTGCTGATCACGGTCCTCGTCCTCCTCAGCTCGACGGCGATCACGACGACGACGACCGACATGAAGATCGCCGGCAACTACAAGGAGGGGGTCAGGGCGCTTTATGACGCCGAGGCCGGCATCCATTACACGATCGGGCTCCTCAGGAGTTCCACAGTGACGCTGCCGACTACTTTAAACGTGCCGACGCCGCCGACACCGGCGGTCACACCGCCGACCGGATTTTCCTTCAGCGGCATCGCGCTCACGAACCTCGGCTCCGATCGATACCAGCTCTCCGCGAGGGGCAACGCCGCGATCGGTGCCCAGAAGGCGCTCGAAGCGATCTTCACGAAGACCTCGGCCGCCCCCCCCGTGGGGGAGGGCGCCATGGCCATGTACGGGAACAGTCCCACCGTGCAGTTGAAAGTCGGCCTGGGCGGCGGTGTCGATGTGGACGGCCATAATTACCCCCTCCCCCCGGACTTCACCTGCCAGGGATCGAGCTGCCGTACAGCCGGCTCGGATATAGGCGCCAAGACCGGGCTGTATACGGCAAGCGCGCCGACGATCACCGGAAACCTGGCTCATTTGGCCGGCGATCCGCCCCAGACCACAGGCGGGGGCATCTCCACGAACCAGCAGTGGATCGATTTCGTCGATTATGTCATCGGCAACGGCCTGTACGTGACCAACCAGTTGGGGACGCGGGCCGCGCCGCTCATCACCCGGGTCCCTTCGGGGAGCACGTTGGGCGGGAACATGGACGGCGCCGGCATCATCATCGTGGATGACGGCGGCGCCATGAGTGTCGGAGGGACCGGCCATTTCGAGGGGCTGGTCATCCTGCGGGGGACGGGGACATTTATCGGAAATGGGACAGGGAGCATTTTCGGATCGGTGATCACGATCGATCACGCCGCCAAGACAGTGGGCCTCGACGGGACGGTGGATATCCTTTACAGTAGCCAGGCCTTGGGAAATCTTTCCAACATCGGCTCGCTCCAGACGATCCGCGTTACATCGTGGAAAGACACCTCCCTCGAGTAGGTGTGGTTTCCGGTTGACACTGCACACGGGTATCTCCTATGATGCCGACAAGCGCCGGTTTCTCTATGAAGAGGTTCAATAAAACGGGTTTTTCACTGCCGGAGCTGATGATCATCGTCGCCATCGTGGCGATCGTTTCGGCCATCGCCGCGCCCAATTACACGGACTACATGGCGGGCCGGCGGCTCAAAGGCGCCGCGCGGCTGGTGATGTCGGATCTGATGGCGGCCCGGGCGAAGGCGGTGAGTCAGAATATCGATGTCGCTGTGACGTTTACTTCGAATTACGGATACACAATCACCGGCGAGAGCGCCAGAGACATTCGGAACGACTATTACGATGTTACCTTGGGCGCCTCGGGGAACCCGATTTCTTTTACTTCAAGGGGGACGGCCGGGGCTACGACTGTCACCGTCACCCTGACCAGCGCCCGGACCGGCGCTACGACATGCGTCATGACGGCATCGACCGGCCGTGTGAAGATCGATGTGTGCCCTTAGCATGGGTGCCGCTGCGAGGATTGACGAACCCGCAAAAAAGTGGCAAATTCACCTGTAACGTCATACCGGCGAATCCCGGATCGGGGTCAGGGACAGGCGCCGGTATCCAGATGTCGTCCCGGCGAAAGCCGGGAACCAGTAAAGCACTGGACCCCGGCTTTCGCGGGGGTGACGCCCTTTTTTTGCGAGTGCGTCAGGATTGCTGCCGGGAGAATGATATTGAAACCGAACAACCGCCGGATAAAACAATGATGATTTTATATAAACCGATCGACAATCGTGGTTTTACCCTGATCGAAATCACGGTCGCCGTATTTCTGCTCGTGACGGCGCTCCTGAGCCTTATATCGACAACGGTGATCGTCATCAAGTCCAATTCCTTGGGGAACACGATGACCATCGCAACAACGCTAGCCAGCGATAAAATGGAGCAATTTAAAAATACCGCTTATGCCAATCTGGCGGGGGGCGCCGGCACCGACTATGTCACAACGGATTCCACCGTGCAGACCACATCCACGGCAGAGACCATCTTTACCAGGACCTGGGCCATAACGAATAATTCCCCTGTCACCGGCATGAAAACGATTGTTGTAACGGTCCAGTGGAACTGGCAGGGCGCCGCGCGCAATGTCTCGCTGTCATCGCTTGCGGCCAATTAGCGGTTATTTTATGAGAGAAAGTCCTAAAAAACATATCATCGCAAAGGCGGATGGGCTGCGTGCCGGGTCCTGCGGCTTTTCGCTGGTGGAATTGCTGGTCGCCACGGCGGTCGGTCTGGTGGTTCTTGGCGCCATGTACGGCGTCTTCACAATTCAGAACAAGACCTTTGGGGATCAGGAAGAAATTTTGGCAATGCAGCAGCGCATAAGAGCGGGAATGGACATGATGGCCCGCGAAGTCGGCATGGCGGGATACGATCCTTGTAATGTGAATTATGATTCCGATCCTTCCAATAACTTTTCCGGCGTGACAGTGAACAGTGCTCAACTTCAGATCAAAGCGGATCTGGATGGCAATGTTCCTAGTAGTAATAATTGTCAATCGCCTTACAAAGGCATCAACACTGCCAGTGAGGAAAATATTATTTACTCCTTTGATGCAACGAATAAACGCATAACCCGAAACATAGGCGCGGAGGGCCAGCCTTTTGTGGAAAATGTGGAGGCGTTCGCTTTCGAATACCTTGACAAAGACGGTAATCCGACCCCCATATCTGCCGATGTACGCCTGATCAGGATCACGATCACCGGAAGAACCGCTAAGCCCGATCCTTCCTATTCGGCCAATGGCGGTTACAGGACGTATACATTGATGACCGGCGTCGCGCCGAGGAATCTTGGCTTTTGATGGCAGAGAGGGAATGAGGATGGATGTAAAGCGACACCCGCGCGGGTTTCCCGGGGATGAAAAGGGGATGGTGCTCGTCCTCGGCCTGCTCCTGGTTGCTGTTTTGTCGCTGGTAGGGACGACGGCCGTCATGACAAGCACGACGGACATGAAAATCAACAGCAATTACAAGAGCGGCGCACAGGCTTTCTATATCGCGGAGGCAGGCATCGAACGGGCGAGGGCGCAACTCCTGACCCTTGGAAGCACCGACCTCTCCCCGACCCTCGCTGATAGGAGGGGCGCAAACAATCAACTTACCGACAGTACATTAAACAGTACATTTATGGCCAGGTTCTTTGCCAACGGCGCCTTTGTGACCGATGACGTTGCATATATCACACAATACCCCTTCCCTACAGACTGCAACACATGCGGATATAGCGTCTATCTGACAAACGATGCAACAGAGACGGGTGGAGTGACATCCGCTACGGATACGAACCGCAAAGTCACCCTGACTTCCTTCGGCCAGGGTCCGAACAATTCCCTGGCCGTCGTTCAGGTCGTCGTAAAGCAATTCAAGCTGCCTAACATGCTTCCTCCCGGGGCGATCGTTCTCCCGGGACCCGGTATCTCTTTTCAGGGGGGACTCAACCCAAACTCAAAGTTTGACGGTAAAACGAAAGCCTCGGTTGCCCTCACCTCGGATGCCGCCCAGAGTGCGGTTATGGCTAATCTCACCGCGATCGGCAACCTACTCAGGTACAAAAACGACGCCGGCCTCGGCGCTTCTTCTATAATGAACACTTCGACGACGATCGATCCCGCCTGGAACTCCGTCGATGGTCTCGAAGGGCTATACAGATCGCTGATGTCCGTCGCCGGCACCGTTACGGGGACGACCTCGGGTGAGACCGCGACCACGACGACGCTCACCGCAGCCCAAGTCGGAACCAGCTTGAACAGAAAGATTGTCGTCGTGAACGGAAATGCGGTCATTGATAACCTTCACGGCGCAGGGATCCTGGTTGTAACCGGACAGCTCACTTTTCGTAATAATGCCGAGTACAAAGGTCTGATCATGTGCATCGGACAGGGTAAAGTGGTCGCGGAGGGATGGAATCACGGGGATATCGAAGGTGCCCTATTGGTTGCCAAGACGCGGGACGCTTCGAATAATCTTCTGGAAACCCTGGGGAATCCCACGTATGATCTGCGCAATGACTTTGAGACAGATGTTGAATACAGCACAAGCGAGATCAACGAGGGCCTGCCGGTCGCGGAGCAGCGGTTTATCAAGCAATCCTGGAGAAAATTCTTCTGAAAATCAACAGCCGTCCCCGGTTTTTCAGAGGCATAGTGAAAAATCGCGAATCAACAGCAAATGGATAGTGCTGAATGGGCGGGGAAAGAAAGTTTATTTAAACGAGATGAGGAGATCATATGAAGAAGATTGAATGGGGCAAGTTCATTCATTCAGACCAGTGTTACAGTTTCCCCTTCACGCCT
>Ga0209212_1004151_pt1 | contig 18212 bp, 11 predicted proteins | sample RifGroC2_FD_183996 | JGI IMG/M metagenome (GOLD analysis project Ga0209212, IMG submission 183996) | Groundwater microbial communities from Rifle, Colorado, USA - Groundwater C2 (SPAdes) (version 2) | ecosystem: Environmental > Aquatic > Deep subsurface > Groundwater | place: Rifle, Colorado...
CTCCAGGGCCGCAACAGCGGCCCGTACAGCGCAGAATTTAATTTTTTTCTTATTTTTAAATTATGGCCACCGGGGGAAAGAATTTAAACGGGGGCACCTTGATTTATTAAAAACCCGCCCAGGCTCGCTGTTCGCTCGCCCTGGCGGGCTTTTCTGTTAATGTTATGTAGCCCCCGTGAGGCGGGTGAGAACAGCAAAGAAAATATGGAGAGGCCAGGGCCAGTAGCCGCTTGCCTCGAGAGGGCCGCGGCACCTGGCCCTGGCCCTCCTGAACTGCCCCCGCCCAAATTAAGGTACGGCAGAATTACCCACCCGGGAACGAAGAAAACAGCAAAAACAGCCATTTTCATCGCGACACACCCTTGTCGGGTTGGTCTGCTAGACTATTTCCATAAGGAGGCGTATTTGTTGGGCTCCCAAAAGCAGGATGTAAGATTATCCAACATCACATTGACAGATATTCTTTCCGTCTGCTATACTATAAACACCCCAACAACATGAACAAACAAATAGGCCTTAAAATACGTCAGTTAAGAGAAAATGCCGGGCTAAGCCAAGACGAATTGGCCAAAGAATTAAAGATTGCCCGCCCCTCGGTCTCACAGATTGAGAACGGGGAACGCCATGTTACCGCTGAAGAAGTTGTTGCGCTGACACGAATATTCAGCGTCGACGCCGATAGCATACTGAGCCTTAGAAAAGAGCCCCAGGTAACCCTGGAAAAAGAGGGCGATATGCCTACCCAGCCAAAAGAAGAAATCCGCATAAACGTACCACAGCGGAATGTAAAGAAATTCAAAGAGGTTCTGCTCTACATCCTCAATAAGGTAGGAGCCAAGCCTAATATCGGCGAGACCGTAATATACAAGCTGCTCTATTTCATAGACTTCAATTTTTACGAAAAGTATGAAACCCAGCTTGTCGGTGCCACCTATATCAGGAACCATTTCGGGCCGACTCCGGTAGAATTCAAAAAGATCATCGACACCATGAAAGACAAAGAGCTAGTAATGGTGAAGAACAAACACTTCGATTATATGCAAAAGAAGTATCTCCCGCTGCGGGCCGCAGACACCACAATCTTGAGTGGTGCCGAAACCGAGGTTATCGACCAGGTAATAAACAAGTTGTCAGACATGTCCGCCAAGCAAATAGCTGAATACTCCCATGGCGACGTACCCTGGATGACCGCCGAGGATGGGGAAAAGATAGATTACGAGTCGGTCTTTTATCGCACACCGGGCTACTCGGTAAGGGAGTATAGTGATAAAGACTGATTGTCTTCCGGAGTTCGAGAAGGAACTCAAGAAACTGTCCAAGAAATACCGCACGCTTGAGACAGACCTGAAAACATTTATCTCCGTCCAACTTCGCCTTTTCCACGAACTCAACCAAGATAACGGTGGCATAGTAAACATCGCCGGCCTGGGGATAGAAGACCCGAAGATATACAAGGCAAGAAAATTCGCCTGCCGCGCCCTGAGCGGCACTGGCAGCAATTCTGGCATTAGGATAATTTACGCCTACTATGCCAAGGAAAGCCGCGTTCAGTTTATTGAGATTTATTACAAGGGCGACAAAGAAATGGAAGACCGAAACAGAATATCCAGAAATTTTAAGCACTAACAACTGCAGAACTGAGAGTCAGATCTTGAAAAAGAAATCATTTGCTACAAAGCTCAGCAATCCCGCCTCGACAGGTGGTAGTGGGCACTTATTCGAAGCCGAAGTGCAGGCATCGTTTGTCGCACTAATGCTGACCAAAGGTTTCGCCCCGTGCCTGCCGCCATTACCTATCACCAAAATCCTGCTCCAGGGCAGGAAGCGGGACTATAACCTTGATGATTTAGTTGTTTTTGCAGAAAGCCCCAATGGCGCCAAAAAGCAGAAGATGCTTGCGCAAATCAAAGAATCTATAAAGTTCAATGACAATAAGCCTTTTCAGGATGTAATTACCGCCGCCTGGCTTGACTTCAACAATCCGGCCGCCTTCACCAGAAACAATGACGCCCTCGTGTTAATAACTGGTCCACTAGCCGCGATAGATATTGCGCACACAAGAGATATTTTAGAATGGGCAAGGACATCCCATACCGCAAAGGATTTCATTCAAGACATCAAGAGGCCAGTTCATGCCGGCAGAAACAAAACAAAAAAGCATGAAATCCTCCGCGCTCTTTTAAAAAACGCAAACAATGGGAAAGAACTATCCGACGAAGAATTTTTCAGCTTCCTGAGACATTTTCACATCCTAAGCTACGACTTAGATATTAAAGCTGGGGTTGTATTAGCCTTGCTTCATTCCCTAATTTCAAAATGCTCAACCGAGAATGTCGGCAATCTCTGGGGGCGCATAGTAAGAGAAGTTCAGACATTTAATAAGACTTCCGGCGAAATAACAATTGGAAATTTGCCGGAAGATCTGCTAAATAGCTTTAAACCTGTAGAGAGCATCCCTACTGTACTTACAGTCCCACCGTCACAAACAACACATACCGATTGGAATCAGCATCAAAACGCTGCGGATTTGGAAGTAGCCAACCTTCTGGGCTCTTGGGATGAGAATTCTGCCGCAGATATCACGATTATCGAAAAGCTTTCGGGGAAAGACTTTAAACTCTGGCTTCCCAAAATGCACGAAGTAATCCAGCTACCCGACAGCCCACTAGTTTTAAAGAACGCGGTTTGGAAAGTCCACGACCGGGCAAGTCTTTGGCGCACCTTAGGCAGCCGGACATTTGCGACGAACCTGAAAACTTTTAAGGAATGTGCGCTCGTGGTACTTGGGGAGATTGACCCACAATTCGATTTACCCAAAGAGCAGCGCTATGCAGCAAGCATTCACAACAAAGTTCTCAGACACTCCGAACATATCAGGAAAGGCATTGCAGAAACTCTGGCATTACTGGGCAGCCAATCCGATGCATTAAAAAATTGCCCCACAGCTACTGCCGAGGGGTTAGCTACTGAAATTGTGGATACTCTCCTCAAGCAGGATGACTGGAGGGTATGGGGCAGTTTGGATCAACTTCTCCCAACCCTATCCGAAGCTGCCCCAAGCACCCTGCTTGCGGGCATTGAAACGGCGCTAAAAAGGTCCCCAACGCCATTTAAGGAGCTTTTCGCTCAAGAGGGAACAGGGATAACAGGGCGGATATATACCAGTGGGCTTCTCTGGGGACTAGAGAATATTGCCTGGGATGAGCAGTATCTTGTACGCACGGCGGTTGTATTGGCCGGGCTTGCCGAACGCGACCCCGGCGGCAATTACGCTAATCGCCCCCAAAGCTCACTATCAACAATCTTCCTGCCCTGGTTTCCACAAACAAAAGCCTCTGTAGAAAAACGCAAAGTCGCAGTTCAGACTGTAAACAAAGAATCACCTAGGCCAGCGTGGAAACTTCTCCTTTCTTTACTTCCCGACTCTCATCAGGTCACATCCGGCTCGCATAAACCTGTTTGGAGAAACCCAATACAGCGAGATTTCCGCCCTGTAGTAACACATGACGAATACTGGGACCAAATCACTTTCTATTCCGATTTGGCTATAGAAGAAGCACAGAAAGATGCTTTCAAGCTTGAGGAGGTTATTCCTCACTTAAACCATCTACCGCCTCAATCCCTAGAGAAATTATTCAAACATCTTCAGTCACCTGAGTTGCTATCAATTTCGGAAGACAAGCGCGTAAGACTTTGGGAGAGATTGAGCTCTTTTCTGGTCAGACAGCAGAATTACCCAGAAAAAGGCGGAACACTCTCACCCGATGATTTTCAGAAGTTAAACGTAATACTGAAACAATTTGCGCCAATCGCCCCAACAGATATTTACCCAAGATTATTCAAACGCAATGCTATCCACTCCTATTTTACGAAGGGGGATTGGAAAGAGGCCCAGCGGCAACTTGAGAAAGACCAACAAAAGGCTGTTAAGACAATTTTAGCCCAAGGCGGGGTAGACGCTGTGGTTAAATTTGCGGGCACGGTGGAAGATCCTACTAATGTGGGGGTATCCCTGGGCGTTATTGCTGACGCCGACTTAGACCAAAAGGTTCTCCCTATACTTTTAAATTCCGGCCAAGAACCAACCGAAAGGTTTTTATCCGGCTATATCTGGATTAGATACCGCGACCTCGGAGAGAAGTGGATTACTGATATTGGCGCAAGGAGCTGGGCAATCCATCAGACTTCCCAATTTCTTCTCTCACTCCCATTCAACTCCGCAACCTGGAAGCTGGCCAAGGAATTGCTTGGCAAATCAGAAGGAGAGTACTGGCAAAAGGTGCAGGTCAATCCGTATCAGACTGAAGATGATTTATCCTTTGCGATAGACAAGCTCCTTGCCTTTAACAGGCCAAAGGCAGCAATAGGCTGTTTTGACAGACTGGCACAAGAGAAAAAGTCATTCGATGCAAATCTTGCGATGAAAGCGCTCCTTGGTGTGGGAGCATCCGCTGAGCCTGCGCACGCCATGAACGCCCACGACACGGTAGAATTAATCAAAGCACTTCAGGAAAGGCAGGATGTCAATAAAGACCAACTCCTGCTTGTAGAGTGGGCCTACGTTCAACTCTTAGAGCGTGATTACTATGGCGCGCCACCCAAGACATTAGAACTAAAGCTGGCTTCTGACCCAAAGTTCTTTCTTGAAATTCTTCAATTATTGTATAAGTCAAAGAAAGTCGCCAAAACAGACGAAACAGTTCCCGAACAGAAGAAACAATTAGCTTCAAATGCACATCAATTACTTTCAGAATGGAGAACACCACCTGGCACCCAACCCGATGGCACATTCTCTGGTGAAAAGTTTACGCAGTGGCTTGAAGCAGCGAAGCGAGAGTGCTCAGTGTCAGGGCATCTTGAGGTCGCATTGATTCATATTGGAGAAGTGCTCATATATTCCCCAAAAGATCCCTCAGGGCTCTGGATAAACAAAACGGTTGCAGAAGAGCTAAACAAGCCCGAAGCGGATGATATGCGGAATGGCTTCCGCCAAGAGCTTTATAATTCACGGGGCGTACATTGGGTTGATCCAACCGCTAAACCAGAACTGGAGTTAGCAGACAAATACAAAAAACAAGCAGAAGACGTTGAGAATGCGGGATTTCATCGTTTATCTGAAATACTTAAGGACCTAGGCAAATATTACGAAGGTGAAGCAGCGCGAATTATTGCCGAGAACAAGAGCGCCTAATAGTTAAGTCAGTATTATCCCTCCAGTTATCTCAGCAAGAGGCAAAAAATTTATTTTCATCGCGACACACCCTTGTCGGGGTCGTGTTGTATACTATTTACGTAAAAAGAGGGGGGACATAACCAAGCTCCCATAATATAATTATTATTGCCCAACCACTGGCTAAGATATAAAATAGGTTTCAGGGTTAGCGGCAAAGCATTGAATTTCTTGGAGTTCAACATGGATCAAGCCACCCACAACAAAATCGTTTCCTTTATCTGGGGCATCGCCGACGATGTCCTGCGCGACCTTTTTAAACGCGGCAAATACCCCGATGTTATCCTGCCCATGTGCGTAATCCGCCGCATGGACGCGGTTCTGGAACCTACCAAGGCTAAGGTTTTGGAAACCAAGAAGATGCTGGATAAGGCTAAAGTAACGAACCAATCCCCAGCCCTCTGCGATGCCGCCGGCCAGGCCTTTTACAACACCTCAAGATTTACCCTCCGCGACCTTAAATCCCGCGGCAGCCAGCAGCAGCTCCTGGCGGATTTTAACGACTATCTCGACGGCTTCTCGCCCAATGTGCAGGACATCATTAAGAACTTCAAGTTCCGCAACCAGATCCCGGACCTTTCCAAAGCGGATGCCCTCGGCACCCTCATCAATAAATTCTTGGACCCCACAATAGACCTCAGCCCCAACGGCATAGATAACCACGCCATGGGCACGGTATTTGAAGAGCTTGTCCGCAAGTTTAACGAGGACAACAACGAAGAAGCCGGCGAACACTGGACCCCGCGCGACGCCGTGCGCCTGATGACCAATCTGATGTTCCTGCCGGTTGCCGACCAGATTAAATCCGGCACCTATCTGCTTTACGACTGCGCCTGCGGCACCGGCGGCATGCTGACCGTGGCGGATGAAACCCTGCAGGCCTATGCCAAAGAGCGCAAACGCAAAATTTCCACCCATCTCTACGGCCAGGAGTTAAACCCGGAGACTTACGCCGTGTGCAAGGCAGACATGCTCCTTAAAGGCGAAGGGGAAAACGTGGATCACATTGTGGGCGGCGCCGAGTACTCCACCCTCTCGCACGACGCTTTTCCCGCGCAGAGCTTCGACTTCATGCTGGCGAACCCGCCGTACGGCAAAAGCTGGAAGAAAGACCTTGAGCTGATGGGCGGCAAAGACGGCATGCGCGACCCGCGTTACCGGGTAATGCACAAGGGCGAGGAGCTTTCCCTTGTAACCCGATCCAGCGACGGGCAGATGCTTTTCCTCGCCAACATGGTTTCAAAAATGAACCATGATACGCCGCTGGGCAGCCGCATAGCGGAGGTTCACAACGGCTCTTCCCTTTTTACCGGCGACGCCGGGCAGGGGGAAAGCAATATCCGTCGCTGGATTATTGAGAACGACTGGCTGGACGCCATAGTTGCCCTGCCGCTCAACCTCTTTTACAACACCGGCATTGCCACCTATATCTGGGTAATTTCAAACCACAAGCCGGAGCACCGCAGAGGCAAAGTGCAGTTGATAGACGCCACCCAGTGGTTTAAACCTCTGCGCAAGAACCTCGGCAAAAAGAACTGCGAGTTATCGGAAGCCGACATAAAGCGTATCTGCGACACCTACCTGGCCTTCAAAGAAACCCCTGAATCCAAAATCTTCGCTAACGAAGCTTTCGGATACAACAAGGTAACCGTCGAGCGGCCCTTGCGTCTGCATAGCCAGTTCACCCTTAAGGCCATAGAGCCGCTGCGATATTCCTCCGGCGACGAAGAAATACGCGCCAAGCTTTACGAGGAATTCGGGGACGATCTTTTCAATAAGTTCCAGGCAATACACTCAAAACTTGAAAAGCGCCTGGCCGACTGGACCGACGATGAGCCCGAGGAGGAGGAGACCGAGGGGGATCCCCCGGAGAAGAAAGGGCTTTCGGAAAAGAAAAAGAAAAAGTTGCTTGACCCCAAAACTTGGAGCCGCGACGCCCATATTACTAAAACAGCCGAAGCTCTCCGCAAGGAGCTGGGGGGAGATAAGTTTGAAGACTACAATCTCTTCCTGGCCAAAGCGGAGGCGGCAATTGACAAGTTGGGAATTAAGATTTCAGCCGCCGAGCTAAAAAACATTTTGCGCACGGTAAGTTGGCGCGTTGAAACCGCCCCGCCTGTAATTGCAAAAGTTAACAAGCCCGTGAAAACAAAAGCCGATCCGCTGCACGGCCTGTTCGAGGCTAAGCTGAACGGCAAGCCGGCTATTGTAGAGTATGAGCCGGACACCGAGTTGCGCGACACCGAGCAGGTTCCCCTACTGGAGAAAGGCGGCATAGACGCTTTTATTCAAAGGGAAGTCCTACCCTATACTCCGGACGCCTGGGTCAAACCAGATTCCGCGAAGATCGGTTATGAAATCAGTTTCACCCGGCACTTCTACAAACCGCAACCCCTGCGCAGCCTTGAAGAAATAAGCGCCGATATAGCCGCCGTGGAAAAAGAAGCCGAAGGCCTGCTCGACGAGATGCTTAAAGGGAGCAAGTAATGAAAGAGATAACCGGCGACTCTAAAAACCTCCGCAAGCTGCTTGGCGGGTCCAAGTACGCAATAGATTACTACCAGCGCGAATACAAGTGGCAGACAAAGCAGATCTCCGAGCTCATGGACGACCTGGCCGAAAAATTCCTGGAGAGCTATGACACGAAGCATGACCGCTCAGCCGTTGAGGGCTATGGCCGGTATTTTCTGGGCTCCATAGTTATCAGCGACAAAGAGGGCAGCAAATTCGTTATTGACGGCCAGCAGCGCCTTACCTCGCTCACTTTGCTGTTAATCTATCTGCACACCAACCTGCCCGATCCCGAAGATAAACGAATACTCTCCGAGTTGATCTTTTCCCAAAAGTTCGGCAAGAAATCATTCAATCTGGATGTGGAAGACAGGGTAACCTGCATGGATGCCCTTTATTCCGGCAAGCCTTTCGACGAGTCCGGCCAGCCGGAGTCAGTGCTGAATATCATGGCCCGTTACCGGGATATAGAAGAAGGTTTCCCCGACGAACTAAAAGGCAAAGCGCTGCCGTTTTTCGCCGATTGGTTGGTGGAGAATGTCCGGCTGGTAGAGATAACGGCCTATTCCGACGCCGACGCCTACACTATTTTCGAGACCATGAACGACCGCGGCCTGTCCCTAAGGCCCGCTGACATGCTGAAGGGCTACCTCCTGGCCAATATAACCGATACCGCCGCGCGCAACAGGGCCAGCGCCGTCTGGAAAAGCCGCACCAATGAATTAAAAGCCATAGGCAAAGACGAGGACGCCGACGCCATAAAGTCTTGGATACGCAGCCAATATGCCGAAAGCATCCGCGAGCGAAAGCGCGGCGCCACCCCTGAGGACTTCGACCTTATCGGCACGGAGTTCCACCGCTGGATCCGCGACCAGCAGGAGCGGCTGAAGCTGGGAAAAAGCGCCGACTTCGCCTCTTTTATCGAAAGCGACTTCTCTTTTTACGCCAAGCAATACCTGCGGCTGCGCAAAGCGGCTGAGGCGCTTACCCCTGGGCTGGAATGCGTGCATTACAACGCCCAGAACAACTTCACCTTGCAGTACCCGGTGCTGTTGGCCCCTTTGCGCGTGACAGACCCGGACGAAGATATCCTTCGCAAATTGCGGGTAACTTCATCCTACTTGGATATTCTTATTGCGCGCCGTATCTGGAACCGGAGTGCCATTGATTACTCCAGCATGCAGTACAACATGTTTAGGACAATGCAGAAAATCCGTGGCAAAAGCGCGCTAGAGGTGGCCGAAGTGCTCAATAAGCTCCTAGCCGCTGAGACGGAAACCTTCTCCTCCAATGACCGGTTTAACTTGCACGGCATGAACCGCCGGAAGATACATCTCCTTTTGGCCAGGTTTACCGCTTATGTGGAGGCTAAGGCCGGCTTAACCGCTCATTACGCCGAGTATGTGGACGGTAAAGGGAAGAAGGCCTATGAAGTGGAACACATCTGGGCGGACCACGCGGAACGGCACGAGGACGAATTCAAGCACCCTGCTGATTTTCAGGAATACCGCAACCGCATTGGAGGATTGCTGCTTTTACCCAAGAGCTTTAATGCCAGCTATGGCGACCTCCCTTACGACAAGAAGCGCGAGCACTACCTTAAGCAGAATCTGCTCGCCCAAAGCCTGCATGAGAACGCTTATGACCATAGCCCCGGATTCAAGCGCTTTATTGCCGAAAGTGGTTTAAAGTTCCAGGCGCACAAGGAATTTAAGAAAGCCGACCTGGATGCCCGTCAGGAACTGTATGGTGCGCTGGCTGAACAGATCTGGAGCCCCGCCCGCCTGCTGGAGGAAGCAAAGGCATGATATCCGGCCTCAAGCCTTATCCTGAATACACGGAAACGGGGTTGCCGTGGATTAGAAAAATGCCTGTGCATTGGGCACAACGGCGCACGAAATTCCTTTTCCGGGAGCGGGTCCAAAAAGGATTTCCGAACGAGCCCCTACTTGCTGCCACTCAGTCGAAAGGTGTTGTGCGTAAGGAAGATTATGGGACGCGCACTGTAACAGCGATGAAAGACTTCCATCTTCTCAAATTGGTAGAAGGAGGGGATTTTGTAATTAGTCTTCGTTCATTTGAGGGTGGCCTTGAAATTTCACATGCCCGTGGCATAATCAGTCCGGCATATACAGTCCTAAAACCCAATCCAGATATTTACCCTGGGTATTACGCAAGATTCTTTAAATCCCCAGATTTTATTCACAGTCTCACATTATTTGTAACAGGCATCCGTGAGGGACAAAACATTGATTATGAGCGATTGAGCCGCGCCTATATGCCGTTGCCGCCCAAAGATGAGCAGATCGCAATTGGCAAGTTTTTAAATTGGGCTAATGGGAGATTGGAGCGGGCTATACGGGCCAAGCGCAAGACAATTGCTTTATTGAACGAGCAGAAACAAGCCATAATCCACCGCGCCGTCACCCGCGGCCTTAACCCAGACGCCCCCACAAAACCCTCCGGCATCCCTTGGTTTAAGGAAATCCCGTCACATTGGGAATTCTTAAAACTTCGCAGGTATTGCAGTGTGTTCGCCGGTGCAACTCCAAGCAGATATGAGCGCAAGTTTTGGGATGGTGGCACTATCCCGTGGCTGGCCTCTGGAGATGTTAACATGAGAAGGATCAAATCCGCATCTCAATTTATAACGGAAGCCGGATTTGCAGCCTCCAGCACAAAATGGATTAGACCGAAGTCTTTAGTAATTGCTTTGGCAGGTCAAGGACGCACAAAAGGGATGGTTGCAACTATCGAATTTAACACAACAGGGAACCAATCACTTGCAGCGGTTGTTCCTAATCCCAAGAAAATAGATTATCGATTTCTCGCCTACTACATCGAAAGCAGGTATTTAAATATCCGCAACTTAGTTGGTGATGGACTTAGAGATGGATTAAATCTAGACCACATAAAAGCGATTCCAATTCCAATTCCACCGCTTGAGGAACAAGAAAAGACAGCAGACTTTCTTGACACTGAAACACAGCGAATTGATTGCGTCATACAAGGAATTAATCGTACGGTAAAACTTTTTGAAGAGTATCGTTCAAAGCTAACAGCAGATGTTGTAACCGGCAAGCTGGATGTGCGCGGAGTTGCCGCTAAATTACCCGACGACAGTATAAAACCAGAGCCAGATTCCTCTGAACCCATAGAAGAATCAGAAACCGAGGAAAGCGCCATATGACTCCTACTGATATTTCCGAGAAAGGCCTTGAAACCATAATTATGCGCCACATGACAGGCGAGGATGGCTTCACGCACCCCGCCGCCGGTGTAGTAGCGGAAAAACCCTCAAAGCTGGATGGCTGGTTCGCCGGCAACCCCAAAGACTATGACCGCAACCACGCAATTGATATCCCTCAGTTATTTAAATTTCTTCGCAGCACCCAGGAACAGGCATTTAAGAAGCTGAACATTTCAGACGAAGCCGGCGGCGACGATATCAACCGCCTTAAATTCCTGTCCCGCCTCTCGGCAGAAATTGGCAAGCGCGGGATAATCGACGTGCTCCGCAAAGGTGTAGAGCACGGCCCGCTGCATTTCGACTTGTTTTACGGCACACCTTCGGACGGGAATGTTAAAGCCCAGGAACTCTTTGCCCAGAACCGCTTTATCGTTACCCGCCAGCTCGCTTACAGCCTGGACGAAGCCCGCCGCGCCCTTGACCTCTGCCTGTTCATAAACGGCCTGCCTATAGCCACCTTCGAGCTTAAGAACAACCTGACCAAGCAGAACTTCGAAGACGCGGTGGAGCAATACAAACGCGACCGTGATCCGCGCGAAAAACTTTTCGGCTTCGGGCGCTGCATAGTGCACCTTGCCGTAGACGAGAACGAAGCCCGCATGTGTACCGCGCTTAGCGGCAAAACCTCCTGGTTCCTGCCATTCAATAAGGGCCATAACGACGGCGCCGGCAACCCCCCAAATCCCGCCGGCCTTAAAACGGAATACCTGTGGGGGGAAATTCTTACCCCTAGCAGCCTCACGAACATAATTGAAAACTATGCCCAGATAGTAGAGGAAAAGAATACCAAGACCGGCAGAAAAGTAAGCCATCAGATCTTTCCGCGCTACCACCAGCTTGACGTGGTGCGTAAGGCGCTGGAACACGCCGCCATAGACGGCACGGGCAAGCGCTACCTGATACAGCATTCCGCAGGCAGCGGCAAGTCCAACTCTATAGCCTGGCTGGCCCACCAGCTTGTTGGCTTAAAAAAAGACGGCAAAGAGCTTTTTAATTCCGTAATTGTTGTTACCGACAGAATACTGCTGGACGCGCAGATAGAGAACACCGTGCGGCAGTTCATGCAGGTGTCGGCCACCGTCGGCCACGCCGACCATTCCGGGGATTTGCGCAAGTTTATTAACGAAGGCAAAAAGATAATCATCAGCACTATCCAGAAGTTTCCTTTTATTTTGGATGAAATCTCAAAGGAAGGCCCCTCCAACTTTGCCATTATCATCGACGAGGCGCACTCCAGCCAGGGCGGCAAGGTTTCCAGCGCCATGAGCGAAGCCCTTGCCGACCCGGAAGACGCCATTAATGACGCCCTTGAAAAGCGCATGGCTTCCCGCAAAATGCTTAAGAACGCCAGTTATTTCGCCTTTACCGCCACACCCAAGAATAAAACGCTGGAGATGTTCGGCCAGCCGCTTAAGCCTGATGCCCTGGGAAAGGTTAAGCATCGCCCTTTCCACAGCTACACCATGAAGCAGGCCATAGAGGAAGGCTTTATACGCGATGTGCTGGCAAGCTATACCCCGGTGAGCAGTTACTACAAACTAATCAAAAAGACCGAGGACGACCCGGAGTTCGATACCAAGAAAGCCCAGAAGAAGCTGCGCTGGTATGTCGAAGGCCATAACCACGCCATCCGCAAGAAAGCGGAGATAATGATAGACCATTTCCACTCGCAGGTTGCCGCCAAGTATCTTATCGGCGGGAAAGCTCGGGCGATGGTAGTTACCAACGGGATAGCCCGCGCAATAGCGTACTTCCATGCCTTTAAAGCATACCTGGCCGAGCGCAATAGCCCGTATCAGGCCATTGTCGCATTCTCCGGCGAGCATAATTACGCCGGCAAGAGCGTTACCGAAGCGTCCCTCAACGGTTTCCCAAGCAGCCAGATCGCAGAGAAAATCCAAGAAGACCCATACCGGTTCCTGATCTGCGCCGACAAATTCCAGACCGGTTACGACGAGCCTTTGCTGCATACCATGTATGTGGACAAGAAACTCTCCGGCATTAAAGCCGTGCAGACGCTTTCACGTCTCAACCGTGCCCACCCGGAGAAACGCAATGTTTTTGTTTTGGACTTCCAGAACGACTCAGACACCATCACCGAGGCCTTTGCCGATTATTACAGGACGACGATCCTGAGCGAGGAAACAGACCCCAACAAGCTCCACGACCTTAAAACGGTGTTGGACAAGGCCCAGGTCTACGCTGCCGACGACGTTAAGGCCATAACCGACATGTTCCTTGCCAGCGTAGAGCGTGACAAGCTTGAGCCCATCCTTAATGCCTGCGTGCAGCTATACACAGATAAGCTCAGCCTGGACCAGAAGATAGACTTCAAAGGGAAGGCAAAAGCGTTTATCCGCACCTATAACTTCCTAGCAACCATCCTCCCTTACACCAATGCCGATTGGGAAAGGCTTTGCATCTTCCTGACCCTGCTTGTCCCCAAGCTCCCTTCGCCGCAGGAAGATGATACTGCGGCGGGGCTGATTGAATCTATCGACATGGAAAGCTACCGCGTCGAGAAGAAAGCCGAGCTAAAGATAGCCCTGCAAAACCAGGACGCGGAAATCGGGCCCGTTCCAGTTGAGGGCGGCGCCTACAAGCATCAGCCTGAAATGGACAGGCTCAGCAACATCCTGAAATCATTTAACGACCAGTTCGGAACTCTTTTTAAGGACGGGGACCAGGTGGTTAAGCGGATTAAGGATGATATTGCTCCTAAAGTGGCTGCGGATCCCGCCTACCAGAACGCGAAGCAAAACACACCCAACACCGCCCGCCTTGAGCATGAGCGCGCCCTGGCAAAGGTTATGATCTCCGTCCTGAAAGACGACACCAACATGTACAAGCAATTCATGGAGAACGAAGCCTTCAGACGCTTCGTGTCGGAAATGGTATACGGGATGAATCAAGCGCAGTAATCTGCCGCGGGGGCATTAACGGGGGCCTATTGTATGGAGCAATTCTTTTTAAAGACTGCCAGCATGGTAGGGGAAAACCCTTTCATTTCTATTATTGGCTTGCTTACGGCTATAATCCTAGTCTTTTTACTTCAAAGGATTAACGCCCTTATTCAGATAACCCGAAAGGTTGCAAAAGAACAAGCCGATAACACTACCCGGTTAACTGACAAAATCACTACCATAGAGAATGAAAACGACAAGCAGTTAATGACACTTAACCATATACTGACAGCGAAGACAGACGAGTCAAAGCCTGTGGCTCCGGTTAAACTACTTCATCTTCCGAAAGTCCTAGAGCAATGGGATGTCAGTTTTAACAAGATAGAGGTTCCAGCTACTGTAGTGCAAGGGCATGATGTTGTGAAGTCTACCGTCGCATCGGCAATCCCTATTACGGTACTAAATGCATATCAAAGGTATGGGGCTACGGGGCTATATGAGGCAACTGCGCCCATAGAAACCCTCATGCGATACAAAGATGGCACGCTGTCATCTATAGTTTTAGAGCAGAAAGGCGGGCGAATACAAACACATAGCGGATTCGAGGAGGCAAAAGGCCTTTGGTCTCCGGCACTGGTGTTTCAGTTGCTGAGCATAGTTACAGCTCAATACTACCTGAATGGGATAACAAAGCAATTAAATGAAATCGGCTCTAAATTAAAAGTCCTCATTCATTTGCACCACAATGAAAAGATTTCAAAGTTACAGGCCGATTATGAAAGGCTCTCTGAGCTGTCAAGAAAGGGCCATTACGAGATAGAAGATCTGGTGGAAATCAGGGCCTGCATTAATTCCGCATATTCTATCCACAGGGAATATACGAATCTAATACAGAAAACAAACTTAAAAGACTTCAGGAAATCCATTGAGGATGCTTTAATAGGCTCTTCTTCAGAGCACTTGGCGAAACTAGAAGAAATGCATGGGGACACTAAATTCAATGTCGATCTGTTAATCTTTTCAAGGAGGGTGCTATATTCCGCGAAACTGATAGAACTTAAAGCGAATGTCTATATGTCCGAACGCTCTCCAGAAAGGACAAAGAATATCCCCTATATCGTAGATGATTTGCAAGAAATAATGCGGGAATACCGCTCGTCCGACAGCAACCTTGCTGAAAAGATTAGAGGGCTTTTAGCAGAGCATAGCCACGCAGCTTTGGATATTAAGAAAGACGCTTGGGCACATTCGAATGAAATGCAAGCAAAAAGGCTGGCCAGCAAATACTCATCAGAAACGGACGATTCAATTAAGGAAATAGCTGATCTGGCTGAAGATGTAGAGAAGACCTATAAGACGATAAAAGGCGAGATATCAAAAGAGAAGAAAATGTACATCTTGGTGGACGAAGATGGCAGGCAACATCCGCTTATCCCAAATGACAGCAAGGATGTTGTCGTAAAAGCAAAAAAGGGCGGGGCAAGCTTAAATCACTAATAAAAGGAGGCATGGAAATGACAACGAAAGGATATAACCCTGAAGTCGAGCACGAAAAAGGGGCGACACTCGAAGCCTCCTCCTACGATAAGACTCAGCAAGTCAAAGTCACTGCCAAGAAAGTTACCGTAGGCGGGAAAGCCGGGATTGTTGAGTTTTCCGGCCTGGCCACTGGAAAGACTGATGCCAGCATAAATGGCACGATTGGGATTTGGCTATCAATTTTCCGCTATATGCGCCCCGATGGGACGATTAACCATGTAGCCGGCTGGAACATAATGCTGCCGCTTAAGGCAAAGCAGACTGCCGCGGCCACGGCAAAGGCCTTTGCCAAGACAATAAATGCCGGCACAAGGCCCTACAAGGCAACAGCGACCGGCGACAAATTAAAAATAGTCTATACCGAGAAATAGCCATGAAAAAGATTATCGCTTTAACTTTCTTTGTTTTGACATCTGCCACATACGCCAATGCAGCCGAAAGCAAGCCCGTATACAAATGGATGGCCGCCAACGAGTATTACATGATAATGCCGACGGCACAGAACCTGAACATCTCAGGCGGTGGCAGCGAAAGTGTGAAGCCTTGGGGCTTTGGCTTCCGCGCCGTAGGAAACAACGAGACCATCTCCAAGACGGGCGGGTTGCAGTTCCAGAGCATCAAGGTTGATAACCCGCATACTGGCAAGGATACGTTCTACTTGTTTGATCTCCTGCTCGGCATGGAATTCATGACGCCGAAGGTGCAGGGCAAGCCGCTGCGCTTTACAGCACAGGCTTATGCCGACCTTGGGTTATCGGATACGACGCTTTACGCAGCGCCAATGATTTCCGCTGGACTGCTCTACACGACAGAGGAGTTTGCATCTACTCCCACTGGCCTCACCTTTGACATATTCTACCGGCTCATAGACCTCGACCTGGACAATGTGGGTGGGGGGAAGGCCGGGACGTTGAAACCGGCGCTCGGTTTCAAGATAGGCTACATTTTTGAAGGGTTCTGGACTATTAAAGAGAAGACGAACTAGTATTGGGAGGGGGGAACATATGACTTTTCAACTAGGGGCTATTGCAAAGACTAACAATCCCATCGTTAAGACTACCTACCAGTTCGCAGCAAAAATACGAACGAATGGAACTGTTGATGAAACATACCGCAACGTAATTCGACTAATAATTGATTGGGTTAGAAAAACTGGCAAGGCCCCTCGCGGAATTCCCAAGCATGCAGACACCGGTGAAGGATTTAGCATTGAAGTGCCAGGACAGTCCATCGAGTGTCAGTCTCTGCCAGAGAAACATTTGTGGTCCCTGCGATTGGTCCATCCTGACGCCCCTTTTAATGACAAGCCCGCCGTTCCCGGAAGAACTTGGCAAACAGATATCTGCCTTACGGAGTCATCCAGCGAGTTAAATTTTGGAATTAAGTTAGTTTGCTCATCACTGCCATATGCGAATGAGGACGTAACTTTTTCCCGGCCCCGGATAGTCCTTGATCTTGCAGCGAAGTTTTCACTATACGAGCAACTGCCAATATCAGCCGTACCTTGGACACCTAGTACGCCAGAAGATGCGCAAAAACTGGTTGAAAAGCTATTGGATCCACAGCGGCGACTCCCTATAGTCGCAGTAAGTGAACCTTTCCAGATAAACCCGTCAGATCTTGCAAAGAAACTAGTGGGCTATGCACATGTTGTAACTGTTCCGCATCCACTCACCTTCTCCATTACGGATAGCATTGGGAAATATTGGTCAGTCTTCCACGGAGGAATCCGTGTTTATCTTCCCGGTTTAAATCTGCAAACCGATTCGCCCTTCTCACACCCATTACTAACCAAAGACAAAATCCTCTCTATTATCGACTCAAATCCAGACTCGCCAAAGCCAGTCGAAGACTATCTGGTTTTCAGATTAGCCGCTAACGCTGCGTCGAGATATTGCGACTTTACAGGTTGCGCGTTCGTTACAGATGTGAAAATGATGGCGAATGAGATTACTCGCCTGGCTTTCTCTACAGAAAAGGAGAGCAGCAAAGAATGGGGCAGACTGCTAGAACAAGAATTGGAACTCTGGAAGGTCAAGCTCCAAGAATCAGAAAAGAAGTTCGAAGAACTAATTAAAAAGAATTTTGACCTTGAACTAGAATTGGAGCATCATAAATCTTTAGGCCACGATCTACGAACAAAAATAGACTCCCTTCAGCAATTGCTGAACACTAAAGCCAAAGGCACAATCCTTCCTCCAGAATTCCCAGCGACATACGAGGATGTCCCCACATGGGTCAGGGAAAACCTGGCTGGGAGTCTTGTTCTGCACAGCAGAGCGGAACGCGGATTGAGCAAGGCCCAGTATTCTGATATTTCGCTGGTGTGCAATTCCCTAATGCTGCTCGCCACTGAGTACAGAGACATGAGGCGCGGTGTCAGGACAAAAGATGAGTTTGAAGCAAAGCTCAATGATCTTGGGCTAAAACATGAACGCTCGATAACACCTATACGCGCCGGAGAAGAGGGGAGCACATATTTTGTTAGATATCCGACAGAGTCTTCGCCCCAGCAACTCTTGGAGTGGCACTTAAAGAAAGGCGCGGACAGAGATTCTCGCAACTGTTTACGAATTTACTACTTTTGGGACGAGGATTCCGCACAAGTAGTTGTAGGATGGCTTCCTAGTCATTTGGAAACAAGAAAATCATAAACGACCTCAAATTATTGCCACCCTGGAAGAGGGGAAACAGAAATAAGGTAAATCCTTATCGGTGGCCATAATTTAAAAATAAGAAAAAAATAAATGCGGGGATGTACGGGCCGCAGAAGCGGCCC
>Ga0209212_1004152_pt1 | contig 18205 bp, 15 predicted proteins | sample RifGroC2_FD_183996 | JGI IMG/M metagenome (GOLD analysis project Ga0209212, IMG submission 183996) | Groundwater microbial communities from Rifle, Colorado, USA - Groundwater C2 (SPAdes) (version 2) | ecosystem: Environmental > Aquatic > Deep subsurface > Groundwater | place: Rifle, Colorado...
CACTGTTAACGATGTAATTACAACTGTACGAAAACAGGTTATCAAAGCCAAAGTTCACGATTTTGTATAAAAGTTTAAATACTTCTGACAAGCACTAGAGAAGCTTTTTCGGGATGCAAATGGTTATTTGCCGTTTCTTCAATTTGATTTTTTGTAATTGAACTTATAATTTCAGGATAGTCATTGATATAATCATCTCCAAGTCCATAAAATTCATTTACCAACAGGGTTTTTGCTATTCCGTTATTACTGGAAAATCTTAAAGGATAAGCTCCTACATTATAAGACTTAGCATATTCCAACTCTAAATCAGTGATTCCGTCATCAATAAATCTGCTTATCTCTTCTTTTAAAGATTCTACAGCAACATCTACACGGTTATCATCAACTCCAAACCTGACAGACCATCCTCCGGGAATCAAAAGAGCCGTAAATCCCGACGAAACGCTATAAACAAGTCCGAGTTCTTCTCTTAGTTTTTTGCCTATCCTGCTTGATAGAGCGCCGCTTCCTCCAAGTATAAAGTTCATTATCAGGGCTTTATGGTAATCAGGATGGTTTCTTGTCAAGTTTCCATAATGACCAAATATAATTTTTGTCTCCGTTTTGTTTTTTACAGGCACGATTTGCTGTTTAAATTCTTTTTGGAGCTTAACAGGTTTGATTTTCGGACATATTATTTCTTTTTCTGTCCAGTGTTGAAAATGCTTTTCAACAAGATTAAAAGCTTCATCCATTTCTATATTTCCGGCTATTGTCATAATAGTGTTATTTGGAGCATAAAAGCTGTCATAAAAGCCTTTTATATCTTCTAAATCAGTATTTTTTATATGTTTTTCCTGTGTTTCATGACTAAATGCGTACCAGGGATGACTTTTTGGAAAAATCATACGCTTGAAATACATATTTGCAAGGAAATCTGAGTTATTTTTTCTTTGTTTTACGCCGGCTATATAAAAATTTTTCATTTTGTCAAATTCTTCTTCAGGAAAAGACGGTTCTGTCAAAATTTCAGACAGCAAGCTGAGAATATATGGAAAATCTTCTTTTATACAAGAGAGGGAGAAATTTACAGATTCTGTGACGTTGCTGATTCCTACAGAAGCCCCTCTTGACTCAACATCTGTTGCTATTTCAAGTTTTGATTTGTTTTTTGTCCCTCTATTCATCATTCCGCCACACATGAAAGGCAATGACGGATTAACCATTCCGGCGTAAAGATTGCCTGCAAATATAGTTCCGTGTAATTTTACCGTATCGCTTATTTTATTTGGAGAAACCAGAACTTTTATTCCGTTAGAGGTTATTCTTTTTGAAAAATTGACAGGATAAGGCTTGGTTTTTGTTTCTATAATTATTGGAAGTGGGGTATTGCCATGCTTTTTTTCAGAAACAACTTTATAATCCGACACGGGAGAAATTATTCTTTTTTGGTCATGTACAGGAATAAAATGTCCTACTGTGCAGTTTTCTTTGGTCAAATACAGTTTTGCTACTCTTTTAATATCATCAAGAGTGACTTTTTGGATATTATCAATATAATTTTCAAAGAATTTATAGGAATTTATGGTTTCATAATAACCTAAAAGGTACGCAAATTTTAATGTTCCGTCTTTATTAAACTCAAAACTCGATTTGATTCGCTTTTTTGTGTTTTCCAGTTCTTCTTCTGTCGGTGATTGGTGGTTATAAATATTATTAATTTCGTCAAAAATCCTGTTTTCAGCCTCGTTATGGCTGACATTAGGGAACAAAGTGGCTATTATGGTAAATAATCCCGAATCTTTTGTTACTTCGACGTTTGTACTTATATCTGTAGCTATTTGTTTTTCGACCAATTCCTGATGTATTCTGCTGCTCACGCCTGTATTAAGCATTTCCCCGATTACCAGCAAAGGGAAAATATCATCATGTTCGCAGGAAGGAATATGATAAGCCTGCTTTACAATGGAATAACTCCCAGCTTTGCTTACTTTTGTCCTTCTTAAATGTTTTTGAGGGTCTTCTTTCTCAACATAAGTATTTGTTTTACCTGAATGAATAGAGCCAAAATGTTTTTGTATAAGCCTAAAAGCTTCATTATTGTCAAAATTTCCCACCACAACTATAGTTGCATTATTTGGTTTATAAAAATTGTCATAATAATCCTGCAAATCTTGAATAGTGATATTCTTCACATCATCAGCCACACCTATAATAGGGTATCGATAAGGGTGTGTTTTATATGTTTCCAGCCGTATGGCATTTTCTAACTCTGAATACGGATTATCAAGACCTTTTTCAAGCTCGGCAAGAATTATCCCGACTTCTGTTTGTCTGTCATTTTCATTTAAAATAAGTTTGTGCATTCGCTGGGATTCAATTATCATGGCAATTTCAAGCTTATTAGTAGTAAAAGTTTCATAGTAACAGGTAAAATCACGCGAAGTGTAAGCATTAAAATTCCCGCCATTTCTGTTTATTTCAGAAACAATCTGTCCATAATCAAATAATTCAGTTCTTTTAAAACTTAAATGCTCAAGAAAATGCGATAAACCTGTTTTTCCTGCTATTTCATTTCTGGAACCAACTTTGTACCAGACCATAAAAGTAGCCGAAGGCGCGCAGCAATAAGAATAGAACAAAATTTTAAGTCCGTTATCAAGTTTATGTTTAGAAATCTGAATATTATTGCGGCTCATTAAGAAATTTCCATTGTTCTGCTGTGAATTTCCCGCTTTTTGCTATCTGAGTTCCTTTGATATAGATTTCTTCAGGTTTTTCTTTATTTAAAATATCTTGATACAGATCCTTCGCTTTGCTCAGGATGACAGAGGGGCTTAAATTAAATACCAGAAAATCAGCGTCTTTGCCTTTTTCCAGAGAACCTGTTTTATCATCAATTTTCAATATGCGGGCTGAATTTATTGTTAACATATCCAGTAGCTTTTTAAAATCCAGACCTGTACTATTTTTAATCCATCTTGCTTCATTCAAAATGCTTAAGTCGTAATTGCTGAACCTGCTATCAGTTCCTATACCTGTATTTTCGCATATCGATTGCGGTAATTTGTTATAATCAAGGTTTTTTTTATGAAGCAGAATATTGCTTCTCGGGCAGTACGCGATTCCTGCGTCATAATTCACAAGTTTTTCGAGGGATTTTTCGTCAAGTTCTATACAATGAGCGGCTGTTAAATTTTCTCCGCATAGTTTTAAAAAGCCGAGTTTTTCCAGATATTCAACGGGATTTAGTCCTGATTCATAAGGTTTTAAGTTATCCCATTTGACCAGTTTATGGATTTTATCAATGCCTGATGGTTTATTATTCAGCCAGTTAGTTTCGTCTTGTGATTCTGCAAGGTGAGTATGGACTAAAATATTTTCCTCTACTGAAAATCTGGCAATTTCTTCCCATAAACTACTATGGACGTTATAAATAGAATGCGGGGAAATCCCTATAATCACATTCTTTGAAGAGTTTTCTTTAATCTGTTTTTTAAGTTTTTCTATTTCTTTTTTACTGTTTTCTTCGCTGTTTGAGAAAGTTTCAAGAAACACAAAGCTTTTTAAATCAAGAATTTTCAGGATGTCTATAAAATATTCTTCCCTTGAAAGCTGGACTATACAGGTACATCCCGACAAAATAGCTTCTCTTAATCCGTTTTTAAACGATTTTATTTTTTTTGCTTCTGACCAGAAAAAGTATTGCTTCATCAAACTTATTATCCAGTCGGAGAAATCCATATTAGGGTCGTCATTGATTAAATGGATTGCTTCGCTTCGCTCGCAATGACAGGAATCCAAATTGTGTTTAAATACAGGTTTTAAGTCGGTATACTGCAAATGCGTATGCAAATTCACAAAACCGGGAGTTATTACAGCATTTCCAAAGTCTATAACTTCTGTGTTTTCAGGAACTTTGTCATTTCTAACTATGTCAAAAACTTTCCCGTCTTGAACTACGAGAATACAGTCCTCGAAAATCTTTTCACCAGAAGAAATTATGTATTTTGATTTGTAGAATTTCATTATTTCTAACTTTCTTTGTCATTGCGAGGGCTTTAGTCCGAAGCAATCCAAAAAATATTAATTTGTTTTTTCTTTGGATTGCCGCGCTCCCGTTGGTCGCTCGCAATGACGAAAAAATTAATTGGCGATTCGGGTTAATTAGTAATTTACGTTAAATAATTCCCGCTTTTTGCATGTTATTCAACTCCTGACGAATATCTTCAACGCTAAAATGAATGATTTCCGAACTTTCATTCTTTTGAATATAAACATCTTTAAGCCCCGCCTGAACAATAAACCTTTTACAAAGAATACAAATCTGATCATGCCCGTACATATATATTGTTCCATTTTGACAAGTTTTTTCTCCCGCCTGAATAATGGCGTTTTGCTCGGCATGAATTGACTGGCATGTTTCATATCTCGTGCCGGAAGGGATATTATTTTCCACACGATAACATAAACCCTTTTCCATGCAGGAAATCACTTTGCTTGGGGTACCGTTATAGCCTGTTGATTTGATTTTATTATTAACATCAACAATTACCGCGCCGACTTGCGCTCTTATACAACTTGAACGACTTGATGCCTGTTTGGCAAAACCCATAAAATATTCCGTAAAACTGGGACGCATTTAATTTATACCTCTTAATATATCTGTCTTTATTTTCTATAACAGTATAACATTTGAGAATATAAATTAAAATTAGAAACTTTTATTTGTGGCAACTGCTTTTTGCATTGAACAGATAATTTTTTGTCTTGCTTTGTCGTCAAGTCTTATTGTTATGTAACAACAGGCAGGCGAGTTGATTTCAGCCCCACTTTCCACTGCAATAAGAAATGTCCCGACAGGTGTTCCTTCCACAGCACGTATTATTGCCCCTTCAATTCTTGTATCGTCTATGTCAGGATCAATAAAACCTGATATAAAGCCAGAAGTCATTTGTGCTCCTAAAGTTATAGCAAATATAACACCATCTGCTAAGCCTGTTGCAGCTCCCAGTGGAATAGAAACCGCAGGACCGGCGACCATAATCGGTGCTCTTTGCAAAAATCGCCTTACAAAAGTTTTATAATTGTGATCAACAATTCTGAGTTTTATAGGATCATTTTCAAGGCATATATTACAGCCCGATGACATTTTTATATTTGTAACCAAAATATCAATATAAGCATCTGATCTGAATATAAGATTATTTCTTTTTTTAACGACTTTCCCTTCAAGCAAACTGCCGCATGGAATTATTGCCTGATTTCCGCAGTCTATGTTATCAAGTATTTTCAATGATACTTTGTCACAGGGCTGTGCTGTGTCACTTTTTAAATCCGACATTGTCCTTGTCAAAACAAGATTTTCCTTGATAAGTCTTTTAGACCAATCCTTATCAGCTTTTGTACAATTATATTTTCCCTGAGCAAAGGCATTTCCTGAAAAAATTTGAGTCAAAAATGCAACTATCGAAAAAATCAGAACAAATTTACTTAATTTCATGCGTCAAAACACCTCATTTTAGTATAAGAAATATTTTGACAACAAAGTTCTTAAATTTCTTTCACCTTACTAAACAAAAAAAAGAATAAAATTATTAAAATTATTTAACTAACTGTTTATCTGATAGATTAATTTGCAATAATTGCCTTATATTCTGCAAACAAATTTTCTATTTCATGCATAAGCCTTAAAGTTTCATTCTCAAAGATATTTTCAGCTTCTTTATAACTTCCTTTTCTTAATTGTTCAAATATTTTTGCCCCTGATGCGTGTATTAAATGGTGCGGTCTGTCAATTCTTTCAAAGACAGCTTTTTCAATATTTGTAGGCTGGTAATTAAAATACCATTTACCAAATTTACATAAAGAATGATCAAATTGAAGAGTTACGTTTGGATTTCTATCATTTATAGCTTTTTTAAGAGCATTTACCCAGTTATGGTGATCTTGAAGTCTTAAATCCAGAAAATATATTTTTTCCATCGTATCAAGAGTTGAAGCTTCGTTTTTAAGTTCATCCGATAAGACAAGAAGTTTTTGCTGTTTTTCAAAAAAGTTGTCAACCTTTTTATCAATATCATTAAGCTGGAACGTAACTGTTTCTACAGAACCGCTTATATTTTCCATTGCAGCGTTCATTTCTTGTGTTCTGGCGGCTGTATTTTGGAAACTGTCGGTTATTTTTCCTATTATTTCCGTCATATCATGAATTTCTTCTACTACCAGTTCAAAATTTTCATTTAGTATGTTAAACGAATTTTCGCTTTCCTGAAGATTGCCTAAAGTGCTTTTTGATGATTCTCTCGCAATTTTTACAATATTTTGAATGTTTTGAATTTCTGAACTTACATTTTTAGTAGCAGTTGCTGTTTCTTCCGCAAGTTTTTTTACTTCATTTGCGACTACGGAAAAACCTTTTCCATGCTCGCCAGCCCGCGCTGCTTCTATTGATGCGTTAAGAGCAAGCAAATTTGTCTGAGAGGCTATAGTCTGAATTGATTCAATAATATTTCCAATAGAGCTGGAAAATGTTAAAAGTTCATCCATATTTTTTTCAAGCAAGAAAGAAGACTCTTTAAGTAAAACAAAATTTTTATTAACTTTTTCTGATTGATTTTTGCTTTTTAAAACATTATTTGAAACATCTATCGCTTTTGATGATAAATCATTGCACTTTTCACTGTCTTTTGCCGTTGCTTCCGACATCTCTGAAAGTGCTGCATTTAATTCTTCGGCTGTGCTTAAAATATTTTCCTGATTTGCGCTTGATTCATTTATTGAATCTTTAATTTTTTTGCACTCATCAATAGAAGTTTGCGATTGACTTTTTAGAAAAACACCTTTATCAAGAATATTAAAAATCTTTTCTGTAAGAGAATTTATACTTTCATGACCAAGAAACAAAGCTGCTTTGATCTTTTTTACAAGAGGATTTGTTTCTTGCAAACTTAAATTAAAGTTTTTTTGTTTAGAAATTATTTTATCCAGCTCTTCCAGAAGTAAGTCAAAATAATTATTTTTTTTTCGTTCTAATATTATTAAAAAAGGTAGAAATCCAATCAGAATTATTATAGAAAAATAAAAAGGAACCTTGAAATAAAGTGTAATTGCGTTTAAAATTTGCAAAATAACAAAAAAAGATAAAACTCCTGTAATTCTCATACAACTAATTCTCCAATAATTAATTAAATTGTTAATATTATTTAAAATTATATTAACAATTTAATTATATTGTTCTTTTTATTAAAAAATTAAATTTTTAATAAAAAATTCATATTTTAATAGGATAATATAATGTACCAATTTTTTAGGAAAAATGAATAACAAAATTTATGATAGAAACGAATTAATCTGGGGAAAAGAAGTTCAAAATCTTCTTTTTCAAAAGCATGTCGCTATTTTTGGGCTTGGCGGAGTAGGCAGCTATGCAGCAGAAGCTCTTGCAAGATCCGGTATAGGCAAAATTACTGTTGTCGATTTTGATGAAGTGACAGAAACAAATATTAACAGGCAGCTTCTTGCGTTTAATTCCAATATTGGCGAGAAAAAAACGTTTCTTATGGAAGACAGGATTAAAAATATCAATCCCACTATTCAAGTAATAGCTATAAATGATTTTTGCACGAAAGATTTAACGGAAAAAATATTTTTCGGGCAGGTTGACTATGTAATTGACGCGATTGACACATTAAAAACAAAAGTTGACCTTTTAGAAAGCTGTGTTAAAAAAAATATTCCCGTGATAAGTTCTCTTGGTGCAGGAAACAGGCTTGATCCGACTCAACTTTATAAGGCGGATATTTCTGAGGTTAATCCAAGACGCTGTGATTTTGTAAGGTACGTTGTTAGCAAGCTTAAAGCAAGAGGGATAACTCAAGGTTTAACTGTAGTTTTAAGTGCAGAAAAGCCCATTTCTGTTGAAAAAAAACTTTCTTGTATTGAGATAAAAACTAAAACAGGCGAAAATATTGAGCTTAAGAAAATTTCTCCCGGAAGTTCGCCATTCGTTGCTCCTGTTGCAGGGTATATTATGGCTTCTCATGTTGTACGGAGCTTTATTTCAAAATAATAAAATGCCTCCTTAAAGGAGGCAAAAGATGTTTGAGTTTTTGCGAAAAATATTAGCCTGAATTAAATTTTATATAATATTTTCTCTGATAGCTTTTACGGCAGCCTGTACTCTATCATCAACGCAAAGTTTCTGCAAAATGCTGCATACATGAGCTTTAGCTGTATGAACACTTACAATAAGGTCTTTGGCAATTTCTGTGTTGCTTTTTCCTTGTACAAGAAGCCTTAAAACTTCCATTTCTCTTTCTGTAAGCTGGGCTCTTGCATCAGAAATTTCTGAAGGATTAAGAACTTTTGTAGATTGCGGTTTTGGGAAAAGATTCAATGCTACTTTAGCAATGGCAGGATCTAACCATGCCGCGCCCTGACTAACGTTTTTAAGCACATTTACAAGTGTGTTTGGCTCTATATCTTTAAGACAATATGCGTTTGCCCCTGAACCAAGCGAAGCAAGTACTTCTTCATCCCTATCATGAGAAGTAAGGATAACAACTTTTATTTTTTCATCAAAAGCTTTTACCTGTTGCGTCGCCTCAATTCCGTTGATTCCCGGTAGTCCCAAATCCATAAGGACTACATCGGGTCTTAATTCTTTAATTAAAGCAAGCCCTTTTTCACCGTCTTCAGCTTCTCCTATTACCTGAATCCCTTCAAATTCATTTAATGAAGACCGTAATCCGACGCGAGTTAGTTTATAATCTTCTACAATTACAATTCTTACAGATGTTGTTTCAATAGATAGCATAAATTCTTCCTTTTCTGATACTGACTTAATCTGACAATTACTTTTTTATCTTTTCTGAACATTTATTTGTATTTATATTTCAAGTGTAATCCTAGCATAAAATATAAATTTAATACGCTATTTTTAGAAAAATACCCCAATCGGGTAGTAGTTGGAAATTAAAAGTATAGTTTTTATATTTTATATTGAGACAAAAAATCACCGGCAGTATAAAGGGAACCAGCCATTATACCTATATTTTTGTTTGTTATTAATTCAAAATAAATATTTATAGATTCTTTAATGTTTTCAGTTGTATATATTTTACATGGCATGTGTTTTTGAATTAATTTAGCTTTTAAAATTTCAGGAGAAACAGCCGCACCTGAATTTGACTGCGTAAGTATTACAATATCGCCATGCCTGAATAAAATTTCCATAACTTCTTCATAATTTTTTGTACTTATAGAAGAATAAATCCAAATTCTTTCTTTATCAGAATAATACAAATCAAGACTTTCACTGAGTAATCGGGCGGCATTCGGGTTATGCGCGCCATCCAGTATTAAGTTCATTTCTTTTATGTATTGAAATCTGGCAGGCCATGAAACGTTTTGAAGTCCTTTTTTCACAGCTTCTTCAGGAATTTCAATTCCCTGCTCCCTGAGAAGGTCTATTGCTTTCAGGACAAGTGAAAGATTTTTTTTCTGCCATACCCCCTGAAGGTTTAGTTCGTAGGGGGTGTCGGCATCTTCAACTAATATTAAAGCGCTTCCAACTTTTAAAGCTTTTTCTTTTATAACTTCAATCCCCTTATTGTCTTTCGAGGCAATTACAGGGACATTCGGCTTTATAATTCCCGCTTTTTCAAAGGCTATTTTTTCTATAGTTTCGCCCAGTCTGTCAACATGGTCTGAATCAATTGTGGTTATTATTGACAATAAAGGTTTTTTTATAACATTAGTCGCGTCAAGTCTTCCGCCAAGACCTGTTTCTATGACGGCAAAGTCCACTTTCTCCCGCTCGAATAAAATAAAAGCAAGAACGGTCAGGATTTCAAATTCGGTTGCATGAATATTGTTTTGCTCTGCGGTTTGTATGATATTAAAAATAAAATCCGCAAAATCTTCTTTTGAGATGTCTTTGCCGTTAATTTTAACTCGTTCTGTATAATCCACAAGATGCGGGCTTGTATAAAGTCCTGTTTTATATCCGGCATGAGTTAAAACAGAAGCAAGCATTGCGCATGTTGAGCCTTTTCCGTTAGTTCCCGCCACATGAATGCATTTTATTTTATCCTGCGGGTTATCATAAAGATCAAGCAGATTTTTTACCCTATCCAGCCCGAGATTTATATAAAATTTTCCCTGTGAAGTCAGGGCAACTATAGCTTTTTCGTATGAAACAGTTTTGTTTGTCATTTTTACTTTGCTAATGATTTTAAAAGCTCTTGTATCGATTGGGTTTGTTGTTCTATTTCTTTGATACGCTCTTTTGTAAGCTCAACTACTTCCTTAGGCGCGCTTTCAAGAAATTTCGGACTGCTAAGCCTTGAGTCAAGACCTTTTTTTTCCTGCGCAAGTGTTTCGAGTTTTTTAGTCTGTCTTTGAATTTCCTTATCCAGATCAATAAGCCCTGCCAACGGAACAACTATAAGAGAAGTTCCCATCATTGTCGTAGCTGATTGCGAAGGAATCTCTGCCGGTATTCCAAGTTTAACAGAAAGTCTTTCAACTCTTGCAAAAATTTCTATATAAGACCTGACCACCTCAAATGTTTCTTGTGCGGTGGCGTCTTCAGAATAAATTTTTGCCTGTATAGTTGCGCTTACAGGTATATTAAAAGCCTGCCTGATATTTCTGAGAGATTTTATTGTTTCAATTGCTGTATTAAGCTTTGATTCAGCTATTTCATCTTTTAAGCCCATATCATGCTTTGGAAAATCTGTAAGCATTATGGATTGCAGAGCGGGAGTGAAAAAAGCCGAAGCGGAGCTTTGCTTCGCTGGAAGCTTTTGTAACTCGTTCTCTTGCGCATTATTTTTATATATCTTACCTGGTATAAGCTGCCAAATTTCTTCCGTAATATGTGGCATCACGGGATGTAAAAGCCTTAATGTCCTTTCAAGCACATATCTTAAAACTCTTTGGGTATTTGATTTTGTATCTGGTTTATTAAGCTGGGTTTTTGCTATTTCTACATACCAATCGCAGTATGAATTCCAGAAAAATTCATATAATAACTGTGCTGTTTCGCCAAACCTGTATGATTCCAGATTTTTATTTACTTCTAACACAGCTTCATTATACTTATGGAGAATCCATCTATCCGCAATCGTTAGCGCGCTCATATCAATTTCGGAATCATCAACCCCTTCGAGGTTCATAAGAACGAACTTAGAGGCGTTCCAGATTTTGTTCGCAAAGTTTCTTCCATATTCAAAACGCTCGTCAGAAACTTTAATATCCTGTCCGCCATAGGTTACAAGACTTGTTAATGTAAATCTGAGCGCGTCAGAGCCGTATCTGTCAATTATTTCAACGGGATCAATCGTGTTGCCCTTTGATTTGCTCATTTTCTGACCTTTTTCATCGCGAATCAACCCGTGAATATAAACCGTCTTAAATGGCGATTTATCGGTGAATTCATAGCCCATAACGACCATTCTTGCCACCCAGAAAAAGATTATATCAAATCCCGTCACAAGAACGCTTGTAGGGTAGAATTTTTTGAAGTCGGGACTTTCTAAATCAGGCCAGCCCATTGTTGAAAACGGCCATAAACCTGATGAAAACCATGTATCAAGAACATCTGTTTCCTGCGTTAAGTTTGAACTTCCGCATTTTGGGCATTTATCAGGTTTTTCAGTTGCCACAATCATTTCTTTGCAATCATCGCAATAGTAAGCGGGAATCTGATGTCCCCACCATAATTGTCTGCTAATACACCAATCTCGGACGTTTTCCATCCAATCAAGGTAAATTTTTGTCCATCTTTCGGGGATAAAACCAAGTTCACCTGTTTCTAAGGCTTTAATAGGTCTTTCTGAAAGCTCTGTCATTTTTACAAACCATTGTTCAGAAAGAAGCGGCTCGATTTTTTCTCCGCAACGCTGGCAATGACCGACATTATGCTCATGAGGAATCGCCCTTATAAACTCACCGCGTATTTTTAGAAGTTCAAGAGTTTTTTCTCTCGCTTTATCTCTTTCGAGTCCACGCAGTTCATAAGGAACATTCTTATCTGTAAGAAGATTTCCCGCCTCATCCATAATCCAGATAGGCTTTAAACCGTGGCGTTTACCGATTTCATAGTCATTAGGATCGTGCGCGGGAGTAATTTTAAGAGCGCCTGTCCCAAATCCCATTTCTACCGCTTCATCGGCAATAACGGGAACTGCCCTGCCTATTATCGGTACAACCACTTGTTTACCGATTAAATCTTTGTATTTGGGGTCATTAGGATTAACAGCAACAGCCACATCTCCGAACATGGTTTCCGGTCTTGTAGTTGCGACAACCACCGCCCCGTAAGAATCTTTGAAAGGATAACTAATTTCCCACAAATGCCCCTGCTCAGTCACATAATCTGTTTCTATATCGCTGATTGCAGACCTGCATCTGGGGCACCAGTTTACAATATATTTGCCTTTATAAATTAAGCCTTTATTGTATAAGCTTACAAAAACTTCCTTTACAGCTTTTGAACACCCTTCGTCAAGGGTGAATCTTTCTCTGGAAAGATCGAAAGAGGCTCCAAGTCTTTTAAATTGACCTAAAATTCTGCTTTTATGCTTATTAGCCCAATCCCATGTATATTCCAGAAACTTTTCTCTTCCAATATCGTGCCTTGAGATATTATCTTTTCTTAATTCTTTTTCTACTACGTTCTGGGTTGCTATTCCGGCATGGTCGGTTCCCGGAAGCCATAGAGTTTCAAAACCTGACATTCTTTTGTGGCGAATAATTATGTCCTGAAGTGTTCCATCAAGTGCATGCCCCATATGAAGCACGCCTGTCACGTTGGGTGGAGGAATTACAATGCTGAAAGGCGGTTTTTGGCTTTGCGCATCAGCCTTAAAACAGTTATTTTCTTCCCAGAATTTATATATTTTTTCTTCAACTTCTTTAGGACTATATGCTTTTGGCAAATCTTTCATTTGAAAACTCCGTTAATTACAATAATTTTATGATTTTATTCTAACTAAAATGACATCTTCATACAACTTTAAAAACCAATATTGATTTTTTGATGTATTTATCAGATACTTAATCAGAACCTCATAAGTCGGAGTGGCGGAACGGTAGACGCGCACGCTTGAGGTGCGTGTGGAGCAATCTGTGTGGGTTCAAGTCCCATCTCCGACATTTTTCAAATTTTTTAAAGAAACAGGCTGACTTTTTGTTAGTCTGTTTTTTGTTATAAAAGTATTTTATTTATAGAAGGGGCTTTACCCCTTCACCCCAGTTCATTTTCTTTCTTTTGACGTCAAAAGAAAGAAAACGCAACCAAAAGAAAGAAAAACTTTATCCCAGAGGGTCAACACAGTCAAGGGGGCAGCCCCCTTGAACTCCCCCGTGCGCCCATTAGAGAAAGCTCCGTCTTGTTTGAGGGGCTTTGACCCGAGTTACGGGCATTAAACGCATTTTTGTTAAAATCGTTAGCAAGTCAGAAATACAGGAGCTGTAGCGTGGGCTAAAGTTTTCTTTTGCTTCGTTTTCTTTTGCATCAAAAGAAAATGAAGGCGGGTTTACGGATTGCGAGCAGAGGCTGGAAAAGGGGCTTTGCCTCTTTGTAATGCCGTTTATGGCGAGCAACCAAGCAGGGTATGCAATACCCATTACGAATAAAACATGTACTTATAAAACTACCTTAAAATATCTTAATTTTATGTTTAATTTTTTCTCTATAAAGGAATACTAATATAAAGGCAATAAAATACAGGGATGTAATTATGATTCAGGGAATACAAAGCTCGAGCAGTATAAGTTCTTATTTTCCTTACGAGAAAAAGACTGATTTTACGGCAAATGAACCGTTGAATTCATTTGAAACAGAAGACACCGCCATAATAAGTGCGCAGGCAAAAATATTAAACGAGCTTGATAAATATAATTCGGGGCAAAGCGATGAAATTAACCTTGCCCTTACCTGTATTACAAGTAAAAATCAAGTAAAAGCTGTTGCCAGAGTTATTAGTACAAAAAAAGAAATGCTGGACACTATTCTAGATAGTTTTTAATACAAAAGAAGAGGACGGTTAAAACCGTCCTCTTCTTTATTTATATATTTTTAAAACTGTTTATTAGGATCAACAAACCCGCCCTGCTTCAAAAATCCTATAATAGCATACGCTGCGCTTTTTTGAAGTTTCATTGGGGCTTGCCGCATAAGATCTACGGCTTCTGCAAGTACTGGATCAAGGTCATACCATCTTCTTCGTTGAATATTATTATGTTCATGGAAAAACCATTCTATAGGTTTATTATAAAAATCCGCAAGCTTTTTAAGTTCAAATACATCAACTTTTCTGGTACCGGATTCCATTACGGAAATTGCTGAAATAGGCAGATTTAGATATTTTGCAACATGTTCCTGTTTAAAACCGGCTTCAATTCTTGCTTTTCTTAACTTATTGCAGAAGGTTTTCCTGTCCATATAAGCTTTATACTCCTTTTTGTAAACACAAAAATATAACTTTAAATCAAACCATATTTTATATTATAAAACATCTTTCGGAAAATCCAAAATTTTTAAGCTGTTTTATTACAAAAGTTAAAGTTTAATTTTAAATTTGAAAATAACTTTAAACGACTTAATCCCGTATTTTGTGTAAAATTAAAGTAATTAGGCTTTTAGGATTTATTAAATGGCTTCGATTTTGAATTTTCAGACAAAAAAAGAATATAGGAATTTCGCAAAAAAAGTACGAGATAAACTTGATATTGAAAAAATCAGTTTTTTGATTTGCGAAAACATAAAAAATCAGGATTTTTATAAAAATTCAAAGAATATACTCGGGTTTTACCCTTTTAATAGTGAAATTAATCTTACAGAACTTTATAAAGACACTTCAAAAAACTGGTTTTTGCCTTCTATTGACATTTCCACGAAAGAAATGTTTCTTCATCCTTACAAATACGGTGATAAACTTGTTGAAAATCTCTATAAAGTTCCCGAGCCAGTAACTCCAAAAGAAAATAATCTTGAAAAAATAGACTTGATTTTTGCGCCGGCTTTAATGGCAGACAAAAATGGACACCGGCTGGGTTATGGCGCGGGTTATTATGACAGATTTCTTCCTTTGCTGAAAGATTTCTGCATAAAAGTTGTTCCTCTTCCCGAGGAGCTTTTTGCAGAAAGGTTGCCTTCTGATGAGTTTGATGTTCCTGTAGATATTGTTGTTACAGAAAAAGCTGTAAATTTATTTAAAACAGGGTAAAGGAAAAGAAGTTAGAATCCTTTTATTGTCATTGCGAGGAGGCGCGTAGTGCCGATGAAGCAATCTAAAAATAAATGATTTCGGATAGATTTTTTTATGAAAAAGCCTAATTTTCTTGGATTGCTTCGCTTCGCTCGCAATGACGAACTATAAAAGCTCTTCCAATTGCTTGTAAGCCAAATTCAAGGAAGTTGAAACGCCTTCATAAGTCAAATAACCTTTAAAGGTATTCACGCCTTTTGCTAGGGCTTTGTTTTCTTTCACAGCGTCCATTCCTTTATTCGCCAGCTTAAGTGCGTATGGCAAAGTCGCGTTCGTTAGCGCCATAGTGGAAGTTCTCGGCACAGCCCCCGGCATGTTGGCTACTGAATAATGAACCACCCCGTATTTAACAAATGTAGGGTTTTCATGGGTTGTAACCCTGTCTATGGTTTCTATGCAGCCGCCCTGATCAATCGCAACATCAAGTATTACAGAACCGGGCTTCATTTGCTGTACCATATCTTCTGTAACAAGCTTTGGAGCTTTTTCGCCGGGGATAAGCACTGCCCCGATTACGACATCAGCTTTTTTAATGTTTTCTCTTATTGTATAAGAATTAGAATAAATAGTAGTAAGGCTTTCCGCATAAACATCATTCAAATAACGCATCCTGTCAAGATTTACATCGAGCAAAGTAACGCTTGCTCTCAAGCCAATTGCCATTTTAGCCGCGTTTGCTCCTACAATTCCGCCTCCAATAATTACAACTTTAGCCGGAGCTGTTCCCGGAACTCCGCCCATAAGGATTCCCATTCCGCCGTAATACTTTTCAAGAAGTCTTGAAGCTATTTGAACCGACATACGTCCTGCAACTTCGCTCATAGGAGTCAAAAGAGGAAGCGAATTATCATCTAACTGCACTGTTTCATAAGCAATACCCGTTACTTTTCTTTCTAGCAAAGCATTTACAAGCTCCGGTTCTGCTGCAAGGTGAAGATAAGTAAATAAAATCTGTCCTTCTCTTAACAAGCCATACTCTTGTTTAAGCGGTTCTTTGACTTTCAGGATCATATCCGCTTTTTCAAACACTTCCTGCGGTGTTTCAAGAATTTCCGCACCTGCTTTTATAAAATCCTCATTTGTAAAACCGCTTCCAATTCCGGCATATTTTTCTATTAAAATACTGTGTCCCGCTTTTTTAAATGCCTCCACGCCTGCGGGAGTAATAGCAACCCGTTCTTCCTGTGCTTTAATTTCTTTTGGAATACCAATAATCATTTTTCCGCCCCTCTCATCCTTAAATTTCCAACAATTATTAATTATACTACACAATGGAGCTTAATCTAAATTGCCGAGTGCTTTAAAATTTATATATCTTAAAAAAAACACTAAGCAATCTAAGAAAATCGAGCTTTTTTAAAAAAACCATATCTGAAATCGTTTATTTTTGGATTGCTTCGTCGGCACTTCGTGCCTTCTCTCAATTACAGCACAACGATTACAACTTATTTTCCTTCATCATGAAAAAAATTTTATTTCATTCTTATTCGGTTTTGTTTAAACTAATATAAACGGTTAAATAATTTTTATGCTGGAAGGGATTATAAAATGTGTTCAAAACCTGTTTTAGAGTGGTTTGCAAGATATAGAATATTTATTTCAAAAATTTTCGGAGTTTCTTTAATACTTATATTTTTATTATCAGAAAACATCTGGGCTGATAAATCCTATGCAGGTTGGCTAAGTATGATTTTACAGACAATAGGGCTTATATTGGTTGTTTTTTGTGTTTTAGGCAGATTATGGGCGGCTCTTTATCTTTGCGGAAACAAAACGTTCACTCTTGTAACGCAGGGACCTTATTCAATAGTCAGAAATCCTCTTTATTTCTTTAGTTTTTTGGGTGTAGTAGGTATAGGACTGGCAACTGGAAGTATTGTCGGATTATTATTACTAATTTTTATGTTCTTGTTTAATTATTTGCCTACTATTTTAGACGAAGAAAAAACGCTCGAAAGATATCATAATGAAAATCTTGCGGAATATATGGCAAAAGTCCCTAGATTAATCCCGAATTTTTCACTTTTATCCGAGCCTGAATTTTATGAAATCCAACCTTATTTCTTTCGTAAAACAATGTTTGACGTAATGTGGTTCTTCTGGGTTTATTTAATTTTAATAATCATAGGAAAACTGCACACCTTTGGTATTTTACCCGCTGTTTTTAAGATTATTTAACGTGAATTGTTAGTTAGTGAAAAACCGCATGAATCCTGGAATTGTCATTCTGAGGACTTTAGTCCGAAGAATCTGTCCATATGAGTATTAAAGTTTAAATCCCAAAAGGGACAGATGTCCCCCTTCTTCGGGGATACTTAATCCCCAAAGCGGGTTCCCTGCTTCGCTCAACATGACAGGATAAAATACTCTATTTAATTTGAAAAGGACATTTTGAGCAGTAGGCTTTCGGATGTCTTATTATATTGCCTTCGATGTCATACATTACCGATACCCTGCAAACAAGCTCAGAATTGCAGACAGGACAGGCATGCCCTTTAAGTCCTTTATCCAATATGTCTGATTTTATTCCTTCTATTCTATCGGCGAGTTCAAAATCTTTTTCGCTCATTTCAGGCAATTTTTCAAGTTCTTTTATTCTGTTTGAGTGTATTTTTAGCGCATTCGCAATTTTTTGTCTTGTTGCAGTAGCCAAAAACAAGTCCCGTCCCGATTCTATATCATCAATGATTGAAATATCTATATTTGCTTTAACGGCAAGACCTTTTTGAGAATAGCCCATATTTTCTCTTGTGGTTGAAATAAACTGCGCTAATGTTTCATTTTTTTTCATAAGTTTTATCCTATTTTGGAAATTATAATTTAATGGTAAAATAATTTTACATTAAAAAATTTGTTGAACCAAGCTTAAAATGCAGCATTGTCATCGTGAGGAGCTTGCGACGAAGCAATCTAAAACCGGTCATTATTTTTTGGATTGCCAC
>Ga0209212_1004154_pt1 | contig 18199 bp, 14 predicted proteins | sample RifGroC2_FD_183996 | JGI IMG/M metagenome (GOLD analysis project Ga0209212, IMG submission 183996) | Groundwater microbial communities from Rifle, Colorado, USA - Groundwater C2 (SPAdes) (version 2) | ecosystem: Environmental > Aquatic > Deep subsurface > Groundwater | place: Rifle, Colorado...
GTGCCGGTCGCCGTTCCGTCGATAGTGGCGCCTGCCGCCATCGCTCTGGTTGGGATGGCAATCTGGTTGTGGGTGAGTAATTTGCAGAAAAGGATTTGACTGGGAGATGGCGGGTATGATAATGGCGACTATGCTCAAAGCAGCCCCTTGTACAGTGCTGGTTACGGAACACAATGCCTCGAAATCTAAACTACTGGCCCGAGAAATCCGCGATAGGTACGAAAGCTTCCGATTTCTCATATAGGAAGTGCTTTTCGAAGAGCGGGAGAGCTTCACGGGCATGTGCTGCTCCCAGGCCACGTAGACGATTAATCATGTCAATACTATCAAGCTTGAATTTTCCCACCGGAACTTTGGGTTGAAACGGAAAAAAGCGTGGGGATTCCTGTCTGTGATCTGAAAGCAACATCGCGGTTCCATCTGCGCCCCGCGACTGCCCTTGCATAAATAGCGCGGTTGATTTGAGCAACAGCCCAGCATATCCTTGGTCGATAGGAATATCTAATGCCTCTTCGGTGCAGCCCAATCGGATGATGTAAAGATCATCATCTTTCCATCCGAGCACACTGCGGGCTTCAACAGCCGCTAAACCAGCTGGGTTATTAGCCCAAATGCCACCATCAATGAGCGGTGCTCCGCTCGGCATAGAGTGCGCCTGAAAGTATGTCGGTGCTGCTGCTGTAGCGAGTGCAACATTCACCGCACTCTCTTTCCAGTCAAGCCGAAGTCGCGGATGATGTCGGGTCTTGAAAACGTACACGTCTTCGTTGTCAGCATGATAGGCCGGTATGATGAGTCGGATGCTACTGTCGCCCAATCGTTTGGATTGATACGCACGCTCCAAGGCTTTGCGAAGCTCTGCGGTATCATATTTCGGCGCTGTAAGCTGTTTAACATTGCTTTTTTTGTCACGGAGCCATCCCGTTAGTCTTGATAAAAGACCATGCGAATCGAGTGAGTTATGCTGGCCAAAAATGCGCGGGCCATCATTCACGTAAAACTGGGATACCTCTCTGGCAGTCATCCCCAGACCCAAGCCAAGCGCAATGATGCCGCCCGTGGATGTGCCAGCGATCAAATCAAAATGTTCAGCAATTCGCTTTCCTGTTGCTTCTTCGATAGTTTCTAGAAATGCGGCAGCAAAGGCTCCCTTGATACCGCCACCATCAAGTGCGAGAATTCGTCGTTTATTTTTTTGCATCGTCTTCTCCTGGATGTTTACCGCCGCCCTGCCATTCGTCAGTGGCAAGCCAATGTTCGAAATAGAACAGCCACAGATATGCCCAAGGCACTATCGTCTCAGCTATTGATTTGTTCATCATCCATTCATCGGACTTTGGAAGGTGCAGGCACAGCCGAACCGGGCTTGTGGAATAAACATGTGGCAAACACCTGTCACCAGCCAATTCATTGAGATTTGGACTCAGCACAAACACGTCAGGCAATCCAAACCGCTTAAATCTAATTCGCAGACGATAGGTGCGACTCAAAGGGCTTGGTTTTACATCAAAATCCCAAACCAATTCACCCCTGTGCACCAGACCGTGTCCACGGCAAATCGCACTCGATTTAAGTCGAATCCATTGTTGCTCTGGGCTGAGCGCGTTAGCCATATCGACAAGCTCTCTTAACGTCCGAAAAACGTGTTTTTCGGTAAAGGCACCGAACCAAATGCGGATGCTGTGACCAACCCCATCGCAGGCGCAACGATTAATGACCCGGCGATTCGTGCATTGCTGATCGGGTTGGAAATGCTGGCAAGTGTGTCACGAACTTGTTCTTTATTTGCTCCAAACTTATAGGACAAACTTTCGGCAAATCGGTCTTTCCCTTCAAGTAAGAGCAGTGATTCGATGGATGTCAGCACATCCTTGTGCCAGTCATCAAACGTTGAAGCTAAACGTGCATCGCTGTTCCACTTATCCGCAAAATTTTCGCCAATAGTTGTCTCATTTTCGATGATAAAAAATCGCCGTCCAGAGCGCATCTCAATTTTAATGAAGGCCGGCATCTCGCGAATAACAGCGGTGATGAAATCAAACGCATCCATGTAAGCCTGTTGTGTGGCACACCGAGCATAAGCCCAACCTGCCAGCGTCGTAATAATCACTGAAATTGGAGCCATGCCTGAACGATCAGTGCCGACGAACATATGGTCACGATGGCGCTTAAGCAGTTGAATAATTCGCTTAAGAAATGGCTTGGTCATCTCCTGCTCTGGTAACGGCGCAACATCCGCACGTGCTTCAGCTAAAGCCACTTTGGCAAGATGCATGCGCGGGCTTATTGCGGCATATTGCTCAAACTTGCTTATGTAGCCCTTGGGGTTCGTGGGTTTCCATTGTGCCAACGCTTTGTCAGGCACTAATTCGCCACCTTGATAGCAACTCGGATTGCCGATGGATGGCGTGATGTCGAGGTGAAACTCGTTGGCATAGTTGATGCGCCAGCAACGCTGTTTTTCTTCGAGCATGCCACGGTAAGTTGCGTGCTCTTTCAAGCGCGAGCCAATGAGTGCCTTTACTGCGTGGGCATCAGATGTTGCGGCTAACTCTGGCAAATGACATACTAAATCGACATCAAACTCATTGCGACTAATCGGCTTGATGGCTGTCCCGAGCGCTATGGAACCTTGAGGGTAAATTTGCGCGTGCTTCAAATGCGGAGAAGTTGACTCTGCCAGCCATGAGCCTACAGCTTCGTACTTGGCGGTTGCCGTTTTGTACTGCGTCTCGGTGATCTCAAGCTGTTGGCAAAGCTGGTCGAGCAAGCCAACCACCATCTGCTTCTTCTTTGTGCTTAATAATGCTATTTCTGTATCGCGTTGCATATGAACCTTTCCCGAGCCTTGAACTTGTGCTAGACTTTCTTGTCGAATGTGGAATACAAAACTTCGTGATAATTATAGCAAGCATGTCGTTTACGTCAAGTTAATAATAACGAGAGTGATATATGGAAGAGTCAGGCAGAAAACTGTTTGCAGAGCGACTGCGTGACGCACGCGAAAGGCTTCGCGGGCTGAAGCAAACACAGTTGGCTGAAAAGGCGGGACTGCCAGTCACGTCAATTTCACATTTTGAAAATCCTGAAGGTACGCGCAAGCCTTCGTTTGACAATCTGCGGAGACTGGCGAATGCCCTTGATGTTACGACCGACTACCTTTTGGGGCTATCGGATGATCACGTAGGTATGACTGTGGATAACGCCTTATACCGCGATGTTCAAAACCTCACTGATCAAGACAAAGAGTTTGCCCAAGCGATGATCCAGAAGATGCTGGAAAAGAATCCACCCAAGGAGTAACGATGTCTGACACCCGACTCAGAGGCGCTACACAACATGCCGAAAAACTGGTTAGAGATGAAAAGCTCGAACTTCCGATTGACCTGATTGCGCTGGCAAAGAGCCGCGACATTTTGGTTGAAGCAAAAGCGGAAGGCGCCAAAGGTGTGTCAGGCATGTTGTTGCGAGTCGGCAACAACTTTTCCATCGGCTACGCAACGCATATCAAGAGCACTGGCTTCCAGCGTTTTAGCATCGCCCATGAGCTGGGCCATTACTTTCTACCAGGTCATCCTGAACATGTTTTTAGTTGCGGCAAGGTCGTGCATGAATCACATGCAGGATTTGGTTCCGGGGATCAAGTCGAACTAGAGGCTGACCACTTCGCCGCCGGATTACTAATGCCTTCATATCTGTTCAAGGCTGAAGCGGGCAAATACTCAGACGGCCTTACTGCAATTGAGAAGATGGCTGAGCGATGCGAAACCTCATTGACTGCCTCAGCAATTCGATATGCTGAACTGACTGATGCCGCAATCGCCGTGGTAATCAGTACCAGATCGTCTGTGAACTACTGTTTTGCCTCACTCGCTATGCGCGGAATTCGGGGCTATAAGCATCTGCTCAAGGACTCTGTTTTGCCACGGGAATCATTGACACGAGCTTTCAATCAGAAAGAAAGCAACATCATCACCGCACAGCGAGAGGATGATAGTACTGATCTGATCGCATGGTTTCGTGCCGATGACGAAATTGAAGCATGCGAGGAAGTCATTGGTCTTGGTGACTACGGCAAGACACTTACCATCATTACCGCCGACCTTCCCGATCAAGACGAAGAAGTAGATGACATGACTGAGCGTCCCCCTCGTTTCAAGTGATTCGTAATCGGGTAATAACGATGCCCATTCAAACAGGTTTTTGACCGTCTCATAACCAACCGCCACTATACTTGGAAAATGAAGCTCGGTTTGCAAAGCGGGATTTATGGTCGATAACAATCCAAAGCTGCTGTATGAATAAAGAAAACCAAAACAGCATAGGTAGTAAGATACGCCGCAAAGCTTTTGTCAGAGGCTACATGAATGGAACATTGGAATATTCCAGGAATATAGAAATTCCAAGTATTAAGTGCAGAATTTTTGATATCGCATTAAGACTTGGGCAATCAGCATGAAATTTTTGCGCAACGCTGGCACTGAACGCACTCTCGATCTAATCAAGCCTCTGTTGAGGCAAGGCAGTAGCATGGATATGGCGACCTCGTCCTTGTCTCTATTCGCTTTTGCCGAGCTGCTTAACGAGCTGTCTTCCATACAAAAAACTCGCCTGTTACTTCCTGGCGAAGTACACGATCTGGATATGTTCGGTACGGAGCATGACCGCGCTGCGCGCAATCGCCTTCAAACACGTTGGCTGGCACTACGGCTTGCACAGTGGATTCAAAGCAAGGTTGAGTTACGCCGAGTAAACGGAGCAGTTCCACAAGGGGCTGCGGTGTTGCGAGACGCTGATGCCAATTCTCAGTTAGCAATTGTTGGCTCATTCTCTTTCAGCACGGATGGACTTGGTATTACGCCGGGTAACCCGCTTAATCTGATTCAAGCATCGGAAACCGCCGAAGAAAGCAGGTTGCTTAGCCAGTGGTTTGATGCGCAATGGAATACCCTCAAGGAACAACCCGAAGCCCAAGCCACTTTACTGGCAAAGCTCAAGTCTATTTCCGATCACCGTGACCCTTACAGCATCTACGTATTGATGCTGCACCATTTGTTCCAGAGCAGCGGCGACGAGATGGATGAAGACCGCATTGTCAAATCGGCCACTGGCATCCGCAACACACTGGTATGGAAAAAGCTCTACAAATTCCAGCGTGATGGTGTCGTCGGTGCAATAGACAAGCTCAACCGTTTCGGCGGCTGCATCATTGCCGATAGTGTTGGCCTGGGAAAAACCTTTGAGGCATTGGCCATCATCAAATACCATGAGCTGCGCAATGACCGTGTGCTGGTGTTGTGCCCCAAGCGGTTGCGCGATAACTGGACGCTCTACAAGACCAACGACAAGCGCAATGTTCTTGCCGCTGACCGCCTTAATTACGATGTACTGAACCACACCGACCTCTCCCGTGACGGGGGAAGCTCGGGCGACATCGACCTGTCCCATGTGAACTGGGGCAATTATGACCTGGTGGTGATCGACGAGTCTCACAACTTCCGCAACAAGTCCACGCACAAGGGCAAGGAATCGCGCTACGATCGGCTGATGCGCCGCATCATTCAGGAGGGCGTCAAGACCCGCGTGCTCATGCTCTCGGCAACGCCGGTCAACAACCGACTGGCCGACCTGAAAAACCAGATCGCCTTCGTTACCGAGGGCGACGATACCGCGCTGTCCGATCATGGCATAGCCAGTATCGACAGCACGACACGCCTGGCGCAAAAGCAATTCAACCGTTGGCTGGAAATGGATGAGGCGGAGAAGACCCCGACGAAGTTGGTTGAAATGCTGGGCTTCGATTACTTCACCCTGCTGGATCATCTGACCATCGCGCGTTCGCGCAGGCACATCGAAAAATACTACGGCATCAGCGAGACGGGGCGTTTCCCGGATCGTTTGCCGCCTATCAACATCAAGGCGGACGTGGATCGTGCGGGGGAATTCCGCACCATCCGCGACATCAATCTGGAAATTCGCCGCCTGAATCTGGCCAGCTATGCGCCGTTGCGCTATGTTCTGCTGCACAAACAAGCCGCATACGATGCCAAATACAGCACACAGATACGCGGCGGCGAGAGCTTCTTCCGTCAAGTGGATCGTGAGGAAAGCTTGATCCACCTGTTGCGCGTCAATGTGCTTAAGCGCATGGAAAGTGCAGTCTCCTCGTTCCGGCTCACCGTCCAGCGGCAACTGGAAGATGTCGAGGCGATGCTGGCGCGTATCGAATCCCAGACAGCAGAAATAGAAGAGCTGGATATTGCCGATGTGGACATCGAAGACCCAACTTTCGAGAGCTTGCTGGTAGGCAGAAAAGTAAAAGTATTGCTGGGCGACGTTGACCTCATCCGCTGGAAGCAAGACCTCATCGAAGACCGCAATCGCTTGGCCACCTTGCTGGCTGCCGCCATGCAGGTTGATCCTGACCGGGATGCCAAGTTGCAGGCATTGCGCGAAATGATCCAGAACAAATGCCGCAACCCGATCAATGACGGCAACCGCAAAATCATCGTGTTCACCGCCTTCAGCGACACGGCGCAATACCTCTACGAACAAATTTCCGGCTGGGCGAAAAAAGAGCTGGGCATTGAGGCTGCGCTGGTCACGGGCACAGGGCGCAACCAGACCACCATCCCCGGCCTGCGCAAAGACCTGGCCTCTATCCTCACCACCTTTTCGCCACGCTCCAAAGAGCGCCCGGAAGAGCTGGCTCATGAGGGCACGCTGGATTTGCTGATTGCCACCGATTGCATCTCCGAAGGCCAGAACCTTCAAGACTGCGACTGGCTTATCAACTACGACATCCACTGGAACCCGGTGCGCATCATTCAGCGCTTTGGCCGGATAGACCGCATCGGCTCACCCAACCAGCGCATCCAGCTCGTCAACTTCTGGCCCAATATGGAGCTGGATGAATACATCAATCTCGAACAGCGCGTCAGCGGGCGCATGGTGTTGCTGGATGTTTCCGCCACGGGCGAAGAAAACCTCATCGAACAGCAATCCGGCAACCAGATGAATGATCTGGAATACCGCCGCAAGCAATTACTCAAGCTGCAAGACACCGTGATTGATCTGGAAGACCTCTCCGCTGGGGTTTCCATCACCGACCTCACACTCACCGATTTCCGCATCGACCTGGCCCAGTATTTCAAAGCGCAACCGGGCAAACTCGAAGAAATGCCATTGGGCGCATGCGCCGTGACCACCAGCGAAGATGCCGACATTCCGCCGGGCATCGTGTTTTGCCTGCGTGCTGAAGGCGCTGCGGCAGATAAGGTCGCAGAATCCGGCTACCCGCTCGCGCCGCACTACCTTGTACATGTGGGCGAAGAAGGCAGCGTGTCGCTACCTTACACCCAAGCCAAGCGCATTCTGGATCGGCTCAAACGCCTGAGCCTGGGGCGAGACTTGCCGGATGCCACAGCGTGTGCGCGTTTCGATAAGGAAACCAAGCAAGGCGAAGATATGCGCCATGCTCAAAAATTGCTTGCGGCAGCAGTGGCCTCGGTCGTGGGCAAGAGCGAAGAGCGCGCCGTTGCCAGCCTGTTCACACCCGGTGGCACGCACGCCATGAAGGGCGAATTTGCCGGAAGCAACGATTTTGAAGTGGTGGCGTTTCTGGTTGTGCTGCCGGAGGCAATTGCATGACCGTGCAAGACCTGATTGCCGCATTGGAACTACCTGCCAGTTGCCGCGTCGATCAGCGCATCCCCAAAAAGCTGTTGGTGGAAAACGGCGCACCCACCGCCGCCGACAAGCGCAACATCACCGAAGGCATCGAAGAAATCCAGTGGATGGCCACGCTGAAGCCTTCAACCATCGCCGTGCCCGAGTATCGTGATGAAGCGCGGGAATACCTCGAAGTGGCCGTATTGCACATTGCCTTGCGACAGGATGCCAAGGCCAACCGTATTGCCGAACTGACGCACCGGGCAGTGCCGTATCCGCTAGTGTTGATACTGACGATTCAGGATCAATTGATCCTCTCAATGGCACACATCCGCTGGGCGCAAAATGAAGCTGACAAGGTGGTGCTGGATGGTGAATCGGTAGCCGTGGCTTTGAATGAGCCAGTACCCGCACCCGATATTCTTTCAGCCTTCCTTCAGGCTTTATCCATCACCCGCCAGCCGCGTGAAAATTTGCGGGTGCTCTATCAGGGCTGGTTGAATACACTAGCGGCTTTTCAGGCGGCACAGATCACCGGCGCGTTTGCCCAGAGTGCAACGGCTGAACAGGCATCTATACGCCGAATTGCTTTGCAGGATTGCCAGCGCCTTGAGGCGGAGGCCGTGCGCTTGCGCAATGTCGCCGCCAAAGAGAAACAATTGGCGCGGCGCGTGGAAATGAACACCGAATTACAACGGCTGCAACGCGAACTTGAAATAGCAACCCGTCAATTAGCGCATTCTGGTTGAATTATCTCAGTGGGGGATAACAAGCCTAAATATAAAAATAGATTTACTTTTTGTATATTTTAAGCATAATACAGCATAATTCTTAATAACAGGCCAATCATGCTGCTCGAATTCAGAATTCGCAACTACCGTTCAATTCGTGACGAGATTGTCATTAGCTTTGTCGCGTCCAAGGACAAAAAGCTGGCTGACACACACTTGGCATCGACTGGTATCAAGAGCCTGCTCCATGTATTGCGCAGTGCAGTAGTTTATGGCCCGAACGCCAGCGGCAAATCTACTCTGCTTCATGCACTGCATTACATGCGCGCCGTTGTGGCTGAATCTGCCGCCATGCAGCCAGGCAAAACATTCAATGCACAGCCATTTCGACTGGATGCGGGTTATGCTGGGCAACCTATCGAGTTTGAAGTCACCTTCCTGCTGGGAGGTGTGCGGCATCAGTATGGTTTCAGCCTTACACCGGAACGTATCGTGAATGAATGGCTGCTGGTGTACCGTTCTGCCAAGCCGCAACAGTGGTTCAGCCGCAGCTTTGATGAGACAACTCAAAGCTCGGTTTACGAGTTCAGCACACACCTAACTGGCCCGCGCAAGCTCTGGCAGGAAACCACACGCCCCAACGCTTTGTTCCTATCCACCGCAGCACAGCTCAACAGCGAACTTTTGGGGCCGATATTCCGCTGGCTGGTGGAACAGCCCGTATATTTCCCGGCTGGCTTATCGCCGCTGCCAGATTCCACGACAGAACTGCTTCAGACCGAGGTGGGCAAGCGCGCAGTGCGCGAATTTCTTACCTCGGCAGACATCAGCATCAGCGATGTCGTGAGCGTATCGCGACAAGGTTTTCAGCAGCAGGTCATGTTTGGCCCGGATGGCCCTACGTTTTCTCGTGAAGATCGAGAAGTGTTCATGCCACAGTTCGTCCATAAGACCGAACACGGCTCCGCCACCTTTGAATTGCACGAAGAATCACAGGGAACGCAGCGACTGTATGCCTTGGCTGCACCCGTGCTGGACGTGCTCAAAAATGGCCGCTTGCTGATTGTGGATGAACTCGACAGCAGCCTGCACCCCTTGCTGGTTCGGCGGCTGGTGCGCATGTTCCACAATCCGGAACTCAATTCGCATGGTGCTCAACTACTCTTCACCACGCATGACACCTCATTGCTTGACCGCACCGTGTTCCGGCGCGACCAAATCTGGTTCACCGAAAAAGATCGAGATCAGGCTACGCGCCTGTATCCGCTCTCCGACTTCAGTCCGCGCGAAACAGAGGCTTGGGAAAAGGGTTATTTAATCGGACGCTACGGTGCTGTGCCATTTTTCGAGGAACCCGTACCGCCCATTCAGGCGGCAGGCTAATGGGCAGGGTGCATGGGGAAAGATAACCAACCCAAAATCCGGCAGGCCGATCAACTTGCCCGCAAGGCAGGCCGACGCGCGAGCTATAACCGCATCCTGATTGTCAGCGAAGGCAGCAAAACCGAGCCTCTCTATCTGGGCGAAATACGCTCAAAATACCGCCTGCATACTGCCAATGTGCAGGTGCAATATAGCCAATTTGGCACCACACCTTTACAGGTAGTGGAGTATGCCGAGAATTTATTTGTGAATGGCGATGAAGCCAAGTGCATCCAGCCACGCGCCTTCGAGCAAGTTTATGCCGTGTTCGACCGTGACGACCACACCACTTATCACAACGCTTTAGACAAGGCAGCCGCACTTGACGGAAAATTGCGCAACGATCTCAATCAGCGCGTGAGTTTTGCCGCCATTGCCACCGTGCCATGCTTCGAGCTGTGGCTGTTGCTGCATTTTGAGGATGTGCTTGCACCATTGCATCGTACCGAGGTGTACCAACGCTTGCGCCAATATCTGCCTGACTATGACAAAGGCCAGCCCAGCCACTACGCACAAACAAGTCAATATTTGGCAGTAGCCACGAATCGCGCCGAACATCTGGCTGAACTTACCACCGCCCACAACGGTGTTGAACCCTATACCGACATGCACCGTTTAGTGCATTTGCTCACCACGCTTAAAACCTGAATTCTGAAAGATCACCATGCAGAAGATCGAAGCCACTAGCCCCGAAGCCCAATCCGCCGACATCACGGCAGAGAACATCGCCCAGCTCAAGGCGCTGTTCCCTGAACTATTGACGGAAAGCGCGAACGGCGTCGCCATCAATGTGGACGTGCTCAAGCAACTGGTGGGTGATGCGACCGCCACCGATGCAGAGGAAAAATACGGTCTCAACTGGCATGGCAAGCGCCGCGCCCGCCAGATCGCGCTGACCCCCAGCACCGGAACACTCCGCCCTTGCCCGGAGGAGAGCGTGGACTGGGAGACTACGCAAAACCTGATGATTGAAGGCGACAACCTCGAAGTGTTGAAGCTGCTGCAAAAAAGCTACGCGGGCAAGGTCAAGCTCATCTACATCGACCCGCCCTATAACACCGGCAAGGATTTTGTGTATCCCGACAACTTTCAGGACAACATCAAGAACTACCTGGAACTCACCGGGCAGGTGGAAGGTGGAAAGAAAATCAGCAGCAACACCGAGGCCAGCGGGCGGTTCCACACCGACTGGTTGAACATGATGTATTCCAGATTGAAGCTTGCTCGAAACTTACTGGCAGATGACGGAATTATCTTCATAAGTTTAGATGACAACGAGTCCTCAAACCTTAAGAAGGTTTGCGATGAAGTTTTTGGGGAAGAAAACTTTGTTGCAAATATTTGTCATAAGGCAAGGGCATCTGTGTCAAATGACAAGATCATATCTTCCAACCATAACATCATTACACTTTACGCCAAAAATCAGGCTCTAGTTTTTGCATCAAGGGGTAAGTTTGGTCTCGATCCAAATCTTGAAGGATTTGATTTGGTTGATAAGAGAGGAAATTACAAACACGTCCCGGTAGATGGCCCGGGAGGAGCAGCAAAGGGAAATCCCTACTTTACCTTTGAAGGCGTTACTGGATATTGGAGATTTTCTGAGTTAACAATGCGGCAGAAATGGAATGATGGCCTTGTCGTCAAGGTGGGAAATGGCCTTCAGCAAAAATACTATTTATCGGATGCTAAGGAGTCTCGCAAGACAGACACAACATGGTGGGATGATGGCCTTTATACATCATCTGCAACTTCAAAGCTGAAGACTTTGATGGGTGGTGATGTGTTCAACAACCCGAAGCCCGTAGAACTCATTCGCCGAATGATTAGGTTGTGGGTTCGAACTAATGGCGATCTAGTATTAGATTTTTTTTCGGGCTCGGGCACAACTGGGCATGCGGTCATGGAGCAAGGAGTGACTGATGGTGTTACACGGAAATTTATTCTTGTTCAACTTCCAGAACCACTTAGTCACGAAAATAATGATCAAAAGGCTGCTGCCGAATATTGTGATGAGCATGCTTTGCCACGAAACATTGCAGAACTAACCAAGGAACGGCTGCGCCGCGCAGGTGCTAAGGTTAAAGCCGACAACCCCATGTTCGCTGGAGATACCGGTTTCCGCGTCTTCAAGCTCGATACCTCCAATATCCGCGCATGGAATCCTGACCGCGACAATCTGGAAAAAACGCTGCTCGACCACGAAGAGCACATCCTGCCGGGCAGGACGGAAGCGGACATCGTGTATGAGTTGCTGCTCAAGCTGGGACTGGATTTGTGCGTACCGATAGCCTCGCGCACCATCGCAGGCAAGACGGTAGGCGCCATCGGCGGCGGTGTGCTGCTGGCGTGTCTCTCCGAGCGCATCACCGCCAAGGAAGTGGAAGCCTTGGCGCAAGGCATCGTCGCATGGCGCAAGGAACTTGCCCCGGCTGGCGATACCACCTGCGTGTTCCGCGACAGCGCCTTTGAGAACGACATCGCCAAGAGCAACCTCGCCGCGATTCTGGAACAGTACGGCATCGCCAACGTGCGGAGTTTGTAGGCATGAGCGAAAACACTCCCTTGCCCGGCGGCGAGTTTTTACTGTATCAGACCGAAGACGGCCAGACTCGCGTCGAGTGTCGCTTGGCCAATGAAAGTCTGTGGCTATCTCAGGCAGGCATGGTAGAGCTGTTTCAAACCAGTAAGCAGAACATCGCCAAACACTTGAAGGCGATCTTTGCCGAGGGGGAGCTGGTCGAGGATTCAGTTGTCAACTTTTGGTTGACAACTGCCGCCGATGGCAAGCGTTACCGGGTGACTTACTACAACTTGAGTGCCGTTCTGGCAGTGGGCTATCGGGTGCGTTCGTTGCGTGGTACGCAGTTCCGTCGCTGGGCGACAGCCCGGTTGGAGGAATATCTGGTCAAGGGGTTTGTCATGGACGACGAGCGCCTGAAAAATCCAGATCAGGGTGTGTATTTCGAGCAATTGCTGGAACGTATCCGCGACATTCGTTCGTCGGAAAAAGTGTTCTGGCGCAAGGTGCTGGATATTTACGCCACCAGCATCGACTACGACTCTTCTGCCGAAACTTCCCAGCAGTTTTTTGCCACGATCCAGAACAAGATGCACTGGGCCGCACACGGCCAGACTGCGGCGGAGGTGATTACGCAACGCGCTGATGCCAGCCAGCCGCACATGGGGCTGACCAGCTTTACCGGAATACGCCCGCGCCGCTCGGATGTGGCGATTGCCAAGAATTATTTGAATGCCGAAGAGTTGGAGATGTTGAATCGCATCGTGATGGCGTACCTGGAATTTGCCGAGTTGCAGGCACGCAGGCGTCGCTCGATGACCATGGCGGCCTGGGTGCAGAAGCTGGATGATTTTTTGAAATTGGGCGAACACGAGGTGCTGACCCATGCCGGGCGGGTTTCGGCAGAGGAGGCGCGTTTGAAGGCCGAGGCTGAGTATGAGAACTACCGGCAGCAGTTGGATGCGCTTCCTGCTCCGGTGGATAAAGATATGATCAAAGTGCTGGAATCAGCCGCCAAAGCGCTGCCCAAGCCGAAGGGAAAGAAGAAATGAAGCTGCACTTTGAATCCAACCTCGATTACCAGCTTGCCGCTATTGAGGCGGTATGCGACCTGTTTCGCGGGCAGGAAATTTGCCGTTCTGAATTCACCGTAACCATGCGCACGCAATCCGTGCCGCAGGGAGATGATTTGTTTCCCGGCACCAAACCACAGCAATTGAGTCTGGGCGTAGCGGAATCCGATCTGGGTATCGGCAACAAGCTCACTCTGCTGGACGATGAAATTGTCGAGAACTTGCACGCCATTCAGTTGCGTGGTGGCCTGCCGCCTTCTGGAACGCTGGCCTCGGGTGACTTTACGGTGGAGATGGAAACCGGCACAGGCAAGACCTATGTCTATCTGCGCAGCATCTTTGAGTTGAACAAGCGCTACGGCTTCACCAAGTTCGTCGTTGTGGTGCCGTCGGTGGCGATCAAGGAAGGTGTCTATAAATCGCTGCAAATCACTGAGGAGCATTTCAAGGGGCTGTATGGCGGCGTGCCGCTCGATTACTTCATCTACGATTCCGCCAAGCTGGGGCAGGTGCGCAATTTTGCTACCAGCTCGAACATTCAGGTCATGGTGGTGACGGTAGGCGCGATCAACAAGTTTGGCGACGAGGCCGAGGCCAAGGCGGAAGAATCCGACGAGACCAAGGCGCGCCAGAAGTCGCAGAACGTGATGTACCGGCACAGCGAAAAGACTGGCGGCGAGCGCCCCATCGACCTGATTCGTGCGACCAGCCCTATCGTTATCGTGGATGAGCCGCAATCGGTGGATGGGGGGCTGGACGGCAAGGGCAAGAAGGCCATGCAGCAATTGAACCCGCTCTGTACCTTGCGCTACTCGGCAACCCATGTGGACAAGCATCACATGGTCTATCGCCTCGATGCGGTGGATGCCTACGAGCAAAAACTGGTGAAGCAGATCGAGGTGGCAGCGGCCACTGTGCAAGGCGGCAACAACAAGCCTTATGTGCGTGTGGTGTCAGTAAGCAATAAGCGTGGCGTGATTTCCGCGAAGGTGGGACTGGATGTGGAAACGCTGGCGGGTGTGCATCGGCAAGAAGTGATGGTGCAGGATGGGGATGATCTGGAACAAACGACCCAGCGCGCAATGTATGCCGATTACCGGATCGGCGAAATCAAGACGGCAAAGGGTGAAGAGTTTGTTGAACTGCGCTATCCCGGTGGCGAGAAATATCTGCGCATCGGCGAGGCGCATGGCGACGTGGAGCCGCTGGCGATCCAGCGCGAGATGATCCGCCGCACCATCAAGGAGCATCTGGATAAAGAAAAGCGGCTGCGCCCGCAAGGCATCAAGGTGTTGTCGCTGTTCTTCATTGACGCAGTGGATAGATACCGCCAATACGATGCCGACGGCAATCCTGTCAAAGGCGATTACGCGCGCATTTTTGAGGAAGAGTATCGGCGCTATGCCAAGCATCCCGATTACCAGAGCTTGTTCGCCGAAGTGGATTTGAATGCTGCCGCCGAGGAAGTGCATAACGGCTATTTTTCAATCGACAAAAGGAAAGTCGGCAACAAGTCGGTTGAGATAATCAAGGATACGCGCGGCGATACCAAGGCGGATGACGATACCTACAACCTGATTATGCGCGACAAGGAAAAGCTGCTGGGCTTGGATACGCCGCTGAAGTTCATTTTCTCGCACTCCGCGCTGCGCGAGGGATGGGATAACCCCAACGTGTTTCAGATATGCACCCTGCGCGATATTCATACCGAGCGCGAACGTCGCCAGACCATCGGGCGCGGGTTGCGCCTGTGCGTGAACCAGGATGGTATGCGGTTGCGCGGTTTCGAGATCAATACGCTGACGGTGATTGCCACGGAAAGCTATGAGCAGTTTGCCGACAATCTGCAAAAGGAAATTGAGGCGGATACCGGCATTCGCTTTGGCATCGTGCAAGACCATCAATTCGCTGCGGTGGCGGTCAAAGGTGAGGATGGAAAAGAAGCGCCTCTGGGCTTTGAGCAGTCCAAAACTTTATGGGCGCACCTCAAGAGCCAAGGCTACATTGACGCCAAGGGCAAGGTGCAGGATGCGCTCAAATTGGCGCTAAAAAATGGCACGCTGATTGTACCTGCCGAGTTTGAAGCACAGCGCGGCCAGATTGCCGAGGTGTTGCGCAAACTATCCGGCAAGCTGGAAATCAAGAATGCCGATGATCGCAAACCGATACGCACCCGCCAAGCCGTGTTGCACAGCCCAGAGTTTAAGGCGCTGTGGGATCGCATCAAGCACCAGACAACTTATCGCGTGCAGTTCGACAATGAGAAGCTGATCGAGAATTGCGTCAACTCACTGCGCGATGCGCCCCCGATTGCCAAAACGCGCTTGCAATGGCGCAAGGCGGATATATCCATCGGCAAGGGAGGTATTGATACCAAGGAAAAGGCGGGAGCCGACATGGTGACGTTGAACGAGGGCGACATCGAATTGCCGGACTTGCTCACCGATCTGCAAGACCGCACTCAACTGATGCGCAAGACCATCACGCGCATCCTGACCGAAAGCGGGCGGTTGAATGACTTCAAGCGCAACCCGCAGCAGTTTATCGAACTGGCCGGCGAGATTATCAACCGCCAGAAACGCATGGCTTTGGTGGACGGTATTAAATATCAGCGCCTGGGCGACGAGCACTTTTATGCGCAGGAACTGTTCGAGCGGGAAGAGCTGACTGGCTATCTCAAAAATATGCTGAATGCAGAAAAGTCGGTGTACGAAAAGGTGGTCTATGACTCTGACACCGAGCGGGACTTTGCCAGCCAGTTGGAGATGAATAACTCCATCAAGGTGTACGCCAAGCTCCCATGTTGGTTCCGTGTGCCCACCCCGCTGGGCACCTACAACCCGGACTGGGCTGTGCTGGTGGAGCAGGATGGTGCCGAGCGACTGTACTTCGTTGTCGAAACAAAGAGCAGCCTATTCACCGATGATCTGCGTGACAAGGAGACTGCCAAGATTAAGTGCGGCAAGGCGCATTTCAAGGCGCTGGCGATTGGTGACAATCCAGCGCGGTATCTGGTGGCGACAAAATTCGAGGATTTGGTGAATCAGTAGTCATCCAAATCGGTAAAGCTGCGGGCAGCAAAGAAGTTGTCGCGGATATAGCGGATGGCTCGTTCGACTCGTCCCTTCTCGTTTCCCCGTGCCACCGCCACCGGACGTGGTTCATAACGATAGCGGCCGGCAAACTCCAGCAGCGTGGGATGGAAACGGATGGCATCGCCCTGACGTTCGAGTACGGCACTCTTGAGGTTGTCGTAGAGAAGCACTCTCGGCAATCCACCCCACGCCTCGAAAGCGCCGACATGGCCGCGTAAAAAACTCTCCATCCTCGCATCGAGAAAGAAGCGCAGGAAGATGCGCCTTGACCAGGACAGCACCATGACGAAGGCCATCAGCGGGCGACGCGCACGGCCAATGGTGAGATGGCCAAAGTGCCCCCAGTCAACTTGGGCTTGTTCACCGGGCAGCGTCACTAATCGTAAATATGCCTCAGCCTGTGGACGGGGACGATGGTGGCTGATCAGATGCCGGAAGTGATCAGCGCTTCCCGTATAGCCGCGTTCCCGGACCATGACGTAGAGCCGGCTGGCGGTGAGGCTGGGGAATTTCTCCAACGTCTGACGAATAAAGGGTAGGTAGGGATCAATACGGGAAATACGGATCTTGCCGATGCGCGGCAAGCCCGCTTGGCGCAGAACGCGTTCGACACTGCTGTGATGGATGTGTAACTGACGCGCAATGGTGCCGTTGCGCCATTTCTCAACGTGATAATAACGAAGTATTTTGGCTTCAATTTCAGGGGCCAGGGCCATGGTGTAATTCTTTCCGGTCAGATAAGCGTAATGGGCGACGTATCCGACATTGCAGAAAGCGATGACGTATGAGTTGCGTCTGTAACTGGCCGCAGAAATGGCAGTGCCAGGGCAAATGACATGGCTGTGCAGGCAACGTCGGAATGGCTGGCAGTAAATCATCCGATGGGATAAGTGGGGAACCGTGATGCGTCACTTTTGTTTGACGATCACGATAGCGGCGCTGGCGTGCGGCATGGCTGAGGCGACCCGCCAGGCTCAATTGATAGCGTTGACCTGCGCTTTGCAGGGATTGGGTTCGTGCCAGCTTGGCACAGTCACCGGCGCAGTAGCGCTGCCCACGGTCGCAATGACTGCAGATCAATACTGCTGTGCGGCAACGGGCGCATAGGTAGTGTCGTGCTGGCGGTTCCATCGGCAATAAAAAACCGACGGTGGCTCGACAGAATCAGGTAACTCGTGAAATACTTCGATTGCAACGTCACCCGTCTGGGCGAGCGGGGCGCGACATCGGGGTGGACTGGCTGGTTTGTGCCGGTGTCGCGCCTGCATCTAGCCGAAGGCAGACCTCTTTTTACCGCATCTACCTTATCTGTACCAGCGCATTAGTTCGCAACACGTTTTGCCACATCAATACCATCCATAAAAACGGCTCTCGGCTGCCGGCTTAGCATAGTTCGGCTTTGCGCCCAGATTTACGCGGATTTCAATCGCCGTTCACAAGTTTCGGCCATTCGATGTTTTGCCCAGCAAAATGTGCGGGATACAGCAGTGGCACAGTGCCCGATTCTGGCATCTCACGGAGATGCTTTTTCAGTCGAAAATCAACAACAGGCCCAGTCGATACTTTTACACCAACATTTTCCAACGAATAGCGAATCGCTGCCGAAAGCTCAATGGCATTACGCTCTTGTGAAGTTGGCACATGGATGAAACGCTCGGAATCATCGGGTAACACGATCCGGTTGAAGGG
>Ga0209212_1004155_pt1 | contig 18191 bp, 15 predicted proteins | sample RifGroC2_FD_183996 | JGI IMG/M metagenome (GOLD analysis project Ga0209212, IMG submission 183996) | Groundwater microbial communities from Rifle, Colorado, USA - Groundwater C2 (SPAdes) (version 2) | ecosystem: Environmental > Aquatic > Deep subsurface > Groundwater | place: Rifle, Colorado...
CCGCTTCCGGCGGTCATCCACTGCATGTCTCCCGACGTGATTGTCCCCTTGTTGCCCATGCTGTCGCCGTGTTCGACGTCACCTTTCAGAACATAGGTGATCGTTTCGATGCCTCGATGCGGGTGCCAGGGGAAGCCTTTGAGGTACTGATAAGGATCGGTATTGCGGAAATCGTCAAGCAGCAGAAATGGATCGAGGAGCGGGACCTCGCTGTTCCCGAACACCCGTCTGAGATGGACTCCCGCACCTTCGAGGGTAGGTTTGCTTTTGAACACCTTCCTGATTTTTCGATTTTCCATTATCATGTTCCTCCTTGATAGTTGGCTCTTCTGACTTTCCTATGGGTAGCTTTCAGTGCCTGGAATGAAATCCACCACTTTTATTGTCACCTTTCTTGCACGCCCAAGAAAGGTAACCTAAAGAAGGGCGCCCGGCGGAACTTCTTAACGCCATGCTCGGTCGTCCTCACTACATTTCGGAAACTCGGCCTGCGGCCTCAGACAGTCCGAAATGCTTAACGTTCGGACTCGGTCGCATGGCTAAATTTCCGCCTGGGGAACCACGTCAAAAGCTTTGATTCTAAGCCTTGCTTCTAAGCCTTACCCCAACCCCGCACATCCTCGGAGCGGACCTACGACATTTTGGGGCACCCGTCTTGGCCTAAGAGAGCGGCCCGCAGGGCGAACGCGCATGTCTGAGGCCGAAGGCCGAGTTTGCGCGGTCGAGCGAATGTGGCCTTAGACGGGTCCAAAATGTCGTAAAGGCCGCGAAGGGGATGTGCAGAAAAACAGCCGATGTTTCCTGATCACCTGTATTAACACCCACAGTAAACCCTGAAGACCCTGATAGTTTTTTGTTGTCTGCGGCGCGCGGCCAGCCGGCACCTTGGATACACATAAAGAATTATAGCACTCCAATTACTGACTAATATGAACGCATTAAATAATGACACATGCTGCGCCCCTTTTTATCCTCTCCCCTCTGCGGGAGAGGGTAGGGTGAGGGGGATCCCTCCGAGGGATGTAACAATTTTCAATTCGTTTGTATTAGTCGGCTGCTTCTCCAAACGTATCGGGGATAAAATCGTACTTTTGTTGCATTGATATTCTGTCAGGCAGTGCTATCCTTTACACAGAGGAGCTTACATCGAGGACATATTGCATCCGAATTGCACACGAAGGAGATGAGGAAGATGAAAACAAAGAAGATCGGTATAGTTGGATCAGGCAAGATCGGGGGAACCCTGGGGATCCTGCTCGCAAAGGCGGGATACGAGATCCTGTATAGCTCAAGACATCCCGATACCCTCAAAGACCTGGTGAAAATTGCGGGGCCCAAGGCCTGCGCCGGGACCGTAGCCGAAGCCATCGCGTTTGGAGAGGTGATCGTGCTGTCGGTTCCGTTGAAGGCGCTGCCCGAGCTTGACGCTGAAACGAAGAACGCCCTGAAGGGCAAGATCGTGATCGACACGTCCAATCCCTATCCCGAGAGAGATGGGGTGATTGCCGAAGAGGCACGAAAGGAACCGGGCGGTATGGGCGCCGTCGTGGCCCGCCTTCTGCCCGCCGCGCGGGTAGTACGGGCGTTCAATTCGGTTTATTCTGAAGACCTCAAAAGAACGGTCAACGCCAGGGGTGAAAAGATCGGAATTCCCATAGCAAGCGACGATGAGGAAGGATTAAGGACCGCTGTCGAGCTTGTGGAGCGTGCGGGTCTTGACCCGGTTGTCGTGGGCGGCCTGAGCACCTCGAAATTGTTCGATGTGGGAACAGCGGTGTATGCAACGAGCGCTTCCGCGTGGGAGATCAGGGAAAAATTGCACTTGAAACCTGCAGGTTCGATGCGTGCGGCGTAGAAGGCTCGAACAGCGACGCTGCGGCGTTTGTGAAAGCCTGATCGGTGACGATGGCTTTTTAATGGTGGATTCCTGGTTTTTTTGCCAATTCAGGATTATTTTAATTCCTCGCTCTTTTAGAACCGCCCTTGATTCTTGGCCCCTATCAATATATAATCCCTCTAGTTATCCCTCTGGCATACTAACGGCATATTTGGATGATCACCTTCAAGGTACAGGATGTCGACCTTGGACCGTAATGCTGCTTGAACTGTGTTTTCTAAAGGGATAATTACAAAGGAGTACCACGAGCGACTATGGCGTTTACCGGAGATCTGGAACATCTGCATATAGTAGACATTATCCAGTTGGTCCACACAACGCGGAAGTCGGGCATTTTTTCCGTTAAGGGGAGCACGGGAGAAAGCAAGATCGTCTTCAGCAATGGATCCATTGTCGGCGCAAATCATATCAACGACAGCATCCGCATCGGGACCGTGCTGGTAAAGATGGGCGCCATAACCATTGATGATCTCAAACAGGCCCTCGGCGCCACTAACGATGCCGGCAAGGACCATAAACCGCTTATGGTCACGCTCATGCAGATGGGCAAGCTGAAGCGGGAAGACGCTCTGAAAGGACTCAAAAAGCTGGTCGAGTTGACGATCGTTGAGCTCATGAACTGGACCAAGGGTACCTTTACGTTCGATACGGATACGGTCATCTTCTCTTCGGAAGGCGGGGCCGCTTTCGGCGACATGGAGCAGGAGGTGGGCCTTGATGCCCAGATGATTTTGATGGATGCGCTTCGTATCTTTGACGAGCGTGAACGGGACCGCGCGAACGGGAAAGAGGTGCCGTCCTTTGAGGCAGCCTATGCCGATGTCCTTCCCGAGATAAACGCCGGTGGAGCAAAAGGAGAACGTCCGGCCATTACCGCCGATGATCTCGGGCTTGCCGACATCGATCTGCTTGAGAAGAAAATACCCCGGCCGGTATCCGAAATGGAGACCTTCGATCCCGTCGCGATCCATCGCCAGAATATAAAGGAAATACTTGCTGATTTTTCTTTCGAAGAGCAGGAGGTATTTGTTTCTTTTCTGAAGAGGTCCATGGATCGCAAGGCTGCGCCCGACGCTGCGGCCCAGCAGGCGGGCAAAGCCGTCGTCCTGTTCAGCAATGACAGGCTGATCAGGCACTCGGTTATGACCATCGGTAAAGAGGATGGAATACCCGTATTTGCAACAGACGACGAAACGGACCTCGACCGGATCGTATCGCAGTGTCTCGCTACCATGAGAATGCCCGTGGTTGTTTTCGATAGCCCCACAGGACCGGAGGGCGTCTTTTCCGAGGAAAAGATCGTTGCTTTGCGGAACCGGTTGAGGGAAAAGTACTCTACCGCTCCTCTCCTGCAACTCGCCTCTCTGCAGGAGAGCAATTTCATCCTCCAGGCATACCACGAGGGCGTCAGGGCAGTTCTCCCGAAGCCGTTGAAAGAGGTCCGGAAGGAAACGTATATCCCGGATACGATCAAGTTTCTCGGCGTCTTCAAGTCGTATATCAAGGGCCTTCAATACCGGCTCGATGACACCGATACGTACGTAAAAAAGCTGAAAGACGACATCAAATCGCTTCGCGAGCTCGCCAACCCTTCCGATGCCCCCCTGGTGATCCTTGCAGCCGTGGCAGAAATGTTCGAACGTGCGGTCACGTTCTTTGTCCGTGCTTCGGAATTGACCGGCGAAAGGGGCATAGGAGTGAGTTCCGAAAAAAGCATGGGGCCGACCCAGGCGGACAGGCTGAAGATACCGCTCTCCAAACCTTCGATTTTCAGGGATGTGCTTGAAAAAGGGCTGGCGTACTATGGAGAGAGCGGCGATGAAACGCTCAAGGGACTCTTTCAGGAAATAGGCAAACCCCTCAGTCCGGCCGTTGTCCTGCTGCCCGTGCTCTGCGATCGAAAGGTCATAGCGGTCGTTTACGGGGATTTCGGGAAGAAAGAGTCCACCCCGGTGCGGCTCGATATACTCGAGATCCTTGCTCAGCAGGTCGGCATGGCCCTGGAATACGCGCTTTTCCGCAGACAGGTGACGAAGGCGGCGCAAAAACCATAGATCCCTGAATTCTGCGGCGGGCGCTGTTCCCGCTCAAGGTCCGGCTGACTACAAGAGAACGTGGAGGAAGAACGTCATGGATACTGCAATACTGAACCAGATCCTTAACATTGCCTTCGAAAAAAAGGTCTCGGACATTCATTTTGAGGTAGACAACCCGCCCATGTTCCGGGCGCGGGGCCATCTTATTCGCGCCAAGCTCGCGAACCTGACGAAACAAGATACGGAGTTCGTCGCAACGGCGGTCATGGAGCAGCACAACCGGAAGCTGCCCGAAGACGTGAAGGAGCTTGATACGTCCTATACGCTGGCGAACGTCGGCCGCTTCCGGGTGAGCATCTTCCGGCAGCGCGGCAATCTCGGCATTGTCATGCGCGTTATCCCTCACCAGATCGGCACGTTCGAGGAGTTGAATCTTCCAGCCGTGCTCGGTAAAATTGCGCAGGTCCCCAACGGCCTGATCCTCGTCACCGGGCCGACGGGCAACGGCAAGTCAACGACGCTCGCTTCGATGATGCGGTACATCAATGATCATTTCGCCTACAATATCATTACCATCGAGGACCCCATCGAGTTCCTGTTCACTTCGAACAAAAGCTGTATTATCCAGCGGGAAGTAGGCATCGATACGGAAAGCTTCAGCGTTGCCTTACGGTCTGCGATGCGCATGAATCCGGACGTCATCATGGTCGGAGAATTGCGCGACCTCGAAACCGTGGATGCCTGCGTAAAAGCCGCCGAGACAGGACATCTGGTCTTGTCCACCCTGCATACCCATAATACTGCCTCGTCCGTCAACCGCATCCTTGGTTATTTCCCGTCCCAGGCGCATGAGAATATCAGGCAACGGCTGGCAGAAAGCCTCATCGCAGTCATCTCGCTCAGGCTGGTACGGGGGAAAAAAGAGGATACGATCGTACCCGTCCTTGAAGTGATGTATGCGACTTCCACCATCAAGGCGTGCATCCGGGACAATAAACTCGACGAGATCGAGCAGTATATCGAAAAGGGCCGCGACGAATACGGCATGCAGACCATGGACCAGCATCTCATTCAGCTCTGCAGAGATGATCTCGTAACGCTCGAAGAGGCAAAGCGCATCTCCCGCTCGAAAGACCTAGAGCGAAAACTGACCTACAGTTAAGTAAGCCACGTGCAAGATCGAATCAAGAAGTAAGACGATTAATACAAACGAAGTAATAAATGTTACATTCTGAACGAATCCCCTCACCCCACCCTCTCCCCGCTGGGGAGAGGATAAAAGAGGACGACAGCAGTAACAAATCTAAATGCGTTTGTATTAGTCCTCAGCCTGCCGTCCCCTGCACCGCATCACTTCGTCGGATGTAACTGCAGGGAAGCGGAGGCGATGAGGACATTCTCCATATATTTCGATGGCATTTCCCCGCGCCCGCGTTTTCTGCCGTAGATTCCGCACTCCGTATTCCGCATTCCGCATTTGAACTCCCGCCAGAACAGGACCTGCCCCGACTATCAAGAGATGTCAAATTCTAGATTAAGACAAAAATAGTCTTTTTTACTTGCACCCGGCACGGGCTTCGGTTATACTCAACTTAATACAGGACTGAATTGGTGTTAAATAAACACATACAGGAGGGAGTCTATCATGCAAACCACAGCCGCTGCTTCAATGGAGTACAAGAACGATTACTTCTCCATCGTCATTCGTGAATCCGAGCACCGCCCCGGGAGCTACATCTTCTGCAGCGGCATCAGCCTGCCCAGGTTCGACCCGATCATCTGGGGAAGGACCGGCATCTGCTCCAACGCGGCCTTCAAGGGACTTCAGCAGCTTCGGGCCGATGTGTCCTTCTTTGCCCTCCAGCGGGGAATCGTGACGAAGCCCACGGGGACGCCCTGCGATTCGAAGCGCGAACACGGGGACGGATGGTATCAGGAGAATGCCCTCTTGATCGAGGACCCATCTCCCGAGGCTGTCCAGGAGATCCTCGAGTTCAGCGCACGAGACCTTGTCCAGACGGTACTGAATGCCTGCCTTTCGGATGTAAAGGTCCCGGCCGGGTCCCTTGATCCCCAAGCAATGCAGCGTTTCCTCGAATCCCTGAGCGTTCCCAATTACAAAAAAATGGCCCCGCCGCCCATCGCAAGACCGCAGGCCGCCTGAGAAGTACGGCAAGCGGAGCCGGAAACAAGAAGGCCCGGGATTTTCCCGGGCCTTTTAATATTTCATTGAAAGACAAGCCGGCCTGTCAGTCTGGTGCGTCAAAATGGGCGGCGGCCCCTCCGTCAAGCACCTGCCTGACCGTGGTCAACAGCCTGGCTCCGTCGAATGGTTTTTTGATGACCCTATCGATGTTTTGTGCGGCCTGTGCGATAGCGCCGCCGCTGAAGCCGGTGATCCCGATGACCTTGATATCCGGCTTTTTCGTTTTGAGCTGTCTCGATAGTTCAGCGCCATTCATGAGGGGCATCACCATATCCGTTATGACCAGGTCAATATCGTCCGACATCTCCTGAAACAGCTCCTGCGCGTACACGGAATTGTCCGTGGCGAACGTCTTGTACCCATGGGAATCGAGCGTGTCTTTGATGAACGAGAGGACATCCTGTTCATCGTCCACGACGAGGATGCATTCGCTCCCGGCCGCGTCATAGAGCGGAACGCCGTCGAACTCCCGGCTGGGAAGCCCGGCGGGCTTGTCCAGGGACGGGAGGTAGATCTCGAAGGTCGTACCGACCCCGACTTCGCTCCGTACCCAGATCTCTCCCTGGTGGCTCTTCACAATACCGTACACCATGGCCAGTCCCAGGCCGGTCCCCTTGCCGATCGGTTTGGTCGTAAAGAACGGCTCGAACATCCGGCTCCTGACCTCCGGCGGGATCCCGGTCCCCGTATCCCCCACCACGAGGACCACGTATTTTCCGGGCGTCAGGAAGGGGCGTATCTTCGAGGACAGACCGACCTCCATCGCCGAGGTCGTGATGGTCAGCGTGCCGCCTCCCGGCATGGCATCCATGGCATTCATCACCAGGTTCGTGATGAGCTGCTCAAGATGGATGCTGTCTCCCGAGACGGCGGGTATCGCCGGGTCGATATCGACCTTCGGTGTTATATTCCGATCGATGAATGCCCGGCCGAGCAGTTCGGCGGTATCCATCACGACCATGTTCAGATCGGTCGGGACCAACTCCAGGGATTCCTTGCGGGCGAAGCTCAAAAGTTTTGAGACCATGAGTCCGGCGCGCTTCGCGGCATTCTCTATGGTGGTGACCCTTTTCAGTCCGAACTCGTCGGCGCGGATGCGGCGCCGCAGCACCTCGGTATGGCCCAGGATGGCGGTCAAGGTATTATTGAAATCGTGTGCAATGCCGCCTGCGAGCACCCCCATGGATTCCATCTTCTGCGACTGAATGGCCTGTTCCTGGAGCTGTTTCTTCTCCGTAATGTCCCGGTGGAAGGACTGGATGTGGATCGCCCCGCCGATCTCGATCGCCCGCGCGCTGATCTCCAGCTGTATTTTGCTCCCGTCGCTCCGGTAGTGTTCCGCTTCGTACAGGAGCGATTCGCCCCGCAGCATGCGGGTGAGCCGTTCATCCTCTTTTCCGTCGAACGGGCCTGCGCTCAGGATCCGGTAATCGGTTCCGAGGATCGCTGCACGATCAAAACCGTGGAGCAGGCAGAACTGACGGTTCACGTCGGTTATTACGCCGCTCGGGTCGAGCACGGCGATCCCGTCGGTCGCGTTATCAAAGAAGCTGCGGTATTTCTGCTCCGAGATCGTCAGTTCACCCGTCTTCTCGGCGACCTGGTCCTTCAAACTGAGGGAAGCAAGTTCAAGCTTGCGTTTGTCCTCGGAAAGCTCCGCCCGGAGCTGCAGTTCGGAAACGATCAATTTCTGGTTGTTGTACCGGAGCAGCAGGCCCATGATGAACGATGAGATCAGGAATGCGTTGTTGCTTATGAAGACGCCGCTGGTGATCGTCTCGGTAAGCAGGATCGGCACGACATAGATGCCGTAGACGATGCCTACCAGGATGAAGGCCAGTGGCATGCTGATCGGGACGAACCCCAGGCCGCAGATCGCCAGGACGATCATCGCCGCATAGTAGGACGAGCTTTGGCCGCCGCTCTGGAGAACGGCAAGCTCGATGGTGATGGCGCATAAGGCGGTGCCGGCTGAAGCGATGCTGTACTGGTAGACCTTGTTCCGCTTCAGCCTGTTGAGATAGTATAAGCCGATGAGAAGGCCGGAAATGACCAGCCGGTACGTCAAAAACCGCACGAATTTGTCGTAGGGTAATATGAAATAGTCCATGAACTCCAGCGCCGGGAACAAAACAGCGCCGATAATGAGGACGGTGCCAAGCCAGTCCTGGGTCAGTTTTGCGAGGTGATCTTCGGGAGAGTAGCGCTGTTCCATTGGGTGTAGTATATCATCAAAAGAAGTAACTATTCAGCATATCTGAACCATATGGGATGGGCGTAAACCGGATAAAAACCTTTTTGGCCGCAGATTAAAAAAACATTTCCGGTCTAATCAACCGCTAATGCACGCGAATACACGCTAATGTTCTTTTTGAATTTTTCGCGTTCATTCGCGTCCATTAGCGGTTATTGCTACCGTGCTTTAATCGGTGAAATCCTCGTAGCGGGGATAATGTTTTGACCTGAATAGTTGCCAAAATAATGATGCTGAGGAACAGAAGAAAACAAAAGGATCAGAAATGAACATCCAATTTCCGCGCGACTTCCATGGCGGACGTTACCGCATCTTCATGCAGGCCGAACCCGAAGTGACTGCCGCAATAATAGGTGTTCTTCACCCCGTTCAGGGACGGCAATTCCCTGGTGGTCGAGCAGGATCCGGGGTCGAAGCGCGGGGTCCTGAAAACTTTTTCGAATACGATGCGATCCTTCGCTATCGGGAAGTTCGGATGCTGCGTACTGATCAGGTCGCTTTTTTTCGATACGTTGGGCAGCGCCCACAAGGAGCCGCTGACGGACGTTTCGACATAACGGCCGCAGTCCCGGTACAAGAACGTAAAACCCTCCATCAATTCCCGCTTCGGAAAGCGGGTATGATCGGAGTGAACGACGATCCTGGACTCGGTGTAGCTCCAGGCGGCCAGCAATCGTTGTTCCTGCTGTGTCGGCTCATGCAGCAACTGCAGCGCCTGATCGGCATTGCAGGCAAATACCACCTTGTCGAACGACAGGTCCCTCCCGTCTTCCATGCACACGCGTATCCCGGCATCCTGTCTCGTAACGGTCCTGATGTTCGCATTGAGCATGATCCTGTCCTGATACGGGGCGGACAGTGCGTCGATATACCATTTTGTGCCTTTTGTCGCGATACGGATAGAGCGCAACGACCGGGGGGTGGGAAGCATAATATCGTTGTACACGTTCAATTGTTCGAAAATAAAATCGGCAGGAGCCTCCAAAACGTCGTTGCACTGCATGGACGTTGCCAGGCACAGCAGGCCGATGAACAGCAATTTAGCGTCGCCCCGGAACTGAGGGAGCTTCTGCAATGCCTCTTCAAGGGTCAGCCCCTGAAAGTCCCCCCGGCGCGAGGCTGTTTGCGCCTTTTTCAATCCGTGCATCAGGCAGAGAACGCTCAGAACGCGATCCGGCCTCAGTATGGCAAAATGCTGGGCAAGGAGCCCTTTGAACCCCGGCGTAAAGAACATACCTTGTTCCGTGTCCAGATTGTAATAACTTAAGCTCGGGGAGGACAGGGTGAACGGGTTCAGCTTGAAGGCCCTGACCGTCTCAACATCCAGCTTCCTGAAAAGCCGAAAGAGATTTTTGTAGGAGAATTTCCCAAAGACCGCAGTAGCGATATCCATCTCCGCGCCATCGGGTGCGGTCAAGGTATAAGCATTTCCCCCGATCCGATCGGATTTTTCGAACAACATGATGTCGTACTTCTCCCGAAGCAGGTATGCCGCGGTTAAGCCTGCTATCCCACCGCCGATAATCGCAATTTTCTTTTTTATCATAGGATCTATAACGCCTCAGTGCCCGGTGAAGTGCAGGACCTCCGCTAGGGCAGCGTAATCCTGCCGATCGGTCTTGACGAAAGACCGCCTCCAGAATACAGAAAATCCACGTCGGTCGTTATCCGTTCATCAACGTAATACACACTGGTCGATAGCGGAGGCATGACGAAATACCAGCCGGTCCCGAGGGGATTGGCGGTGAACTGATCGCCGTCGTCCAGTATGATCTCTTCGACATAGTATTGTCCTGGATCGAGCGGCAGGAAGGTATACGTGCTCCCGGTCCAGCGCTTCGTGCCGGGGATATTGACGAGATCAAGGGGCGTGGCATTCGTCCAATCGTTTTCATCGGTTATCCAGACGAGCGCGGCGTATACTCCGGTCGGTCCGTCCGCTTCGATCGTGACAGTGACGTCATATTTCCCTGTAATGGTGGGACTGGACCGGAGAGTAAAAGAAGGTCCGCTGACCAGGTAGGGCACCTTACCGCTTACAGCGCCGCCAGCGCCGGTTCCACCCCCACCGCCTCCGCAGCCGACAAGAATCAACAGCATGAGGACAGACATCACAAAAAGGAACCTTTTCATATGAGCCTCCTGGTGAAATGAAAAATAGAGACAAATGAATGAGTTGATTTTACTGAACATGGGCTGGCGAGTCAAGAATATAGCGGGGTTCTGCGCGATTTGCTATTTGTCACATTATCTTTTTGTATAACAAAAGATAACTTTTGCTTTAATAGTTTTTATAATCGGCGAATGGCTTGTGTCGAGAGGATGGGGAATAGTACAGGGGGCGGGGTACAAGGGTGGTCTCGGAGTGCGGACTGATCGAAAACAGCTCTGAGTCAGGCAGGATGGTACTCCACCGCCCTATGAGGTCGGCCGGCGTCAACTTCGACCGGCCTCATAAGCATGCGGGAAACTTTTAACGCGGATCTATTTAATATAGTTGAGAAACGTGTCATGCTCCATTCCAATGCCGCCTGCAGCCGACCCTCGTACCATAAATGCTTTTGGCCCCGCATTGGCGGACCCGGACTCCGGATCAACATAGCCGGCAACCCCGCTCGGGTCGATATAGTTCAGAAACGTGTCAGGCTCTCTGCCCATGCCGCCTGCCGCAGACCCTCCTGGGATGAACACCGGCATTGGCTCTGCCAGGGTAACGGCCCCGGTCTCCAGCTCCACAAAGCCGGGAACTTTGCTCGGGTCAAGAGTGTTAATAAGGGAATCGGCCCTCTCCGCATAGGCGATCCCAAAAGCAAGGACAAACCCCGCTATCGTTAATATCGAAATTGTTTTTTTCATTCTAGTCACCTCTTTTCTCTTCATGTTTACTTTCTCTTGATTATAGTATAACACCACTCTTTTCAAGCAGCGATATTGGCTGAAATACGACAACATGCGACTAAAGTTCAAGGGACTGGCCAGTGATGATACCTTATTAACGGTAACATAAAAGTATTGACACTCATTCACGTGAAATCGGCAACACTCAGCAATTGTGTGTCCTCGAATCACCTAACCTCCCTTTGGCAAGGGAAGGGAAAGCCGTAGCCCCTGGGCAATGCAGCTTGTCCTTCCAGGTGGCGCTGTGCTTTTCGGAGAAAATGCCTTGCCGGAGATATTCAAACGTCTGAAACGATACCGTGCTGCTGCGCTCTTGTTCAAACTGCCTGGATCGAACATCATGGCCCGCAACTTTTATCGCTGGTTTGCCGCCCGGAGATACCATATCGCGAAGGTGCTGTTCCCGAATAAAAATAAATAAGCCTTGCTTGATTTCTCTATTTCCGAAAAAAAGGTAAAGTGGTATTATAATAACAGCAGAGAAATTCATGGTAGTTATTTAGAAAGGCGTTGCCGACCAAGACCGAAAGGTCACGCATTGAGAACACAGTTGAGGGTTGCCAGCCGGTCGAAAAAGAATTCCGAAACCTGAACAGTTGTGTTGCAAAAGCTGTTTTCGGTAAGCGGGAAACCGAAAGACCGGAGGGACAAAAGGCCCCGCGTCCGGAGGAAGAAAGCGGCGACAAGAGAACAAATTCTGCAGGAGTTTCATGCTGCAGAAAAGTTGCTCTATCACCGTATGATACCTTCGGTTCAACTGGAAAGTTTAAGATACGGGTCAGACAACGCCGTCCTTATTCACGAGAAAAAGCCGGAAAGAACAATTCCGGCTTTTTTTATTTTCCTGTTGCAATAGAACATCTGGACCCGGCTTTGGAAGTTGGAAGTTGGAAGTTCGAGGAACTAGCCTTTTACACAGGCGATGGGTACGACGCGGACGACCTTGCGCGCTAATCCAGCATGGTGCGCTGCATCAACGACCGCGGTCACATCCTTATATGCTCCCGGCGCCTCTTCAGCTATGCCCGAGAACGAATGGCCGCGCACGATGATGCCCTGCGTTGCAAGCGACTGGACAACCTCCCTGCCCTGCCAGAGTTTTCCTGCCTGCGTCCGTGACATGGCTCTGCCTGCGCCGTGGCATGCTGAGCCAAAGGACGTCTTCATCCCCTCATCCGTCCCGATCAGAATGTAAGACGAGGTCCCCATGGAGCCGCCGATCAGCACGGGCTGTCCCGTATCCCGGTATTCCCGGGGAAGGTCGCGCCTTCCCGGGCCGAAGGCCCTGGTCGCTCCTTTGCGGTGCACATAAAGTTTTTTTATTTTGCCATTGATCTCATGGCTCTCCACCTTGCAGGTATTGTGGCTTACATCATAGAGCATCTTCACCAGTGCTTCGGGAAAGAGCCGGCCCACCACCTGGCGAACGAGGTGCGCAATGATCTGGCGGTTCGCCAGCGCGCAGTTGATCCCGGCGCACATGGCGCCGAAATAGCGCTTGCCCTGCGGAGAGCTGATGGGGGCGCATACGAGCTCGCGGTCTTTGATCACAATGCCGTATTGGTGGGCTGCCGCCGCCAGGTCCTTCAGATAGTCCGTGCCGATTTGGTGCCCCAGGCCGCGCGATCCGCAATGGAGCGATATGAGCACGTCGTCTCTTTTGAGCCCCATGGTTCGCGCAGCCTGTTCTTCGTAGATATCCCGGACCACCTGCACTTCGAGATAGTGGTTCCCCGCGCCCAGCGTGCCCATTTCCCGGAACTGGCGTTTTTTGGCTGTCCCGGAAACCTGGGACGGATCAGCGCCGGCTATCATGCCCTGTTCCTCGATGTATGCAAGATCTTCTTCAGACCCGTATCCCCTCTTCACCGCCCAGCGCGCTCCTCCTGCAAGCATCTCATCGATCTGACCTGAAGTAAGGTTTATCAGCCCTTCGGAACCCACTCCGGCCGGAATATTGTTAAAAAGAGCGTCTGCCAGCTGCTGCAATCGCGGCCGGACCTGTTCGAGCGCAAGACCGGTCTTTATGGTACGCACTCCGCAGGAGATATCGAAGCCCACGCCGCCCACGGAGATGATCCCGTCCTCGTCAGGGTCAAAGGCCGCAACACCGCCGATGGGAAAGCCATACCCCCAGTGCGCATCGGGCATTGCCAGCGAGGCGACCTGGATCCCCGGCAGCGCAGCCACGTTCATCACCTGCTCGCGGACTTTCTCGTCCATGGCCCGCACCAGCATTTCACTGGCAAAGATCCTGCCGGGCACGCGCATAGGGCTCTTCTGGGGGATCTCCCACAGGTGATCATGTATCTTATTCAGCGTAGTAGTATCCATAGAGGCAGGGTGCGGGGTTACTTCCCACTTCTCACTTCACACTTCTAACTACCTTTTTCTCACTCACACATCCACGACGCACTGGGCTACGAACAAATCATGTTCTTTTTTTACTGACAGCATATGGTACGTGGCCGCCTTTATCTCAACACGGGGCTGATGACGGAGGTGATCGAGATGTTCGCCCCAGGCGCGTCCGGTAAGCGACATGCCGCTGATGATCACCTCAAACCGTGCGAAAACCATGTGCTCAATATCGGAAAGCGACAGGAGCGCGTTCAGCCATTCGACGAACAGCAGTTCGCGGTCCGGTGCCGTGACCGAAAAGGTTCTCGCGTCCCTGGGTGCTATTGACCCTACATTCACCATCACCGAGTAAAGCGCGATCGCGGCATTTTCAAAAGCCTCTTCGATGGTCTGCCCGAAGCCTCTGATCCCGATGTCCGATTCATGTTCAAAAGTTTCGTAGTGAACCGTCACAATACCTCGCAATGTTTTTACCACGCCATGGTGCGCCACGGTCCGGGCACGCTTACTTCCAGACCCCGTCAACCACCGCCCCGCAATGTCCGCAGACGCCATTGGCTGCGGCATTCTCGATCACCTGGAACCCGATCCTCTTGATGAGTTTTTTGCCGCAGCTCCAGCAAAGCGTGTCCTCGCCTTCACCCGGGATGTTTCCCTCATAAACATACCGGAGCCCGGCGTCGATGCCGATCTGGCGGGCCCGTTTAAGCGTTTCAGCAGGCGTTATCCTGGCATCGGTCAGCTTATAGGTCGGGTGGAACCGGGACACATGCCAGGGGATCTCCTTTCCGACTGAGCAAATGAATTCGGCGATCTGCCGGAGCTCGGCATCGGAATCGTTATGCCCGGGTATGATGAGCGTGGTGATCTCGGTCCAGATGCCGGCCTGTTTATAGTTTTGAATGGCCTCAAGCACCGGGGCGAGACGGGCTCCGCAGATCCTGCGGTAGAAGTCATCGGAGAACGACTTCAGGTCGATGTTGGCGGCGTCGAGGACGGGCCTGATCACGCTGAGCGCTTCGGGGGTTATATAGCCGTTCGTCACGAACACGTTCCTGATACCGGCCTCTTTTGCACGGGTTGCCGTGTCATAGGCCAGTTCGAAGAATATGGTCGGTTCGGTGTAGGTATAGGAGATGCTGGCGCAGCGTGCCTGTTGCGCCGCGAGAACGATGGCAGCAGGGGCAACGGCCTTTCCGATGATCCTTCCGCGCAGTTCCCGGGGAAGCTGTGAGATGTCCGAGTTCTGGCAGTGCCTGCATCTGAAGTTGCAGCCCGGCGTGGCAATGGAATAAGACTGGCTTCCCGGCTGGAAATGAAAAAGCGGTTTTTTTTCTATGGGATCGACGTTCTGAGCGATGATCTTGTCATATACGAGGCTATAGAGGACGCCGTTGTCATTTTCCCGCACAGCGCACAATCCCAGCTTGCCGTCGCGGATACGGCAGCGGTGTGCGCACAGGCCGCACGTCACGTCCTTTCCTTCCTGCGGCGCCTGGAACAACGCCCGTTTCATCTCTGTTGTCATGGGGTTGAATTACTTTATAACGAATATGACCTTATTAAAACCGTTCACCACGGAACACTGACCACACAAACCTATTTAAGTCCGCTTCCGTGTATTCCGTGTGTTCCGTGGCAAAAAACAATAAACCGAATCTCGCATCAGCTCGAGGACATCTGTTGCGACCGTTCCTCCCGTATCTTGTGGGTCAGCGATTCCGCCTGGATCCTGGTCTTGCAGCTCGTGCAGATAATATCCTCTGACGGATTGCTGCATACAAGACAGCGCCGGTCCTTGCCGGGCTGCAGGCCCTCGGCCTGGAAGATCATCTCCAGGAACTCTCCTTCGGTCACATGCCCGTCCATGTGCAGGTTCTCTCCGAAAATGGTCTTTGGCAGGGTTTTCATGGAATATTTTCTGATGAGCTCCGGGTACTCGCTGGCAATGATGATCTCCGTTCCAACCAGCGTATTTTCCATGGCCAGTCCGATCGCGGTCTGGGCCACGGGGCGGCACAAGGGACAGTCCGTTTCAACGAAAACCTGGATAGGAACCGTTCTTGCCAGATGACGCAGCGTCGACCGGATATCCGCGGGAAACCAGGCGCGCTTTTCCGAAGCAGCGTGAAGAGTGTCGATAAGGATCGAGAAGAAAACATCCTCGAGAAGACCGTAAAACACGACTGTGTGGCCGTCATTGTCCTGCACCACCATGGCCGGGACGCGCTTGATACCGTACAGCTGCGTTTTGTCCCGGTCCATCACCTGGTCATAGATCTCGAGCGCCACCAGGGGCGCGTTCTTCTTTATTGCCTGCGCAGCCTGCCTGGCTTCAGCGCAGGTCCCGCACCCCACGTCATTGACGAACAGGATCAATCTGACCGGCTTTTTGAGAGCGCCGGCCGCCTGCATCATCGTCTGGATCGCGCTTTCCTGCATGGTGACACCTCGCGTTTTTTAAATTTATTACTTCCCATTATACCAGATTTTTACAGCATGCCCATCGGCGAGGGCTGCCTGCAACGGCCCAAGAAAACGCTTGTACCCGGTTCGTCGAATTGTTATAATGTGCACAACAAAAATGTATAGTTGCGCATAATTGCATAGGTGTTCAATTGCAGGGGGGAGGATCATAATTATGAAAAAGGCTCTGGTGCTCGCTGTTCTGTACTGCCTCGTTTTTCCGTACGCCGCTTCTGCCGAAAAGGTCGGGGGAGGTGACATAACCTTTTCTCCCAAGAACGCATCGGTAGTCATCTTCAGCCATGAAAAACATGTGAATGAAAAAGGCCTCAAATGCACCGGCTGTCACTACCAGATATTCCAGATGGCCCAGGGTTCGTACAAAATGGACATGTCCCGCATCAACAAAGGCGATTTCTGCGGGAAATGCCACAATGGAGAAAAATCCTTTGATGTAAAAGACCAGAAGAACTGCGGCAGGTGCCACCACTAATGGCTATGAAGACCATGCTCAGCGTACTCCTGGTCTGCCTGCTTCCCGGCGCGGTCTTCGCGGTCACCGGCGGCGGTGATGTGACCTTCAGCCCCCCCGGTACCGACCCGGTAGTTTTCAGCCACGATTATCACATGAAGAACAGAGGGATCAAGTGTGCAGCCTGCCACTTCAACGCCTTTGCAGCAGCAGGCGAGTATAAGATCAAAAAAGAGAAACTGAACAAGAGCGATTTTTGCCAGCATTGCCATAATGGCATGAAGGGATTTGACGTGACGTCACCCGGCAATTGCGCGCGCTGCCATAAGAAATAGCACGTGCTGCTTTACCTGTGGCCTTCCAGTGAACGGTACCCCCTGCTTACGGGTACCGTTTTTTAATGCTCTTTCTGTTGGGGAAACGGGCGGTAGGGTTAAAAAAAGAGACAAAAGAGACAAAGGATAGGAGCTTTTTTGGGCAAATCATCGCTTAGCCGCGCAGCATGCGGATAAATTTCCAACTGCCTCTACCATAATGTGCAGGACTGGCAGTTCTCCACCCTCGTCTAAACACCGCGCTCGCAAATACAGCAAGAAGACTTTTCCATTGGCCTGCTAGGCTTTTCCCAACAGCTCCTGCTGCTTTTTGATAAGGGCCTTGACCCCCTTCTCACCAAGAGCAATAAGTTTGTTGAGCTCGGCCTTTGAGAAGGGTTCGCCTTCCGCCGTGCCCTGCACCTCAACGATCCCGCCCTTGCCGGTCATGACCAGGTTCATATCGACCTCGGCAGTGGAGTCCTCGGTGTAGCAGAGATCGAGCATGGGCTTGCCGCCTACGATCCCGACGCTGATCGCCGCAAGGTAGTCCGTGACGGGTATGGTCGTGATCATCCCCTGTTTTTTTGCGCGCCGGAGCCCGTCCACCAGCGCAATATAGGCGCCTGTAATGGAAGCCGTTCGGGTGCCGCCATCCGCCTGGATCACGTCGCAGTCGATGAGCACAGTCCGTTCGCCCAGGGCCTTCATATCCACGACCGATCGCAGGGACCGTCCGATGAGCCGCTGGATCTCATGGGTGCGGCCGCCGACCTTGCTCCGCTCGCGCGAGATCCGCTGGGTCGACGAGCGGGGAAGCATGGCATATTCCGCCGTGACCCATCCGGTCCCTTTGCCCTTGAGAAAAGGAGGGACCGAGTTCTCCACCGTGGCCGTGCAGAGCACGCGCGTATCGCCGAACTCGATCAGGACCGAACCCTCGGCTGTTTTGAGATAATTTCTGGTGATCTTCAGTTTGCGAAGTTCATCCGCTTTTCTGCCGTCTGCGCGCATTGCTTTCTCCCGTTCTCAGATCTCGTATTTTTTCAGTTTGTACCGCAGCACCCGCTCACTGATGCCGAGCCGTTCTGCGGCGCGCGTCTGGACGCCGTTGGACCCTTTCAAAGCATCCAGGATCAGCCCCCGTTCTACGGTATCAAGCGTTTCATTGAGCTGTCCTTGTGACGGAACAGCGGGGACCGGGTCATCGTTGCCGGCGCCCTGGAGATGCAGCGGAAGGTCTGCGCTCGTGATCGTCCCCCGTTTCGCCAGCACAACGGCGCGTTC
>Ga0209212_1004162_pt1 | contig 18150 bp, 18 predicted proteins | sample RifGroC2_FD_183996 | JGI IMG/M metagenome (GOLD analysis project Ga0209212, IMG submission 183996) | Groundwater microbial communities from Rifle, Colorado, USA - Groundwater C2 (SPAdes) (version 2) | ecosystem: Environmental > Aquatic > Deep subsurface > Groundwater | place: Rifle, Colorado...
GCGTTAAAGATTGGAGATACCATGGAGCTCAACGATCATCGTGCCGTTGTGGCGGGAATCTGTAAAGTAACACGACCGTTTCAATCGCAACCGGTCATTTACACCACCTATTCACGGTCAACAATCTTTGCGCCCCGCGAACGCAAGCTGATGTCTTTTGTGCTGGTCAAAGCAAAACCAGGACAGGACCTCCATGCATTGAGCCAGCGCATTCGCCAGATGACTGGACTTGCCGCATATACCCGTGAGGAATTCAAAATGCTTACCGTCCGTTATTTCATGAAATATACCGGTATTCCTATTAATTTTGGAGTCACCGTGGTACTTGGTTTTATTGTTGGTATTGCCATAGCCGGACAGACCTTCCACAACTTCACCCTTGACAATCTTCGCTATTTTGGAACGCTCAAGGCAATGGGGGCGTCAACCAGGACATTGTTGCGTATGATATTGCTTCAGGCAGCGATGGTCGGGGGTATTGGATATGGACTCGGTGTTGGCGCAGCCACGGCTTTTGGCACCCTGTCAGGCAGCACCGAACTATCCTTCAAATTACCCTGGCAGCTTCTGCTTACCAGTGCAACTGCAGTTATGGTGATCTGCGCTGCTTCAGCCGCCCTTAGTATGTGGAAGGTAATAAAACTGGAACCGGCGATTGTTTTCAAGAGCTAACGCTATAGCTTCATTTGGAAATACCCCTCACCCTGCCCTCTCCCACAAGGGGCGAGGGAACTTTCCCTCCCTTGATGGGAGGGAGCAAGGGAGGGTGGTATTTCATAATTCTTTATGCCGAAATTGGTCATTGAACTTTAGAAAATATGAATAACATTGCAGTGCGATGCAAGGGGGTAACCAAGACATACGGAAGTGGCAATACCCAGGTACACGCATTACGCGGTGTTGACCTGGAAGTGAAGCCGGGCGAATTTATGCTACTGGTTGGGCCGTCGGGCAGCGGCAAAACTACCCTGATCTCGATTATTGCCGGCGTGCTGGACGCCGATGGCGGTGAGTGTCTGGTATTCGACCATGATTTCAAACGTATGAGTCGCCATGAAAAGACCCGGTACCGCGGCCAGAGCGTTGGATTCGTTTTTCAGATGTTTAATCTGATTCCTACGCTATCGGCTGCTGAAAATGTTGCAGTCCCACTACTCATTCATGGAACCAAACGACGGGCGGCACTTGACAGGGCGAGAGAAATCCTTGACCAGGTTGGTTTGGGTGACCGTACGTACTCGCTTCCAGCAGAGCTATCCGGCGGTCAGCAGCAGAGAGTCGCCATAGCTCGAGCAATAGTACATAACCCGAAACTTATTGTCTGCGACGAACCTACCAGTGCACTCGACCATGAGACCGGCCATAAAGTTATGGAGATGCTGCGTGAGGTAGCCACTGGCGCTGACAGGGTGTTGATTGTGGTTACCCATGACGCCCGTATTTTTGAATTTGCAGACCGTATCGCCAAAATGGATGACGGTCAGGTTACCCTTGTAACGAGTCCGCTCCATCATTTACAGGAGAACAAATAAACTCGAAAGGTTTTTATGATCGGAAAATATCTACTTCCTGTTCTTGCTGTTTTTGGGATAGGATTCGCAGTGTTGACGGTGGTAAAGGGAAGTAAAACTATTCCTCCCGCTCAGCCAGTAGTTGACCCAACTGCGCCGCCCTATACATCATCCGTAGCCGGTTCGGGCATTATTGAGGCTAACACTGAAAACATCTCTATCGGCACACTCATTCCGGGTGTTGTTTCCCAGATTTACGTCTCGGTTGGCAGTAAGGTAAAAGCCAGTGACCCTCTGTTCAGGCTCGACGATCGTGATTTAAGGGCGCAACTGGAAGTACGACGGGCGGCTCTGAGGGTGGCCGAGGCGAGTGTTAAAGTAGAAAAAGCATCGCTATCTGATTTGAAAAATCAATTGGAAAGAGCAGAAATATTATGTAACAAACAGGTCATCAGTGTCGACGAACTGGACCGTCGCCGCTATGCGGTACAAATTGCCGGGGCAAAATTAAGCCATGCCAGGGCAGATGTCCTCTCTGTTAAGGCTCAAATCAGAGAGACGGAAACCAACCTTGAACGGATTATCGTACGGGCGCCTATCGATGGCGAAGTATTGCAGTTGAAAATTCACGTAGGCGAGTTTGCTCCCGCAGGGATTACCCAGACGCCGCTTATATTACTCGGCAATGTCGAACCGTTAAACGTTCGTGTCGATGTAGATGAAAACGATGCCTGGCGTGTTCGCTCAGGCGCACCGGCAATTGCCTTTCTGCGTGGCAATAGAAACATTAAAACGAATCTAAAATTTGTGCGATTCGAGCCGTATGTCGTTCCTAAAAAGTCACTCACCGGAGACAGCATCGAGCGCGTGGATACGCGCGTACTGCAGGTCATCTACAGCATTGAACACAGCGGTCTTCCAATATTCGCCGGTCAACAGATGGATGTATTCATCGAGGCACTTGATCAAGCCCAGTGTTCTGACAGACTTCCACAAACTGAACAGGCCGAAACGAGCAAGGCAGGGCCATGAATACGATGCTTCCTTCATATCTTTTGCAGAAACCTATCCGGCACTCCTTGATATCACGGTTAAAAACGGCGTACACGCAGCTTGTGGTGTGCAGTGTGATGTTTCTTGTTATCGGCTGCGATAGAGGACTGGATTTTAATTTAAAACTTAGTTGAATCTAGTGGCTTTTTTAGGTAATTTTAAGTATCATTCTAACTACTTTAACTAATTTGATGCCGACGCCGCACCGCTTGAATTGCCAACAGTAAAATTCTGAAAGTTAAAATTGGGCAAATCGAACCTTTGCAGTTCTCTTCGCCAGAAGATAAATTTATTTTGATTGCAGCTCCGCTGCACCAGGAATCCATCATTAATACTAAGGGGGGTATTTTCAAGTGCAACATATCTGTGTATTTGAAGATAACCAACACTCACAACTCATTCCGCTCGTGTACACAAGGCCCGTGTTTGAACTCCGATGCGGCTTGTTTTCTAATTTGGAAAGAATTATCAAACACTATCCTCATGCCGCTATTACCCTTTTTTGCAGAAACTACTTATCTGATATATTGCAGGAGAGGATTACTCATCGTGTTAATGCCCTTCATACCACAGACGATACCTGTCTTTTTTTAAACGGGCGTGCGATTATTTCCCTCCCCGTTTCGTTAGAAGGTCCGGAGGAACTTGGGGTTCAGGACAATACCCTCGTTTACGCCCGACTCAAAGGGAATAATGCCAAAAAAATATCTCACGAAACATTTCTTACACAAGACGTCATTGAAATGCTAAAAGACACGGTGCGGGTAGTTGACACGCATGTACCCATCGTCAATTATTTCTGGGATATCATAAAACACAACAAATCCCAAATAGAAAAGGATTTCATGCTGTTTGTAAAGGAAGGCTCTATTTCTGGAAAATTGTATGAAGGTGTTTACCTTATCAATGAAGACCTGATATTTATTGGCAAAGGCGCTCAGATTAAACCGGGTTGTGTACTTGATGCAGAAAATGGGCCTATTTATATAGGTAATAACGTCACCGTCGCCCCAAATACGACCATTGAAGGGCCTGTCTATATTGGCAATCATTCCATAATTCAATCCAATTCGAGAATACGCGGAGGCGCCAATATTGGAGAGGTGTGCAAGGTGGGTGGAGAAATCGTAAATACTATTTTCCACAGGTACAGTAATAAACAGCATGACGGATTCCTTGGTGATTCTTATCTCGGCTCGTGGGTGAATATCGGGGCAGATACCGTTAACAGCAATTTACTCAATACCTATGGAAATATAAAGGTTGAATTGGGGGAGAACATCATCAATACCAATCATATGTTCCTTGGCATGGCAATGGGAGACCATAACAAAACGGCCATTAACACGACGATCATGACGGGAAGTATTTTTGGTTTTGCCTGTAGCATCATCACTCCCGCCTACCCCCCAAAATATCTTCCTTCTTTTGCCTGGTATTCAGACAAGGGTATGAAGGTTTATATATTAGAAAAGGCGCTTCAGGTGGCAAAGATTGCAATGAAAAGGCGGGATAAAGAAATGACCCCAGCAGAAGAACAGATATTTAGAATGGTATTTCAGCTTACGGAAAAAGAACGCTGTTCCGTCAAAAATAAATAAAACAAGGGGTATTTATGGAAAAAGACATCAAACACGAACGAATTATCATTGATACGAGTATTTTTACGAACCCGGACGTATACCAAACATTTGGGGCTAGCCCCACCGATGCTTTACGTACATTCCTGGAGATTATCGGCAAATTGGACGGTCCGGCTTTTTATATGCCCCCGACAATCTATCATGAGCTGCTGAATTTTGTCGAAATAAAGGACATTCCCGCCGAATTGCAAATTCGTATATTTCAAAAACCACCCAAACGGTATGAACTGTCGGTTCCCGCTTTTTTGCTGTACGAGCTTATCGAGGACGTGCGTCACAGGATTGACAAGGGTTTACGGGTAGCCGAAGAGGCGGTGAGAGAAACTTCACCCGAAACCGAACCGGAGGCCATTAACAATCTGAGGAAAAAATATCGTTCCGCCCTCCGCGAAGGAATCATTGACAGCAAAGAAGACGTCGACCTGATCCTCCTGGCCAAGGAAATGGATGGCATCCTGATGACAGCCGATACCGGCATTGTTAAATGGGCTGATAAGTTAGGCATCCGATACATTGACCCTCGCATGCTGCGGGGTATTCTGGACACGTTAATTCAACAAACCCACAAATAATTTGATTGCACCGGATTACCCACCCCTTATCCCCTCCCAAGAGGGGACTTTACTAATCAACATGGGATGCGCCGTCATGGTGTCTTTGGAGGATTTCATATGAGGCGTAACACTTTCTTGCAAACCTGACATGCCAGTAGGAACCTTCTTTGTTTTTTGACAATACCTCAAACTTTACCTTACACCTATGCAGGTGGTCAATCATCCTTTGAACATTTTTCTCTTCCCGAAATTTTAGGAGAAATCTTTCCTCGATAAGTTCTCCCCGCGCTGCCTTCGTGACGCTTTCATATACGGGTTGTAATAACGCCTTCCCCAACTGAGCAAAAACTTCCGATTTCAATGAATTGGCATGTTCCTGAATAAACATGGCTGCGCGAATGATGCGGTGGGTAAAAAACTCAGACATCATCTCCGCCATCAGCGGGGCAGTAACATGGATATCACGCAAACATGAACCCAATGTCACGTATTTCAGGATATTTTCAGCAGGGTGGGTTGGTTTCATTACGATCCCTTCACACCCTGTCTCATCCAGCTCTTCAATAACTCTTTTCAGTGCCGGGATGTCAGAAACTGAAAACTTTCCAAACCTCCTGACCGTTGGCATACAATACGTATCAAAGAGTTTATACCTCTCTTCCACAGAAATACTATGAGGTTTATTCAACATCATTAAATCAAATGCGAAAAATCTGACATCTTCCTTTACGTACGGTGGATGCTCAATGTTGTAAGGATTATCCGGACCTGCAAATTCACCGCAAACAATTAAGCCGGGATTTTCATCAAATATCTTTTTAACATCCAAAAAATCCACGATCCGGTCTGTTGAAAAGGGACAGACATAGGCGCCGCGCGAAAAGGCCAGCACACGGCCTTGAATGCGTGCAACCCGAATGTTGTAACCGTCGACCTTTTCTTCTACATAAAATGGCTGCGTAAAGGCTTTCCGGATACCGTTTTCCAGGTGCATTATCCTGGCAATACGCGGAAAATCAAAGAGGATGCCCTCCTGGGTAATGACCGCACCTTTTCCCAGTTCACCAACCTTTTTCGTCACCCGATAAAAGCAAACACCATCGAATTCCTCACGGACAACATCATGTCTTTCCAGAGATTCGTCCCACATGGAATCAGAAATTCCTGCCTGCTTAACGACGTCATATATTTCCATTATTGCAGTCTTAAAATGAAATTCCTTGAACACGAATACAGTTTTGTAAGGCGATGTTACATAAACCCATCCTTTGATTTCAAGTCAAAACTGAGAAACAGCCGAGTTACATGTCATTACTTTAGCAGAACTCTGTTTATAACTCCTATGTTTACATACGGTTAAATTTGAGATGCGTTTTGTTTTTAATATTGACTTCGAAAACACTCAATCGTATAATGCACTTCCTTTAATTTTTTTCACGAAAGTAAAATGTCTCCAAAAGGATATCGCGATGTATATAATCCTGGGTTGCGATGACGTTGGAAGTGCGCTGATCAGAAATTTAAGCAAGTCTGGCGAGGAGATATTTGTTATTGACAATGACAAAATGGTTTTGACTAGATTGAACGAACCTAATCTTCGTACCGCCGTGGCAGATATTCATACTTTGGATCTAAGTACATTACCAATAAAAGGCACCATTGCTTTCATCCTTTTACAAAAAACCTTTAAAGATAACTTGACTTTAGTAAGACGTATCAAAAAATCATTTCCTGATAAATTTATATTAACAAAGGCGACCGGCGATAACGAGGCTTCTGAATTGTTAGAAAACGGCGCGGACAGTGTTGTTCAAACAGCCAGAATTATTACAAATACTATTCTGAGTGAATTGGAATCAGCCAAGTTAAAACGGTCTGCTTTCCGGCTTGTAAGTGTTATAAAGGCGGCAACCCGCAGAGGTTTAGCTATTTTTTTACAGGACAATCCCGACCCGGATTCCATAGCCTCTGGACTTGCATTAAAACGCATTGCAGATAAATACGAGATCAAATCTCATATTTATTATGGTGGAAATATTGGCTATCAGCAAAATAAAACATTAGTCAATTTGCTAAAAGCCGATCTCATTCAATTAAAAACCGCCAGCGAGGCACAGGAAATAATCAATGCCTTTGATAAGATAGCATTAATAGAGGCGTCTGTTCCTTCAAAAAACAATATATTACCCGCAAATACAATCCCTAACATTATTATTGATCACCATCAAACTGATTTTTATCTCGTAAAAGGGGAATTTATTGAAATATTGCCAAAAATCGGCGCCACTTCTACTATTATGACAAGGTACATGAGACAACTGGAGATTGTACCTGACCCATCCCTTGCCACAGCGCTCCGTTACGGAATCAGGGTAGATACGGGCGGATTTACGAGAAACACAACTACCGAAGACCTTGATGCGGCCGCATATCTCTCGCCATTGGTGGACGTGGGGCTATTAAAACAAATTGAGAACCTTCCCATAACTGCGGAGACAATCGACATTCTTGGAAGGGCCATTCGAAACCGTGAAGTAAGAGGCTCCTATTTAATCTCCTTTGTGGAATACATAACGGATCGGGATGCACTGCCACAGGCAGCCGAATTAATGATACAAATGGAGGGTATCTCTACGGTGCTTGTCTTTGGCATTGACAAAAACAAAGTCCAACTATCCGCTCGCAGCATAGACTCAAGCGTAAACCTTGCAGTTTTACTGGAAAAGGCGTTTGGATTTATGAACGCAGGCGGCCATGCTACTATGGCAGCGGGTAGTATGGATTTGGGCACTTTCGGCAATATTAACAATCAGGCATTATTAAAAGTTATTTTTGATACTATACGAAAGAAATTTTTCTCGGCCGCAGGAGTGGATATTGAAAAACGGGACGTTCCAAAAAAACTAGAATTAATAACTAACAACAGTACCAGGAATTAAATCGTAATGACCATTTAATAGGTAAGGAGAAAGTTTATGGAAAAAGGATTTTTAGGTGTAGGTTTGGTAAGTCTTACAATTTTTTTGAGTTCTTGTGTAGCCACTCAGACACAGGTAAAGCAAACGGCAACTCCCGAATTACAAGTAGAAGTAAAGGTAGCGCCTGTTAAAGAAGAGGTACAGCCAGAAGCTGCTCCAGCAGAAGAAGCAGTCGCGCCTGCTGCCGAAGCGGCTGCTCCTGCAGAACCAGTGCCTGAGGCCGCCCCTGTTGTAGAAGAGGCACAGCCCGCTGAAGCTCCGGCTGCCGAACCCGTTGCTCCTGAAGCTGCCGCTCCTGAAGCCCCAGTATCTGAGGTTGCTGCTCCATCCGTAGAAGAAGCAAAACCTGCCGAAGCGCCTGCTGCTGAACCGGTTCAACCTGTTGCACCTGAAGCCGCTGTTCCTGTAGCGCCAGCCCCAGAAGCCGCCGTTCCACCACCTGTAGAAGAGGCTAAACCTGCCGAAGCTCCCGCTGCTGAACCGGCTCAACCCGCGGCGCCAGCACCGGAAGCGGCTGCCCCTCCAGCGGTAGAAGAAAAAGTAGCGCCGGCAGAAGAATCCGCAAAACCCGAGGAGAAAAAGGCAGAGGCCTTGCCTTCCGAAAAAGAAGAATCTGCGGCAGGCGGTTTACATCAATGCGCCACTTGTAACAAAGAGGTTGGAGAAGGACACGTCTGCGGTATTACAACATTTTGTCAACAATGCAAGGAAGAGGTTGGCGCCGGCCATATTTGTGATTTAACATTCTTTTGCCACGATTGCAAAAAAGAAGTTGGAGACGGTCACATCTGTGGTGTAACGACTTTTTGTCCGAAGTGTGAAGAAGAAGTTGGAGCAGGTCACATCTGCGACGTAACCTACTTCTGTTATGATTGTGAGAAAGAGGTGGGGGATGAACATATCTGCGGCGTCACCCATTTTTGCCCCACCTGCAAGGCAGAAGGCGGGGAGGGACATGAATGCGGAAAGACTTACTTCTGCTTTGACTGCGAGAAAGAGGTAGCCAAGGACCATCAACACGAACAGACAGCCGAAAAGCCTGCAAAGTAACTTTTGAATTTATTCAAAAATCCGATATAAAAAGGCATGCTTCGTAAATAAGCATGCCTTTTTTATTTCTTCAGGCCTTTCTGTGGGCATGCTCATAAATCCTCCCCTCCCTTGACGGGAGGGGCAGGGGAGGGTGAATCACATGATAAACAATTCTTTCTTATTACCTCCCACACCCCTTGTGCATTCTTCAACACTTCGGTATTCCAAAATCTTAAAATTTTAAAATCCTGCGATTCCAACCATCTATTTCTATTGCCATCTCTTTCTGCACAATGCTGACCACCATCAATTTCTACGATTATTTTCTTTTCATAACATACAAAATCTACCACATAATTGCCAATCGGTTCCTGTCTTCTGAATTTGAGACCTTCTAATTGTTTTGATCTTAAATATCTCCACATGAATTTCTCTGCCTCAGTGGGTCTTTTCCTGAGAATCTTAGCAATATTTTGAAGTTTGTTTCTCAACTCTTTAGCACCCCCACCCTAACCCTCCCCCATCAAGGGGGAGGGATCTCGCCTACCCTACAATTTCCCGAAAACTTCTTTATTTATACTCCAACTGTATCTTTACGCTATAAGTACATTTTAATCATCGTACTCCTGTGGTACCTTTCCCAAAAGTCGTAGTGCCTTACGAAGTCTTCTCAGCGCCACCTTCCAGATCAGAAAACTTTTTTCTCCATTTTCAATATCTTCCATGTGTAAAAGGATATCTCTCGGTGGAAATAGGGTATAAAAAACAAATTTCATCTTTTTCTGCCAGCCAGAAATATTAGAAAAATAAAATAGCCAGCAAAGCTTTTCCCTTCGCTTCCCCTTCTTGAGCAAGTAAAAGAAAAACCTTTCTCCCATCCCCTTATGCCTGGGGCGGAGGAACTCTAAAATTTCCGGAGGTACACAAGTACCAAAATATTCTTTGCTCAGCCATAAACTATAAAATAAAGGCCCTTTCAGTTGAAACTCCCCGGATTCTGTGCAAACCCTTTCCCAGTCTAATTTTTCTTTCCTATGGTTTATCACCTGGTGTATATCCCATACATGGATGAGCGTATTGTAAGAATGCTTCATAGCGTGTTCTGAAAGATGAAGGAGTTGGTGATGAGGGGCAAGACACAGGGCATCTGATTCCCGTATCTTTAAGGGAATAGCCTCCTTCCATAATTTATCCATATTAATCTTCTCTGCGTAAATATAATTAGGCAGTGCACTATTAGTTAAATGCCAGTGGAGATGAAGGAGAAGAGGGGAACCGTTTTTCCCGTATACCAGACTATTGAGATAGTTAGTTACACGATAAAAACTCAGTGTATGATCGGATTGATAACCAGATTGTGATAGCACTTTATCAATTTCTAACACGTCTTCTGGTCTCACAAGGATATCAACGTCACCCAGCATTCTTAGGCCAAAATCCTCATATACAGAAGAAAGAAGGGCGGCGCCTTTTAAAACTATGACAGGATTCTTGAACACCCGGAGCAAAGCGGCCAGTTCTTCAAGGATACGGATATTTCTGCCCCAGTTATAAATGTACTCCTGTTTAAGGCTTTGTTTGATGGAAAAAGGTATGTTAATATTTTTCTTTATAGCGCTTCTATAAAACAGAAAGGAAAGCCCTTCATTTTGAGAAGTATTTACCACCTCAGACCAGGAAGTGCAGGGGTCTCTTGTCTTCAAAACTGGGTTTAATATTTGAAAGATGTATCCCAGGGTTTTATTCACAAATTATTTAATCTTACTTAATCAGAATGGGTTGAGGTGGTTCATGGGGTGAGAGTACAAATAATTTGTGACACCCCAAAACCCGCATAAACAAAATGAACTCCTATACAATTAAATAAAAATTTGATTCATGAAAGACCATGTTTTTTGTTTTTCTTGGCCTTCGGATTTTTTCTAAACTTCTTTTTTGGTACCTTTCCTCCACCGCTGCCCGAACCAGAGCCTGAACCTGAACCACCATCGTCATCATCACCGCCGGAGGAGGCACCCTCTTCGGCAGCCAAAACTGTGGCAATAGCCGGAATACTGTATAGGGCCATTTTCATGAGTCTGCGGCGTACCTGAAGCTTCTGTTCTTCGGGATTTAGCTCTTTTTTTGCCATGACGATACCTCCTTCTGTAAACTTTTATTGGAATACTGATTTTACGAAAGACCCGACGTAAAAACCGCCAATACCTGATTTTCTCCCTTTTTACAGCTCATGCCTCCCCCTCTACAACCAGAACCGTTGCGATAGCAGGAATGCTATATACACCCATCTTCATGAGCTTTTGGCGTACTTTAAACTTTTGCCCTTCAGAATACAACTTTCTATCTTCCATTGCTATATTTTTTTCGATAAATTTTTTTACCGGAAATATCGCAAAGAACCAGAGGGGAAATTGAGGTTGTATTTTGCCTGTCAAGAGCATCTCAAGTTCATGAGATAGTTTCTCCACCGTATCCTGCAGTTTCCGTGCATCAAGGACCGGCAGATGAGTAATATCTGGGGTGTTCAGGTCACACCAACAGGGATCGTCATCGTTTTCCCATATTATAAGCGGAACACCAAAGAGTCTGCCGATGATGGGTCTATATTTATATACCATGCATCCTTGGTCGCCAATAAAAGAACATTTCAACTTATGTTTCAAGATGCGGCTTAGAGGTACTATAGCATCTTGAACTGCACCGGCAGATCTTTCCTCTATAGCTTCTGCAATCCTTTCCAGTCTTTCTATCTTTGGTACATTTTTCAGGGCATTTAGTCTTATGTCATGTTTCTTCTGGGACTCAAGGGTTTGCATACCCAACTGAAGGTAACAGGCATCGATAAAGTAGATAGGAACATCGTAAACACAGCACTCTGAACAGGCTGGTCCACACGTTATTTTCAAGGAGTGGTTAAGAACGTAATCCTGAAATATCCTGTCGGCCTCCTTAAGGATAGACTCGTACCGTTCCAGGATAGCCTGCTCTCCGGTATTTACGGGAATGATCTCTGCTGTCATCATAGCCACAAAACACCCCTTGCTGAAAAGTTTTTACAATAATGCCTTACGCCTCCAGATACTTTCGAGCACCTCAGATTTTACCGAAACAGGAGAATTTCCCGTTAGACCCTCTATGAGTTCACAGGCTTCTTTCAAATCTCCCATCAACAATTGGTAACAATCGGCCTTTTTAACCAGTTCTGAACATACCTTAAGGCCACAGTCATTGAAGTGCTGCATATTCCATCCATTTTGCATAAGGTTAAATACCGCTTCTGCCTTGCTGATTGGTTTCAAATAGGAACTCTTTTGTGTCTTATTATATGTTGGAAAGATAATCCACGTTACTTCAAATCTTGAGTCCTTAGGCAGGATGGCATCTCGTTGCGGTACGGCATATTGCCAGGGTTGGATTGTGCTTCCGTATCTTTCCTTAAAACGACAAAACTGAAAGTCTTTCCTGCGCTCTGTGGATAGTGTCGGTAACCATCCATAGATATAGATTGGCCTTTGAAAGGGTATTGCCTTAAGACCGGAGAGGCTGATAACAGCTACCTCATCAGTAAGATACTGATACCCGTAATTCAACAACCCCAGGGTAAGCGTAGACTTCCCACTCTCCGAAGGTCCTGCCAGAAGAACGGCCTTGTTGTCCTTAGCCACAGCGGCGGAGTGGAGAAAGAGGAAATCCTTCAGGTGCAAATACAAGCTATCCCTTACACACATCATAACAGAAAGGTACAGTGGCCACCGATGTGCCCAGCGGTTCCGAAATGTTCCATTTTCCCTGATACAGAAATATTTGCTATTTTTTATCACGCTGTATTGAACCAGGGGCAGCCTGCCATTACCGGGAGAGGCCAGGGCTGAATTAAGCTCCGAAAATTCAGTGAAGAATTTTTTATCATTGGTGGTTAATTCAAAGGGAAATGAGAGTATCTCAAAAGGGGTTGTTAAAAGGCTCATTCCAGGAGTCTCTTCTTCTGCAACTGTTTTAAGGTCTCTTGTACATCCTTTTCCACCGTTGAAGAGTCAGTCTTGAGGACATCCACTATTTCTCTGGCTATCTCCTCAGGAGACGAACAGACCCCCAAGAGTTCCCATATAATACTTGCCATAGGGTTCAGATGGTGTACATAATGAGTCCTGGGGTCATAAATGACTACTTCGTCCTCTATTTCCTCAACAAGAAGATTCGACCTTTTCTTAAGGCTCTGCACTGCGTATTCTCCTATTTTCGGTAAATCGTAACAGTTCAGCACCCCCACCTGACCTCCCCCATCAAGGGGGAGGAAACGTTTTTCCCCCGCCCCTGGTGGAAGAGGTTAGGGGAGGGGGGTGAACTATTTTGGCAAATCTTCCTCAAACATGGAATCGGTTATATACAGTAATGGTGTATCCTGGAGTTTAACGATCTTCTTCTCTGTCAGTTTTTTCCCCGTGTTATCATACAACATTTCTATAACCGGTCGCAACGGAAATGCCTCGTTTGTTTCCACTACCCTACCGATTGCCTTTGAATTGAGGACTACGTAACTACTTATCGGAAAGCATGACAGCTTCGTGAGCAATGCCTTTATCAACTTTTGAGGAAATATATTCTTTGATGAGTTGACAATCACCTTTGTAGCCTCGTAAGGCAGGAACCTTTTCCTCTGAGGACGCGGATGACTCAACGCCTCGTAAACATCCACGATACCAATCACCTTGGCATATTCATGGATTTCATTTCCCAGCAGACCGCGAGGATAGCCCTGGCCTCCTTCCCGTTCTTGTTCTTGAGAAACGACCTCAGCAAGCCACTTGTATTTTTCTCCAAGGGCATTGAAAATGATATCATACCCGAACTGCGGATGTTTTTTAATCAATGCGTATTCTTCGTTCGTGAGAACTCCTTCTTTATTGACTACTTCATCAGGAATTTTACACATCCCGATATCATGAATTAATGCCGCAATCCCCAATTCAACCAGCTGATCCCTTTTATACCCAAGGCCCTCACCTATCTTGATGGCAAAAATCGCCACGTTGATACCGTGCACCCTGGAATCATATTTAAATTCTTTTCGATAGATGGCCTTGCGATAAAGACTTTCAATTGCACTGGGGGTATCAATGACTTTGGCAACTAACTCAACTCCTCTGTCAATACTGAATTTTTGATCTGTTTTAGCGGCACTTAACACTTCCGCAAAAAATTCATAAAGTTCGTCATAAATATCAACAACAGCCTTTTCCTTCCGTTCCTCCTCGCGAACAATCATTCCTGCTTCTGTTGGAAGGGATTCTACTTCTCCAGGGAATGACGGCTTTTCAGAGACCTTATAGGGGACCTTTTCGACTACCTTTGCCTTTGACTCGCTTGGGAACTCCAACTCTTCCAGTCCAGCTGCGGTTTTTTTTTCTTCTTTCTTTGTACCGGCTTCACTGGGGAAACCCTCTTCCTTTAACTTCGCGGGTTCTTTTTTTTCTTCAACGACAGGCTCTTTTTTTGTTTTTAACTCCGCGAGTTCTCTGATCCTTATTTTGTCCCTTTCCTCTTGAATAGACTTATCATTTTTCTCCGGGACTTTTCCCTGTTTAATTAAGTCTGAGAGTCTTCCCATCTTTAACCCCTATTTATTTCGCATCGTCAATTAACTGCTGTATAATCTTCGAATCAATCAGTTCTACTTTTTTACTGAAACCTACCAGCAAGCTCAAATCACAGGTATTGTTTATCTTGCGTGGAACGCCTCCTGTATATTCATGAATTTTCTCAATTGCCTCTTTTGTGAAAATATTCCTCTGCATACCGGCAATTTTAAGTCTAAACAATACATATTGCGCTGTTTCCTTTATGTCCAATGGTTTTAAATGATACCGTATGGATATCCTAGAGTCCAGTTGAGGTATCTTTACGACCTTATCTCTCAGTTCAGGTTGTCCTATTAAAATCAAGGTCAAGAGAAACTGATTATTCAATTGGAAATTCAACAAGAGCCTCAGCTCTTCGAATGTCGCCACGTCTTCGATGGCTTGCGCATCATCCACGATCAGGACTGTTTTTTTCTTCTTATTCAGATTCTGTAGCATCGCATCATTCAATATGTGCAAAAGCGCTGGCTTGGTATCGGCCGTTTTTTCAATGCCCAGCTGATAGAGAATTTCTTTCAGAAAATCCAGCGCTGCCATGCTTGGATTTGCTATAATACCAACTTCATACTCTTCGCTTGATAGCTCTTGTACAAAAGCACGGCTTACGGTAGTTTTACCGCATCCCACCTCGCCTGATAACATGGCGGCGCCTTTCTGCGCTTTGGTGGCGTAAATCAATCTCATCAGCGCCTCTTCATGCTGCGTAGAATGATACATAAAGCGCGGGTCAGGGACATTTTCAAATGGCAGCTCATTCAGACCCCAGTATTTTTCGTACAACGAATAACTCCTTTGTCATCTTTAAAGCGATTACTTATCAATAAACCTCTCGTGAAACTATAGTGAACGTATTAAATACGTTGGCATAAAACGTCATTGCGAGCGACAGCGAAGCAATCCCCGTTTTGAGATTGCGGAGCCTGTTCCGAACGAAGGGAGGGATCTTACCAATAGTTTGCTTCGGCTTTGCCTCGCAACCGTTCCTCCTCGCAATGACAGCTTTCTTTTACCGTTTACTACATTTGTGCAATAGGCTTAAACAAACGACATATACCTATTCAATCGCCTTAATCACGTATCTATTAATAAGGCCTGCTTCAACTCCTACAAGCATGTGTTCAAAGGGTCTCACACTATCCTTAGGAAGATCAGGAACCGTAAATTCTTCTTTTTTGACCAATAAATCCCGATCATCGTAGATTTCTAATGTAAATTTTGCAAAGCGATAATTCTTTTCAGACCTATTGGCTATCTCTCCCGTAAAAAGCACATTCGTACCGAATGGATTAAAACGCACATTTCTTACAAAAAATCCATTCCCAATATCCTCAAACCCATTCGTCAAAGCTGATTTCGGTGGTTCCTTAATAGATGCTTCTTTTTTTGGCGCTTTTGAAGCGCCAGCAGAGGTATTTTTCTCCAACGCACTTACACGCTTTTCCAAAGCTTCAACCCTTGCTATAAGATTTGAAATAACAATTTCCAGCATATTCAACTTATTAGACGAATCTTGCGCACATAACGTATTTCCTGTCGTTCCTGAAAATATCAGCAATGCTAAACTACTTACAGCCATTACACCAACAAGAAAATTTTTCATTGCCAACCTCATAATCTTAATTTGAAAATCATCCACCCTTTTTACCGTTTTTCTCGCTTACTTAAAGGGGATAATAGCATATTTGAAACTCACAATGCAAGTGTAATTCATTGAAGCTATTACACATAATCACATTCTAAAAAACGTGTAACCTTGACAAGATATAGTACAATTGTTATTATTTATAAATATTCTTACTTTAACAAAGACGGTACTATACGTCTCATCACAAATATACCCACATGCGACACATACTAACTATTCGATACGGCGTATTAAAAAATACATCTGACTTTTTTGCTACATTTAACTCGTTAAGAAATGGCGATCATGTCATAATTCGTTCCAGCCGCGGCGTAGAGTTTGGGGAAGTTATTACGATGGTTAAAGAAATAGCCGATACCGACTCAATTGAAAATCTTGGAGAGGTTTTGCGTAAAGCTACACTGGATGACAAAGAAAAACAAAAAAAGATAACAGATGAAATGATCCCCGTTGAATTCAAATTCTGCCAAAAAAAGATTAAAGAACATAAACTCCTCATGAAACTGGCCAGCGTCGAACATTTATTTGGCACCAAAAAAATCATTTTCTATTTCCTGGCCAACGGCCGCGTTGATTTCAGGGAACTCGTAAAAGACCTGGCAAAAGAATATCAGGCACGCATAGAAATGAAACAAATAGGCGTTCGGGATGAAGCAAGACTCCTGGCTGATTACGAGCATTGTGGACGGGAATTATGCTGCAGGGCATTCCTCAAAAATCTCGAACCCGTTACTATGAAGATGGCAAAGAATCAGAAGGCAACGCTAGACCCCTCCAAAATATCCGGCAGGTGCGGCAGGCTCATGTGCTGTTTGCGTTATGAAGACAAAGTCTATGAAGATTTAAAACACGTTCTTCCAAGAAAGGGTTCTATTGTGAAAACAGCGAAAGGAGTTGGGGAAGTAATTAATTATGATGTATTACAACAACAAGTTACCATTGAGCTGGAAAATAAAAACAAAATTCATGTGTCAGTCCAAGATATTATAGACAAAGTAAGAGAACCCTTGCGGCAAAAAGAACCGATGTGTGATCAATCTTGTGAAAAGGATTGCGATCTTGAATAAACGCACCTTTTATCTTACAACACCCATTTACTATGTAAATGACGCGCCACACATCGGACATTCTTATACAACAATTGCCGCCGACGCGCTTGCCCGATATAAAAGAACAAAAGGCTCAGACATCTTCTTCCTGACAGGAACGGATGAACACGGCCAAAAAATTCAAAAAGCGGCACAAGCAGGTAATAAGACACCGATAGAATTTGTTAATGGTGTGGTAGATAAATTCAAGACTCTATGGAACAACCTCGACATCTCCAATGACGATTTCATACGGACGACTGAGGAACGACATTGCAGTCGTGTAAAAAAAATCTTTCAACAAATCTTTGAGAATGGAGATATTTATCTTGGGGAATATGAGGGATGGTATTGCATCCCCTGTGAAAGTTTCTGGATTGAATCACAACTCGAAGAAAGGAAATGCCCGGAATGTAAACGACCTGCCGAAAAAGTAAAGGAGAAAAATTATTTTTTCAGGTTAGCAAAATACCAGAAAAGCCTCCTCGATTACTACGAAAAACATCCCCATTTTATCCAACCCGAATCGAGAAAAAATGAATTACTGCACCGGATTAAAACTCAGATAGAAGACATCAGTATAAGCCGGTCGGCTGTAGAATGGGGCATTCAAGTCCCCATGGACCCGACACACACTATTTGCAAAAATTCCAAAAATACTGGCCTGCAAACGTCCATATTATCGGGAAAGAAATCTTATGGTTTCATGGCGTCATCTGGCCGGCAATACTTATGTCTTTGAAGATAGATTTACCCTTTAAAGTCTTTGCACATGGCTGGTGGACTATTGAAGGCCAAAAAATATCAAAATCGTTAGGAAATGCTATCGACCCAACGAGTATTATTCAATCTTACGGCGCTGATGCCTACAGATATTTTCTCCTGAGGGAAGTCCCTTTTGGTTTAGATGGAAATTTTTCTTACAGCGCCCTTATTCACAGAATAAATTCCGACCTCGGCAACGACCTTGGCAATCTATTACAACGCACATTAACCATGATCGAAAA
>Ga0209212_1004164_pt1 | contig 18148 bp, 9 predicted proteins | sample RifGroC2_FD_183996 | JGI IMG/M metagenome (GOLD analysis project Ga0209212, IMG submission 183996) | Groundwater microbial communities from Rifle, Colorado, USA - Groundwater C2 (SPAdes) (version 2) | ecosystem: Environmental > Aquatic > Deep subsurface > Groundwater | place: Rifle, Colorado...
ACTCAATCCCGTCGCCTGCGCCCACGAGGCGGGGATCGACGTGGAGAACCGCGCCATGTCCACCGTCATGGATTATCTGGATCTGCAGAGCTTCTGGGAGCTATGCAAGAGCAAATAGGAATGGACACTCACCAACCACATTTCAGAAAGAGAGGAACAATTTATGGCCAAGGTTAATCCGTTTACAGTAGCACAGAGGCAGCTCGACCAATGCGCAAAGATACTCCATCTGGATCCCGGTGTTCAGGCGATCCTGAGGGTGCCCTCGCGCGAACTCCACGTCTCGATTCCGGTCCGCATGGACGACGGATCGATCAAGGTATTCCAGGGATTCCGCGTCCAGTACAACGACGCCAAGGGACCCTGCAAGGGTGGAATCCGTTTCCATCCCGATGAGACCATAGACACCGTCCGCGCGCTGGCCGCCTGGATGACCTGGAAGTGTTCCCTGCTCGACCTGCCGCTGGGCGGCGGGAAGGGCGGCGTGATCTGCAACCCCAAGGAGATGTCCCAGGGTGAACAGGAGAGGTTGTGCCGGGCCTACATCGACCAGGTCGGACGGATCATCGGCCCGGAGAAGGATGTGCCGGCCCCGGATGTCTACACCACCCCGCAGATGATGGCCTGGATGATGGACGAGTTTTCTAAGATCTCCGGCAGGAACCAGTTTGGCACCATCACCGGGAAGCCCCTCGCACTTGGCGGCTCCGCCGGCCGCGGCGACGCGACAGCCCGCGGTGGGCTCTTCACGGTTCGCGAGGCGGCCCATGAGCTGGGGATCGACTTGTCGAAGGCAACGATCGCCATCCAGGGTTTCGGCAACGCCGGCTACTACGCGGCCTGCCTCGCGCAGTCGATGTTCGGCTCCAAGGTTGTCGCCGTCAGCGACTCGAAAGGTTGCATCATGCACGAAGGCGGGCTCGACGGGGAAGCCGTTGCGAAGCACAAGGCGAAGACCTCCACGGTCTGCAGCTTCTCGGGCACGAAGGCGATCAGCGATGCGGAGCTCCTCGAACTGGACGTGGACATTCTCTTCCCCTCGGCACTGGAAAACGTGATCACCGAGGAAAACGCCCCGCGGATCCGGGCGAAGATCGTCGCCGAGCTCGCCAACGGTCCCACGACCCCCGAGGCCGATGAGATCCTCCACAAGAACGGCGTCCACGTCATCCCCGACTTCCTCTGTAACGCGGGCGGCGTAACCGTCTCCTACTTCGAGATGGTCCAGAATTTTTATATGTACTACTGGGAGACGGAAGACGTCTACAAGCGCCTTGACAAAAAAATGACCACCGCCTACCATGCGGTCCTCAACACGTCGAAGAAGTACAACATCAACATGCGTCAGGCCGCCTATGTCGTAGCGGTCGAACGCGTCGTCGAGGCGATGAAACTCCGCGGCTGGGCATAAACCGGCCGGGGCCCGGAAAAAACCCAAAAGCCCTTCCCCCTTGACGGGGGAGGGGCTCATTGATCAAACGATGGCAAAAGCGAAAACGACCGAATCTCGGCGGGTGAACAGCGGCATAGGCGCCCTGGACCGGGTGCTCCAGGGGCTCCAGCTGGGGGACAATGTCGTCTGGCAGGTGGACGGCCTCGACGATTACCGCTACTTTGCGGAGCCTTTCGCCCGGCAGGCGATCCGGGACGGTCGGCGGTGCGTCTACCTGCGCTTTGCCCCCCATGCCCCCATCCTGCCGGAGATCGAAGGCATCATGACGATCCCGGTGGACCCCCACCTCGGCTTCGACGCCTTCAGCGGGACACTCCACCAGATCATCGAAGAGGAGGGGCGCGAGGTCTTCTACGTCTTCGACAGTCTCTCGGCGCTCGTCGTCGAGTGGGCTACCGACGAACTCCTGGCCAACTTCTTCCAGGTGACCTGCCCCTTCCTCTTCGAACTCGACACGGTCGCCTACTTCGCCCTGACCCGGGGCAGGCACAGCCACAGCGCCGTCGCCCGGATCCGCGACACTACCCAGGTCCTGGTGGATGTCTACCGTATCAAGGAGACGATGTATCTCCACCCGCTCAAGGTGTGGGACCGATACTCCCCCCAGATGTTCCTCCCCCATGTGATGTCGGACGACCAATGGAGCCCGGTCTTCGGGAGCGGCGACGCCGCCATCCTGGCCCTGGCAAGCCGAAGTCCCCTCTACGGAATGGCGAAATCGATTGCCCCCTGGGAGAGCGTCTACCGGAGGCTCATGCAGTACCGGGAAACGGGAAAGGATCCCGACGAGAAGACCCCGGAGGTCGCCGCCCTCAAGCAGGAACTCGCCCGGATGATAATCGGGACCCACCCCGAGTTCAGCCGCCTGGTGGATGCCTACGGTACGCTCGACGACCTCTTCGCCATCCGCGAGCGCCTCATAGGCTCGGGGCGGATCGGCGGCAAGGCGGCGGGAATGCTCCTGGCCCGGCGCATCCTGGTGTCCGTGCCGGGGAAGACGGACTTCTCCGAGATCCTCGATCCCCATGACTCCTTCTACATCGGCTCGGATGTCTTCTTCACCTTCCTGGTGCACAACGACCTTTTCCGCCTTCGCCTGCAGCTCTCCCGCGCCACCCATATCTCGCACGAGGAATTCGCAGAGGTCGAGAAGCGGTTTTTGGCCGGGCGGTTTCCGCCGGAGATCATCGAGCAGTTCCGGGATATGCTGGCCTACTTCGGACAGGCGCCGATCATCGCCCGCTCCAGCAGCCTGCTGGAGGACAGCTTCGGGAACGCCTTCGCCGGCAAGTACCGCAGCGAATACTGCGCCAACCAGGGAACCCCGGAAGAACGCCTGGAGGCATTTCTCAGCGCCGTAAAGTTCGTCTACGCAAGCGCCCTCAATCCGGACGCGATGACCTACCGGCGGGTGCGGGGGCTGGGCGAGAGCGACGAGCAGATGGCGATCCTCGTCCAGCGCGTTTCAGGAATGCCTTACAAACAGTTCTTCTTCCCGAGTCTGGCCGGCGTGGCCTTCTCCCGCAACCCGTATGCATGGACCGACCGGATCGATCCCAAGCAGGGGATGATCCGCCTGGTCTTCGGCCTGGGCACACGGGCGGTGAACCGGGTCGGAAACGATTATCCCCGTATGATCGCCGTAAGCCACCCCCAGCTGCGTCCCGAATCCGGCGCCAAAATCGCCAAATACTCCCAGTGGGAGATCGATCTGATCGACCTCCAGAAAAACGAGCTGACGACCCGGGCGCTCGAGGAGATCCTGGAGGACCGGAACTACCCGAACCTTCATCTTTTCGTCTCGCTGATGAAGGACGGCTATCCGGCGGACCCCTGGACAAGCCGCCTCGAGACTACCCAGGAATCGCTGGTCCTGACCTTCAACCAGCTCCTGGCCAGGACCGGATTTGTCCGGCTCATAGGAGAGATGCTGGCCCGGCTGGAGAAGGCCTACGGCCATCCGATCGACACCGAGTTCACGGCCGCCGTAGATACGGAGGGCCGTGTCCGGATCAACCTCCTCCAGTGTCGGCCGATGCGCCTCCCCGGGGCTGTCGGTCCGGTCCAACTTCCCGAGACTATCGCCAAGGAGCGGGTCCTCTTTCGATCGGGTCGTACGATCAGCGGCGGCGTCACGCCCCCCATCCGCTACCTCCTTTACATCGATCCGGAGCGTTACGGCGCCATCGAGTCGCCGGAGGTGAAAAAATCGATCGGCCGCGTCGTCGGGCGGGTCAACGAACTACCCGTTGTTGCCGATGGGCGGATCCTGATGATGGGACCCGGACGATGGGGGAGCGGCAACCTCAACCTCGGAGTCAACGCGAGCTATTCCGACATCAGCAACACGACGGTCCTGGTGGAGCTGGCGCGGGAGGAGGCGGGGCAGATTCCCGAGGTTTCTTACGGCACCCACTTCTTCCTCGATCTGGTCGAGGCGCAGATCATCTATCTACCCGTCTATCCGGGAGACCCCGAGGCGGAGTTTAACGCGGAGGTGTTCAGGGGGCTGCCGAATATCCTGACGGATCTCCTCCCTGAATTAGAGCGGTTCCTGGATATCGTATCCGTCTTTGACCTGCCGGCGACGACAGGGGGGCTCTACGCCCACGTGGTGGCCGATCCTCAGACCCAGCGGGCGGTCTGTTATCTGGGTTAATTAGGGACAGAGCCCCTATTTTTTCTGAAAAAATAGGGGCTCTGTCCCTAATTAACCCTGAAGCGGCATCACATCCCACGGCTCCTTCCGGAGGGCATCGATCGCCTCGGCAAGCGCCCGAGCCCCGGAGATCGTCGTTGTGTAAAGAACGTTGTAAACAAGCGCTCCCCTGCGGATGTGGTAAGCATCGTCCCTGGCGGATCGCTTGGACGAGCTCAGATTGATCACAAGCTGAATGTCGCCGTTCTTGATGTGGTCGACGATGTTGGGCCTGCCCTCGCTCACCTTGAGGATCGTCTCCGCCTGAACATTCTGCGCCCGCAGTCTTTCCGCGGTTCCCCGTGTGGCGGCGATCTGAAACCCCATCCTCGCGAAGGACTCGGCCACGGGGATTATCCGGTCCTTGTAACAGTCGTGGACGCTGATGAAGACCGTTCCCTTCAGAGGCATCTTGAACCCCGCCGCCATCTGCGACTTCGCATAGGCCATGCCGAATGAACGGTCGATTCCCATCACTTCGCCGGTGGATTTCATCTCGGGCCCCAGCAGGATGTCCACGTTCGGAAAGCGGTTGAACGGGAAGACCGCCTCCTTCACGGAGATATGTTCCGGCCGGATGGGCTCGGTAAAACCAAGCTCCTGGAGGGTTTTCCCCAGCATCACCTTCGTGGCGAGTTTCGCCAGGGGAACGCCGATCGCCTTGCTGACAAAGGGGATGGTGCGCGAAGCGCGGGGATTGACCTCGAGGACGTAAAGCTCACCGTCCTTGATCGCATACTGGATGTTCATGAGGCCGACGACATGGAGTTCCTCGGCGATCAGCTTTGTCTGAAGTGCGATCGTACCCAGGAGTTCCGGTCCGAAGGTGATCGTCGGCAGGACGCAGGCGCTGTCCCCGGAATGGATGCCCGCCTCCTCGATATGCTCCATGATCCCTGCGACGACCGTCGTCGTCCCGTCGCTGATCGCGTCCACGTCCACCTCGATCGCGTCCTCGAGGAACTTGTCGATCAGGATGGGGTGCCCGGGGGAAACCTCGAGGGCCCTAACCATGAAAAGACGAAGGGTCTCGGTATCATAGATGATCTCCATCGACCGCCCCCCCAGCACATAGGAAGGCCGGACCAGGACCGGATAACCGATTCGCTCGGCCGCCCGGATCGCCTCCTCGGTGTCCATCGCCGTGTCGTTGTCCGGCTGGCGGAGTCCAAGGCGGCTGACGATCTCCTGGAAACGTTTCCGGTCCTCGGCGCGGTCGATCGCGTCGGGAGAAGTCCCGATGATCGGCGCCCCCGCCGCCTCCAATCCCCTGGCGAGGTTCAGGGGGGTCTGGCCTCCGAACTGGACGATGACGCCCATCGGTTTTTCCGCCCTGAGGATGTGGAGGACATCCTCGAGGGTCACCGGTTCGAAGAAGAGTTTGTCGGAGGTGTCGTAGTCGGTGCTGACCGTTTCCGGGTTGGAGTTGATCATGATGCTCTCGACCCCCTCCTCCTTGAGGGCGAAAGAGGCGTGGACGCAGCAGTAGTCGAACTCGATCCCCTGGCCGATCCGATTCGGCCCCCCGCCGATGATGACCACTTTCGGTTTCGTCGAGGGGCGGGCCTCATCCTCCGTCTCATAGGTGGAGTAGTAGTACGGGGTGTAAGCCTCGAACTCCGCCGCACAGGTGTCGACGAGCTTGTAGACGGGAACGATCCCGGCTTCGTAGCGGCGGCGGCGAATCTCGTCCTCGGTAAGGTTCCAGAGACCACCGAGGGTGCGGTCGGAGAAACCGAGGCGCTTTGCCTCAAAAAGCCGTTCCGTCGAAGGCGGTCCGTTTTTCAGCTCCTCCTCCGCCTCGACCAGTGTCCTGATCTGGTTGAGAAACCAGGGGTCGATCGCTGTCAGGCGCCGGATCTCCTCCAGGGGCATCCCGTAACGGAAAGCCGCGGCGATGTAAAAGAGGCGGAGCGAATTCGGTGTCGTGAGCTTCTTCTCCAGGAATTCGGCGGGACGGACGTCCTTCGGCAGATCGATCATCAGGCCGAACCGTTTGATCTCCAAGGAACGGATCGCCTTCTGGAGGGCCTCCCGGAAGGTCCGGCCGATCGCCATCGTCTCGCCGACCGATTTCATCGAGGTGGTAAGGAAGTCCTCCGTTTCGGGAAACTTCTCGAAGGTCCAGCGGGGGATTTTCACCACGCAGTAGTCGATCGTCGGCTCGAAGGAGGCCATCGTTTCCCGGGTGATGTCGTTGGGGATCTCATCGAGGGTGTAACCCACGGCGAGCTTGGCGGCGATCTTGGCGATGGGAAAGCCCGTCGCCTTCGAGGCGAGCGCCGAGGAGCGGGAAACGCGGGGATTCATCTCGATGACGATCATTTCCCCCGTATCCGGGTGGACGGCGAATTGGACATTGGAGCCGCCCGTTTCGACGCCGATCTCGCGCATGATGGCGATCGCCGCGTCCCGCATCTTCTGGTACTCGACGTCGGTAAGCGTCTGGGCGGGGGCAACGGTGATCGACTCGCCCGTATGGACCCCCATGGCATCCACGTTCTCGATTGAACAGATGATGACGACGTTGTCCGCCTTGTCGCGCATCACCTCGAGCTCGTACTCCTTCCAGCCCAGGGCCGACTGTTCGAGCATGACCTCGTGGATCAGGGAGGCGTCGAGCCCTCCCTTGGCGATCTCGGCGAGTTCCTCCCGGTTGTAGGCAACGCCGCTACCCGTTCCGCCCAGGGTGAAGGAGGGACGGACGATGATAGGAAATCCTATCCGGGATGCAATCGCGAAGACATCGTCTATCGACCGGGCAAAGCCGCTTTGGGGAACGCTGAGCCCGATCTTTTCCATGGCCGCCCTGAAGAGCTGGCGATCCTCCGCCTTATGGATGACGGGCAGCGACGCCCCGATCATCTCGACGCCGTACTTTTCCAGAACGCCCGCCTCCGCGACGGCGACCGCGGTGTTGAGGCCTGTCTGGCCGCCCAGTGTGGGGAGCAGCGCATCGGGGCGCTCCTTTGCGATGATCTTCTCCACCGCCTCCGGCGTGATCGGCTCGATATAGGTCCTGTCCGCCGTTTCCGGGTCGGTCATGATCGTCGCCGGATTGGAGTTGATCAGGATGACCTCGTACCCCTCTTCTTTGAGCGCCTTGCAGGCCTGGGTGCCGGAATAGTCGAACTCGCACGCCTGGCTGATGATGATCGGCCCGGAACCGATGATCAGAATCTTCTTGATGTCAGTTCTCTTTGGCATTTTCCTTCGGTTATTCCTCTTCTCCCCCCTCCGCATGGGGTTCCTGGGGTCAGAGTTCCTGGGGTCAGGTCTTTAAATTTAGCATTTCGTGCGCTTTTTATACGAAACGCTAAATTTAAAGACCTGACCCCATCCTTCCCTACTCCCACTCGATCGTGCTCGGCGGCTTGGAACTGATGTCGTAGACGACCCGGTTCACCCCCCGAACCTCGTTTATGATCCGGTTCGAGACACGGCTGAGGAGGTCGTAGGGGAGCCGCGCCCAGTCCGCCGTCATAGCGTCCTCGCTCGTCACCGCCCGGATGACGATGACATTTTCGTAAGTCCGCTGGTCCCCCATGATCCCGACGCTCTTGATCGGCAGAAGAACGGCGAAAGACTGCCAGAGCTTCCGATAGAAGTTCCCTGCCCGGATCTCCTCCATCAGGACCGCATCGGCATTTTTCAGGATGGTAAGCCGCTTTTCGTTCACCTCGCCGATGATCCGCACGGCGAGCCCCGGCCCCGGGAAGGGCTGTCGCCACACCACGTCGTCGGAAAGCCCGAGCTCTTTCCCCAGGAGGCGGACCTCATCCTTGAACAGATGCTTAAGCGGCTCGACGAGCTTGAGCTTCATCCGTTTGGGAAGCCCCCCCACGTTGTGGTGGGACTTGATCACGGCACTCGGTCCCCCGAAGGCCGACCGGGATTCGATGAGGTCCGGGTAGAGCGTCCCCTGGCCGAGGAACTCCGCCCCCTTGATCTTCTTTGCCTCCTTCTCGAAGACTTCGATGAAGGTGCGGCCGATGATCTTGCGCTTGCGCTCCGGGTCGGCGACCCCCTTGAGGGCATCGACAAAGGCCCTGCGTGCCCGGGCGAACCGGACGTTCATCTGGAGATTCCTCGCGAAAAGGGCCAAGACCTTCTCCCCTTCACCCAGTCGAAGCAGGCCGTTGTCGACGAAAACGCAGGTAAGCTGGCGGCCGATCGCTCTGTGAAGAAGGACCGCCGCGACGGAGGAGTCCACCCCTCCCGAGAGCCCGAAAACCACCCGCTTATCGCCGATCGTCTCACGGATTTCCTCGACGGCTTCCTGGATGAACGATTTCATCGTCCAGCTTTTTTCGCATTTGCAAACCCCGTAGAGGAAGTTCTCCAGGATCTTCTTCCCTTCGACCGTATGGACGACCTCCGGATGGAATTGGAGGCCGTAGAATCTCCGTTTGGCGTCCTCGGCCGCGGCGACCTCGGTGTTCTCGGTAGAGGCGGTGATCGTAAAGCCCGCCGGAAGCCTGCCGATCTGATCGCCGTGGCTCATCCAGCAGCGCGTCCTTTTCCCCACGCCGGGGAAAAGCCGCCCCGCCCTCTTTACAACCAGCTCCGCAAATCCGTATTCCCGTTTATCCGCCCCGACGACCTCGCCCCCCAGGGCGTCGACCATGAACTGGAGGCCGTAGCAGATCCCGAGGATCGGGATGCCCAGCGTAAATATCCCTTTGTCCGCGCGGGGTGAACGCGCCTCGTAGATCGAGGCCGGCCCGCCGGAGAGGATGATCCCCTCGGGTTTGAGGGCGCGGATCTTTTCGAGGCCGATATCCGGCGGTTCGATCTGGCAGTAGACCTGGTGCTCCCGGACGCGCCGGGCGATAAGCTGGTTGTACTGGGAACCAAAATCGATGATCAGGATCACGGTTGTCGCTCCTTTTTAAAATAGGCCGGACAGAGCCGCCTCAGCAGGTCTCACCTTTCGAATCGATGGCATCGATGAACTCGTCGAACAGATACTCCGCGTCGTGCGGACCCGGGGCTGCCTCCGGGTGGTACTGGACACTGAACGCCCTGAGCGCCGGGTAAGCGATTCCTTCCGAGGTGCGGTCGTTGAGATTTTCTTGCACCGTCTCCCTCTCCCCCGGGATGGATTCGGGCAGGACCACAAACCCGTGGTTCTGGGAAGTGATCTCCACCCGGCCGCTGCGGCGATTCTTCGTGGGCTGATTGATCCCGTGATGGCCGAACTTGAGTTTAGCCGTCCGGCCTCCGACCGCCTGACCCAGCACCTGATGACCCAGACAAATGCCGAAAAGAGGGACTTCCCCCAGGAGCGCCCGCACCGCTTCCACGATGTAAGGAAGGGCCGCCGGATCCCCGGGCCCGTTGGAGAGCAGAACCCCGTCGGGTCGAAGAGCCAGGATCTCATCCCCCGTAGCCGTGGCGGGCAGAACGAGAACCTCGCAACCCCGCCTCTCCAGGTTCCGGAGGATATTGAACTTGACGCCGCAGTCGAGGACCACCACCCGCCGGTGTCCCGAAGCGACAGACGGCATCTTTTGCTGCGCTCCTCCCTTCCATCGGTAGGGCTCCCGGCAGGAAACCTCCTTCACAAGATCGCGGCCGACCAGCCCGGGATAGGCGCGGACGCGGCTGAGAAGGATCTCGACATTGTCCGTTTCCGTCGACAGGATGCCCCGCATCGCCCCGGTGATCCGGATCCGCCGGGTCAGGGCTCGTGTGTCGATCCCCTCCACGCCGAGTTTGCCGTGCGACTCGAGGAAGGACTTCAGGTCCTGTCGGGATCGCCAGTTGCTCACATAATCCTGGTATTCGCGGACGACGAACCCCTCGAGGTGGAGGTTGTCGGACTCCATGTCCTCCGGGTTGATCCCGGTATTGCCGATGAGCGGGTAGGTCATCGCGACGATCTGTCCTTTATAGGAAGGATCGGTAAGGATCTCCTGGTAGCCTGTCATCCCGGTGTTGAAGACGACTTCGCCAAGAACCTCGCCTTCGCCGGCGAATGCCCGCCCCCGATAGATGCTCCCGTCCTCCAGGACCAGAAGGGCCCGACGCTTTCCCTCTTCCAGCATGCCTGCTCCTTTTACTAAAGTATCGGCAGATAGCGGTCGATCTCGAACTGGCTGACGTGGACGCGGAAACGATCCCACTCCACCTTCTTGTTCTCCACGAACTTGTCGAAGATGTGGTCGCCGAGGGTATCGCGGACGAGCTTGCTCCCCTGCACCACGACCAGGGCTTCGTAGAGACTTCCCGGCAGGGAGGTAATTCCCGCCTTCTCGCGGGCCTTTTCATCCATCTCGAAGATGTCCTCTTCCACCGGCTCGGGCAGGGGATAGGCCTTCTCGACCCCCCTCATCCCGGCGGCCAGCATGACGGAAAAGGCCAGGTAGGGGTTGCAGGCCGGGTCGGGTGACCGGTACTCCATCCGGGTCGCCTTTTCCTTCCCGGGTTTGTACATCGGAACGCGGACCATCGCGGAACGGTTGCGGCGCGCCCAGGAGACGTAAACCGGGGCTTCGTATCCGGGAACGAGTCTCTTGTACGAATTGATCCATTGGTTGCAGATCGCGGTGATCTCCGGGGCATGGGTCATGATGCCGGCGATGTAGTGCTTGGCCATCTTGGAGAGGTTGTACTTGTCGCGGCCGTCGAAGAAGCAGTTCTTCGACCCCTTGAAGAGCGACTGATGGACGTGCATGCCGCTCCCGTTCTGTCCGAAGACCGGCTTTGGCATGAAGGTCGCGTAAACGCCATTCTGCCGCGCGATTTCCTTGACCGCGGTGCGGTAGGTCATGACGTCGTCGGCCATCTTGAGGGCCTCGTTATAGCGCAGGTCGATTTCATGCTGGCTCGGGGCCACCTCGTGATGGCTGTACTCTACCCGGATCCCCATCTCCTGGAGGGCAAAGATCGTCTGCCGGCGCAGGTCCGTCGCCCGGTCCACGGGAAGGCCGTCGAAGTAACCGCCCATGTCGAGGAATTCCGGGGCCTTGTCCGAGGCAAAATAGAAGAACTCGAGCTCGGGTCCGACATAGAATGTATAGCCCTGGTCGTTGACCTTTTTGAGCATCCTCTTGAGAACATAGCGGGGGTCTCCCTCATAAGGGGTACCGTCGGGGTTCTGGATGTCGCAGATCATTCGCGCCACCGGGCGATCTGAGGGCCGCCAGGGGATGATCTGGAAGGTGGAGGGATCGGGCATGGCGATCATGTCGCTCTCCTCGATCCGGCAGAATCCCGCGATGGAGGAGCCGTCGAACCCCATCCCCTCCTCCATTCCCTCCTGCAGCTCGGAGGGGGTGATGCTGAAGATCTTCTGGACCCCGAGGACATCGGTGAACCAGAGCTGGATGAAACTGACGTTCTTTTCTTTGACGATTTTCAACACATCCTTTGTTGTCTTTAACTCGAACATGGTCCGATCCTTTCTTTTGATGGTTTGTTGGGCCCAAACGGGATTACAGTTTGAACAGCAGATCCGCATACGTCGGCACCGGCCACAGTTCCCTGGGAACGATCATCTCCAAGGCGTCGATGTCGGTGCGCAGGGTCTTCATTGCCGTGACCACTTTATCGCGATACGTTTCGGCCTTCGATACGGTGCCGGCCGTTTCCTGCGCCTTTGCTGTTGCGGCTTCGAGCTTTCCGAGATCCTTGTATGCCATAGCAAGCAGTGCGCCAAGCTTCTTGAGAAGATCGTCCTGGACAGATGCCGAAACCGATGCTGCTTTGAATCCTGTGATGGAGTCGGCCAAAAAGGTGGCGTACTCGATGGCCGCAGGGATAAACTGCTTCTTTGCCATGTCGATGGCCGCCAGGGCTTCGATGTTGATCTGTTTTGCATAGGTCTCGACATAGATATCGTACCGGGAATGCATCTCCTTGTGCGAGAGCACCTCGTATTTTTTAAAGAGTTTTAGCGACTTATCGGTAATGAATGCTTTCAATGCGTCAACGGCGTTCGTCACATTGGGCAGTCCGCGTTTTGCGGCCTCTTTTGGCCATTCCGCGGAATAGTTGTTTCCGTTAAAAATCACCCGGCTGTGCTTCTTGTAGGTATCCTTGATGATCGCCGCCGCCTCGGCGTTCTTGTTTTTGGCCTTTTCCAGCCGCGTGGCGATTTCGTCGAGGGCCTCGGCGGCGATCGTGTTCAGGGCGACATTGGGTCCGGCAATCGACTGTGACGAGCCGACCATCCTGAATTCGAACTTGTTTCCCGTGAAGGCGAAGGGAGAGGTCCGGTTGCGGTCGGTGTTGTCCTTGGGGATCTCGGGCAGGGTATCGACGCCGACCTTGACGAACTGAGCGCCCCTGGCCGAGATCTTTTGGCCGGTTGCTATCTTCTCCAGGATGTCCGTCAGCTCATCGCCCATGAAGATGGAGATGATCGCCGGGGGGGCTTCGTTGGCGCCCAGGCGGTGATCGTTTGCCGCGTGGGCGCAGGTCGCCCGCAGGATATCGGCATGGGTGTCCACGGCTTTGATCAGTGCGCTCAGGACCAGCAGGAACTGGACATTTTCGCTCGGCGTACGGCCCGGCTCCAACAGATTGATGCCATCATCCGTGGAGAGCGACCAGTTGTTGTGCTTGCCGGAACCGTTAATGCCGGCGTAAGGCTTTTCGTGAAGCAGGCAGACCAGGTCGTGACGCAGGGCCACCTTTTGCATGGTCTCCATGACGAGCTGATTGTGGTCGGTAGCGATGTTCGTCGTGGCAAAGATGGGGGCCATCTCGTACTGGGCCGGGGCGACCTCGTTGTGCTGGGTTTTGGAGGTGATGCCCATCTTCCACAGTTCGGTATTGAGGTCGTTCATGTAAGCGGAGACCCGGTCTTTGAGAGCGCCGAAATACTGATCCTCGAGTTCCTGGCCTTTCGGCGCCGGCGCACCGAAAAGCGTTCGCCCTGCCAGCATAAGGTCGATCCGATCCAGATAGAATTCCTTGTCGACCAGGAAATACTCCTGTTCGGGACCGACGGTGGAGGTGACTTTCGAAGAGGTAGTGTTGCCCAGGGCCCTGAGAACCCGCAGGGCCTGCCTCGAGACCGCCTTCATGGACCTAAGCAAAGGGGTCTTTTTATCGAGGGCTTCGCCATAATAAGAGATAAAGGCTGTGGGGATCGTCAGGGTCACGTTTCCGGATTCGTCGGTCTTCAAGATCGCGGGCGAGGTGCAATCCCAGGCCGTGTACCCTCTCGCCTCAAAGGTGCTGCGCAGACCGCCGCTGGGAAAAGACGACGCGTCCGGCTCACCCTGAATCAACTGCTTGCCGGAAAACTCCACATCGATTCCGCCATCTGCAGTCGGAGAGATGAACGAATCATGCTTTTCAGCCGTTATCCCCGTCAATGGCTGAAACCAGTGGGTATAGTGGGTCGCCCCTTTTTCGAGCGCCCAGTCCTTCATCGCATCTGCTACCACGTCGGCCACATCGGGCCGTAAGGGTATATCTTTTTCTATCGTTTCCCTCAGGGCCAGGTAAATCTGCCTGGGCAGACGCTCTTTCATCACCCGATCGTTAAAAACGTTCGATCCAAAAACTTCGGTGAGTTCCATGAATTTCTCCTTTTTAAAAAGATGATATAGCAATCACTGTGCCAAAAAATAGTTACTCCATCGGGTCGTTTTCGGTAAGCCGCCAGATCCCGCAGGGGCAGGATTTGGTGCAGAAACCGCAGCCGATGCAGCGGTCGGCGTTGACGATATACTCATACTCCTCCCCTTCGAGCGCGCGCCGGGATATCGCATTTTGCGGGCAGAGAGTGTCGCAAACGCCGCAGTCGCGGCAGGCGCCGCACGATGCGCAGGAGGATGCGCAGGAGAGGGTATCTTCAAAGCTGACAAGCCGCGGGTCGTAGTATTCGAGTCGCACCCGCTCCGTGTCGATTGTGGGAAGCTGGTCATAGGTGTCCTGCCGCCCCCGAAGAAGATTGTCGATCTCCCGGGAGGCAACCCGGCCCATCCCGATCGCCTCGGTGAGGAGCCCCAGGCGTACGGCGTCGCCGATCGCGTAGACCTTGGGATCGCTGCTTTGGAACCGATCGTCGACGGCGATGAATCCCCGCTCGGTCTTGATCTCCCCGGGGAGGAAGCTCAGATCGGGCTGATCGCCGACGGCCATGATTACCGTATCGGCGGGCAGCGCCGTGCCATCGGTGAGCTCCACCGCCGTTTCGGTGATCTGCTTCGTGAAGCGGGGCCAGAGGAACTTCGCCCCGGCGGCTTCCGCGTGCCTCCGCTCCGGGCCGAAGGAGGCGGGCGCTTGGATGTCGATGAGCGTGACGGACTCGGCGCCCAGCCTGGCCGCTTCCGCGGCGGCGTCGCAGCCGACGTTTCCCGCGCCGATGATGACGACGTTTTTGCCGACCCTGGCCTTATCGAGCTTGCTTTCCCTGAGAAAATCGAGGGCGGCGACGGCCCGTTCGTGGCCGGGAATGGGGATCTTCCGCGCTTTGCGGGCCCCGGTGGCGACGACGATCACGTCATATTTTGCATAGAGCTTCCGGAATTCCTCCTCGGTGAGGGGGTGTTTCAGGTGTTTATGGGGGAGCGCTTCTTCCAGGCGTTCGAGCTCGTGGTTCACGACCTCGTCGGGGATCCGGCTGGTAGGGATCGTCTCGGTGATCTTCCCCCCGAGGCGCTTGCGCGCCTCGTGGATGACCGCTTCGTGGCCCCTCATCCGAAGCTGCCAGGCGGCCGAGAGCCCCGCTGCGCCGCCGCCGATGACGGCGATCTTCATGCCGGTAGCCGGCGCCGGCGCCGGGACGGCCGCCTGGAGGCTCGCCCGGCCTAGGAGCGCCGTATCGACCGCCGGGAGATCGGCCTTCTGGCGGGTGCAGCTCTGCATGCAGAGGTTGGGGCACAGGTAGCCGCAGACCGTTGCCGGAAAGGGGGTGTACTGGAGGGCAAGGTCGACGGCTTCCTGCATCTTCCCCTTGCGGATCAGCTCCCACCGTTTCTGGACGGGGATCCCCGTCGGACAGTTGGCCTGGCAGGGCGGAAGGTATTTCGCGTTCTCCCAGAGGGGAACAAAGCGGCGCAGATCGCCCGTCGTGATCAGCTCGACGGGGCTGTTGCCCTGGTCGGTGAGATCCCCGATCAACCCGCCTTTCCCGAGCTCTTTATCCCAGATTTCCGCACGGAAACGGTCCATGCTCCGGCCGGTCTTGCCCGCCTTTTCGTAAGGCTTCCGGGCAACAAGGATCTGCCAGGCGTCGCGATTCTCCGTAAGGAGCGCCAGGAGTTCGCGGCGCCCGATCGCCTCCAGGAAGGCGGTCATCCGGGAAGTGAGCCAGCGCCACTCTTCATCATCCGGGGGCGTCAGGCGGGCATCCCTTTCGCTGTAGCCCTGGTGGGGCCCGCGGAAGAAGATCTTTCCTCCTACCATCCCGACGCAGGGACGGTAACCGAGGATATTTTCCTGCTGTTGCGCCCCGACGCCGCAGACCACCGCAACGCCGCCGGCCATGAACTCCGCGAAGGAATCGCCGACCCCTCCCAGGACCCAGAGTTCCGGAGGATCGAAGCGGGGGTTATGCTTGGTCATCGTCATCCCGCGCGCCCCGATGTCGCCCGCGACATAGATTCTCCCCTGGGCCATTGCATTACCCGTGCCGTTGGTGGCGTTGCCGCGGATAGTGATCTGGGCGCCCGCGTTGAGCCACCCTACGTCGTCGGAGGCGGGGCCCACGACGTCGATCAGGGTGCCGGGGAACCCCATCGCACCGACGCGCTGTCCCGACGTCCCGAGTACCCGAAGCGAGATTTTCTCTGCGCCCGCCCTCCATAGACGCCCGCCGATTCCATGCTGCCCCTGGGCGATGATCTCGATATGGCGGTGTCCGTCCGCGACGGCCCTTTGCACCCGCTCTTCGAGGACGCGCGATTCCACCCGGACCCCTTTTTCCGACCCGGGAATCATGATGGTTGGTTTACTGGACATACCTTCTCCTTACAAAGCATACCGTACTCCGAGGCGTTCCGCCGCATCCCGGTTGGCGATCCCGAGCGCGTCGGACATGCCGATCGGCAGCGATGTCGAACGGCCCAGCGGCGCCACGATCTTCTTGAGTTCAGTATCGAAACTCAGGACCGTATCGACAAGGCGTTGGGCGACGTCCTCCGGGTTGAGCCGCCGGTAGAGCCGGGGATCCTGCGAGGTGATCCCTTTCGGGCAGAGGCCGACGTTGCAGATGTTGCAGCGGTCGGTCTCGGAGCCGAGGCACCCCGCCGTCGCCTGCATGATATGCTTGCCCACCTGGACACCGCTTGCCCCGAGCATGATCAGGGCCGCCGCGTTCGCCGCGAGATTCCCCTTTTTTCCGACGCCGCCGCCGGCGAAGATCGGGATCTCGTTCTGTTTGCCGATCTTCACGAGGGTCAGGTAGGCGTCGCGGACAATGCTCGCGATGGGGTGCCCCATGTGGTTCATCGAGACGTTGTAGGCCGCCCCCGTGCCGCCGTCCTCGCCGTCCATCGCAAGGGCCGCCGCGTAAGGGTTGCGGGTCAGATTGTTGAGGACCGCGAGCGCCGTAGATGTGGCGGAGATCTTCGGATAGACCGGCACCCGGAAGCCCCAGGCCATCGACATGGACTGGATCATCTTGGCGACCGCCTCTTCGATCGAGTACTTCGTCTGGTGCGTGGGCGGGCTGGGGAGGTTGACCCCCGTGGGCACCCCGCGGATCGCCGCGATGAGCTTGTTTACCTTGTACCACATCAAAAGCCCCCCGTCGCCGGGCTTGGCCCCCTGGCCGTATTTGATCTCGATCGCACAGGGGTCCTCCCTCATCTCCGGAAGGGCGTGGATGATCTCGTCCCAGCCGAAGTAGCCGCTGGCGATCTGGAGGATGACGTACTTCAGGAACCGCGACCGCAGAAGCCGGGGCGGGCAGCCCCCCTCGCCGGTGGCGAATCGGATCGGCATCCCCAGCTCCTCGTTCAGATAGGCCACCCCCATCTGGAGCCCCTCCCACATCGTCGGGGAGAGGGCCCCGAAGGACATGCTCCCCAGGATGAGCGGGTAGATCTCCCGCACCGGCGGGACCCACCCCCCTTCCCGGTTGACCCGCAGGGCCTCCTCGGGGGGAAGGATCCGCCCCAGGAGGGTCCTCAGCTCGAATTCATGACGGCCCGCATCCAGGGCGGGGTCGGTCAGCATGGAGATGCGGACGAACTTGATCTCGTCCAGGACGCTCTCCGGCGCATTCCGCCTTCCTCCGCGCCGCCGCGGGATGCCCCCCTGGTTGATGTGGAAGCGGAGCTTGTCCGGCTCGTCGTTGTGCGCAGGCCAGATCGCATGGTTGGGGCAGACCATGTCGCACATCCCGCAGCCGATGCAGGCGTGGGCGACATCCGTCCGCTGGCGGATACCGTGGTAGACGCCGTACAGGTTGCCCGGTTTTTCCTTCAGGCCGACCTGCACCTGGATCATCCGTTCGCGGTGGACCCCCAGTTCGATCGCCTGCACGGGGCATACCGCCGTGCAGCGGCCGCAGAGGCAGCATTTCTTCTTACTCCAGAGGACCTGCCAGGGCAGATCCGTCGCGCTTAATGTAGACGGCTTAAGCTGTCCATCTGGCTCCATTGCCGCACCTCCTGACGTTCCGGCCCCACGAAGACCGTGTCATATTTCATCGGTTGGAAATCCTTGCTCTTGTCGCGCGCAGGGATCGCCGCATCCAGCCCGCACATCTCCGAGGAAAAGGCGAACATCCCGGGATTCCCCCCCACCACGCCGGGACGGAGCTTCTTGCTGTCCTGCAGCATGAAGAGGGTCTTGTCGGGCAGACACCCCATGACGCAGTTCGGCCCGTCGATGATCAGCGGCCGGCAGCTCTGTTTGAGCATCCTGAGCCAGGGACCGTTCGGATGACGGTCGAGTTCGTCGTCCTTGAGCGGCGTGAGGATGTGCTTGTAGGTCTCCAGATCGAGATCGAGGTGCTTCATCGTGTAGTGGAGGATATGGGTGAACACTTCGGAATCCGACTGGTAGCCGATGTACCCCGGTTCATTTCG